>Ga0209367_1000779_pt1 | contig 35347 bp, 12 predicted proteins | sample WorMetLIZISLAND2_FD_187412 | JGI IMG/M metagenome (GOLD analysis project Ga0209367, IMG submission 187412) | Marine gutless worms symbiont microbial communities from Max Planck institute for Marine Microbiology, Germany - Olavius geniculatus... ... | reverse complement strand
GTTCAGGGGTTTTTGGTTGGCTGAGGGTCAAAGTTTGCATTTTCCCATATACTTTGAAGGTCGTCCTTACAACACTCACACTACCGTGTGAGTGTGATTAGACAAGCCGGTAGACTATAGGTGGCTCGCGATGGCTAGCGCAAAGTTGTAAAGGCTTGTTTTAAAGCTGGGGTACTTGGATGGTTGGAACCAGTGGCGGATCCAGAAGTTTAATGGAATAGGGGGCGGAAGGGTATGGGGTGGGGTCTATGCCCCCTCCCCCGAAAAGTTTTGAAAATTTTATCCAAAAAATGATGCATTTTGGTGCAGAATTTTCCCTTGTTTTAAGATGCATCCTGTCAACAGGGGGGCGGCGGCTCCCCTTGAATCCGTCACTGGACTTGGAACCCAGTAATGGAGAAAGTGAGCGGTAACGACACGGTGCTGCAGACGGGGACCTAAGAGTAGCAATTCTCTGGGGTGATGTGGGCTGTCCAGACCATGAATTGACACGAGGAACGAAGGTAGGAAGACACGGGGCGAGTTGGGGCGCCGCACTTGGTTCAGTATTGGTGGTCAATGATGACCATGCGTCGGTCTTGCACGGTTATGGAGATGCCTCAGATATATTGGGATCATGACATTGTACAATTGGGGTCACGTGACGTCAACGGTCGCGTGACCATTCGATCCATTTACCTAACCCTAGAAGTTAGAACCAACCGGAAGTGGATTCGATGCTTGATTGCTGAATGCTGAGATATCGCGATCCATCTGAAGATGCAAATTAAGCTTCACGGACGCCGTAAATTAAGTAGGTTTAGGCTATAGACCAAGGGGTACTTGTCCGTTAATTCACCCGCACCCGAATTAACTGCTAGGGTTAGGCTTGGGGGTAGGGTTAAGGTTAGGAATAGGGTTAAGGTTGAGGTTAAAGTTAAATTCAGGGTTAGAGTTACTGCTAGCATTAGCGTTACAACAATAATCGGGTGCGGGTGAATTAACGGACAAGTAGGCCCTATATACCGACCTGGTGGACAGTCGTTCCGACGAAGGCAGCAGCGGTTGTCGAAACGTCAACAAAAACATTAATAAAAAGGGTGTAATTTGATATAACTTATACCAACCTAGGCTACGTACGCATGCAGGTCCCCTGCACGTGTACATGCAGCCACGCTCAGCAATCATAAGGGCCCTTTTGCCGATGCGTCGCGAATCGTCGGTGTGATGCCCCAGTCCTGGGGCCCTGCCGACTAACTATCCAGATCCAGAATATTGGAGTCACGACTTTAATTGACCTTTTAGGCCAGGGTCACGTGATGTCATTGGTCACGTGACCATTGGATTTGCCATTCCGCTTACCCCGAACCGTACCATGAAATCGAACGGGAAGTGGATCCGATGCTCGGTTGCTGATTGTTGAGATATACGCCTATATCCATTTGAAGATGCCTATAGCTTCGGTCACCATCCCCCGGCATCCGGCCGTAGACGGACGCCGCCGATGTCGCCAGAACGCACACAAAATCTGCGTGAAAATGCCGTAGGCCTAATCTTTCACTATCGGCCAGACGCATAGGCTTAGGCCTAGTCACGTACGTTACGCCTTAATCGTAGCTCACGGCGTAAAATTATCTTATACCGTGATCGTAGTGAAATGGTCATGATATTTAATGACGTCATCGAACGAAGCTACGTCACTGGGTTACGTCACTACTATCAGCTGTTTCTGTGATTGATTGGTGTATATAGGTTATGCAGCGTACAACTGGTAGGCCTAGCCTATAGGTGAGTGAACAGATTTGAGTTATTATTAATGCAGGTTACTAATTAAGTCTATGCCAGTTCATTTGTCGCTCACTCTCCCCTTATTCGTTCACTAATAATAAGCAGAGATACGCCACGTGCGTCAAGTTAGGTCCCACATTCGACATTCGACATTCAACATTCGCAAAAATTGCACACACAAAAAGTAGACGTTCGTAGGCCTACTAAAGAGGCACACGACACGCCCGACCGCATTGAAAACGGACTAATTCCACTTCCGGTATGTCGAAAAATGGCGCCAAACGCGTGCAAAATGCGTCCAACATAATCAAAGGGCAAAAATTGCGTCGCGTTTCTTGAAAAAACTTTAGCCCAGTTCTCTTAGTTTCGTGAATAAGCGTGAATCTCCAGACAGGACACGCCCGACCGCATTGAAAACGGAATTTAGAAAAATAGTTAAAAATTGTTTCAGAAAATGAATTCTTTTGCATATGTATGCATAAATTCTATAAATTTAGTAAATTCTGAAAATTTATGTTTCACGTGGTAGTGTAGCAACGCAGTTATAAGTGTGATGGGATATTTAACAGCCACTTTATTGTTAATTGCCCGCAGTATGTGACAGTGAAAGAATTTTGATAATCGGTTAATATTTGGCGACGATGTGTAAAATGACAAAGTGGGACGTTTTTTTGGGACACTGAGTGTATATCCTTCCGTCTGTCTCTGTGTCACACGTTCGGATCAGTCAAAAATGGTGCAAGCTATAATCACCGAATATTCGCCGCTGGCTTCCTGAAAAACTCTAGTTTCAGCATCCGTAAAGCTTCTTCGTGAATTGGAAAAGAATCATCCGCAGCAAGTGCGAGGACCGTAGCGGATTGTGCGTGTCGCTGGAACGGCAAGGTCACCACGTGCAGCTGAGCGTAGGTGCCGACGGCTGGGGTTCTCGGCGACCAGTTGACACATGGTTCGGCGGTGATGGACGGTTTCCCTTCCCATGAAGAGCTGCAGTGAACACTTTTAACTTTTGTTAACTTTTGCAGCGGTCGACAAAAATGCGTCCAAGTTGTTAATATTAGCTGTGTGATGCGCGTTCAGTGAATAGGTTAACATGGAGAAGGATAGAATGAGCTTGGAGAAGATCGACAGCATGGAAGTGAGACCTCTTATGAACGACAAACCGCTGCCGAATGCCGAACTAGTTGGTGACGCCCTGTCAATCATCTCGCTCAAGAACCTGGAAGATTCTGTAGACCCCGAGCACGTCGTCAAACGAAACTCATTCCGCGACCTTCATCGCCCCAACATTTCCCTCCTCAACTGGGTCGTGAATTCCGACGGCAAAGATGAGGTATTGCGTAGATGTAGGCTAATGAGAAAAATATTTTTAAAAATACCTTTAAACGTAAAAATAAATGTAAACTTTTATGGAAAAACATTAAAAACGTTTATAAACGTTAAATAAAAACGCGACTTTTTTCTGCTTGACGCAGGCTTGTTGACTAAATCCACCACCGCTTCAGTACGCAGCTTTTTTAATATTCACATTTTGTGTCATCATACGTACATAAGTAAGTAGGCCTACTGTAAGTGTAAATAGAAAATTTGTTTGTATCTTGTCAGTAACACTTCAGTTTTTGTGTAGGCTTAGACATATTTACAAAAAGCCCAGCTGTCGCTAGGATAGCCGACCGTACTGGTTGTCAATGATTTTCAAGGTCATCCAAAATCAATGATTTACATCTTATCTGACAAGGCGTATAGCACTTCCTATGGGTGATTAATAGTAACCTTGGCCGTATCTCTCACCGTTTCTGAGATGCCAAGTTTTCCGTTGAAAAACGGACATTTTTTTATACCCCTCCCCGTCCATTCAACCACCAATTTTATTTGAAAATGTTCGCCTTGCACTACTGTACATCGTTGAAATTATGCACGCCTAGGTTTAAGACCCATGGCTATTATTATTCGTGTAAAAATTTTCTCTACGAACTAATACTTAGTCATATACATCCGTGACAGACGACGTACAGACAGACGACGACAACCACGCCAATAGCTCGACCGTTACTTAAGTACGGTCGGCTAAAATGCACCGCTATGTTCACATTTACCGTTTAATATTTATTCGCGGTGTCTATTCGTCCGGCAGCCATAAAATAGTTTGTAGGCTATTATTTCGGCAATAAACAAAAACGAACACTTTCTAGGCGGCGGCATCAATGTCGCTCGGCGTAATTGCGCTAAGCGTAGTGACCAGAATTAGCGTTAATATTTTGCTGTAGAGTTCAGGGTTAAGGTTAGCGTATTTCGAAGATTTATGTGACAATAATGCACACCAAAACTTTGCGTAAAATATTGGTGATAAATTCGACGTTGCTGTAGGCAAGTACGAAACTTGCCGATTGGCGATCCGCGATTCCCTATTTGCTAGGGTTGAGGTCGTCAGTTGCCAGGCTGCCGTCGTGGCTCTGCGGCGGTGTAACGAGCAGTGAGCACCCATTGTCATCAGTCTCAGCATGCATTGGGTGCTCGTCGTACCGCCGCAGAAACACGGCCTTAGTCGGTACCTACGAACATCGTTGGGTGCTCGTATACGTACCGGCTAAGGTCGTCCAAGTCGGCGGCCGGATAAATAGCTGCTAAGCTATTGATACGGCTGCCGGATAAATATCATGTGCCATGTTTATTACATGCAAAAAACGATGTTGCCTACTCGTAACAGGTACCTGTGTGAACTTTGTTTAAGGGGCGCTTTGCAAATTTACAAATTTACAGACTGATTGATTGATTAATTGATCATCGTTATCATTGTCATCAGTCCCAGCATCATCGCCTGTTTTGTCGCTGTGCAGGAGGTGATGGAGAAGGTGAAGTCGTTCCACTCGAATCTGACAGGCAGCGCCGGAAGTAGCCGCAGTATGCTGGCCGAGTCGTCGTCAGGCCGAATGCATCAGATGAATCACACGTTCGAGCCGATCGAGCCACCGATCCGCGAGGAGTCGCAGGAGATGCTGACGACGCCCAAACCGAGTAGACGGCCCTCCGCCGTTTCGCCACAGTTCGCCCAACAGTTCGAGTCCGAGATTCTCATCAGGCGTCAGACGCTCGGAGAGCTCGACGACAGTTTTGACGATCTGCGCGATCTAATGCCGACTGCAGTCGCCGCCGCTGACGAGGTGATGCTGGATTACAAGCCACCGGTTTCTCGTCCAGACATCGGCTCGACAGCGGCTGTACCGTCGCAAGTGCCCGCCGAAAGCGTCGTCGTGCAGGCAGGAGACGGAACACTGAAACTGAGCAATATCGAAACACTGCAGACTTACTCGGTCATGGAAGCTATGGAGAGGTCGCGTGAGGAACAGGAACGGATGCGGGAAGCGCAGCGTACAGCCAGCGAAGCAGAGCGAATATACGTCCGGCAGGAGGACGTCACGACAGGACAGGAACAACGGACCCGGGAAGAGCCAAAACCAACTAAAGAGCGGGGGCGACGTGAATCGATCAAGAAACGGGTTTCACTGAACGATCCGCGTCAACCCGATCAAGATGATAGCGACAAGCACGTCCCGCTGTCCAAGTCGGCGATCCGCGCCGCCGATGCTGTTACCATTGACATCCTGGAGCGGGCGATCAGAAACGACATCCGTCAGTTCTCGCCGATCACTTCTCAGTCGTTGTGCTTGCTGGGAGCAATGATCGTGAGCCGGGTGTTGGACTCGGCCTGCAGCAGAATGAAGCGAGAGGACAGGCTGCCGCCGGCCGCCACGTGGACGGAGAAGGCTCGGCGCGAGGCGGTCCTGCTTGTCGAGGATGTTCTGTCGTCAGCCATGATCTACGTGAGCCGCGGAGGCGACGCCGACACTGCTCGACCACGGGCTCGCGCTGCGACCACAGAAGCTTTAGCACTGGACATGGATGACCACATCGCGGCGGAAATTCCCGTGAAGAAATACTCAGAGTCCGAGCAGATGCCGCAGCCGCCGTCCGCGCTGCCGTGGACTGAAGAGTACGATGACGATTACGAGGAAGACGGAAGAGAAGAAGACGTCAAGGAAAATCAGGAAATCCGAAATAAAAAAGCGAGTGTCTTGAGTATGCCGAGTATCCCGCACGGACGGCTTTCCATCATTGAACCGCCGTCAGATGCACGGATGCCGGAGCCGGCGGCGTCGTCCGCAGACCACGAGCACGACGATGAGAAAGCGATGCAGCCGCAGTCGTCGGACATCTACTCGTTTTCACTGGCACAGCTCTCCATCATCCAGGCGGACAAGCCAGCTCCGAGTGACCAAGCACACGGCAGGGAGAAGAAAGACGAGCGACGTCTGAAAAAGACGGATGATACGGAGTCTGAGTTAGCGGCGCAGTCATCGAGCAAGCTTCACATGCACATGGCGCGGCTGTCAATCATCGAACAGCCGGAGCTTGAAGGCAAACCTTCCATCACACACCGTGACTCGCTGGTAGCCGCCGCTAGCCCGTCCATACTGCGGGGGTCCGGAGAGACCGTGTCGTTGCACCACGAGGCCTCCGATGCTTTCAGAGACATTCCCAGCAGAGAGCGATATGGATTTGCATCGCGTCGCAAGTCCAGCATGACGTACTCTGAACCAAGTACGGCCGACGTCAACGCGGACAGCAGCGTCCTAGGTAGTACTACATCAGCTGCCCAGAAGGTGCAAGAACTGCGACAACTTTTCGGATATCGCCAGAATCAGAGTAAGAACCGCGACACTGTACTTGAGACCACGCACCCGCATGACGATGACGACGTAGACGACAAAGAAGACGAACTGTCGCATGAGGAGCGTTCGCTTTAGAAATCTTTCAGCAAAACAACTAATATCCAGTTCAAACTGTAATCACGGCTTCGGTGACCTAACGATTTTTGCATTGTTTTCCTTGGTTTTTTTTTCGGTCCCATAAAAATTCGGCAGCCTCGGGCAAACCGTAAAAAATCATGTGCTTTTGGCTGTCATTTTCCCTTAAAAACTATCGTTTCGATATTTTTTATTAAACCGTCAAAAACATTGGTACATTTTTTAAAGTTTTTGAAGCCAAAAAAACTGTTTGCAACTAGAAAGCAGTCATAGCCCGCAGGTACCTCCGCCAAGGCAAAGCTATTCGCCAGGTGGCGTCACCATCTTCGCTTTGCCAGCGGTTCCCTTATCTGCGCTTTAATGCAATGGTAACGAAAATTTCAAAGTGATCCAGAATCCAGGATTTCTTCTGGATCACCCCCAAAATTGAATCACTGGTAGTTTGTGCCATACTCGACATACCCTCAAAATTTCAGAAAGATCCGTCTGTTACTTTTTGAGTTATCTTGCTAACAGACAGACAAACAGACAAAAATCGGCAAAAACATTACCTCCTTGGCGGAGGTAATTAGTCCGTTGTGCTGCAGTATCTTTGCTCAAGTTCTCATTCGGTGTGTCAATTTGTTTTTATAAAGTTGTTTTGTAATATTACACGTCATAAAGTAAAAACAAAAATTAATCATTTTCCCCCACCGCTACTTTTTCGTCAGACTGTAACCGGAAGCATGGGAATTTTTTTAAAAGCCAACCTCAGCGTCTCTTAAGCTGCAGAGCGCTAAGCACGACATTACCTGCTTTAACGAGACCTTAACAACATCAGATTCCGTTCGGTTTTCACTAGCACCGGTGTACTATTTCAAAGGGGGGATCTTTTCCATTTTTTCGTTGTGTGTTCCAGCTTTCCGTGTGTTATTACGTGCAAATTATAAAGTCGAATAACGTTGAATAAAAAAAACTGCTGTGATACCTCGAAAACACTGCATGCGCAGTCAGTGACATTTTTTACTGTTATTTCATAGGCGCATAACTATTGAAACGCTGTCGTGTATACATAACATCGAATAGGTCTACTTGACTGTGAGTGTGAAACTATGTAAGTGCTGTTAACAAGGTTTAACCATTTAGTTGATGTTATTATTTTAAGCCTATACCTAACTATAGAACACAAGTAAAAAAGGTTGGCTTGTTCTATTCTATAATGTCAGCAATCTGGTCGCTGTCATACAGCTATATTCCTCGAATTCAGACAGCACTAACAGCCCCACAAGTGGAGTGAATCCAGGTCTATTTGCCTGATCTAAGGGCCGGTAGCCGCTTACATACCGGGTGGCCCATGAAAACGTCCCTAACTTTGCGTAACTATAACGGCGCAAATACTTTATGAAATTAAATTTCCTTTCGCACGTTTGTAGATCAATATGTACGCTTACTTACTTATAAATTTTAGCGACATCATTAATGATGCCAGTGAATGTCGCTCAATGACGTAAGGCAAGTTAAAAATCAAAATCACAGGCGCGCGGTAGCGCAGCCCTGTGTTAATGACGACCGGCTAAGTCAATGGAGAATGACAAAATTCGACCCCGCGCAGATCCGAAACCGCTCAACCGATCGACACAAAATTTGAAACATGTGATTACGTCCGGAAGACGACCCCCTGTGCAAAATTTCGTGCAAATCCGTCCATTGGGGGCTTCTCGGCAAATGGGTGAAATATAACGAAAATTTTTCTAGTATATATAGGCCCCCTATACCTTTTTTGTTGTCCGACCTACAGGTCAGACCGCCCGGCGGATTTTCACGCGCGATGGCTCAAACAACGCGACCTCATGCAAGGGTCAACCCTTTTTGGGAACCAAAATTTGAACTTAATATCTAACCCCTGAAAAATCCCCCCAAAGTCGAAAATTTGGCCCAAAAACGGACCGAAATTTTCGGCCAAAAACGCTCCTGTATAAAATTTCAGTTATAAACAGCCCCTAATCGTCATCGTAGGCCCATAAAAGTTGTATAGTGAATAGGTAATATGGCCTCGGGAATTCCAAATATGTGGTCATTTTGGACCACCTATTCACAGGTCATGTGACACGGGGCATGCGCAGTCAACGCTTTGGCCTTGAAAAACGTGCCTATGTATAAAATTTTTACCTACAAACGGCCCTTAATCGTCATCGTAGCTTCATAGAAGTTGTATAGTGAACAGGCAATATGGACTTGGGAATTCCAAATATGTGGTAGTTTTGGACACCCTGCCTACAGGTCACGTGACACGGAACATGCGCAGTGAACTTTTGGCCTGTAACATGGGCAAATGCAACTTTGAGGCTTTATATCTCCGTAACGGTGCAAGATAGACGCTTGGTTCCAATGGACCACCAATAGGAAACCACATGTGCCGAGTTTAATGGTTACGTGAACGACGACGTCACGTGACCCCAAAGGGTCAAACTCGTGACCCCAAAATCTTCGAAGCCCCGTATGTCCGTATCCGTGCAAGATAGGCGCATGGCCATCATTGACCACCAATAGGAAAGTGCCCACGCCGATCGATGACGTCACGTGACCCCAAAAGGTCAAGGTCGTGACCCCAATATCTTTTGGGTCCAATATCTCCGTAACGGTGCAAGATAGATGCATGGTTACAATGGGCCGCCAATAGGAAACCACATATGCCGAGTCCAATGATCACGTGACCGATGACGTCACGTGATCCCAAAAGGTCAAACTCGTGACCCCAAAAGCTTTGAAGCCCCGTAACTCCGTATCCGTGCAAGATAGGCGCATGGTCATCATTGACCACCAATAGGACAGTGCCCACGCCGATCGATGACGTCACGTGACCCCAAAAGGTCAAGGTCGTGATTGCAATATCTTTGGGGCCTAATATCTCCGTAACCATGCAAGACAGATGCATGGTTACAATGGACCACCAATAAAAAACTGCATATGCTGAGTCCAATGATCACGTAACCGATGACGTCACGTGACCCCAAAAGATCAAACTCGTAACCCCCAAATTTTTGAAGACCCGTAACTCCGTATCCGTGCAAGATAGACGCATGGTCATCATTGATTACCAATATGAAAGTGCCGTCGCCGAGTCCGATGGTCACGTTCCGATGACGTCACGTGATTCTTAAAGATCATAATCGTGACCCCAAAATAGTTAAGGTTTAGTGTCTTCATGGCCGTGGAAAGCAGATGGTTTATAATTGACCATCAACATAAAAACTTGGTTATTGTAATAAAACAGCAAATATAAATGTACAAAACATCAGTTTATACACTTGTTAACGGCGACATGCAATGAGTGACACATCGAAAACAGCAAAAATCAGAAAAAGGTGATATTATTCAACAGCACATTGACAGTGAGACGATGTGATGGTGTATGATATCACCTTTTCCTGATTTTTGCTGTTTTCGATGTGCCACTCATTGCATGTCGCTGTTAACAAGTGTATAAACTGATGTTTTGTACATTTATTATTATGTAAACACAGCGTTCCATTGCCCCGTATCAAAGCAACTCAAAATTTTCTTCCAGACAACACTTTCAACTTAGTCAGCTCATAAGAATGGACATTGCGTTCGTTAGATTTGACTCCGCTAGATTATGTAGTTTGGAATATCTTGCAAGAACTTGTCTATGAAGGAAAGCGTGAACCGTTTGCGAACTTCAAAGATCTTCAGAATGGTATCGGAGACATGGCATGATGTCCACATCAGACAGTCAGAATCAGAAAAGCCATACTACGGTGAAAAGGTGTTTAGCAGCAATGGCAAAGCAAAATAAAGAAGCTTGCTTGATCACGCGTGCGTGCGCAGGCGTTAATTTAAAAAAAAACTGTAGGCTACGAGGGATCTAAGTTATACTTGGTGCTTCATCGTGTAAACGGGATATGTAGCCTACATGATGAAACAAACATGAAGCAAACTTAGACAGCACACGTCATGAACGTGTAGATTCAATACATTTGCTTTATGTTTGCTTCATCGTGTACTGTAAACACTCTATAACTCTTGCTATGATTGTTTGTTGCAGCGTGAAGCACAAGCGTGGTAGGACTACGTTATGTTACTAGCGTGATGACGTAGTCCGACATTGAACAGACTCAGATAGTTAACTCGATCGCAGCAGCTCAGCACTCCTTTCGCAGCTAGCATCCCAAATCAAACATCACGAATAAGCGTTACAGGCTAATACTATGCCTAACTGCTTGTAATTAATAATAAATAATAACTAGAAAAGCAGTCAAAGACCGCAAACCTCCGTCAACGCCATGTTGTTCGCCAGGTGGCAATACCATATTTGGCATATTGGCAGCGGTTTCCCTTATCTGCATGTTAACCGCGCGTCTTGTGAGCATTAGCTCAAATTTCCGGATTACCCCCAAAATTAAATCACTTATAGTTTTTGCCATTCCCGACATTCCCTCAAAATTTCAGAAAAATCCTTCCATAACTTTTTGAGTTATCTTGCTAACACACAGACAGACAGACAAACAAACTCTGGCAAAAACATAAACCTCCTTGGCGGAAGTAATTATTATTTTTTTACGTTGTAGGCCTACATTTAGTTAGTAACATGGCAATTATATTCAAGTACTCGGGGCTTGTGATACCGCTATCGCTCAGCCGCATGAATAATTGCAGTCGTAGGTGACGATGTTGTCATGGCTAGCACACAAGGACGGGGTGTCTGTCTTTCTGACGGACGGCGCAGGACCTACAGCAGCAGGCGCAACGCCATTAGTGACGAGCATGCGAACGATCTTCGTTTCAATGCAGCTGAATGATGTTTCGCTGAGCGCGCGATTCACGACCCAAGCCCAGAACACGACGTTGAAGCACCTGTGACAGACACGTCATTGATAATACAGTACTTCTCAACGAATACAGCTTGTCGATGCCGCGTGACGGTAGCTTAGCGGTACATGAGTAGGGATAGATAACCTTTATTTCGTAAACAAGTAAGAGTACACAATAAGAGTTTAAGAGTAGATCGAAGTAGTGTTAACAATAAACACGAAGACAATCACAAGACAATACAAAAGGCGCAAAAACTTAATTGGTGGCCAATCCCTACAACGCTACAATACATGCGTTAGGCTACAGACGGATGACAGACAAACAGACAAATGACACATCGTACCTAAGGCTCGACATAGACCTAACGGTCGGCCAAAAATTTACGTTACTTCCTGTTAGTGACGAGTAGTTGTATTAGCCCTTTTGCGCCGTTTCTGAGATAAAGCGACTTATTCATTGAAAACAAGCCAAATTTTCAAGCCCCACCTCCGTTCTCCCCCGTGCAAAAAGCTGAAATACTGAGCTAATTAGTCGTATCGGTGTCATAAAATTCGAAGCACTTTAACTTATATGATCAGCGTACATCAGTGTCACACCAGACAAAAAACAGCCTGACAGACTGGCAGATAGACATCATGCGATTGCAACACCGGACACCCGCCCGCGCTATGCATGGCACGGGCAAAATGGACACGAGCCAGTGCAGTTTTTTTCTTTCAAAATGCTAATACATTTCGTACCTACCTACATAAGTTGACTGTGTAGTTTAGTGATATGCTTAATAAATTTTATTACGTATTTTGATTGCCGAGTATTAGTTACGTGCAAGCACACAATCTGTTAGCTGTCTATTGCCAAACGTGGAACGCCACAACACGACCTACATGACTTAGCGGCCGGTAAACAGATGCGCTGTGGCGGCCAGGTAGCACTGTTCACACTCCAGTGTCTTAATTCCACGACCAATCGGCTCCAGACTCAGCTCCCACTCTGATGTGGACCGACTGCGCCGCCGGGCTAGACGAAAAGAAGCAGGCAACGAATGAGCCCATCTCCCATCAGAAGCCGTCGACCGGTGGCGTGACTGCAGTCTTGGAACTGTCAACCAGTTACCGTCAGCTGATGTCCGTCGCCAGTCATTCTCCGATGACAACGACGACGAACGTTTAGTTTCACTGATTGTGGCGGTAGGTGGTGATAAGCTTGCTTCACTCCAGCGGCTCGACCGCAGCAACAGAGTTCCGTGCGGCGTCTGCAGTCGCCACGCAAGTCTCCGAGAAGGAAAAGGCTGTTCATCGAAGTTTGTTATTGAATTAGTTGTCGACCGTGAGCGACGGCTACTGCAACCTGCAGTCCACGTGGAGTACGGCGGATCTCCGGGGCGTTTGGCTCTGCTAGAAAGCGCGTCATCGTAGTTGTTGACGGTAGACGTTCGATGGTCACGTGATTCCGTAAATGCACGTGACGGAAACGTCCAGCTATATGGTGGATTTGAACAACCACCGCATTCAGTCTTACCGTGTGCAGTCGGCGATGGTGTCAAACCGCGAAATTCTTGGCGGCAACGAGATGTGGAGGAGGATCGCTGCAGTGGTTTGGAGTGGCTTTGTGAGCTGGCAGCAGCTGGTTGATATGGTAAACGACGTCGAATACGTCGCGGTTCACGCTGATGATGTCTGGACTGTTTCGGTGAAGACTCGCAGTCGGTGAAGTAGCCCTGACTGATCGTCGACGTCGTAGTCGAGTGGTCGGTCGTCGTTCGGCGATTGTCACTCTGCAGCGTTGACGTACGGCTAAACGCCGTCCAGTCTAACTGGTCATCTCGCCGCGGACCGTCTACCGTCATAACGGTCTGATGCTGCCACGGTCGCCGCCGCTGCTGCTGCTGTTGTTGCTGCTGCTGCTGATGCTGATGATGACGATGATGATGGGAAAGTTGGTCGCACTGACGATACGGCGGCGTCGAGTGGTGTAGACGGGGCGGTCGATCGACTATGATTCCAAGCTGAGCTCGTCGAGGTACCGGCAGCGTAGATGACGCTCGCTGATGTACCGACGGGAACTGCTGATCAGGTTCTTCCGCGTATGTCTTCTGATTGCGTCCGAGTCTTGGTAGACTGGCTGACGAACGAGTAGTTTGAGCAGCATTTATTGGGTCGCGGCGTGACGACGGCAGTTGCTGTCCAATGTAATGGCGTTGACGTTGTCGAATCACGCTGGTGGGTGATGTCACCTCGCAGTGTCGAGTTGTCGTCAAACCGACTTCACTTCTCCGCATCATCAATGCCGCCGCACCCGTCCACTCTGCTTCGTCCACACCAGACAATTAATTAAATGATAGTATTCAAATAGTATTTACCATTTAGACAGTGTTCATATCACATATTGTGAAATAATATGTTCTACGATGCTTGATCGGATGTTAGTGAGCTATGGAAAGTAAGATAACGTGAATATTACCTGGTCGCTGCGTTTGCACTGGACTTCTCAATTAGCCTACGATATACTATTTCAATACCACTTGTAGTTAATTTCCGGTAACTACGTAGACAGTTGTTTTAGATGGCTCTATGGACTACACGGTCGACTCTGCACGGAGAAACTATATAGTCCTACGTGTAGAACGCGATGGTGAGTGCCGTGAAGCTGTCAAAAGCGGTGCCAACTTTAGTTGTCAGTGTCAGTGTGTGTACAACATCTAAGTTCATAACTGCATGACATCGCCGTCGCTCGAGGCATAGGTCTACTGGAGGCATGCCAGCCAGACGCTACGTATATAAGTAGTTGCTTTAATCAAGCTGTCCAACTTGCCAAATGTTTATGGTGCTAAATCCACCTAGCCCGTCTGCCAACTGACCATTGACTTTGATCTACGAGACTGCGTCTTTCTAGATTTTTGCGCTTAGTCGAGCAAAGTTGAACTTATTAACGGACAGTAAAATAAATTTTTATGTAGTGATGAAATTTTGCTAATAATTTTGATAACAATAAAAATAACAATTATTTCGTGTGATGTGTTGCGGTTAACTGAATTTTTACTTGTACGTCGCTGAAAAAAACGTTTTGGTTTTAGCTGTAGTTCCTGTGCACTGAAGGCCAGTTATTTTCATTTTTCTTTTCGGAAATAAAACTGATACTGCACCAAGTGTTTAGACTTACATTATTTGTAGCACAGTATCTAGAAAACTTTATGATTCTATAGTGATTATTGTGACTGAAAAACAAATTGAACGTACATTCAATGCTACATTGTAAGTAAGTAAGTAAGTAAGTAAATGATTTATAAAGTGCCAAAGTCTTAGAAAGAATCAGGGCGTAAAATAACCTACCGTTAATATTTAAACAATCTGAAGCATGTGAAACATAAGTTTCACGTGCAATCGTATGTGTAAGAATCGCAAAGAATTTACGTTTAAGAACACCATAACGGCCAAGTGTAACATGAATAGGTGGCTTGGTGTAGTGGTAACGCGTTTGATCCGATCAGCGAAGTTACTGTACGCCGGGTCAGGTTAGTACTGCGATTGGTGACTGTCTACGGGCAGGTAAACCATCTCGGTATGTAACCAGCTAGCCGCCTAGGTCAACGCAGCCTTTTATCCCACCGGGGTAGTTAAATCGAGTACCAGCCTATTTGGCTAGGGTTAAACGGGGCGCGTTTACCTGTGTCGGGTGGCAGGTACCACTGTGTGATCCCATACGGCAGGTGACACTCCGTAGCTCTGAGATAGCTTTCCCATTAAAGAGCTATATTACCACCTTTTATAGGAGCCTATAGAAATTAGCGTTAGCAACTATACAGCTTCAACTTCGTTTAAACGTTAACTGCAGTACTTTGCGATGATAAAAAATACAGTAGTCTTACACTTTGGTAGTCTACTACGTGAATTAAATGTGGTATAGTGCTTGAAACCGCCAGGTTTACAGCAAAATATATATTACATTCTTTATTGCTGCATGTGTCCTCATAGTGAATTTTTCCCAATAAACTTCCGTGTCTTTTCTTTTTCTTTAAAATAAAGTCTGCGTAACGTGGGCTTTCATATTTTTCTAAACCACTGAAATTTTTGTATTATTTTGGCATTCTCACGAACAAAAATAATAATAGTACAATGTATCATGAAGTATATAATCATTCAGCATATTGTACAATAAAATACAATAGTCTATAATACAGATATTACAATGACTAAACGTTTGTCATGAAGCATGTAGTAATTATTTATAAATGTCTGTAAAAAGTTACAAAATGCTGATAAAACGTGTTATATATACCGTTAGTCAACAAAGACGGCATTTGCTAAATACGACCTATTTTAAAAATTCTTTAACTGGCGTACTGCGATGAAAATTGCAATAACGCGATCATTGCAGATTCAGTACCACGCCTCGGTTATATCACTACATTTGACTTACAATGAAATTAAAACTTTATTAAAATAAAATTACGACGATTACATACGTTTTGCAGCCGGTATAGCATAGATTCATAAAACACATATATACCCTGTATGAAACTGAACGCAAAAATACAGCTAAAAATTTACACGTGTCAATGAATGTCGAATTATTTGCTAAAATTTAAATAATAATAAAATAGAGCACTCAGTATATAACACATCCTTCCGTTAAAGACTGTCTTGCATGATTATAAAAATCGTAATAGCAAATAAAATGTCCCTTAAAAACTTCCGGATTTGTATCGTGATCTGGATTGCCATTAAAATCTAAATAATTGGGTTTTTTGGCCACGCCCATTACCGAACTCTTTAAAAATTTCACCAAAGCTCAATCATAACTCAAAAAAAAACAATGTAAAATCCACATAACAATTAATTTTCTCTTCGAAAGGTAATTGATATATCCCAACCACACAAGCATTATTTCTTAAAAATACTGTCAGAAAGTTGTTTTGAGACCCAAAAAGCACTAAAATCGCTTGCAGCAAGGGCTTCCGGCTCCGTTCCAAGTACCACTGAGGAAGCTTACGACGATCTACCAAATTCCTTCGTCGGCTGGGAAGGGGGACAGTAGACCCCACCTCGACGTCACTATTCGTTTCTAATGTTTGATAAGGCCTACAAATTGACGCCGCTTATGTGAGATGTTTGACTGTGCGAACTCTTCTAGTCGTCCCAGAGTGCTCTGCGGTCGTTGGCGATTCTCCTGGCGCTCGGTACTTCGGGCGCCAGTTCCGCCAGTCTCCTGGGCTCGACTGATCCAGCCAGCACCCAGACGATGTCGTCGGGCCACGAGTACCATCGGCGTAAGTCGAGAGCGTGAGACGGTGCGTTGGTGACGCCGTACGGCAGGTACTGACGACTGGAGAGTGTGTCGATCATGCGTTGGACCAGTCGTTTGTCAGGCGTGTCGTCGACGTCTGCACCGTACAGCGCTCTCATACGCACCCACTCCATAAACACGTGCGAGACACGTACATCCCGCAGCAGCTGGGCGGCCTGAGTGAATGCTCGGTGCTCGTAGCCTTCCACGTCCATCTTCATAACCGCAGACTTGAAGTTCGTCACCTGCGTGTACATAGGCCGACGACAATTACATCACAAGCCGCGCACCAGCAACATCATCATTATCATCAGTTTTATTTCAGGCACTTGACCCATATACACACAAAACACATAAACACATGCGTCATAAGCGTCGTAGGTCAAAGAAGTTGGGGAGAAGGGCGTAAATAGTTACAATTTTCCAACAAACAGCTGCAAGTTTCCGACAGAATGGGTGCTTAAACTTGAAATTTCGCCGTAAACTACCCCCCCCCCAAATGAAAGATTTTCAAATCCAAATTTTGTACTTTGAAAAAAAATTTTATCACAAAAAAATTTTTCGACAGGCTAGAATTTAGGGAAAAGGCAATAGATCCCTCTGCCCGTGCAACGACCTCACTGCTTATCAGCTTGCGCTACGACACGTTGATAAACATCGTCATATCGATTTAACTTTCAGTCCACTGTTCGCGTCATTAGGTAGGTACCGGTAATGTTTATGCGGCCGTCCGAGTAGGCCGGATTGCGGGTGTTGTAAGAAGAAGAATGCTCGAAGGTATATAGGCTACAGGCTATACCTCGAGCAGGTCGTCGAGCAGTATGGTAGTGGCGTGCGGCGGACACTCAGGTTCGTCGCAGAACTTGTCTGCGTCCTGACTGCTCAGTCGTACTGCGCTTGGGTCACCGTCTTGCACCTCCAGCTCGAATGTTTCGCGCTCATCAGACACGCCGTTCTCCACCACTACAATCTGTCCGTGTCCACAATCATACCATCAGACAATAGGCTTAAATTCCGCAGATTGAAGCAAATAAAGATTGGGCCTTAGCGATACTACAACTGGAAAAATATGTCCGTCGACCGTCATATTGTGCGATCCACCAACTTAGTATTTGCATATCTTTTGGGCTGGTGTAATTCACGACAGATTATACGAGGCCGTGTTAACGCCAGGCGTGTTTATATGCGTCATTTTCACCGTTTTTGACGTCAATTAAGCTTGATATTTGATTCTCGAAAGTGAAAATTGGCACACCGGTTACTCATGCCGAGGAAAACAGTCACACTCATGTTGGTTTTGCGTCTTTTAATTTTCGAGTTAAATGCTTGCAAGAAACAGACAAACAGACAAACTGACAAACTGACAGACGGACAAGACTCGTAATGCAGCTTATTGAGATTAGACCGGGAACTGTACTACTGCTCCCCCTAGCGGCTCAGCCAAGTGCCTCAGATTCGGCCACTGGCTGACATTGTGCACTTTAAATATTCACATACTTACTTACTTACTTACTTACCTGCAGACTTAGCATACGAAACTACCTCTATTAAAAAGCCGAAGCAAAAATTCATCAACTCCAACATCATAAACGAATCTAATCGAATGTTTTTCGTCTCTGAAAAACTTTACGAAAATTCATGTAGCCCTACCAGTTACTCGAACCGTATGGTTCACTTTTTATGGGCCACCTGACCCGGTACACGACTCCAATATTCAAGTTGCTGAGTTTATACCTTGTCTTCGAAGCGGCCGAGTTTGATGGCCTTGTGGAGTCGGTAGATGTTGGGCCGATGTAGTTCGACTGCCACCACTCGACGTCCCATCGCTGCTGCCAGCAGCGAGTACTGGCCGACGTTAGCTCCAATGTCATAAACGCCTAACTGTTTGTCGTTCAACAAAGCCGCCTGAAACAGTCTCACGACGTGTGGCTCCCAAACACCGTGGGTCCTTAGCGGCCGAGACAAGTGGCGGTCGTCGGCGTCTGGGTACGGACAGACGACCACCGTCGGTGACGTGGCGAGGTCCACGCAGTCCACGCCGGCGGCAAAGTCGGCCAGCTCCGGGATGTCGGCGCGGACGTTGTAGACGCGACAGTTTCCCGGACCACCGTGCAGCGTGCCGAGTAAAGGCGACCGCTTCCCGCCTGCTGGACCGAACTCACTGGGAACAACGCCGCCACTCCCGCTGGGGTTGTTCCATGCTCTACTGTTAGGCGGCAGATCGGCGTCTGCCGCGCGAATCACTACTTCCGGCTCCCGGAACACCTCCACCGCGCTTTCCGTCACTTTCCCGCCGATCGAAACTACAAGGTAAATCGGTGTCGGAGTTACCAGTGGGTCTGCGTCGTTTTTTCTAGCCGCGCCGCCGCTGTTCTGCGAAATGTTCGCAGATGAGGCGGCGCTTCTAAGCGGCGGCTGGTGACTTCTGCTGGATAAGTTATTCGACTCAACGGCACGCAAATCTTGAAGCCTCCATCGACGTCGACGCCTACGGTACTTGTACCACGATAAATTACTGTCATCCACCGCTGCGGTAGTTGATATCTGACCAATGTATTCCTGCTGCTCTCTGTGCTGCTCGTATTTATGTGTGATGACCGTTCTTGCGTCTTCTGTAGGCCTACGTCTAGTCTGCGTGATGACGCTGATAGGCTTAACAATGTCGTCGTGCGTAGATATTCGTCGCGACAGGCCAGGCACTAAATTAGACTTACCGAACAGGGAAGTTCTGTTTCTGCGTTTGTTTGCCGTTTTGTCAAAGTCGTGAAGCCAATTGCTGACAAACGCTGTTCCGTCGCCGTGTGAGGCATTTTTCGTCCTGCGAATACTTCCCACGTCATACGATCGACGTTGGTGTCTTCCGGCTGCTGGATAGTCTGCCTCACCCAAGTCAACCCGAGACCGCTGCCACCGGAAGTCGCTGGGTCCGTGGCTGTCCACGTGACCGGAAGTGCTCGTCCACAGGATGTAGGTGCCGAGCAAGACAGCACAGGACATGAGTGCGACCCCGACATGGTGCCGGCGGCGTCGCCATGTTGTCACTAGCTGCGACAACATCGTCGTCGTCCTAGATGTTTAGCCTGCTTACGATCAACAAAACCAAATAGTCTTACACATTGCTAGTAATGTTTTCATTGCATGTGACACGTGTGCGACGCATGTTTCGCTTGAACATAAAATTATTGTAAACGGACCAACTGGTCAGCGTTGGCTATAAAATTACTACATCTCCGTCTTTTGCAAGTCGCTAACGCAGTTGAAGGTTTCATTCCACGACCGTAACAAAACTGACTATCACTGCCAGATTATCTCAGTAAAAAAGTCGACTACATTACGGTTACAATATGCTATTTGTTTACAATCGACGAGTCACGTGTGACCACGTGATCAGAGCTCACCTGTGCGCTAATCAATCTACCTGCTGCATTCATTGATGACTCTGAAAAATTCCACTTTTCGCTGTCGCGTACATCTATTGGTTGGCCTATTCATCTGCCAATGCAAAATACGCATTGCCTATACCTATAGTAACTAGAGTTACGTCTGCTCTTAGAATGTAAATGATGTAATGATCCAGACATTACAAAACATTTTGGGTACGATTTCTTCACATATTAAACATTAGAAATTAAACATTTTAAAATAGAGAGGGGAAGAGCGAGGGGAAAGAGAAAGAGAGAGAATGAGAGAGTGTTTATTTGCAAAACACATTAAACATATTAAAATACAATAATATGTACTGAAGGCGGCCCGTCAGAAAAGCAAACATAAGAAAGTAACTTCGCCAGCGCATTTTCAGTCGTATTACAGTTATTTAACGTGCTGTAACTTTTGCTACAGGCCGTTCTAGCTATCACTATGCCTATACCACTTCCGCAATGGACTACAACTCACCCATAAGTCAACCTACCCTAATAATAAACTCCTATTATTGGAGCCTTGTTGAATGACATTTGTTTCTTGAAAATCATTTCAATGATCACTGTGTGTTGAACAGTTTATTTTTCTCAGGTTTATTTTATTGTCTACAGTTGCGATTTTCCAACTGCATTATATCAAACAATTAGGTCCTATAATTACCGATAATGAATGAATTAATTAATTGTAATGGCATGATTATAAGCGCATGCTTATACAGCTTTAGCCAGCTGTAACGTCGCATGTCTCAAAACTGTAGCCTATCTCAAATTCATACGTAACTGGGTGGACTCTTGTAATACTATGTAGTATATGTACTCTATACAGAAATGTTATAATCAACCATTGCTCGCCCTTTATCTGACGCAATCCATCCAATTTTAACAGTATAAACAACGAAAAAACTCGGCTACCGCTTAGAAAATAGAGCATGCAAAGTCATCCGAAATCGTTGATTTTTACGCGCCATAGCAGAATGCTTCGCGCGTCTTAGCCATGGCCTAGGCGTCTCTGTCCGTCCGTCTGTCACACTCTACGATTGTATCAAAACGGTGCAAGCTAGGATCACGAAATCTATAATGTGGATGCCTTACGGTCTCTAGTTTTTTTTGTGACAAAACTTGGTGCCCCTGGTTGCGGGAGTTCCCATCAAATGAGGGCGTCAAAGAAGGGTACCCCCTAAAAGACGTTATTTTGCCGTTATTGGCTCGTATAGTGTGAAAACGGTTGCAGATAGGTACAGACATGCTGTTTATCATAACAAGCAATGGTGACGGGCTTTTTAGATTTATCAACACCGATGACCTTGATTGACCTTGAACCCCCAAAAAAAGTTTTTAGTAAATTTTTCTGCAATTTTTGGATGCAGCGCACATTTTAACACTAAATTGCGACGAAATGGCTGGAGATAGACCAAGACAACCTGCATATAAAATTTTCAGCATTAAACGTAGACTTTAGCAGTCTAAGTCCCCACGCCCTAGGTTCAAAAAGGCCGGCGCAGGCGGGCGTTAAAGACGACTACCCCCATCTCCCTTCTCTAAAAAGTGGTTATTTTACCGCAATTATCTCGTGTAGCGTGAAAACGGTTACAGATAGGCACAAACATGCTGCTTATCATAACAACCAATAATGACAAGCTTTTCATTGGTGTCAACGTCGATGACCTTGAATGACCTTAAACCCCCAAAATAGGGGTTTTTAATGATTTTTTGGCAATTTCCGGCTTCGACACACATTTTAAGAGTGAATTGCGCCGAAATTGCTAGAGATTGACCTGGACAACCTGCGTGTGACATTTTTAGCACAGAACGTACATTTTTAAGAATCTAAGTTTCGATGTCTTAAATTCAAAAAATCTTTCGTACGGAGGCCTCAAATTCAAGTACTCTTTCAAGATGCATTAATATCTTATTGCTGTAAGCCTACACTAATTGCCAAAGTGGCAGGACCGTTGCTATCGCGCGTCACGTGAGCTTTTCTCAAATTACTTGTAGTATCAAATAAAAGCGCCAGTGCGACGTCTTATTAACAGTAACCTTTGTCCTATCTTGCAACGTTTCTGAAATATGGAGATACGGAAACTTAGGGTTGAAAATCGCTAATTTTGCCCACCTTGCGTCATTCGGTGCCCTCAATGGAGATTAACTTCTTTCGAATTTCTGAGAAATGTTTTACGGATCTTGAAATTAGAGTCATCCACAAAGCTAACAGTGAAGATCTGATTTCTTGATCGTAGTGTGCGTCGTTTTACGCGATAAAACAGTGTCACGAACATACAGACACAGACAGACACCTATTTTATAGTTAAGACATAGCATCTGCACACTCAGCTATGCTGACGTCTTGTAAAAATCACTAGCCGCTAAGCTTTACAGTTATCGTTGATCCATTGTTCAACGAAGCGTGCAAGCTGATGGCGAACATTTTGATCACGAGCAATTATTGTAAATACAGCAAATACTGTAAATTAACCTGCCTAAGCTTACAGATACTGTCTGTCGGTAAAATGGCATCATCAGTTATAAGCCTAGTGAAAAGTTGCGCGTTGTGCATGCAGTTAAACGTACATTTCGCAACAAACCTTAGACGAATTAACACGTAACATCTTTTTCCATACAGTTTGTTTTAGAATGCAATGTAGTGACATTACTGTCAAAATCGGTTCACAGTAACCAAAGATATCTCGAAAAAACTTTGTAAATGCTTCATTCTAACTCACAGTGTATTAGACGAGTAGTGACAGTAATATGTATCCTATGCTTAAAATATGCTTTGCAGTAATTTCGTAAAACAGCTGAGCTATATCGTCAATTCTCGATTAGGACTGATATTAAAAAAGATACTGTTCACGTATTTTTTGATAAACGTTCTCACAAAATTTCCCGGCAATTTCACAACGTACTAATGCGTTTATGCTGATGCGTTATTTATCCTATTTGTCACCAAAACCGCGTTTATCTCCAAATCCTCTCTTATCTTCGTCGCTGGCGTAGTCGACGCGGAACGCCAGTTGGCTGTTGTCGCCGAGGTCGTACAGAGCTTCTGTTTGTTCTAGTTGCTTCGCGTCGCCTTTGTGTCGACGCAGAGCCTCAGCAATTCGTGCTTCCTGCAGCTGCCGCAGCCGACGCGCCAGCTCCGCCAGTTTACCTTCCAACGCGCCCGACGACGCACTTCGCTTGTCGCCGAACCCCCTCTTGTCGCCAAACCCACGTTTGTCTCCAAACCCCCGTTTATCGCCGAAACCGCGTCGCGCCATCGTGCGTTTGTCACCGAAGCCGTTCTTGTGCCTATCGCCGAGGCCTCTTTTATCACCAAATCCGCGCTTTTCGTCGTAGACACCGGCGGAGCGAAAGTAGTGCAGACGGTGGTCGTCGTCGTCGTCGTCTGTGACGTGATCGGCAATGTCGCGCAACAGGTCGGTGAAGTCGTTGTCTTGTGTGTCGTCAGCGTCGACGACATGAGACAGCGAGCTGATGGCGACGACGAGAAGCAGACACGTGAACCACCAGCACGACATCATCAGTCAGTTACTCACCACTGAGAGTTATGGCTGCACTGATTGTTTGTCCGTTTTACAGCTGCTCGACCGTTCGATTACACGCTGAAGCATGTAATAGATACTATAGTAAATTATCACTTCATTTTTCAGTCTTTGAAAAATAAAATTTAAAACACGTCGTCGGGAGGAGGTAAAGATTTTGACACACAGTATATACATATGCGGCAAGTTCCCCTCGACTTTCAACTGTTTAATTTTTAGGCCACTTCACAGAACCATACAAACTCTGACATTCGACTTTACGAGGGAGCATTATATCTAGTTAAAACGGTATAGCACATTTTCTATAGCTTTGTCACTTTGTCACTTAATAATTTCATAATCTTATGGGTCACACAACGTGTCGGTTTAAATTGATTTTCTCTTAGTTTCGTAGCGCCTAAAAGTGCCAACAGAAAGAGTCGATCGAATCTCTCATAGGCCTATAATCTGGCGAACAGGCGTTTAATGACAACAAAATGTTAAAACTATTGTTTATTGTCACAATAATATTATAGCTTAGGCAACAATAGGTTTAACCAGCAACTCGCTACATGGCTGCAGCCAAAAATATTTTATGATCTCCGCCAAGGTGAACGTAGTGAACATTGGAGGAGATTATGAGATTGGTTGTTCTGTCCGTCGTTCCGTATGTGTGTGTGTACATGATGACTCATCATCATCTCCACATTTCATATACAAGCAGCAGCAGCAGTAGTAGTATTAGTAGTAGTAGTTGTTGTAATGTTTAATTACTTCACTTGGCGGAGATATGCACTCTCACGAATGTCTTCTAGTTTATTCTAATTTAAAACGAATGCGTATTTTATGTCAGAACCCACTGTTTCAGAAATGGCTTTCAAACTGTTTTTGAAGTCATTAGTACTCACGCTGATTGAATGCATTCGTGTCTTGTATGTGTAAAAAATAAGTCTACTGTCAGTGTAACATGTCATTTTCTATATAGTCAGTATATCTTCTCATGTAATAAACGGTTAGAACTTGGAGAGATAAGGCTTGGCTTACGGAGCAATTGATTAATAAATTTTAGTGGTATATTCGCAATATGTAGAAATGAAGGGTGGCGCATAAAAATGGGACATGCGTGGTTTAGCTAAATCAAGCAATCGAACACGATGTCAACGATTAAGCCTAATCGTGATCATTCCAATAGGCTAAAGGTCGGTAATGTTAAACACTTGAATGCAGTGCTGAACGAGACCGCTAGGCCTATATGATTGAGGCTAATCGTTCCTACTGCTCGGCCTACGAAAAGTTTAATATGTTCCATTTTTGTTTCACGCGGCATACAGTAAAGAAGCTCGGCCGGTCGTTTAAGAACGTGACAGACAGGCAGACAAACAGAGAAAAGTGCTACGGAATATACAGGGTGGGCCAAAAAATAGCACCATTTTTGTACATCTTGTAATTTCACCAAATATTAGTCGATTTTCAAAAAAAATTACTGTCAGAATCAGGAGACAATTTGTAATAGAACTGTTAATATATATCCCACCACACCTCAAACGTTTCGCTACACTACTTTGTGAAATATCAGACGACGTACGCAAGCCGGCAACGCCACTGACCAGTTACGTGATCAACGTTGATCGAGCCTGGCATGTGACCCCAAACAGCCGGGACTTAAATCCGGTCAGTTATACTGATCGGGATGTTTTTCAACAGGTGGCCTATCAATGTTGACGATTCACGACAGGCAACCATTGAAGCAAGCGATTGTCACTGAGTGGGGAAAACTGCCGCAGCATTTGGTTAATCACGCCATTGGTTAGTAGCGTCGCAGTCTTGGATGTGTCGTCCAGCAGCAAAGCGGACACATTAAACATTTAATGAAAAAAACTGTGAAACGTGACTTTTCACACAATAACTGAGACAACAAACACGTTGGTTCTGTTGTTAATTTTTTTTTAAATGTGTTGTTGCAGAAGTTGTCTTGTTATTAATTGTTATTCTTAAGACACTGACATTTTACAAAGTAGTGTAGCGACACACTTAAGGTGTGGTGGGATCTGTAGTGATGCTTTCATTACAAATTGTTTTCTGATTTTAACATTGAAAAAATGTGAAAATTGGTTAATATTTGATGAAATTATAAGGTGTACAATAAATGGTGCCATTTTTGGCCCACCCTGTACGTTTCTGCACAGTGCTTAGGCCTACGCAGTAAAACTTTTCTTACCGAATGCTGATAAATGTCACACGCTTTGGTGTTCAGCGTACAAATCTTTAGAAATGCCTATCTTCGCGGCTAATTTAAGAACATGACAATACATCACATGCCTACGTTATACTTCAGACAGTTAGGTCTATATAAGCTCTGTGGCAGCCAGCGACCGACGTTGCAAGCGTGCGCACCACACAGTGACTCTATCCACTATTCAACATCCTAGCTGCAGAATGATGACGAGGCTGTGATTTGCTGTCGTTGTCGAAGACTCGAAGTAAAATATACTCCTTTGCTTTAGTTAGCAGCAGTTTCCAGAAAATCGTTTTTTTCGCTATGTTTAATGTGCTAAGATTCGTCGATCAATTAACGTGATGGGACAAAGATTCCACTATAGGTACTTGAACTTTTATAATTGTGTCATCTTTTATGATGACTTCATTGCCAGTTTACCGGCAGAGTTTATGCCCACCAGTAAAAAATCGAAAATCGTTAGTAATGTGAGAAGTCATGACCAACTATGTTTCTTACGTTGCGACTCACAGTGTAGTTTCTATCAGTGCCAAAAACAAAACTCAGTTCAAACTAGCATGTACGTTCGCTACAGAACTGCCATGTTTTAGTCTTAATCTCTACATAAATTGCATTATTATACCGCCCGGAACGATGGTTCCGGAAAGCCTTATGTTTTTTCTGCTGTTTCTTTTTTTGCCACTATATCTCCGTCGCTCGATCGCCACGAAATTTTGCCACATAGTCGGAAGCATGTTCTTTTTTATAATCCTGGTTCAAAAATTTGGGAGCTTGCCCCCAGAAAAATTTTGCTAAATTTGGCCGCATTTTGCACGACTTTTAACTTTGACCGAAAATATCTGCGAAACGGATATAGATATCCAAAAGGGAAAACTACGTTATCGACTGCGTTTTCTCCCGCGTTAGAGAAAAAAATCCGGTGAACTTTGGTCCACTTACCACAGCGTACACGCGGCTAATATTTACCTACCAAATCAAATTTTTCGAAAAAATCATATTTTGGCCCCTAGAAGTCGCTGCGCCCTGAAATTTTTACACGCGCTAGAGAATGATTAAGGCTTGCTAGCGTACACCCCCAGCGGGGATGGGGGTTCCCCCAACAATTTTTTTTTACAAAAGGGGTCAAAAATTGGCTTAAAATGTAACACACATATCTTGGGAATGGATAAAGATATCGATAAACGGTAAACGGCGTTTTTAACTACGATTTATTTCACGTCAAATGCAAAAACCCGGTAAACGTGTGTTTACTAACTACAAAGTTCTGTTGTCTCATTTCGAACCACCCAAGCTCAACATTGCGCTTGCTATATAGGATACTGCAATTACGTTTGGGCCACGTGACTTTGCTGCGAACGGAATTTCAACCTCTTAACTGTTCCCTAATCGGACTTATATACGGCGCCGGGCGGCCTCACGTTGGGCTCTGGCCCAAATTTCTAGTTACAAATAACTTTATTATACATATTGGGTCTGTCGTGATCTGGAAGGCCACCCAAATAGCAATCGATTGTTCTATGGGTCCCGCCAATTCGTTAGAATCCGTTTATAAGCTAACTTGCTAAGATATGTGCTGTCAAATGTAATACAGTTAACATTGTATTTGCTAATGATAATAAATTATGAAAAAAATGAAATTACTTTCATGCATGATTTACAAAAGAATCCGGATAGATATTCTCCAAAAATGTCTCCAGTTGCATGGACGGAGAGCAGGAATAGTCTGAGCAAAGTTGACCGAAGAATTGCGCGTGCGGCAAGCAATATGACGCTCCGATCACGCTTCCGCTGGTGGCTTCATGGACCGTGGAATCCAGGTACACGACGCGCCGCAGCGTGAGTTATGACCCATCACAGAGGAACGCGCGCGCCGAATCCCGGTCTTCTCTTTTCAATTACTGGCGACTTAGTCCAACTGAAGCGACTACGTGGGCGGACACGTCATTCGACAGGGAAGACTGCATTCGCTGAACGCTGAGCAACGTCTGATCAGTATTCGTCACACGACCGAACTTGCTTGATATTATTAGAAGTGCGCGGTATAATTTCTCGCTGCAACGGACCAACAGTACGATCATTAAGCGCATTCGTGGACAAGAGATAGGCGACGTGGAGCAGAGGGCCTACACAATATGCGATTCGATTACGCTATTATTAGCGAATGCTCGGAACCGGATTAGCTTTATCTGCCGTGAGTGTATATCGATAGAATAAAGTTAAAGGTCTGGCACTCCATATGGCGGTGCTTTTTCGCAGGCTTGCCGTAGATATGGATATCCGTGGATATATCCATGGATATTATGCTGGCATATTTTAATTAAACTGAATACTTATAGCATGACTAAACAAAAAATGAAGATAAAGGCCAACAGACAGAAAAACATTCAAGCACACAAGCACGCATTCGATCAAATTAATTTATTAGTATTATAGCAGTAATGGCCAATTTACACCTACGACGGCGACTCAACTTAACTCAACTGTCGGCGACAGTTGAGTTGAGTTAAGTCGCGTCGGCGTGATAGGTGCGAATATGCTATAACAGATCTTAATCTTCAGTGTTTTGATGTTGTTGTTTGGGCAACAAAAGTTCTATCAATTTGTAAGTTTATTTTATTTTTTTTCAAATGATAACACAATTGAAACGTTTTTGTGCTTACTAAAATATTTAATACCTTTTATAGCTTGAAACTTTCGATTGAAAATTGCGGCCACACAGCTTCAGATGGAGACATGGTTGCTATTGACAGCCTTAATTTAGGAAATCGCCAGCACTCTATTCGATGGTACTATCGCCCACCCCCTACGACTTACAATATTTAGCCATGCACAATACGGCACGTACCGTAGTGCGTTATGATCTTTCAAGGTCATCCAAGATCAATGATTTACATGTCATTTTTTCCTGTGAGTGATTAAGAGCAACCTAGATTCTGTTTCGGTGCGAGATAGGGCTTATAAAAAATTATAGCCTATAGGTTCCGTCACCCACCAGCGACCACTTCGACCGTTACTTAAGTACGGTCTGCTAAAATGCATCATTTTCTTACAAAAAAAAATGGGACGGGGCATAGCCCCTTTATTAGTCTCTTCTCCGGTGGAAAAAAACGGCCCTTCGCACGTTCCACCCAAAGTGTCCTTACATCCATCCTGGCTACGCCACTGTACCCGATAAACTATAGACCTTCACTCGATTTTACTGCATGAACTAATACTCAATCACTTCTCGAATGCTTGACTTTCTGATCTCTATTCGACTATTCTGACCAACGTCGACCAATGGCCAGCCCGACCCCTCTTGCCGACCACTCCATTCATCACGCGATATGCTTGGTCAAGTCGATCTGATCCGAATGATCGGCACATCACGGCTCGTCGGCATGTGAGCGCAGTACTGTCATCATATGCTATACCGGGGTATCCTGATTTTTTTTTCTAAATTTATCTAATTTGTTTTGACGTGTTAACTGTTACCCCAGAGTTGGGTAGACTGCTCCAGTCCAGGTACCGGTAGGCCCATTCGAATTTCGTACGCTCCTACTTACGTAAATCACAATGAAGAATTTTTGTAAGTATCCTAATGTATAAAATAGATTTAAGTTAAAATTACCGGCAGATGTTTAACTGCAATACTATAATTCAACGTCGAACTACAACAAGTTAATCGATCATGTGGACGTAGTCGTAGAGGCACATATACAGCCTGAGTCCAGTATCTCGATGCAATACGATACACTACACTAAACGGCACATGTCGAGTTTTAGTCAGATCGTTCAATGTTTTTGTTTTTGTTTACATTTGAGATTTGAGATCCGGTTGTTCAAAAAATGGCTGAAAAATTAGGTTTAGACGTTGATCCGTTGTTTACGATGGATGTCGTTCGTGACTTTATGTTGGCGAACGGCGGCAAAGTGAGCAACCATACGCTGGTGACACACTTCAAGTCGTTCCTGAATGATTCGCAGCGCAAGAACGCCAATCGTCAGATGTTCAAGCAGTACGTCAACACACTGGCTGTTGTCAAGCTGGACTTGAGCGGCGAGAAGCTGCTGGTGCTGAAGAAGAAATACCGAGACTCGGGCAGCTTTCGCGGAGAGCCTGCTGCCGCTAAATTTCTTCCGTCTGACCAGGATCGAGTGAAGGCAAAACGAGCCAAGACGGATGACGCGCTGATAGTTGAAACGACAGATGATACCGGCCTGCTGACGTCAGAAAACGAGACTTTAAATGACAACAAAGAAAACCTGAAGAAAACAAGTTCCGGGAATTCGCTGGATTTGCCGCCTGCAGTAGATGATAAAACAGATGAAGAACTTGAGATTTCCGCAGATGACCAACTAATAGAAAGCAGTGCCAGTAACTTGAGGTCTTCTGCAGCTGATGATATGGGACAGTTGTCTGTTAGTGCTGACACCGGAGATACGGATGTGACTCCGCTTGACTCTAGTGCAAGTACAGAAATGTCTGCTGTGGAAAATGTGAATGATGATGGTTTGTACATCATTGTGTTGCAGCAGTTTACAGCTTTATTTATATTATGTTGGTTTATATATATATATAATGAAAAGACTGCAGCGAATTATGTGTTGCTGCATTTATTATTTTTTTTGCTTTAAAGTTGTTAAGTCAAATATTGGTCAAATGCTGCAACTCTATTAGGTCGTCTGGTAGATCATTACAGTTGATATATGTAGTGCACTGTTTACTATCGTATGCATTTATTGATATTGACAAATTAACTTTTGTGATCTTAGGACAATGATAATCTCATTAGGTTTAGGTATTTTGTGACAAGAGATCAAACATTAAATTCACATTAGACAAATTATGCTGAAAAAGTTGGTGTAGAGCAAAAGGTTATAGTTTATGTGGTGTTCATTCTAACCATCTGGCTGTTAAAGAATATTATAACACCCAGTGTTTGTTGCAGTATATGCTATATTGCAGTTGCAGGTATAGATATTGCAAGCTGAATATTGTTCTTTTCTCTCTACATTTTGTAGATTTATTCAAAAATTGATTTTGCAGTTAACAGTGTGTATTCATGTAACAAATGTGTTTAGTAATTTTTCTTTTGGGTGTGTACAGAGCACAGTGCAGCAGCTAGAAATGCTGTAGAGATCAGCAGAGCTGATGTGGTGGATTCCATGCCTACTGCTGCAAGATTGTCAGCGGAAGACACAGCCAAACGAGAACCTTTGACTCCGGAGTCCAATGTCAGTGTTCGTGAAATGGCAAAGCAGTTAAATAAGGCAGACTCACCTGCTAGTGTCATACCTCGAGGGCAAACAACTCCACAGACACCTGGCAGAACAAGACGAGAGCGAGAGTCACGACGCCATGATGAAGGCGGTGGGTATGAGTTTTCCCTCAGTGAGTCTGAGCGTGAGTGGACGATAAAGTCAGCCTACAGTGACTACCAGGCAATGTCCAAGCTACTGTTGACAAATCCTTCACTTGCTGGTAGACGTGACTTCCTGTCTGGGTATACAGCGCTTCACTGGGCTGCTAAGAATGGCGTGGATGATGTAGTGAAGCTGTTGTTTGGATCCAAGGAACCACCAAATGTTAATGCTCGGTCTCATGGTGGTTACACTCCACTACACATAGCTACTATCCATGGTCAGGACAGTGTCGTTCGACTTCTGGTTGAAGTCTATGGAGCTAATCCGAATGTTCGGGATTATTCTGGTCGGAAACCGAAGCACTATTTTGCTTATTCTGCTGTGTCTGCACGTGTGCAGCAGTTGCTGCAACCGCCCCCACCTGGGACTGCACAACATGCTGGGTCTAACAAGCGTGGTCGTTTGGCTCATCTGGATACTTCCACAGGTAGACACTCGGAGGGCACAACCCCATCACCTGGGTCATCACCCGGTCCATCCAGTCGCAAGGGTTCAGTGAATTCTGACTCAGGACTAATGCCTCCACCACGTGAGCTGCCAGCTGTCATTCGCAGGCGTCCAGTAGGTTCGAGCTCATCGGTTGATTCGGCAGGTGATCGTGACAAACATTGTCATAGTGACTCGGAAATGCACCACGCTGGCTCTGAGACCGAGCTGCATGGTAGTGGCAGTACCCCAAACTTTAGTGCTTTTGTTTAGCAGCAAGGCTGGAATTTATTTTTCATTAATCACTTATATTGCAAACTGCAGAATGTATCAGGTTCTGCTTGTTTAGTAAATTTAATCTCAAGTAAGCTTTTTAGAAAGCAGAAAGTTGTATTATCTTTAGGCTTTGTTTACCTTATGCCCTGTGGTGTTATGCTTTTAGGTAAACAGACTATATTGACATGTTTGTGAGCATGATCATCAGCAATTTCAAGCAATAGGTGCATGAACAGTGTTAATTTTCAAAAAAAAATATTGCAGCATAATTATGTACAGTGATAGAATGATCCACATTGCACCTGTCTTTATAGATAGTCTATTGCAAATAATAATTTTAATATTTATGGTTCATTTCCACTTTTCAGGCATTTTTGTATTTTAAGCATGGTTATAAGGTTGATTTTATTGATTTTGTGTGGAAAATGCTCAGAGTAACTGTTGTAATTATTAGTAGTTGCTATTTGTTTTTTTTTTGATCCATCAAAAAGTGGCAAAAATACAGTACCTGGTAGCCAAAAACAGTGAACCATCTCATAGAGCTTCAGACATTCAGAAAAGCAGTTTGGATATTGTTGTTTCATCTGTGTTCAGTCCATACTTTGTGTTTTTGTTAATTTAGACACCAAAAATGCTTTGATAGTAATAAGTTAAAACTGAGAGTGATGAAGTTGCCACATTTGTAATGTTTTGCTTTATGCTGTCCTGCTGATATTCTTTAGACCTGTGTTCGGCAGTGTTTATTGTGCACTGAGCTTTTTTTGTACATTGCCTAAAATTTACATTATTGTTGCAATGCATTACGGATGTCCATTATGTGCTTTAGGTGAGTAGCATAATGTTAGGAGTGGTGCATTTAACAGCGAGAAGGTTCATTGAAAAGCAGCATAGCAGTCAAAAATAAGTGTTCATAGTTGTGTATTTGTATTGGCTGGGAAAGTTATTGAAGAACTTTGCATTGTTGGCATTAGTGATAATTGTCGTGTCGTTATTGTAATTTGTGTTCTGCTATGTTATCATGCTTTGTGCTTTTTGTACATTTCTCATTCTGTTTTATCTGTCATTGTCATGTTAGTGAGCTAACAACTATTGATAGCAGTGTAGCAAATTTTAATGTGGCACAAGGGTATGGTCCTAGAATTTGCCTGGCAAAAACAACTACCATACAACCAAATTGTTGAATCTGAATATGAATATGAATATACTGAGCTGAGGCAATAATTGTGTGCAAGTATTAATAACATTTTACTGTTACATTGCCCTACTTGAGGTGTAATGTGCAGTTTGTTGCACTTGGTTTATTCTGTTAGTGTCTTTCACAAACAATAAGTGAACTTCTGAATTTGTGCTGAATGCTGTTATCTGCAATTCCAGTACTTGCTTAGCTTTATGCTGTCTTTTCGTAACAAATGTAACAAGGCATTGGCTTGACGAGCAATTGTTTCAATTACGAATTGTAAGAAATGATCATAAGATTCTATTTTAGGATATCTTTTAAGATAAGCCACAGGTGTTCTGTGAATTACCTTATTGTCTATGATTATAGTAGATGTGAAAATGTAAGATGATTTATGATGCTTTGCATATTTGGCCACTAGATTTGTAATTGATTATTTGATTTGTAGCATATGGCGAGATGTCAGTTTTGGACTAAATAATAGAAATCAGTGTGAACATGGATGAATACAGCAAAGTTCACCAAGATAAAAATTTCAAATGCTGTTTGCTTCATTGTTAGTAGCTGATCAAGTGGGGTTGAACGAAGAGTTCTGTATTGTGTTAGTTTGAGTCCAGTTAAAATTAATTCAGTTCTAGGGGTATCATGAAGGAAGTGTAGTAGTTTTGTGAGTTGAGTGCTGAGTGAAAAAGCCAATAAAATACCAAATGTCATTTGCTCTTATCTAATTTTCTCGTCTCTTATGTAAATATGTGAGAGATGGCATTACATTTAAGATGCAAAATGTGACACAGAACCATAAGTAATGAACAAATTTAAATGCTGCTTTGGACTAAGTTGATGAAAAGGATCCATGAGCACGATTTACTTTTTCCAACAGGTTTTATTTATGCTTGTGATTTTAATTGAACCCTACTTCACCAATTTACTGGACAACTTTTTCCACTTTTTTCAAAGTCTTAGCCTTACGACATCAACATGTTCTTTCTGTGCAGACTGCAGATCGAGAGACCAAGCGTTCATGGTTTTTTTATGAAACTGTCGCGCAGAAAAACTGAAATACAACCGCGTCATATACAACATGTGATAAGTTAGTAAGAAAGTGTTGTTACCTCAATGCAAATACCTGAACGCGATTAATCCAAATCGCGTCACGTGAGGTTAACAAATACGCGCTGTTGACCAGGCAACATTGAAGTCATCACATCTTTTTGTCAATTGTTTGGGTTTGAAGTATAACAAAACAAATAGTGACTGGCATGTCGATCATCACTGTAAATTTTCCCCCGTAGTTCGTAAAATGTTGTCTTCGATCTCGGACAACATTTTACGAACTTCGGGTCAAAAATTTTCAATGATGACCTCGAAGCCAGTCACTATTTGTATATCAAAAACTTTACTTACTTGGTGTTGATATTTTCCAAAGGCAGCCAAGGTCGAGGCAAATTGGGGCTTTTTGGTTGTTTTTTTGTTGTCGTATTTTATATTACATTTCGTGTTCTGTGTTGCATAAATGTTTTCGAAGTTTCCTTTCGTTGTCAAGGCATCGCAGCCTCTTAAGCCGGTCAGTAATACTGACATTCAATTTTTTGACATGTTGCGTACCGCTTATGACGTGTGTGTATTTCAGAGATGTGCGGACGCGTCAGTCCGCGGATCTAGATCCGCAGGATTTTCTGCATACACGGACGGACACGGATCTTGTTCCGTGACGAAATTTGCGGACGCGGACTGACGCGGATCCTGTTTCGTGACTAGGGCTGCCGTTATTGGGTAATTCGTTACCCGGGTACCCGACCGGTTAGCTTAGCGGGTACCCGGGTACCCGTCGGGTAGTAAGTAAGTAAGTCAGTAAGTAAGTATGACACTGTTGTACAGGGGGGGAGGTATAGGTCTGTTTTCACTTTTTCATTTGATCTTCAGCTACTGATGCAAATATCAAGCATAAAACTAAATGCTGCTAAAATGACTGTTTATTATTGCACAACTGCTCAGTTAAACAAAAAAAAATAAATTCTGCATAAGCTGAAACAGGAAAGTGACGCTATGATTTATGAGAGACGTTTGAAGTTTATGCGTAAACTAACTTTTGAGCTGTGGCGGTGATTTTGGAGTTTTATTCCAAGCTATGCGGTGCGTTTAACGCGTTTTCTGTTGTTTTGTTTTCTTTTTCTCTGTATTTCTTTGTCTGTTTGCTGCATTTTATGCGAAATAAACTG
>Ga0209367_1000778_pt1 | contig 35347 bp, 18 predicted proteins | sample WorMetLIZISLAND2_FD_187412 | JGI IMG/M metagenome (GOLD analysis project Ga0209367, IMG submission 187412) | Marine gutless worms symbiont microbial communities from Max Planck institute for Marine Microbiology, Germany - Olavius geniculatus... ... | reverse complement strand
GGAATGGGAAGAACAAGAGGAAGGAAAAGGAAAAGGGGAAAGAGAAAAGAAAGGGGGAAGAAAAGGAGGAAAAAAAGTGGAAGAAGGGGAAGGGAAAGGAAAATGGTTGAGGGGAAAGGGGAAGGAAAATGAAAAGGGAAAAGAAAAGGAAAAGGAGAAGGGAAAGAAAAAAGGAAAAAAAGAAAAATAATTTAAAGAGAAAAGGTAAAAGGAAGAAGAAAAAAAGAAGAAGAAAAAGGAGAAAGAAAAGGTAAACAAAAATGGGGAGGGAAAAGGGGAAGAAAAATGGGAAAGGGGAAAGGAAAATGGAGGGGAAGAAAAACGAAAATGGGTAAGGACAAAGGACAAAAAGAAAAAAAAGGGAAAAAAAGAAAACGGAAAAAGAGAAGGGGGAAAACAAGGTAAAAGAAAAAGGGAAAGGGGAAGAAAACGGGGAAGGAGAAGAGGAAGGGAAAGGTGGAAGGAAGATAGGTTGAAAAATGTTGGACGCACGCACGCACGGACACAAAGGTGATTTTATACTCTGTCCAATGCTATGCATAGCAATATTGCTATGCATAGCAATATTGCAATGCTATGCATAGCATTGCATTGGACAGACAAAAATGTCGCCGGGGGCGACTTTTCAGGGTGGCGATACTGTCATAGTACACCAGCGACCCGCTGTATAAGTTATTAGCGGTTCTGTCGACTCGGACGGCCCACCCGGAGTGCACGTCGGACATGCGATCGCGCTGATAGACGTGGTGTGCTGCTTGCACACCAGGTCGACAAATGAACAAGTGCGAGGATGTCGGGTGCAGTGCGTTAAGTGCAATGCCGGTGACGAGAAACCTTATAACTGAATGATAGGATTATACTGTTTGTTCCAGTGGGTATAAAGCACCTTGTCAATCGCTGAAGTTGATAGTATGACGACGATCTTGGACGACTTAACAGACGACGATGAAATATATCGTGCAGATAATGAGCAGCAATGAAACGTTTCTAGTGCAAGCCGTCTACGGATAGGTTCGCAGCTCCAGGTGTCAACTTTCAGCGTCCAACTCACACCCCAGCAGGTTGCTTCCCTGTGAGTGTGACGGTAAATTTATTGCTTATCAGCAGTGATATCTTTTCACGCACTACTCGCAGAGTTAATTGCTAAAGCTGCAACCATGTACCGTATCAATTACCACCTCCCGCGGTCCCATCGCCACTGTTTCTAAGCTACACGGTGGTTTTACACGGGGTAAGTTTAGAAAAAAAATCATTAAAAATTTTTCTTTAAGAATATTGTCGCTATTTTTTTATTGTTCGACATGGAACACATTTGGCTACAATTTCATTAAACCATTTAGCACAATATTATGTAATTGTTGTAGTTGTGTACAAAGTAGCTGTTCAGTGACCTTTTAAACTTTAATAAAACCGCAAATATTATATATAAAAAACTGCAAGCAATTCATTTAATGTTATATAAACGATGATGTAAAACTGTGAAAATCAAAAAGTATAAGCACGAACATTATGCATTAGCTTAGACATTTATATTTGCTGCCAAATAAATTGATTGGTATCGGTTATTTTTTGGCAGCCAACTGCTGAGTGAATAGTTGGGTTTGTTATGAGACCTGTTATTTATCCGACAGCAGGACGAAAAGCCTACCCGTTATTCATCTGGCTGCCGGATAAATATGCTGAGAACGTGTTTTTGCTGAAGTATGACTTATCGTATTGCCACAGAGATACGGCTTTAAACGTGGTAGTAATTGTGCGTGCTTTTTCGTACCATTTAAAACCACTTAAAATGGCTGCCGGATAAATAGCCGAGTTAGCTAAAAGCGGCTATTTATGCGGCAGTCGGCTGTTGGATATATAGCCGGGCTAAATAATAGCGGCTATTTGTTCATTTGTAAGTGTTCTGGAAAACAAAATAGCACATACCACTTGATTTTTCGTCATTTTATGGCTGTGTATCGCTTTTCTAGCCGCCAAAGTAAAAAAAATGAGCAAACATATTTTTAAGATTTTTGCAGCACTTTTTAGACCGAACATATTTTTAAAAGATCACTAAAATTTTTCCCACAATTTTAAGTGGATTTAGAACAAGACAAAAATTGGCCTGGGGTAAAATTATTTCCTCCCTTAATTGCAACATAAGGATTAAAAGTGGCTTACAGACGGGAAAAAATGTGCTTCATTTGGATTTTAAATGTAAGGAGTAATAGCCATAAAACTGATCATTTGTAAAAAAGAACAGTATTTTTGCAATAAAACAGTAAATATAAATGTAACACGTGTTAACGGCAACATTCTAGGACCCGCACATCGAAAACAGTAAAAATCAAAAAAATGATATTATGTAGCATTTGGAAATTCGCGTCTTCATCTCGTTTACTTTTGATAAATCGTCATTATAAAATTAGTTTACATTTTCTAAACTGATAAACTTACAATATATAAAAAAATACCTTTGTGAATATTCTGAAGATTGAAAGCGACGGTGTAAGAATATAAGAATAACCGCAAAACAAACGCTGCAAACAGCAACATTTTTGACAATTTTTGGATTCAGCATTTTATGTTATGTCTACAGGAATGACATCAGAATTTTCAGTTCAGCTTGAGACCTGTATACAACAGCAAAAACAAATAGCCTGCAATCGTCAGCTACAAAACGTAAGCTTATTTGTAGTGTATTTTGTACTATAATGCATATTCGTGTTTTTGGTAAAATAAAATTAAATTTGGGGCCTATTTTTAAAAAAAGTATTTCAAGTGCATTTCCCCAAAGTTAGTAGGCGGTCAAACATAAATAATAAATACTTCAAATTTATATCTTTCGTTAAAAAGGTCGTCAAACGTCGCCATATAAAGCGGTGGTGAGTCAAAAAGACATCGTCTGATACAATGCCATATGTAGGCTGCAGTCGGAGCTCCCCGAAAATACGTTATGTAATGCCTGCTAAAGCCGCTTCGGACAGCGATAAATCCCCGTATTGGAAGCGTGGCGGTCACCTGGCAGGCGACCCAAGCCCCTTGGCCCGTCTTCGGCAGCATAAAATGCGAAGGCAGTGATGACATGACGGCATTTGGCATGAGCGTTTGGAAAGAGCGCATCGGCCGGCATGGCTGAGCCTTCGCCTTAAAGACAAAAAAAGAAAACCACAACAAAGCAGAGACCGGTTGGACGGACAAGCCGGGAACTGAAAACAGCTTTGCCATTATAGCTTAGGTAAGTGAACAACTTACTAAAAGCACCGACTGACAACTACTGGGCTTAGTATACGGCGATGAATAAACAAGCCGAAGTACAGCTTTTTTTTAGCCGAAAGCCTTATCCTGGTGCTGTTTTTGTAAACTGTTGTCTGGCATTGTGTTGAATGTATTTCTATTCGTTTTTGGTCATTCCACAAAGTGCTTTCGTAGGCAACCCTTTGTCTTATTTGGACTCAACGTTTATGACGACGCTGACCGCTAGGTAGATTGTGTCTTTTGCACTCGCCATTTATTGGCGCCTGTGAAATACCGCTACCAGTCTACTAGTCAGGCCTAGAAGTGCTTGTACGTGGTGCCAGACGGAATGCTGTGGTCGTCGTAATATATAGACCTAAGTCTAAGGCACCTAGGGGTAAATTTTTTGACGATATTGCTTACGTCTTAGAGCGCCTGTCCACGTGTGCGTGTTCTTTCATCTTGCTCGGTGACATTAACCTACACTACTACCCACGTCGCCAGTGAAGCTGGGAACATAACGTCGCCAGTGAAGCTGAAGCAGTGAATCAGAGATCAGAGATGAAGCAGAGCGTCGTTTGTACGCCGAAGCCGACGCGAAGCTAAAGTAAAGCTCTAGTAAAGCTGAAGGGAAGTTGAAGAGAAGTTGATCGAAGCGTCAACCGTGGGACTGCTGCCCGTCCTGTCGTCACTGGTTTCAACTCGCACCGTCGACGTTGTGGCCTCACCCTAGTGTTGCTGTCGTCAGGAAGACCTGCCGATTGCCAGACTTTTTGTTTCGTATTGTGAGTTAATTTTTATGTGTGTTACGTGTTTGAATTTTGTCGGGTATTTTAAGTGTTGCAAAATTCGCCTGTTGTCTAATCATAAAAGCGTTTTCTGTATTTAATTGTTTGTCTGTTTGGATGTTAAAAGCCTTAGTTGGTCGATTTCGTTTGTTACTTAAACGGGCAATAATTCTCTTCAACTGCTAAAAGTCGCTGTCGTTGCACAAAATTGTTTGTTTCGTTGGAACTGTAATTTTATAAACTTCAGGGTTGTTGCCATCGCATAAAATTCGTTGTTTTGCTGATTGTCTGTCATTGTATCGAACTAACGTCCTGTCATTGATACAGGCCCGTTGCGTGTGAACGTATATGTGGACATTGTGTGTATATATATATATATATATATATATATTTGTTTTCTCTGACCCCTGTGTTATTTTCTGATAACAATTCAAACTTGTTTTATTATTATTAAATATAAAAGTTAAACTAAATAATTAAATTTTCCCGTCCTGCTTTATTATTAATGTCTGCGTTTTTTATTGATACAATTGTATGCTCGTCTGTCTTTTGTCGTTTTTATTTGTTAATATAAAAACTGTGAACTTTGCTTACTAGTTTTTACCTTTAGTTTTTTTGGCTAAGTTACGATAGGGTTGAGAAACCCAATAGGTAGATAGATTGTGGTAAATTACGAGCTCGCAGTGTCGCGACTGCAGCGTCGTGACATTTTGGCGACCCCGACGAGACCCCATTTGTTGTTTTTTTTGGTGGTAGCAACAGAATAGCGTTGTTATTCGCTTTGGTGGTGCACGGCGAGATTTCGTTCTATTGAGGTTTGTTGGTGTTTGACTCGCCAAACAGCGAGCAGAGTCACTTAGTCACTTTGACTTTGACGTGATCTTCAGTTATTTTCGCAATTGTCGATTGCAATAACGTGTGCGTACGTTGTGCGTTACTACAAATAATTAAAACCAACTTATTTTTTCTTAATAGGTCGCATACATATGAAATTGATTTGTTGTTTAACTTAAGTTTTTTTAGAAGTTTGGACAGCGTTTGCATTTATAATTCTCGTGTAATAGTCAACTGTTGTCTTTAAAATTTTTTATTGTATTGTAGTTTATAATTATGTTAGTCGATTACATTGTTTATACTTGGCGTAATCGAAATTGAGTTACAGGGCCGTAAACCTTATTGTTTATATTGTGTATTAGTAAAGAAAATTACACTAAGACTTTAACTTCGCTGGGGTTTCTAATTAATGATACTTTATAATTTGTATAAAATTTATTTTTTTTAAATTGAAATTCAAATTTAAATTAATTATTTTGTCGGTAATTTTTTGAAAATAATTTTATTATTTTATAATACTTTAACTCTTAAGTTTGCTTGTTCACACATTAAATTAACAATTAACTCGAGCCTCCTACATTTTTAATACCTACCGTTTGTTCTCGGTTCAGTTAGACTATCCACTTGCACTTTTGTTACCTACTGTTGCTTTGCGTTTGCGTTTCACTTAACACTGATTATCGTTCTAATACTTGTTAACAAAGTCGTTTTTACTTCAATAAATTATACCGTAGTTTAATTCATATAGCCTTGTACTATATAACTTTGTCCAATCAAGTACCATTTTGGTGATATCCCAACCCATGAATTGATGTTAGTTGTTAGTTACAGTTGAGCATAACATTAAACTACCGTACTCAGTCCGACGTGTTGCCCACCTCGGTTCAGCAGTTGAAGGAAGTCGGTGCGTCCATGGGCCTTAAAGATGCTGACTAAGGCAATTTCATTCGCAGACAACAGAAGACAGAACGTAAAAAAAACAAAAAAAGATAAAAACAAAAGAAGAAAAGGAGCGAGAAGCGGCTAAAAAAAGAAAGAAAACGTTCATGCAGAGAAAAGAAAAGAAAAAAAAGTTGTTCCAAGCTAAAGTAGAGGCAAAAAATAAACAAAGGCAACGTAAATTTCAGAAAGCGAAACCGGCTTTTGAGCAAGAACTTGAAGAGGCTAAGTATACTTCGCAACAACGTCAGGAGGAGAAACGCAAAAGACAGAAGCGAATTGGAAAAGATTGAGAGACAAATGCAATCTCGTAAGAGTTGATATGTGATCATACCACAATAAGTTCAATTTAATGTGTCTCACTGAAAGACTGCAGACGAAGCTGCTGACTTTGTCCAGATGCAGGAGAAAGCCGCGCAGATTGTTGATGTTAGCCGAGTCAATACAGGTGACACTGACTAGGCCGAGGCAGTGGTAAAATGCCGAAGAGGCCGTATTTTAATGAAAAAAGGACTCCGTAGACAGTTTATGGGTCGATTCGAAAGGTTTGCTACATGCCAGCGGTGTAATCGAGTAGATTGGGCTTTGTACCTTTTGACTTTATTTAAAGGTCGTGCCATAAATGTGTACTCCATGTTACCAGCAAATCAAATTAATAGCTACGATTAATTGAAGACCGCTCTCCTTAAACGATACCAACTGTCAGCTGATGGCTTCAAGAAACGGTTTTGTTCAGCGAAACCGGAAGCAGGAAAGACTCCAACGCAATTTCTGACCCGGATCAACAATTATCTCCAACGATAGATTGAGTTAGCGAAAGCTAAAAAAACTTTTGATGAGCTAAGAACATTGGTGGTTTAATCCTCGGATGCCTAAGGGAGGGGTTGATACAACCCCCTTATCGGTTTTTGGGGAATAATTTTTTCTGGTAACTTAGTGCAACCAATCACTTTTGGCTATCTGTTTCTACAGATAAACAACGTTTTTCGACATATTACTTTCTATGATAGTTCTACAGAGTCTGGTTTGATCAGTTCCAGAATCTAGTGACCCAATGCCGCTGAATAAAAATGTGCTGGATCAAAGAAGGCGAAATACAACAAGGCCTGCAAAGTGAAGCAAATATGCAGCAAATGTCAAAAAAATGGCTGCATGAAACACTTTGTGAAAGACGTTATTTGCACGCTTTGCTTGGGAAGTGCTGAGCCTGACAGCGACTAGTACTGACTTGGCCTACATTCTATTTAGAACATAACCTGTTTTGGAATGTGAACATGTCTTATGCGATTAGGCATAGCCTTTTATTTTTATGATTGTTGTGCATAAGATATGTTCTGCTGGCACGTGAAAAGATTTGTTGTCTATGTTACCCCCTTAGATATCTGTGGGATAATATCCAAGTTTACATGTATTGAACCACTGGCATTGCTTTTTGCGGTATTCGATATATAAAAATGCATAACTCCCCACAGGGACAACATATTAAGGTGATTTTAACGGATTTAAATTCCCTCACGGTGCCCTATTTAAGGTATATTACAGTTAACGATGCCTGCGACAGAAACAAAAAAAACACGAGGGATGTTGATGCAACCCCCTCCTTAGGTGCTTACGTCACCCGATTTAGCTTAGGCATCGTAGGGTTAAAAACAGTATTTCAAAAAATGTCCAGAAGAAATGGCCATGCACTTGAAGAACAGAAAACCAAAGTCCATTTAGAAACTTGGAGAGAAAGCTGAGAATTACGTGAAAGCTTATGCCATTGAAGTTGTCTTCGGTATCGATCCGAAACTTTCAGACATTCAAAGTTTGCAATTTGAGATGCGGCGGTGTCACGACTGCAATGGATTTGGACATTTGCAACGTCAGTGTTTTAAACCATTATCACCTAAAAGATTTATAAATAATTCGAATAATGTCACTGCGCAGCAGTCACTACCCAGACAATATGGACAGGCTCCACAACAGTTTAGACCACCAAGACCGGCTCCACAGCAACCGAGAATGGGTCTGAAGTGTTTCATATGTGATCGACCTAAACACTACGCTAAAGACCGTATGGTCAGGCCAAAGACTGCCGCTCTGATTCGTGGCCTATCGGAACAAGAGGGAAAGTTTGAAAATCAGTCCGGTAAGTTCAAACAAGAATTTGATAAATATTCAAACAAATACTCGAAAAAAAGTTGGAGGAGAAACAGAAGAGATCATGGTGAAAGTTGCAGCATGTCAGCCGATGACAAGTAAACCAGCCGCTAAACATAGAATGCCACCCGTGTCATGTCGGCAACATTATATGGTCAATTGCCCGCAGTGTCTCAATATACCTGCACCAGCACACCAGTGTCAGGCTCTAATAGCCATTTGCCAGAAATGTGGTCAGAATCACTCAGTTATCGCTGATGCATATCAATTCCAAGATAAGTTGAAGCGAACGCCAGTTACGGAGGGTACGATCGAAGGTAAAACAGCGAGCGTACTCAGGGACACCGGCTGCTCTACGGTGGTAGTCCGTCGTTCGCTCGTCTCTGATGACAAGTTAACTGACCAAGAGAAGACGTGCATTCTAATTGATAAAACATTTCGTAAAACTTCAGTTGCAGAGGTTCATATTGAGACTTTTTACTTTTCGGGAAAAGTTACTACATTGTGTATAAAAAACCGATTTACAATTTGATACTTGGGAACATTTAAATTGCCATAGACTTACAGGCTGTTTAGCAAATAACACATGCAGTTCAAACCCATAGTCAATACAAAGCTCACACTTCCAGGGGATGACACCGTTGATCATTCCACTAATTGACTTATACTCGGAAGATGTCGTAAGCTACAGAAAGAAAACGAAAGTTTTTGTCGAGCTTTAAAGTCTGTCCGACAGAAAACAGACCCACAGTACAAACTAAGCAATAAATTCCAATACCGGATTAAGACAAACCGTCGAGGCCAGAGCAAGATACAGCTAGCTCTACCAGCTAAACTTCGTCAGCGGGTTATGACGCTTGCTCACGCTGGGGTTATGAGTGGGCATCAAGGTAGTCATCAAACGCATGAGCGAGTCGTTGCAAGTTTCTGATGGCCAGGTATGTCCGGGGACATCACACGGTTCTGTTACTCGTGTGACGTATGTTAAAAAATTATCAGCAAAGGTCGTGTTTCTAAAGTGCCTTTGGGTAAGATGCCGGTGATCGATACCTCGTTCAAACAGGTTGCGATAGATTTGATGGGTGAAATGTTTTCAGTCTCCAGTCGAGAACACCGCTACATATTGTCAGTCGTAGACTATGCTACAAAATATCCCGAGGCAGTTGAACTAAAGAGTATTTCCACAGTCGCAGTTCCTGAAGCTCTCGTGAGTATTTTTTTCCGAGCTTGGATCCCAGAAAAAAATATTATCAGACTAGAAAACTTAGTTCACCAGCGAAGGAAGTGGGTCGCCTGTTATTACTGAAACAACTAACAACAACTCGATCACCCACAGTGTAATGGACTGGTTAAATGATTCAACGGCACTTTTAAGACCATGCTCAAACCGATGTGCGAGGATAAGCCCAACGACTAGTATCGATATCTCGTCCAAATTTATTGCAAAATCTGAAGAGATCCGAAGTGTACTTCGTCCGTAAAGTAACTCAAACGGTACAAATCCTAGACTCTTCTGTGAAGCTTCTCGGTAAGCGAAGATGAGAGCATCGTGATATCGATCGGGAAGTTCGCTCAACATATCAGTACGTCGTTGATCTTAGAAACAAGCTTTAGGAAACATGGGATCTGGCTTACGACGATTTTTGACAAAGCAGGTGTGTCAAAAGCGCCAGTTGGATTATTGGACTAAGGAGAAAGCCTTTGCACCTGACGAGCAGGTACTCATCCTTTTCCAATCAGCGACAACAAACTGCTCATGCAGTGGAAGGAACCATTCAAAGTTTTGGAGCAAGTAAAAAGTAATAATTACCGAATTCAGTTGGCCAATCGTAAAAAGATACTCCGTACGAACTTGCTAAAACGGTACATACCAGCAGTCACAAAGGAAAACGAAACTTTAAGTAAACTGGATGGGCAAACAATTGCGGCTGCCATCCTGGAACCAGAAGCAGAGTTTCATAACCAAGGTCCCGAACACGAGACATATGACCACCAGTCCAGTCCCGAACACGAGACATATGACCACCAGTCCAGGACGCCGAAATGCTTTGTGTATTGGTCGTCGCCCGGTGTTTGTTCGTTTACATGGGGATAGAGCGTAATACGACATCATTAATGTTGCTATTCGCGACTGTAACAACGTTGCTGCTGATCGTCTTAGACGGAATCCGCTAGAGAAATAATCTAAAGGCCTTCTTCAACCGTGATATCAACGAAAAACCATGCTTTTGTTTAAAAGGGGCCATTGTCACGGTGGAGTTGTATTTTAAAATACCCTTGCCGCTGCAGTGTTAGTTAAGCGAGTTGCTTTAAGTATTCTGAGTTATTTTTTTTACGCGGTAGGCCTATTATTGTGTTTTGTATATCTGCGTATCTGTTTTGTGTTTATGCGTGCCCGTGTATTCTTGTCTCTAGATTTGTTTCTGTACATCCTGTATGGGTGCGTGTTGCACCTGATCTGTGTCGTTCGATTCGCTGTGGCCAATAGTTATTAAGTTTTCGGTAAGCGCGATAAACATGACCGCTGCATAATAGCTGACCTGGACGTGACAGTCAGTTGACGTATTGTACTTGTTGAAGTTAGAGCTCCATTGTGTTTGCACGTACGGCCAGCGTGGTCCATGACGGCCCAGCCGTGACCACACGGCTGGGCCGTCATGGAAAACGAACGAAACGAGCTTGGTGCCGATCGGGAGACGATGGGCTCCGATCGAGACGTGTTGTTAAGAGCCAGCGTTGGTCCGTGTGTGGCCCCAGCTAGGATGTTCACTCGTTGGTTGTCGGACAACGAGTCGTTGACGATGTCAAGACGTCTGTCTTAATCACGAAAACGAAAACGAAGCTTGGTGCCGATCGGGAGACGATGGGCTCCGATCGAGACGTGTTGTTAAAAGCCAGCGTTGGTCCGTGTGTGGCCCCAGCTAGGATGTTTACTCGTTGGTTGTCGGACAACGAGTCGTTGACGATGTCAAGACGTCTGTCTTAATCACGTAGCCGCCGGAAAACGGTGCGTCTTGTATTATAATACATTTTGTAATATGTATTATTTCTATTGTGTTGCATGCGAGAGTTGAACTTTATAAGTCACGCGTAACGTTTTTCTGTCAGTAAATTGGCTTATCTGCTTGTATGTTCAGTTTTGCTGTGTTTTCTGGCTGCGGTCGCTTGCGTCTGTAACAGAATTTTATGTGTTTTTGTGTCGTCAAAATAAGTTATTGTCATGTGCTCATTTGTTTAGGCAGTCAAGCTGGGAGTGTAACGTCGCCAGTCAAGCTGGGAGCGTAACATCGCCAGTGAAGCTGAAGCAGTAAATCGGAGATCAGTGACGGAGCACAGCGTCTTCTGTACGACGAGGCCGACGCGAAGCTGAAGTGAAGCTCTAGAGTAGCTAAAGGGAAGGTGAAGCGAAGTTGATCGGAAAGTCGACCGTGAGACTGCTGACCGTCCTGTCATCGCTGGTTTCAACTCGCACCGTTAACGCTGTGGACTCACCCTAGTGTTGCTGTCGTCAAAAAACCTGCCGATTGCCAGACTTTTTTTGCGTATAATAAATTAGTTTTTATGTGAATTACGTGTCTGAATTTTGCCGGGTATTTTCAGTGTTGCAAAATTCGCCTGTTGCCTGATCATATGAGCGTTTTCTGTATCTAATTGTGTGTCTGTTTGGATGTTAGAAGCCCTGGTTGGTCAATTTCGTTTGTTTTTTAAACGAACAATAATTCTCTCAAACTGCTAAAAGTCGCTATCGTTGCACAAAGTTGTCTGTTTCGTTGAAACTGTAATTTTATGAACTTTATGGCTGTTGCCATCGCATAAATTGTTGTTTTGCTAACTGAATGTCACTGTACTCGAACTTTTGTTCTGTCGTTGATAGAGGCCCGTTGCGTGTGAACTTATATGTGGACATCGTATATATTTGTTTTCTGTGACCACTGTATTATTTTCTGATAATATTTTAAATTTTTTTATAATTATTAAATATAAAAGTTAAACTAATTAGATTTTTCGGTTTTGCTTTATTATTAATGTTTGCGTTTTTTATTGATATTAATTGTATGCGTTCAGTTTTCCTTGCTAAGTTACGATAGGGTTAATAAGCCCGATAGGTAGGTAGATTGCGGTAAATTACGAGCTCGCAGTGTTGCGACTGCAGCGTCGTGACATTTTGGCGACCCCGACGAGACTCCATTTGTAGTTTTTTTTCTTTTTACGCGCGAAAGAAACTGCTGTTTTTAGCGCGTTTTAGCCATCGCAATTCTGTTTGTCTGTCTGTTTGTCCGTCTGTCCGTCTGTCTGTCACACGAGTAAATCAGTCAAAAACGGTGCAAGATAAGATCACCAAGTCTTTACCATCGGCTGCCTGAAAGACTTTAGTTTTAGAAAACGTAAAGCTTTTCCAAAAAAGCGAATGGGGTTACTTTGAACGAAGGCGCTAAATGAGAGAAGGTAAGTAGATTTGCGATTTTTTGGCCAATAAGTCGCTGTATGTCAGTAACGGTGCAAGATAGGGCCTAGGTTACTATTAATAACTAATAGAAAGTTGTACACTGGCTTTCGATTGGCGCCGAACTCAATGACCTTGAATGACCTGAAACGCCAAAATATGAGTTTTATGGATTTTTTGGCAATTTCAAGCTGCGACCCAAGTTTATATCATGCACAAGGTGGCGCCACGCTACTATAGGTTTATTTATTTTACCTATATGTTTTATGTTGGATTAGGTGTAAGGTATTTTAAAGAACTATTTTATTTTATGTTTTTTTTTTATTTTATGTTACTTTCGTGTTTGTGTCTTTAAATGATCCAGCCAGCTTCGTTCATCTAGTTTTCTGCCGTTACCTACGAGTTTAATTATAGTTTTAATCTAACTAATTTTAAGAAAATTTAAAGCTATTTCTCTCCTGCTTTAGTGTTGATCTAGTAGCTCATTTATCTTCGTTCTCCCTGGCAGTTTCACCAGTCCGTCATCTGTCTATCACTCTACCTGACGTTACTGTGGTTTTTTGTATTTAAATCTAACTTTTTCTATTTTAATTTGTTTTCTGTTTGAAGCTATTTGTTGTCTGTTTTTACTCTGAGACGACCTAAAACCGGGCGGCCTTCTACTAAGTCGTCCCAGAATTTCTATAACTATGAAGTGAGAACAAAGATGTTTCTGAAACTTTCAATCCATCGTATTCAATTTCTCCAGAAAACAATCAAATTCAAATCAAAAGTATGTACGTTTAACCTACCACTAACATAAGAACTGTGTCGACGGCGCGCAAGCCGATCGATCTACTACAATCACAATCGCTACTGTCGACAACCGTCGACTGCAGCTGTTGCTACGACCACGCTCGCGACTACGTTATGCTTGCGACTAACTAGCTGACTGCTGATTGCTGACTAACTGCTGAAAGTAGGTCACCACAGTTCTTTTACACCGTCGCTCAGCGGCTTTTAAGTTTATTGCTATTTGTTTTCGAGGTGCAGCTCAAGGCTCGCTGCCTACACTTTCTTTTCTTCTTTTTTAAAAATTTTTAGTGTAAGTCAAAAAATTTTTAAAGTCCAAATATAAAATAAGTTTTCTAATATTTAAAATTGGCCAAAAATAAATATCTATGACTGAGCGGTAATGTACACAATGAAATACAATGAACAAACAATCTAATTAATAGCAACATTAAACAACATCAATGTTAATTAACATTAAACTGATTAATGTTAATATTAAGTTAATATATTGTCCAATAAACATATAAGCTTGATATATAAGTAATATGTCTGTACATATTAAGTGAGCTAGTGTTGTGACAGTCTTCGCCAGATGGCGCTATACAGTTCTTGATACATTATATGTGTACGGGCTAGTGTCAGCTATGATGTCAAATTAAATTCCAATTAGATAGCATTAATTACTAATTAGTCACAAAGCAATAACATATCAGATAATATGTCATAACAGATACAACATTCCGATAATAAATGCTGAACGACAATTAAGTAATACACTCAATGCTGTAAAGCTTTACAATATCGAATTCATCGAATTCGAAACGAATTTATCAAACAATAGTTCACAAACGATATTGACAAGGTTTCAAGCAAACAGTATTTTAATAGCGTCAGGCAATAAGTGCGTCTAAAAACGGCAACAAAAACAGAGCACTGTAATATACAATATGTTTACAGTTTACAGATAAGTTTCTTTTTTTGTTTATAAATATTGGACCTATTATTGTATAGAACTGTTTCGGTGTTTATTGATTTTTAAGAAAAATAACAAAAAAATTGGTTTGAAAATTCGAGTTTAAAAATTCGAGTCTGAAATTCATTTGCTTCTTTAACTGAAATACTTTTTATTTAAATTTTTTTTAACTTATATTTTGTTGGTATTTCTAATATCTTTACGTGACCTCGAACCGTTTTGGATTTATAATGTCAGACCAAAAGGTTGTCGTTATTAAGATCAAACGTTCACCGTGAACTTAAAACAATATAATGACTGATTTTCACGTTTGGAAAACCGCAAAGCTGTATACATGTGTATACGCGAACGTGGGCTTAGTTCGATTAATTAATAACATATCATGTGATATTAATACATTATACGTACATAGCGATGTACTCAATATAATATAGAGTATCTTTAGCGTATGTGCAATACAGATGTACACAATAAAGAACAGTGATTAATTAGAGTACTGTTAGATTAATATCCGTCGTTAATGGCGACATTCATTATTTAAATTATGTGATGAGTTTCTATGCGTCACGTTCAGACGCAATTGACTGATGATGGATATTATTTTAGAACGAGTGTGAAAATAATATTTAAGTTTAACGTTGAGACGATGGTATGAATTGTGAATAATCTGCAAATAAAATGCACGCATTGTTGTGCAAGCATGTAATTGGATTATCAATGCCAAACGCGACACGACACGTGCAAACGCAGCTAGTGGATAAAATGTGGTCTATGCATTGGCGATCCAGGAATGTTGTCCGTTTACTGTTTTATTTGCCGTTTTATTTTAAATTATTAGTTTTAAGCCGCTGTCAGGTACAAGCGATGTAAGGTTATATGATTATTTTATTTTCGGCTGATAGACTTGCGACTCTTGACCGAGTACGCAAGGTCTGTATACTTCAGCCTGCCATTAGTGGTAAACACGACGCCTGGCGTCTGTTCGCCAGTGTGTATTTGTGAATGGAGCGCACGCGCTCAGGCTGGAAGGCTACGTGCTAATAGCACGGGCCCATGTGTTCTCATAGCGTGCCAGTCGCGCCGCCTAGTGCCTAGCCATTCATGCTCGGCCATTCATTATTTGCCTCATCTCCTCTCCCGTGCATCGCAAATACCGGGCATGCGGCTAATGTACCTAATCGAGTATGCTAAAACTTTATTATAACGGCAACTTTCTAGATCGTCAAATACATTGTTATTAAAATTTTATAGTTACTAGTTTCCTCGTGTCGTATTGCGCTCAGCACCAATAATCAAGATATACATGCTAGATAAAACGATTTCTTCGTCAGATTCCGAATACATGCATGTGACCTTAATATACGCCAGGTGGCGCAAGTAATTAAAAAAATATATCGTGACTAGGGCACGATAGCATTTACGAAAATAATGTTATGTAAATATTACGTGGAGATTCTACCTCAAGTTTAATCAAGGTACAACGTAACCGAGATGTATCGAACGTACACTCTCAATACAGACCACTTGGACGCTTGTTGTACATCAAACTGAGCATGATAACGTGTATAAATTAAGATATACCCGTAATGGATTTGCTTAACAAACAATCTTGCACGTCAAAGCGCAACGTTGTACAAACATATAGTAATCGTTTCTACGTGAATATACGATCGTGAGTACACGAATACAATGAAGAAACAAAACAATATAAGTAGTGGCACATTCGATTTGTCTAATGTACCGTTGTCTACGGCACAAAAAACAGTTTGGACATCGTGTAAATTCGTTAATTCGTTAAGTATCCCTTCTAGGACATATGGGCGTGCGGTCTACCCACGCTGTCGGGCGAATGCGCATGACTACCTCGGGTAATCATTATATATCGCTGTAAGGTGTTAAGGGGATGGGATTGTGTTTTTACGGTTGCGTACCCATGTCAGTTTACAGTCGGGAATAAAACTTAACGGTGGCCGCTAAGATGAGGACAACAGACATTTATTGTCCGCGGTTCAGGGATATTTACTATGAACGAATGTTAAATTAAATTAGAGAATAGTTAATTTTGTTAATATGGTTTAATAGGTGAATACAAAATTGCTGCTATGCGCTGAACGCTTAACGCGTGAACGCGTGGCCTAAACATCTAAAACAGCCTATTGCGAGATGGCGACTAATGAAGGGTACGTCTCTCTTATGGACCCACAAGCAAAGGAAGAAAGTGATGATCTGGACTACTGCTGTAGTTTCATTATACGTTTTGAAATTTTATAATTATAAGGTTAATTATTTAGTAAATATTTAAGTCTTATTTTACTTATACACGCGTGGGCAGAATTGCAGCAACGCGTTTGTGGCTGGCCGTTGGGCCATCATCGCGTTCGTTACTATCATTTCCATTCTTTTAATTAAACTTAGTTTTTAATTAGATTGCGTAAAACAGTAAGTATATTTAACGCGAGCAGCACTGCAGCGGCGCGAGCGAAAGTTCAGTTGTGATTTGACCATTTCAAGAGACGCCATACTTAACAGTCTGATTGTCGATGTTTTTATAGCTTCGACTACATGGAAATGGACTACTTTACTTGCGTTGGACTTTATAAATAGCCAAATTTTGTCATCTTTCAGCTGGGTTTACCTTAGCGCGATAAATTGTAACGAAGGTTAAAAACCCTGTTTTTATAAAAAATATACGTTACGTTAATTTATTTATTTCGCTTCTGCCTCTGCTGACCTCCGCTCCAACCCCCAAATGTGCTCATAAGCCGTCGGGCAGGGCGTCACGCAGAAAGGACTTCACCATTAAGGGCCCGTCAGCGCTGGGGCACGCTCCCCAATAGTGAAGGTGCAATGTCCCGTCACGGGGCAACCCCTCACCTAGGGCGCCTCAGACGGACAATAGCGTCTCGCGAACCGAGGTCTTTCACCACGGCCGGCGAGATGCAATAGGAGGAAGAAATTAATTAATATAATATTTAATAGTTTATATATATATATATATATATATATATTATTTTATTCTACTCTGATTTACTTTAAATTCTGTTTTAACATTTAAAGCTGGTATACTGCTAATTTACTCAGTACTTGACCGAGTCAGACAGTTTCTGCCTGTGAGCAATGTGCTACCTGCACGTATTAGTGAAGTAGCAGAATGCCTAGGATACCTAATGGCCTGGAAACAGACCACGTTCGACAGAACACGTACAGAATGACTAAAATTTTTCCCCTGCTAATGAAGGATTTACTAGGAAGATGGCTAACAAAAATCATCATTAAAGTGCCACGGAAATGGCGCGCGTCCGGCCTGAAGATAGATTACATCCAACAGATCACGTATGCGTCCGGCCTAGAGGCCAAACACGTATAAAAGGACCTACATGTACTAAAACTTTCTCCCCCTTACGGTTATTCACTAACCCATGACGTAGTCTCGCTCGTAGCGAGGCCACGTCGCATTAAGGAATATGTTGTAAAAAAGCAATCTAGGACCTTGACTGCCCTCCGCACGTCAAGATCCTAGCTTAGGGTAACTAAAAGAAAATAAAAATTTTTTTAATATTAATAAATAAAAAGTAACATAAAGTAATAATCATTAGCCAATCGGTTTGCTGTGTGAGCAGACATGTCAAATTAAACAACACAGGGAATTTCTTGGCAGCCAAAAGGTAAGATTATGGACCAAGCAACGTATATAAGGAAAGATTAGATGGGCGTTGTAGAAAAGTTAGTAAGAACGAACCTTGGGAACGCCGAGATTGTCGCTGAGACCGTCTGCCTAGGCTCATTATTGCAACCTCCCAGTGCTCCCAAGGGTGGCCGCCGACCTTCTTAGATAGAGACGACCTACGGCCTTTTTAGGCTACAGAGAAGTAAATAATCCCGGAGGGGTCGCCTGTTTCCCTTCTGGAGCATGCTCCAGCCTGCGCCGGAAGACTGAAATGTGTTTTGCACTACGTAACTGAACTAAATGGATCAACTGAAAATAACTGAAAGAAAATTTATAAGGGTGGGTTGGTGAATAAGTTATATTTTTCCCAATTTTGTTGTCTTAAAAATGTTAGCCTAGCAATTTTGATTAATTGCTGTTTTTATTGTTAATTTTATGCCGTGTAATTTAGTATTGTGGTGTTCTAACTGGGTCGGTAACGTTAAGTATTAGGCCATTTGCTGCTTATGTATTGGGTAGAATTTAGTGATAATGTTTAGTAAATTTCATCCCATTAGTGATTTATGACTACTGGTATAAGAGTTACTATGTGCACTAGCCTACGGCCAATGGATGCACGACTTCTTAGTGGTCATAATGAGATAGCATCACAACATCACGCCATCTTGCTACGCGAAGCGGAGTATCTATCCCATAATGCATCTAGTGCACCTAAATTTTTACCAACCCGCTCCGAGGGGTACCTTAGCTAAATTACACCTTAGTTTATAAAATGCAAAGGGTTGAACGCTTGATCACAGCAGACTGTTCTTAGTCTACTCGTAGATGAGTAAGTTTATTGTTTGCCAATCTCTGGTGCAATACCATAATCGAAACTGTCTGGCGAAGTCAGGTGGCTGGAAAAGAATTTTCAATTATAGCTGTACTAGACTTTGCTATAGAGTTATCTAGCTAGCACTCTTGTCCGTCTAGGGTCGGTTACGCTTATATACTGATGATAATTTGTGCCAAACGCAAAATGCACACCCGATTTCAATTTTTTACACTGTATCTGGCATCCTGTGTCTAGGTGCCATTTCGTTTACATGGATTTGCTAGCAAAGTTAATGTGCTATGGCATTTGTCTGAGGGTGTGTTGTATATAAGATGTAAGGATTTAGTGCTTCACCGTTAGTTTGATGGATTTTGGGTCGGCTAAAGGTTGAGCGTCGGATTATCTACTGATAATTTTAGTACCAGACACGATGATGAGCTTGGACTAAAAGCTATCTGTTTTCCCCTAGGGGCGTATCGCGATGTGACACGTTAATGGTGTACCGTCTCACGGTATACGGATAACGTCTCGGTACTAGCACATTAGACGTCGATGGGAAAATACGCACATTGCTAACAGAAAAATCTAATGCCTGACGCTTTCCAAGTTTCAGTCTTGCAGGTGAAACAGCACATTTTGTTGCCTATTAAAAATTTCTTTAAAAATATGTCTTATAAATTTTGTGAGCTAAAATGAAATTTAATTTTTTAACTTTTACAAGACTAAACCTTGGTCCTTAAAACTGTACAACAAATACATCTTAAAAACACTGATACAGTGAAATCGGACGTCTGCCGTTTTCACAATACGTTAATAGACACAATAAGCAAGTAATTCAATGAAAACATAATATACGATCACGTTTACTCGTTAATATTGTATAAACAACAAAATAATTACAAGTGATGGAAGTGACGGAGGCTGGGAAATCTGGGCGCGCATTAACGCCTTGCAGAGTCAGTAAAGTGTATAGTTAAGACGCATTGCCCAACTGACCGGAGGTCGAGATTGTTCATGGGTTGCGTGACCACGGTCAGCAGACGAACGGTCGCCTGAGAGAAGGCGATCAGCGAGAGGACATTTTCGGCGCTGGCTTGTCGGCCGGTTTGAGGTGTGTCTGCTCGTTTTGTGGTCTGAGCGAAGCTGTAAAATCACGCTCCGCCGACTGGCTCTTCAGTACTGCGTGCGTCCGCGCCGTTCAGGGCCATCTAACGTTCGATCTCCGTCACTCCGCCACTCGAGAAGCATGTGACATATACACAATACAAGTTAAATACTGCACGAAGTAATATAAATACTAAATCCGCCCTGGCTGCTTTTATGGAAATTAACGTCAGTTGCAATGTTTTTATGCGCATTACTAGCCAAATAATGATGCCGGTATTTATTACTGTGGCGGCCATGGATAAAGTCAAACACCAGGTCTCTGGTCTGAAGGGGTTAAAGCTACGAATTGACGATCCGATAGTTAATATCTTTTCGAATAAAACATCCGAAAGGTCACTGTAAATTTTTTCCTGCTGAATGCTAGAATTAAGTGCCGTATTAAAATCGAATCGTGTTTCCTTTTCTTTAGCCAAAATACGGTCATATTGATCGTCTTGTATTAATAACGGCGGTAGCTCTGCAAACAAGCTTTCGTTTAGCTCTAATGCAGAGTTCAAATCACTGAGCAAGTTGTGATCTGAAAAGTAATGTTTCAGGACCATAATGTTTATGGGATACGATATATTAATATCGTATTCTGCTATTTGCTGATTACAATGCTTTCCTGTGAAATATACTACGTCATCAATTATGGCTTGCCTGTCAAAGTGGTTATTTTGGTCATCAAATTTTGTTTCTTACGCCAAGCAGAAGTAGCCTCTTTTGTCTCTTTTAACACCTGGGTTAAGAAATTTTTGATATCATCGAAATTTTCAGTAGTCGCTAATCCAAATACGTGAGACAAACCTTCACCTACCCAGCTTCCAAGACTTCGGCGTCTTCTGCTCTCGGCATTTATTGCAAAAAGTATTTTTTTATTTCCGATTTTTGTTCTTGCAAAACCATAACGATATTTCGTTTCATTTTATGTAGCTTAATTGCAATCTTAGCTACGTATCTTTTAGTGGACTCGCCAGTAAGATGATTCGTTGACCTTAAGGTATTCATTTCGCCTTTCAATGCTTTTTCACTGTGAAATATGAAATCAGGTAGATGTAAATTATAAATTAGGCGAATATAATTGTTATACAATTGCACTTTATCACTTACTTTCATAGTGAATCCTAGATTGGTTTTCAACTTGTATTCGTCCTCGTCCCTTGCGTCAGAAGTTGCTGTCAAGAGCACGATGACCGTTATTTACGTCAGAGCTGTTTTTTTATCCATAGTTCTGCTTCCTCGTTAGCTCTGTAGAACAAGCACTAACAAAAATAATATAGTTAATTTTTATATCGTCCACATTAGAGCTCCGTTATGACCGATTCTGCTATTTTTTTTATTTACCACGAAGGTAAATGCAGGGTCATGGACGATCCGTCTTCTTAATAATGTGGGGGCCCACGTAAATTGCTCGTTTCCGGTCTGACGCTAAAGATCCTGTTTTCACTTCAAACAATAAGATCGCGTTAATGCGATTTAATTATTGTACGTAGTTGCTGGCAACGGCTCAGCGTGACATATTTCACTCCACGATTCTATACACTTGCATCTGGCGTAATAAACCTTTTTATCCTGTCAAAATTGACAAAATTTTTCACGGGTCTTTCGGTTCTAGTGTTCAACAGTTTATATGCCGGGCCCATGTGATTATTTTCAATTATTTCGGTTATCACAAATTTATCGTTCAAGTACGGCTTTCTTGTAAGTATCCTTTCAGAGTTTGATTCAATTCTGTTGTCTCTAAGGAGAACATAATGTCCTACTGAATAATCGGCCTTTTTAGCTTTATATTTCTTATCATAGTTTTCTTTCATCAATTGCTTATGTTCTCCTTTACTGCGTCTAACACCATCGTTAATTAAGGTGATAGCATTTTTCAACCGCTTTACGTAGTTCCTGCTGTTAGCACTGTAAAAATTCGGGGTTATTTTTCCTACTGATATAGAGCTAGGTAGTGGCATTTTTCTAGCGAATAAAATTTTATATGGAAAGAGTCATGTGTCACGATTTACAGCAGCTCTTATGAATATTTCTATAATGGGTAATATAATCTCTTACCTAGTGTCATCTATTTTCTCGGTGCTATACACCCTTAGGCCATTATTTAGCGAACAAATGCATCGTTCGGCCGCGCCATTAGAGCGCTTACTTTGAGTGGCTGTAAAGCGATGTTTTATGCCTAGAATTTTGTTGATAGTACTAAATAAAACACTGGTGTACCCTGGAGCTCGGTCGCTAATTATCACAGAAGGTACACCATAGTTAGAAATAACTTGCTCTATCAAAACGGTCGCTGTTGTAATCGCAGTTTCATCTTTCACCGCCTTAAAAATGAACCAACCAGAAAAATAGCATATAATGGCCAAAATATGAGTATTTCTTTGAATAGATTTTCTAGTTAGAGTCTTATGATCGAAAGATATCACTTGAAATGGGAACTTAGGTGTGACTAAAGGGAATGGTGGCATTTTTGACTGTTTATAATTGATTTTCGACTTTTGACAAATCTCACAAACTTTGGAGATATTTTTAGCATTTTGAACAATCGTTTTTTAATAAAATCTGGACACTATTGTTGGGAGTAGCTTATTACTTTCAAAATGACCACAAAAATTGCGCCAATCGAGAAATAAATTATTTTTATGCTTTTGGGGAATACAAAGTTAGAAATTTTCACTTCGGACCCTCTGCTCTTTTCACGTTCTGGGTAGTGATAATTTGTACAACAAATTATTTTCTAAGAAATAATTTTCAGATAACAGTAGAGTTTTTCTATCCGCATATTTTAAGTATTAATAAATAGGTTTGAAATAGTCGTTTTCAATATAATCTGTTTCTACAATTTCAGGCATATTAATAATATTGTAAATTTTTTCTGCTGCATCTAGTATGTTTAACTGATCATTAGTAAAATCTATATCTCGCAGTTCTTCAAAAATTTTATTTTTGGAGACGGTTTCTTCTTCGGGGTAGGTAACGAGATCGACTGCCGACGTTTCTGTGGGCTGTTCGTCTTTTGCTTCGCCTAACTGATTTATGGCTGGCTGGTCTATAGCTGGCTGGTGTAAGGCTGATTGGCCTAATTCTTTCCTTGCCTTACGCTCGTACCGTTGTAGGCCTAAGTTCTGTCATTTCTGGTGCATCCTGTAGACTATAGACAGTCCATGTTTTATTTTCCGTTTCCATTATCGGCAAGATAAACTCTTCATCATATAATCTTTTGGGTAGGGTAAATTTTCTAACGTTTTCAGTCTTTACATCCTCACAAATTCTTGACAAACAATTTGCAACGTTATTTTTGCGGCCGGGCAAATAGCGTATATTTATGTTAAATTGGCTAATAAATGCCATTAACCTTTTTTCCCTGGCTACGGGCTTATAAGTTTGAATGAAAGCCACAACAGCATTATCAGTAAACACGGTTAAATTTAATTGTAGAAAAATTGTTTCGTATTGTTTTAAACATAGACCGAGCGCTAAAAGTTCTAATTGGTAGGGGCTCCAACGCTTTTGAGTATCCGACGTCGCGTAAGATATGTATGAAGAAACATGCGGCCGTCCATCACCGCCAAATTGTAAGACTGCTCCGCCCACTCCACTTATTGCGGCGTCTATGTAAAGGTACATTGGGCGGTCGTTACTAATCGGTTGTAGTATCGGAGCCTGTAATAATAATTTTTTTAAATTGTCGAGTTTGGTTTGACATTCGGGCGTCCAAATAAATTTTTGATTATGTTTTAGGAGACCTCGCATGTTAGCAACTTTTTTACTGAAGCAGGGAATGTATTTCCGGAAATACTGCACTAATCCCAGTATTTTCTGCAGAGATTTGCGGCTTAATAGCGCCGCTATGCGTTTAATAACATCTGTCTTGGTCGGGCTTATGCTGATCCCTTGGTTACTCACGGTAAAACCCAAAAATTCGATTTCGTGAAATGCTATATTAGTTTTAGTCGGATTTAAACGGAGATTATTAGCTCGTACAGTTTAAAAATAATTTCCAAATGTTTTAAATGGTTTTCTACTTTTTTTGAGACAATGCAGGCGTCGTCTACGTACGTGTAAGGAAAATGGTAATACTCTTTATCTTGGAATACACGCCCTATTGCTAAGACAAAGCCTGCTGCCGAAACTTTTAATCCAATCGGCAGGACCGAGTACTGGTAGCTTATACCGGTTTTTGGGTCGGTAAATGATGTGTAATGCCTTGTTTTAGGGTGTAATTTGATACTCCAATAACCCTTGAAAAATTAGTACGTGATATGTAATTAGGCTCGTTAGCCGCTAATTGACCTAGAAGTTTGTCTATTTTTGGCAAGGCGACAATTAGCGGTTTTAGGATCGCATTTATTTTTCAAAAATCCACTACCATTCTGCTTTCCCCGTTTTTCTTTCTTACTAAAAACAATGAACTGTTGAAGCTACAGTCTATCGTTTTCTCAATTAAGCCTTGTTTATGTAAATTAATTATCTGATTATGCGCTTCATCACTGTCTTTTTCGTTTAACTTATACTGCCTGGTATAGCTTTTAACATAGGGGTTTTTAGGGTTTAATTCTAGTTGAAATCTTTCATAACTTTTTATTTCAAAAATGTCGCGTGCGAAAATATTTTTATAATTATAAAGTAATTGTTGAAATTTCAATTTTTTAATTGCACTAAATTTTTTATTAATTGTAATTTTATATTTTTTATGAAGTCGTCTAGGACTTTCTGTGTAATCTCATTCGGCTCGTCTGCGACCCTAATTGGCTTTTTCACCGCAGTCACAGAACTTACTGCAGCTGGGAAAGCTATATTAGCAATTTTCAGGTTTTTTTTAAATATTACAGAGTTTGGTTGGAAATTTAGAACTCGAATGTAAGCTATTCCATTTCTAACTACAGACAGACTGCCTGCTACTAACACAGGTGATGTGTTATTTTTAAAGGGTTCTAGTAATACTTCCTCTGCGGGGTACATTCTGGGAATTATTACCGGGACTATGTTTTCGCTGTATTTAGGTATGACTGTAAAATTATTTATAACAGCACAATTATCCACCGACTAAAATTTTTGCAATGGAATAGAAATTAAACCGAATAAAAAATATCCAAAATGTTATCTCGATAATTAATGACGGCTTGATTATTAGACAAAAGGTCCGTCCTCATTAATAGGTTTAAAAAAATGTGCTCTACGATCGTAAAGGTATGATTAATGCATAGCCCGTTAATATTACATAAAAAAGAAAGCTTTTCTTACCAATTTGAGGGGTTGTCCAGAAGCTGTTACCAAGCAACGCCTATCGTCAAGTGGGTAGATTTTTAAGTTTAATTGCTGCGCTAGTCTTGTGGACATTAAACTTCTGGGACTGCCTGAATCGACCAATAATTGAACAATTCGCCCCTTTATTTTAAAGACGACGTACTGATGTGACTCGTTGACGGATGACATGCACATATTACTGTAGCGTCATGCCGGTTCGGACGCACGGGAGTGTCAAGCTTGCTGGATTCTCGCCTGGGCAACGATCTTACAAGCGTTAAACGTTAAGCCTTAATAAGCAAGCTTGCATGCAAATTTTAATGTTTTAAAAATTTTATTTTGTTTTTTAAATAGTAATTAGCTAATTATTTTGTCGGCTAAGCTATCTCCACCACGTATAGGTTTATTTATTTTACCTATATGTTTTATGTTGGATTAGGTGTAAGGCATCTTAAGGAACTATTTTATTTTATGTTTTCTTTATTTTATGTTACTTTCGTGTTTGTGTCTTTAGGTGATCCAGCCAGCTTCGTTTATTTAGTTTTTTACCGTTACCTACGAGTTTAATTATAGTTTTAATCTAACTAATTTTAAGAAGATTTAAAGCTATTTCTCTCTTGCTCTAGTGTTGATCTAGTAGCTCGTTTATCTTCGTCCTCCCTGGCAGTTTCATTAGTCCGTCATCTGTCTATCACTCTAACTGACGTTACAGTGCTTTTTTGTATCTAAATCTAAACAACACATATATCCAAAAGCCAGTGTCAAAGTCCCAGATGCGGAAAAAATGCAATTTCACAGAGCGACTGCAGTCACATACACGCTATGGTGATGCTGCTAAATCAAATGCTGCAATAAATGTTAAGACATGCTACTGTATTTGGCGCATATGGGTCGCTGCTGCAGGCAGCAACTTTGCATCCAAATGTGTGGCAAAATAGCTGCAGATAGAAACATGGGTACTATTCACAGCCTAAAGGAAGTCGTCATCGCCTGACCCTCCATGATGTACCGTTGCCACAATACCACACGATTGGCATAGCAGAGTGCTCTATGACCCTTCAGGGTAGATGTTTTTTGTGTGACCTGAACGGGCTTATTAATGCCACTTCCTATTAGTGATCAATAGCAATCATGGCCCTATCTTTCACCTTTGTGAGATATGGCGACTTATCGGTTGAATTACGCAATATTTTTTCTACCGCACCCTTCTACTCAACCCAAAGTTTGTAAATGTTCCCCATGCACTGAATAGCTGAAAGTTTGCAAGTGAACACCTGTCACTAATTAACTTTGTAATAAGTTTTCCAGTAAGATCTATGGTTTAGCCACAATACATACATTACAAATGACAAATGACAGAAAGGATGACACATCGTACCAAAGACCAAAACCTAATTGTTAGGGACCAACTTAATTCACGATTTCACGGCCGTGAAATTTTCCGTGAAATTGGCCTTCTTCCGTGAAAAACGCCGATTTCCGTAAAATAGGTGATTTTTCGTGAATTTCAACGCTTTTAGTTTAATTTATGACTATTCTCGAGTTTTATCAGCAGCTTTTTTATGGATGTTGCTGTTTGCTACTTGTCGCACTTCAGCACTAAGTAGTTGGCATTGACTGTTTTGAGTCTTGACTTAGTGTAGTAAATATTCGTTGTTCAGAAATTTCTTCGTTTGCATTAACGCAGCACCTTGAAATAACGTCTGTGGGGTCGTAAATTTCTCGTGAATTTCCAAAACTCTTTCCGTGAATTTTCTGTGATATTTGACACATTTTTAAAATTCTGCCGTGAAATCATGCATTTTTCACGTGAATTCGGTTGGTCCCTACTAATTGTTGGCCAAAAATTAACTATAAAATTGCCAGGGTTACGCAATGTTTCATCTTTGAAATATTTTTTAGGGGGTCATGTGTCATAGCTTCATAGCTTAACCCGTTTGAAGCTATTAACATTTAACACTAAAAAATATAAGAGCCATGTGAAAATGTCTATGTCCTCTTTTTGAAAGTGCTTAAGCTAGTCATGTCTCGACTATGAAATGCGGCTAAGAAAATGTTTCCCTATGAAAATTGCTTTAACTTGGTCAAGTGTCCTTCGCATTAACTTTGTTACAGTTATCAGCATTTAACTTCTGCTGTGCATACGGACAGATAAAACTGTTGAAAACATTATCTGCTACGATCATTAAAGTTACGTGGCAGAAACAAAGAAAATAAAGTGATGCAGGCAGAATACACTAAAATTGAACAATTTAAACAAGTTATATACACAACTGCAACAATGAACTATTTAAAAACTCTGGCGTAGCCATGGAAAGACTAAGGGCATGTGCCCCCCAGGAGCCTACTCAGTTACTGAAAATAATGCCAGAAATGCACCAAAACCATTTTTACAAAAAAGTCTAAAAAATTTCTGGAAAAGAAGCACAGCCCAGATCCCTTCCGTAATGAAGGAAAAACCCCTCCCACACATCACCCCAAATGTCTCCCTGCAGCAAGACTTTTACGCGCGAAAGCAGAATGCTTCGCGCATCTTAGCCATCATCTGGGCGTCCGTCCGTCTGCCCGTTTGCCTGTCTGTCTGTCACACTCGTGATTTGTATCAAACCGGTGCAAGCTAAGATCACGAAATGTTTACTGTGAGCTGACCCAAGGTCTCGTGACAAAATTTCGTGCCACAGGGTGCAGGGGGTTTCCTCGAACGAGGTCGTCAAAGAGGGGTAATCCTAAAAAGACGTCGTTTTGCCGTTATTGGCTCGAATAATGTGAAAACGGTTGCAGATAGGTACATACGTGCTGCTTATCATAACAAGCACTGGTGACAGGCTTATTGGATTTATCAACATCGATGACCTTGAACGACCTTGAACTCTTCAAAGAGAGATTTTTAGTGAATTTTTCACTATTTTTGGATGCAGCGCACATTTCAACACTAAATTGCGACTAAATGGCTGAAGATAAACCAAGACAACCTGTGCATGAAATTTTTAGCATTCAACGTAAAGTTTAGCAGTTTAAGTCCCGACTCCCTAGGTTCAAGGAGGCCGGCGCAGGCGGGCGCCAAAGACAGCTACTCCCCTAAAAAGTGGTTATTTTACCGCAAATATCTCGTGTAGCGTAAATACGGTTGCAGATAGGCACAGACATGTTGCTTATTATAACAAGCACTAATGAAAAACTTTAAAAATTTATCAACATCGATAATATTGAATGACCTTGAACCTTCCCAAAAGGGGTTTTAGTGTATTTTTGGCACAATTTTGCGCTGCAACACGCATTTTAAGAGTAAATTGTGCCAAAACGGCTGGAGATAAACCAAGACAACCCGTGCATGAAATTTTTAGCATTTAACAGTCATTTTAGCAGTTCAAGTTCCGACTCCTTAGGTTTAAGGAGGCCGGCGCAGGCGGGTATCAAAGACAGCTACTCCCTTAAAAAGTGGCTATTTAACCGCAAATATCTCGTGTAGCGTAAATACGGTTGCAGATAGGCACAGACATGATGTTTATCATAACAAGCACTAATGACAAACTTTTAAAATTCATCAACATCAATGACCATGAATAACCTTGAACTTTCCCGAAAGGCGTTTAATGTATTTTTGGCACAATTTTGAGCTGCAACACGCATTTTAAGAGTGAATTGTGCCAAAATGGCTAAAAATAGACCAAGACATTTTGCGTATGAAATTTTTAGCATGGAATTTAGATTTTAGCAGTCTAAGTTTGGACCCTTTAAATTTAAGCAGGCCTGCACACGTGAGTGTCAACTAGAGGTACCCCTGTAAAAAGTGGTTATTTATACTCTGTTGGCTTGTCTAGCATGTAAATGGTTGCAGATAGGCACAGCCATGCTGCTTATCATAACAAGCACTGATGAGAAACTTTTTACAAATGTCAACATCGATAACCTTGAATGACCTAAAATTTTAAAAATAATGATTTAACTTGATTTTTTGGCGATTTTTGGCTGCAAAAGAGTGAATTACAACGAAATAGATGGATATAGACTAAGATTACCTGCGAACAGGAACTGCTATACGCTTTTGCACGTCTTGTGAGCTTTGCTCAAATTTTTTGTTAACATTTAATTTATGCCATAGTTTGCAAAACACTTCAAACATACTGATGTTAATATCAAAATTTACAACCAGAAATATTTACCTATATATTCATTAACAAAAACTGATTCTAGTATTGGTTTGTCTGCCTTCTGTCTAACATAATATTTTGCATTTCGCATTGGTTTCCGTCGACGCAGATGCTTTCTCTCTATCATGACCTATAACAGGAAAAAAAATAAAAAATAAATCTGACATCTGCAAAAACAAAGCAATTCGTGTTTTATCTCTCTTGAGGTATAAGCCGACAGTCCAACCTTAGCTAAAATGTCCATTAATACAACAATGACAAACCTCAAACAGTTGCTTTTTGTTCACAAAGAATGTAATTTTGCGATTAATATCAGATACTTTGGAAGAGCACATAATTACAGAGATTCTAATAAACTGTACTGTGTGCCTACATGAATTTAAAAAATGATTGTAGTAAATTTAATCACAAGTACAAATTAAAAATACACATTTATAAACGGTTTGATGTGAGATATAAAACATTATTAAAAAACACATAATCCGCCTGAATTCAAAAAAAAATGTAGAAAAAGTAGGCAAAAATTATTAAGCCCTCCCAACATGAGTCCGGGCCGGGAATGCATTCCAAATGTGAAAGTTAAAAATCAAAAAGTAGAAATTTCTGGCACAGCCCAACGTGAGTCCACCTGACACCGTAAGTTTAGTTAAAAGACGAAAATTTAGGGGGTTGAAATTATTCTTGTAGTACTGTAAAATCATGTGGCGTAAATGAGTGAGTGAGTGGGGTTTAACGTCTCGCCCGACACAGTATAGGTCATTTCGAAGACGGCCTTTACAAACAAAATTACACATACACATAATAATGGAACAAAAAGTTTAACCTTTACAGAAAGTTTAACGTTTATGAAACACCAAACACGAAAAACGACGGAAACCTAAAATTATAAGAACTGCCAATTACAATTGTGCATATGTATCAAAAAAGACAGTTCTAATAATCTTCTTCGTTTTCCTCCAGACAGTCATCAATCTTATAATGCTGTCTACTGGAGGACAAGGGATGCATGTGACATGAACTCAAATACATTAGCATTCGCAGAATGTGCATTGTCGACTTAGGGTGAGTCAACATATGTGCCTATAACTTTTTTGTTAGTTGACCAAAGTTCACCATTATTTTCAACACTCGAAAGATTGTAGTTAATAACATAGTTTACTGCTTGGTGATGTTTTTATCTGTTTCAGAGATATTCACGATCAAAGTCAAAAGTTGTCATAGATCGCACTAAATTTTCGACGTTTTTTGCCATCCCAAACTTTTAGGGTCGATGCTACCAAAAGCTGTACATGCATTATCACTCCTACTTTAATGACACATCACGTGGCAAAGTTTCGTAAGGCTATTCCTTCAGCCCGAATAGTGGTCATGAGTACCAGCTAATGCCATACATCTGTGCACACGGTGGCACCGTAGCAACAGCCCGAACTCGGCCATAGCATCTCGGATCGACAGTCCTGCCAAGCAGCTCCTCAAGCTGGCAAATAAACTATCACAAAATCTAGCCACTTAATAAGTTTTCTTTTAACTGTTTGGAACAACGCTGAATATATAACCCATGCTGTACGCTAATATATGATGTTCGCTATTGCTCACATTAATGTTTGAAAAACATTAACCTTAACCCTACCCAAATCGTAACCGTAATTCTAATTCCTAACCCTATGCAATAATGTCTACACAAATTCCAGTCTTCAACTGTTCACCGTACGGTTACTGAGACATTATATATCATAAGCATTTACTAGGTGCCGTCTGTGGTGCAGTGTTGTCAATCACTGGCAAGCCCAGCCAATCAGTGCTAAGTCCCACCCATTCTGCGAACTGATAAACAAAATTTTGTTTAGTCTGAGCCGGACTGATCAGTCCTGCAAACAGAAAATAGGTTTTTTGGGTGTGGTTTGTGCATCCACTGCAGTGTTTCGTGATTGGTTATGTTAGTTATGCCTACTGCATAGCTAATGATCACTTATAACCTGACAACATAGTGACAGAATACCGACTAGATAACCATAATTATAATCCTAACTTTAACCCTGACCCCTGACCTAACCTAGTAAAAATTAGCACTAGGCATAGCAGTAGGTTCATATAAAACACACCTTTATCTAACCCTGACTCTACCCTTAACCATGTAGTCAGGTGTTAGCCTTCCCTATTATGTTAAGAGCAATTTCCAGGCCGTACGTTTGCACGTCACGCGTGGCGCATCCTGCGTGCACGCTACAGAATCACTGCACTTATACAAAGTTTAAGAATGGTTAATGGTGATCTGATAAGTAAAGTAAACAAGCAGTCATCTAATCACAAATTACTATACCGCCTGGATTTAGCGGCAGCGCACGGACAGTAACTGCGTTCGAGTAGAAACCGACCGTAAGTGCACGGCGAATGCAAAAACATGCTAAACACACAGCCAATGTAAAACAACAGCAAAACTCACCTTTCACTGCGTCGCCATTTGCAATGCAATAAACATTCTACTGTCATGTGACCGATCCGACGTCTCTAATTAGCTGGCATGCTAAAAATCTGGTAAACATGCAGTTTAGCTGCCTAAACAAAATACACAGTCAACTTACTGCCTACACGGGCCAAAGCGTGCATGCGGTCAGTTAACTCTAACCCTAACCTTAACTCTAAACCTAAACCTAACCCTAAGCTTCGCTTGTATATAGGCAGTAAGTTGACTGTGTATTTTGTTTAGGCGGCTAAACTGCATGTTTACCAAAAATCTCTTGACGCTTTTATATACGACCGTTCGACTTAAAAATTTTCGTGACGAGCCAATAATGTCGTTGTGAAATGTTAATGTCTATTGCTGTCACGACTTTTGCTGGCGACGAAAATGTAAAAAGACATCAACGTAGACGTTCGGCGTTACGTAGCATCAATGATCTTCATCAACAAGGCAGCGACAAAAAAGAAAATACACATTTTCAGAAGGAACCAATATGGACTGTTGCAGATGCAAAATCTTGTTTACATAGAATCGTTGCGAAAATAAGGCGCATGCAAATTCTAACATAGCCCAATGGGCACACTACGTTGCTTCAACGTCGATCCAACGTCCATATCGCGTCGCAACATCGTCGACCTGGAATCGTATGTTGACGCAACGTTGTCGTATCGACGTCAAAAAATGCAACGCTAAATCGAAATGAAAAAGGTGAAATGCTGAGTATTATCGACGGTGTGTGGTATAGAACTTAGTCGTCATCCAAAGGCTTATTGTGGACGGCAAACGTACAAAAACGGGATTGTACCAATTTTGGGGACCCATGGCCGCCTTATGAGACTATCATTTGCTGCAAAAAAACTCATGTTAAAGCGGACGATAGTAAATAGTAAATTCGGTCTCGAATAAAAAAAGTAGACATTAAACTGTGTATAATTATGGCGACTGAATTCTGCGCACTGATTCTTCGGTGGCGTTGTATACAAATTTACTTACTTATAAAAGGTTAATTCGTGCTGCCTACGTCCGCTAATATTTGAATTTTGTGTTTTCGAATTTCGATTTAAGTATGATTCAGTCAGACTCGGATTTTGGCGGAATCACTGAATTTGTATTGGCGGAATCGAAAGTTTGACATTTTGTTGATTTTGATCATCGTTGACCTGTGATCGTTGAGGTGCACTGATGAATGTTACACGGATACTGATTTATAAGTTGGTCGTTGCCCGCATGCCAAACTTTTGTGGTAGCTTTTGGTAAAAGCAAAACACACTAGAGCTCTGCACGGGCCGAAATTTCATGGCCCGGCCGGGAATACGAATTAAAGTGCACAGCAAGGACAATGGTAAAAAGCGGATGTGCGGATCTGCGGATGTCGCAACAGGGAGAGAACTATGGTTAGAAATAGGGTTAAGATTAAAGTTAAAATTAGGCTTAGGGATAAGTTTAGGGGACGTGTGAAGATGACGGTACCGGCGCAATGATATCTTGTGTTTACTAAAGTAGTTCGACACATTAGAGCTGTGCTGTTTTGAAAAATTTATTACTAAAGTAAAGTGCACTTTCCGAACCAAGTTATTGTGTTTTAGTAAAACAGTTCATCACATTTTTATTTTCCTGTGGAGGGGGAACTGCCCCCTTCCCATACCCCATCCCATTTTGTGGTTAAAGTAGTAATTTTGATAGCAGTTGTGTGTAAATGTGCATAGGTCACTGATGCTGTTTACTTATTTGAGCGCATGCCAAAATGGCTATAACGTCAATAAAGAAAATGGCACCAATAAGTAATAACTAATGATAATTATGTTAGTAAATTAAACTAACGTGAAATTAAATAATCAAAGTGAAATGTGTTAAAATCACAAAAAAAATATTTGCTAAACAGCAATGAAACTCGCAAGTTGTGTGGAACTACTTTGTTGTAGTGAGTGTGTACAAAATGGTACATTGGTTTGTTATTTATCAGTTTGTTTCCGGTACCGTCGTCTTCACTCTAGCCAAGTTTAAGGTTAGGAATGGCGTTAGGAGATGTTTTAACTAACAAATTACAGCTTAATTACCGAGTTAGCTGTTGCGACATCCGCAGATCTGCACATCTACAATTCGCTTTTTACCCATAGCCGCACAGCAAAGAATGGACCTCTGGCGCACATAAATATTTTATTTACCAGACAGCTAAAATTTTTATTTCTATCATTTAACATGCAAAAAAGTACGACTTTAACTAATTTTGTAATCCCGCGATTGGGACGGGATTCGGAATTGGCGAAAACGGCCGGGATTCTGGGATCCCGGGATTCAGGATCCCGAGATTGCAATCGCTACTTTCTGCGCTATACAGACGGCTAGTCTTTCATGAAAACGGTTGCAAATAGGCAGGCATGGGCATGCTGCTTATAAACATCGATGACTTTGAAAGACTATGAACTTTTAAAATGAGAGTTTTTTTATTGATTTTTGCGATCTTTGACTGCAGCGCACATTCTAAGAATGAACTGCGATGAAATGGCTCGAGATAGACTGACAGTTTGCGAACAGAAACTGCTATAGGCTTTCGCGCGTCTCCTAAGCATTAGCTCAAATTTTTTGTTCACTTCAATAGCATACATGTATTTACATGGTTTATGTATGACAGTGAACAAGTACTTAGTTATTTCTTCTTAATTGATACACATACGTGTATGCGTGGTTGTTGAGCACAAAGACTGTTGTAACTTTTAGCCTGAACTTTTGCTTTTGCTGATGTTGACAACTGTTAAATTAATGTAGCCAGTCTCATGTATGAAAATGCTGCATTAGTTGTTATCTCCGCCAAGGAGGTAATTTTTTTGCCGGTTTTTGTTTGTCTGTCTGTCTGTGTGTGTACAAGATAACTCAAAAAGTTATGGACGGATCTTTCTAAAATTTTGAGGGTATGTCGGACCTGAAATAAACTACAAGTGATTTAATTTTGGGCGTAATTCGGCAGGAATCCTGGATTCCGGATCACTTTAAAATTTTTTTTACCATTGCGTTAAAGGGGGAATGAGGAAACCGCTGCAAAACCGAAGACGGTGACGCTACCTGGCAAATAGCATTGCCTTGGCGGAGGTACCTGCAGGCTATGACTGCTTTTTAGTTTATACACTGTGTCTCAAAAACATCCCCGACATTTTTTACTGTAAAGTGAAAATCAATTAAACTATCAGATTTCGATAATTTTTGGTGAGAATATTCATGACACAACTTGTCATCAATTTACCATTCAGTTTACCATCTTATCTAATATGTGTTTTTGCACTACCTAGGGAAAACACATCAAGCGAAATATGTGTTAAAATAAACAGAAAAACTGATAAAAAACATTCCCGACATTATCGATTATAACTTAAAGAAAAATTAGCAGATTTTTTGGCAGAAGTATTTCTGACACAACTGGCTATTAAAGAAGTGTTTTAGTTTCCACCTTACCCAACGTCCGCTTTTGCACTACCTGGGGAAAGCAGACAAAGCATAATACAAGGTTTAAATGTCGTGCAGCAGTGTGTCTACGAGATGAAGTTTAACCCGTTTTTGCCCAGTGTTCCAATATTGGAACACTACATAAACTTGTTACTTATTTACTTGAAACCAGCTGTGTTACAACAAGATCATACCCATGCGTTTGTAAACACTTTGTTTACAGTTTCGTCGAAGATTTGTTAAATTTGGTATTATGCATTTATAACGAATTACTGTTAATGAAGATATCGCCAGAGGAAATACAGCCAAATAT
>Ga0209367_1000777_pt1 | contig 35351 bp, 12 predicted proteins | sample WorMetLIZISLAND2_FD_187412 | JGI IMG/M metagenome (GOLD analysis project Ga0209367, IMG submission 187412) | Marine gutless worms symbiont microbial communities from Max Planck institute for Marine Microbiology, Germany - Olavius geniculatus... ... | reverse complement strand
AAATTCCCCCCCCCCCAAAAAAAAATCTACAAAACGCTGTATTTTACTGCGTTTAAGCTCATCCGAAGTCATTAAATTCGGTGGCAATTGAGAGCCAGTGTACGACCTCCTATTAATGATTAATAGTAACATAGATCTTATCTCGCACCGTTATTGCGATACAGCGACTTATTGGCTAAAATTGCCAATTTTTCCCACCACTCTCTCATTTAGCGCCTTCGTTCGTGGTGACCCCCTTTGAATTTATAGTTTTTCATGCAGCCGATGGTAAAGATTTGGTAATCCTAGCTTGCACCGTTTTTGAGTGATCCACCCGTGTAACCGACGGACAGACGGACGGAGAGACAGACAGAATTGGGATGGCTAAGACGCGCTGCAAGCAGTAGCTGCTTTTGCGCGTAAAAAGTTTCCGCGCAGTGTACTCTTGAAACATGCGTAGCAGCCTGAAATCTTGATAAATTTACTAAAACCGGCTATTTTTGTATTTCAAGGTCGTACAGGTTATGGATATTGGTACCTCGGGAAGCTCGTCAGCACTTCGTATTAGGGGGCGGGCTACTACAACAACAACATAAGAGCAGAAATCGCGTCGAGAATAGTGCCCACATTTGGCAAATATAGATGACTAAAATAGCAGCCTGAAGCCGCAGAAAATTATTTTGAAGTCTGAAGCTATGACCTTGGCCCTAACCTTGTATTTTGCGGTCTGAATAATGTTCCTGTCGGTGACGTGCAACGACGCGCAACTCTGCGAGTGTTCTGTTGCGACTGCAGAGAAGTGTGTTCGTGCATGCGGAACGGATCTGGTGAAATTCACGGCGGATAAAGGAACAATCTTTTCACCCGATTATGAGGAAGGAATATATCCCAACCGCGCCGTCTGTCGATGGCTCATCGAAGCACCTGCGGGAAAGGTAAGAAAGTCAACAAACGTATGATCGATGTCATTGCTGCTACCAGGTTCGCTATGATTACCTCGGTTAATAAGGTCTGTCATCATCATCATTATGATCGACGTTAGTTGATTTAAATACAGAAAGCTTAAAGAATACGTGCAAAAGTTATAACCAGTAAATGCTTTCATTTATATTTACAGTTTGTTTGTTTGACACATTCCCTGATAATAAGTGTTCGGTGATGCTTAGAATGCACCAAGTGCCTTTTTGGCCGGGGCTCTGCCCTTTACCTCGTTGGGGAAGCTTACGACGCTCCCCATATCTCCTTGGTATTCTCTGCCCATTTCGCAACCATCGACGCCTGCGGCGCCTCGTTCTTGGCGCTTACGGCGCCACACCTTGAGTTAGGAGAGGAAACGTAGCTTTCGTGTTTTTAGTGTTGAATTTCCGGGCAACTGTTGGCGTTTATTTATTTGTGCCTGGTTGTCCAGCTGTGATGTTTCATTTTAATTGTTCCGTATACTGCATCATGAAATAAATTAACTAAATAAACTTGCTCTAATGACCTAGAGGGTTATATTCGCTTCTGTCATTTGTAGCACAGTACGTGCAAACAATATTATTAAAATCACGACACCCACGTGCTAGTGTTCACGCGATGTTGCAGACGATAACTGTAACATTCGATGCGGTAAAACTAGAGACGGGCGGCGAAAGTTGCTTCGACTGGGTGTCAGTGTACAACGGTCCAACGCCAGACGAGTCTTCTCTTATCCGCAAGTGCTGCATTTGCAACAACACAACGGTGACGTCGTCAGGCGCCACTGTGCTCGTCGTCTTTCAGTCTGATCGAAATGTTAACATCGGCAGCTTCACAGTGAGCTGGCAGTTTGCAGACAGCGGTGGGTATCAGTTTATACACCGTGTCCGGAAAAAAGAGTCTACGGTTTTTTCAACATATCTTTGACAAACTTTTACTTATTTTCATAATTTTTGGCATGAGTCGTCTTGAATGTTCATTTTATTAAACTGTTGAGAAATTTTTTCTTTATATTGTCATGTCACTGCGTAGGGCTGACGTAATTATGACGTCATCAAAAATGCCGTATTTATTGTATTCGAGGTGAAAAAGCTAACAGTGTTTCGGTTAATAACTTTAACAAAATTAAACATATGTTTATAATTTTTTGTACGCAATATTAAAAAGCAACGCACAAAAAAAACAAAAAAACTTTAAAAGGTACGAGCGGGAATAGAGCGCACAACATACAACATAAAACACTCTTCGTATTCTTACTTTACTCCACACCGAAATAAACAGAAATGCAGTCAAAATTATAGCCTTTTTAGCCTGTAGCTGCCGTGTTTGTCATCAACATTTGACATTTGACATTTGACTAGCGGCTGCTGCACAACGACCTTCCCGTACTGCACACGACGGCCACGCGTTAACATGGCGAAAAGCAAGACTAGGTTGAAAATTTTGACAAAAGAATAATTTATTTTTATGCAAACAATTTTCGAAGTTTTTTTACTGCAATTTTCTTTTATCAGTTTTTTTTATTTTCGTATTGCAGAGGCTCATTTAGACGTTATCTTTCCGCAAAAATGGCATTTTCGATGACGTCATGATTAAATTAGCTATATCTAGTAAGAAGTTACACTTTCGCCAATGATAGGCTATTACGCCGATTCACAGTCAAAGGTCGAGCTAAACAACTTACTGTAGGAATAACCGCTGATGCAGCCGTGCAGAAAGTTTATGGTGGAAATATTAACGTTTTGTAGGCTATTTGAAAAGAAGGTTAGGACACATTTGAAAGTTTGCCTTAATCTTAATTCAATATCAAAGGCTCTGAATCTTTATTGGTAAACGTCTGAGTAGTTCCATGTCTTGCTGTTTTTAGTGAACGACGCAATAACAACTGCCAGCCCATATACTACTTGGCAACCGTCATTCCCAAAAGGTAAAGTTTTATGAAAAAGTAACAATTATTTCAACATTTACACAGTTCTTTTTCTGAGTCTCCAACATTGTTTTGCATATTAACGAGTAGACTGTACTAGTCATCACACTTATATTTTGCATTTTCGTATAAATAATCTCTGAACTACTTCGTCTCTAATTATTGCCCATTAAACGTAAGATGAGGTAGGTGGCAATACTCAGAATATTCCGTAGCACTTTTCGATTGCCATTTCAAGCTTCAAGATTAACCAAGTTGTTTTAACAAGCAGCTTATTAGAACGTTCACCGAAGTTGCCATAGCTGCAGTAGCGTACAAAACTATACGATCTCTGCCTACTCAGCTATCAGAAACCGTTTTACCGAGTGATAAATTATACCACGTTTACACGATAAAGCAAACACGTGCACGACGTGTGCTCTAAGTTTGCTTTATGTTTGCTTCGTCGTGTAAACGGGGTATTACTGTGTCGTTACAGGGAACTGTTCGGTTGAGGCGTTAGCGTACAGTGCCTATGGTTACGGCACTTGCGCTGCGCCCAGGACTGGCTACGTCAAGCTGGACGGGGATACGGTCTGGCAGGGATCGTGGTGTGATGACAGCGGTTCCAATCCGCGTGGCGTCAACACATTACTGATCGATCCGTTCATTTGCGCAGTGCTGTTATCCCGCCGTTTCGACACGTATTCGTCAACTTCCACCGCCGCACAGCTAAGAGACTATATACGCCGCTTAGACCATGGCAGCGTTATAGTTGGAGTGACCGCTGACGAACCGTATCGAAACCTAGAGGCTGCTCTGCCGGCCTTGAGAGAGATCGGAGTCTACGTCGACGACGTACGTTTCAGAGGATCGTTCGCGTTTATTGCACAGAAAGGCTACCGGGCCAAGACCGTGTTCAGCAAGGCTCTCAATGAAGACGAAAGTAAGAGATCGCCAGCAAGTGTCAATGCCGTTATCACAGGTCTACAGCTTTATATGCATATCAGATTAATGCGATAACGTATACTGCGTAGTCTAATTGTGTGGAAATTACATTTTTTAGTGTTAACGTTCTTGACTGTAGTCGAAATTAAAGTCAATTGTTATATTAGATAATACGAGATATAGGTAAGCCTAATATGTCACACACTTGGCTGACTTGAGCTGCAGTTTTCGTATTTAGGATTTTAAACACTTTACGGCAAAACTCATTTATAAGGTGTCAGCTAACAAACAACACAAAATAAAATTAATTAATTTTACATATGTACGTGATATAGGCTATACAGTACTTGATACATATCTTACAGAAAGTAATATAAGCTTACCTTTAGTAACCTAGACAATTTCGTTAAAAATAAAGGTTTTAAGTAAAGTGGAGAAATTATAAATAAATGCAATAAATGGCCACGACTGTTATACAGGTTCGTCGGTGAATGATCTGGAAATAATTCCCATCGCAAATCCCACGACACAGCCGTTAACTCCAGCAGGTATTGCCGTTTTCAAGTGCTTACTTCAAATTTCGAACTTACGAGTTACTACGTAGGCCTACGTAAACTTTTGTAAAATGTGTTAACCAAATTGCAATATGGAAGGTTTAGACATTCTCATGTAAATCTAAAAATAACCGATCGTTTAGTTTTATTACAAAAAATATTGATAAAATGGCAGAAAAAGAGAGGGAAAGGGGGAGAGTTTGTCAATTTACAGGACCAATCGTAGAACGGTGACCAGGCCAGAAAGGCATGCACTCATCAGTATGTTTGCCGCCACTTTAGCAAACACAGACACCAAAAACAAGAAAAAAAACAATCAGTGCAGCTCATTGTACACTGTGAGGCATAAAAACACATCAAAATTTATCGATAGTAACTTAAAGACGGATGATAAAATTTTGATAATTTTTGGTATAAATATTCCAAACACAACTGGAAATCAAATGACCATTTATGTTTGCGTCACTTTAAACGTCTGTTTCTGCACTACCTGGGGAAGTCAAACAAGCAAAATATTACATTTGTATTCAATGCAATATCATTATTTGATTAAAACAACGCGCATTTGGCACATTTTGTCTAAATTTCTACCACTTTGGTTGACAGTTTATCTAATTGCACAGTTGTGCAACTGCTGACAGTAAATATTCGAATTATCGGCCATCTCTGTAAGCACAGGCAGGGATATGCATTTTATATGCATTAATAGCGGTGTTGATAATGTTCTGCTTCAGACTTCAACCAGTCGCTTCTTGATTTCACTAATATTTCTAAACAGGGTCCCATAAACTCGCTGCTGCATAACACTGCAGATACTGTCGAATGGACTGTGATCAGGGCTGTTAAGAGCTACGTATCTAAAATGATTAAATTTACTTATGTTTTTCTTTCTTTTTTTTATCTCATGTTGCATATGTTCTGTTCCCCAGGTAATGCAGCAACAGACGTTAAATGAGCTGAGAATTCGAATGGCCGTTTGATGGCCAGTTATGTCATAAATGTTTGTGCTAAAAACTATTAAAATCAATATTCAGCAATATTATGGATGGTTGTTGGCGTTTTTTGTTTATTTTAACGCCGATTTCAAGTGTTCTGATTTTTCCAGGTAGTGCAGAAGCATAGGCTATGTTGGGTGAGGTGGAAACTTCAATAGCCGTTTGATGACAAGTTCTGTCAAGAAAAGTTGTACCGAAATTTATTAAAATCCGATAATCCGCCTTCAAGTTATGATCGATAAATTTTGGCGTTTTTATGCCTCACAGTGTATAATAAACAAACACAACAATAACGTCGGACAATGTATCTAAAATATAGAGTTAACAAGAAATATTATTAGATTGTGACCAATTTATTGTACTCCTGGCGCGCATCATTCTTTTGTATTCTTTTAAAAGCTTTTTCGTTTTTTTCGGTTGGTATTAAAGACCCGGCGTCTAATTGAGAACCGTTTAATATTATACTAATAGTGACTGGCGTCGAGGTCGTTATCAGAAATTGTCTCTCCGAAGTTCATAAAATATTGCCCGATTTTAGGAACTGAGAAGAAAAACTTTCAAATAATGGTCGATGACGCTTGTTGCCATTTGTGTTGCTATACCTCAACGCATGCGTTTATCTGGCACCGTTGTGAAGATATGGCGCCTCAAAAATAATGGGGTCACGACCTTGACCTTTTGGCGTCACGTGACGTCATCGGTCAGGTGACTATTTGACTCCCTGAGGTCGACTTCTTATGGGTGATCCATAGTGACTATGCGTCCATCTGGCACCGTTATGGAGATATGATCGTTTGAACTTCTTCCGGGAAGGCTCTTCCAGGAACAGAGGTCGGTCGTCGGTCGGTTCTCAATATTATACTGACCTCATATACTCCTCTTCGCTATGTTAAGAACGTAGCGCGCGAGGAGTAAAAAGTTAGTAAAAGCAGGCATGGAAATTACCGCAGGTGTGGAGTGCATTAACTTAAGCTTATTATTAAGTTAATGTCTGGGAACATCTCGATTCAACCTATACCTCGTTTACACGATCAAACTGGCTCGACGAGCTGGCTATATGTTAGCTGGACGAGCCAGCTCGATGTTTGCTCGATCGTGTAAACGGGGTATTACTGGTATCGCATCTTGTGACGAATATGAGGCAGGCGTTGTTGGTGTGGTGCAGTGACGACAGGAGTCACGGAACGAACGACGGTCAAACCACCCACACCACCCACACAGTGCGGCCGGCAAGCGATACAGCCGGACATCTCGCTGACTCGCGTCGTGGGTGGCAGCGAGGCTAGAGCCAACTCTTGGCCGTGGCAGTGCCTGGTGCTTGCGGCCAGAGGCTACTGCGGAGGCAGCGTCATTAGCAGCACGTACATACTAACTGCCGCTCACTGCTTGTAAGTTCAGCGATCTAACGATAGGCCAACGTTTTCTGCATTTGACGTAAAGAAAACAGTAATGTAGTTCTCGAGATCGATGACAAGAAATAATGTCTTGGTCCTGGTCTTGGCAGTGATCTTAACAAGGCCAAACCACCCAAGGCCAAGGCCAAAGCCATTCCATAATGCAAAAGCTTACGATAAAAGATAAAGTAATGAAATCCTGTTTTTCAAGTACTCTTATACATACGCAACTTATAGAATTTAACAGCATCAGCTGCGTGACTCATCACCGACAACATAATATGCAGAAATGAGTAGAACTGTGAGATGAAGCTACTATCCTGCACTATCCGACCTTGCTACATAGTTTCCTAGTGCGCAGTAAGATATGACTGACGCCATCGCCCGTGGTGAAATTTTGTGGGAGTAGAATCGTGAATAGTTTGCTAAGAAAGACCACAGTCGGTCGCAGCTTGCAGCTGTATCTCTCTCCCACCCCATTCCGACATTTTAACATAACAAATGTAATCTATCACAATGGTGAATTTTGTAGTTCCACGAGATTTTAGCGGTGGCCTTGATTTTTTGGCCAAGGCCAAATCTCTGAGGCCAACACCGTCTTGGTCTTGGTATTAAGATAAAAATCTTGCCTATAGACTTAATAGAAATTTGAAGAGTTTTTGCTAGCTACTGTTTCGAGAGCATTTAACTCGGCGGTTAATCTTTGTGGAGTGAAATAGAAATGTTATTTTGGTTACCGCCGACTGGCATCGAGTAGCGTGCATTTCATACTACTGTCACAATGTCGTGTAAAATATTTTTTGACGAAAATGGTTAACCAGTAAGTGACATAACTAAGACAAACAGTTGGTGCTAAATGAAAAGTCTTGGTTCGTGTCGTTGTCATAAAAACGTCTGGTTTACATCAATAAAAAATTTAAAACAAGAAAGCCCAGCTACCGCAAAAGGAACGCGCGACAGCGCTGCGGTGCATGTATGAAAGCCGGCTGCGAACAAAATCTAAGCTCACCGATCGTAGCAATCACCATTTGACAGAGTGATGATAACGAAGGCTATAGGCCCCTAATATTTATAGTCTTGCATGGACATTTGCTAGAGGGCTTAACCGGTATCGCGCATCAGCTACCGTTTGACAGGCCAAAAGCGCGCATTTTGAAGAGACACCCCTTTTTGATGCCCTCATGCCCAGGCTTTCTTGAACATACGGCGTGGAAACTTGGACCGTTGAAATTCACTTTTAAGGCTGAAAATTTCATACGCAGGTTGTCTTGGTCCGTCTTTAGTGATTTCGGCGCAATTCGCTTTTGAAATGTGTCTCGCAGCCCAAAATCGCCAAAAAATTTATAAAACCTTTATTTTAGTGTTCAAGGTCATACAAGGTAATTGCTGTCGGTGCTAATCGAAAACTCGTATACCACTTTCTATTAGTGATTAATAGTAACGTAGGCCCTATCTTGCACAGTTTCTGAGATACAACGACTCATTAGCAAAAGTCGCAAATTTCGCTTACCCCTCTCATTAAGCGCCCCAGCTTAGAGTGACCCCTTTCGAATTTATGGAAAAGCTTTACGGATCCTGGCAGGCGATGGTGAAGATTTGGTGATCCTAGCCTGCACCATTTTTGACTGATCCGCACGTGTGACGGACAGACAGACAGAATTGCGATGGCTAAAACGCGCTATGGTAAAACTTCTATACGTTACGCGCAATTGCGATGCAGAACAAACGCCACTTTACAAATGTTTTGTTTTGCCTTTCTCATAGAAATTATAATCAAGTTTAGGTTATTTACGACCTCATTGTGTGTAATTTTGTTCGCATTATTAATTGGTTTGTTTACGTTTTTTGTTGACCTGTTTGTCTAGTTTCGATTCATATGGAAACAGAATATCAAATAGCAAAGTCAGGATCGAATGCGGAATCCACAGTCGTCAGGTAACTACATAAAAAGTTTTAATTATTTTTAACGGTGTTCTTTTCTGTTTTTGCAGATTTTGGCTACTTAACCGTTTATTTTTGTATATTAGTGATGACATTAACCGATTACGTGGTTTTGCAAGTGTCTAGTGGTTAGTGTCGACGCTTAACTTTCAGGTTGCGGTTCGATTCTCACTGCCGGTCATTTGCAAGCAACTTAAGCAAGTTGCTGACCTGCTGTGTGCTCAGGCCAACTCAGCCTCCTACTCTCCGTGGGACGGGAAATGAATAGTAGCTTACGGACTACGGGGTGAAAGCTTAGTGTGGCTGATAGGGGCAGTGGCATGTCTGCTAGCTGCAAACCGCGGGTCCAATTGTTCGCTTAGGCGGGCAACGGATGGCCACATAGTATGCTGCGGTATCATTAGCTCATGCCAATCAGCTGCCACTTCTAAGATTGTAAAGCGCTTCTGGTCTTGAGTCTGTCTCATGTAAGAAGCGCTATAGCAAGTGTTGGACTTTTTAAAAAAAATCGTCATCACCAGTGGTGCGTCGTAAACAAAATACTTTTAACGTATCGGTAGATTATTTTATCGAAATCACTGTCGTTGCAACACGCTAGTTGCGAGTATTTAGAATCTGTGCTGTTGACAGGCGTCGAATCCTCATGGTCAGACAATCAGTGACGTGTCGGTCCTGTTGCACGAGGACTACTCGGGTTCCAGACGGCCTGATGAAGATGATATAGCAGTGGTGCGGTTGAATACGCCGCTGACGTTCAACGACTACGTGCAACCCGTCTGCATTCCTAGCACTCCCGTGCCGGATGGTACCAACTGTGTCGTCACCGGATGGGGAAGAACACAGGGTATGCAAATTGGACGGACTTTTTAAATTTTCATTCAGCAAAAGTCTGTACTTAATAACGTGATTAAACAAAAAATAATACACAGCAGAGATATTGCATTTGCTGCCATTTGCAAGCAGGCGAGAAAAGACTAATTAAGTAGGCTACGTTTAGTGGTATACGATACAGTAAACAAAAAAACCCAGCTGTCGCTAGGATAGCCCGGCGCCGTTAGCCGACCGTACTGCCTGAAAAAGTGTATTTTTGGGAGGAGGGGTCAGGAAGATGTCTGTCGGAATCGGCTATTGTATCGTTGGGTGGGTCGTTGTAAGTTGTTATAGACTATTCATTAACCGACTGACTGATTGGTTTATTGACTTGCTGCTCGATATGTGTGTGTTCTGGGTTGGTGGCGTGGAGTAGCGGTAACGCGTTTCATCCGATCAACGAAGTTACTCTACGCCGGGCCGGGTTAGTACTTGGATGGGTGACTGCCTGCAGTCATGTAAACCATCTTGGTATGTAACCAGCCGCCTAGGTCAACTCAGCCTTTCATCCCTCCGAGGTAAGTAAATCGAGTCTATGGTCTATCTGGCTGGGGTTAAGGCGGAGCGAGTTCACCTGTGTTTGGTGGCAGGTGACACTATGTAATCCTACACGGCAGGTGATGCTCCGTAACTCTGAAATGGGCCTCCATTAAAAGCTATAACGCCAGCTTTAAGCTTTAACTGTATACGTGTACAGGTACGGGAAGCAACAGCGTGCTGCGACAGGTCGCGATACCGATAGTGAACTGGGATAGATGTCGTTATCTGAACTCGGACTTCCAGCAATACGTCAAACCGGGCATGATATGCGCCGGAACGGTCCGGGGCGGCAAGAGCTCGTGCAACGGCGACTCCGGCGGTCCTTTGCAGTGCAAGTTCGGTGACCGATGGTACGAGTACGGTCTGGTCAACTTTCGGCTCACGCGGAGATGTGCCGTTCCCGACAGACCGACAATTTACGCCAGTGTCTTCGCGTATAGGTCGTGGATCCAACAGAAGACTGGAAGTCTGTATCTTTTTAACATGCTATAGAGTATGCATAGGTCTAATGTAGCTGGAAGCGATCGTGCAGAAATCTTAAATTTCCGCTGAGAACAGTGCCGCCCCTGCCATAAGCAGTAGTATTGCGGCAGGATGGTAGGGCAATCCGTAAATTTGTGGCTGTGGGAAAATTGTCGAAAAATATTTCTTCTTGTTGAAAACTTTTCGTCCAAAAGTGGAAAATTTATTTGGAGCTTTAAAAATCTAGTAGTAAAATCGTAGTGTTGAGTTCTCATAATCTCCTCTGCAGTCGGAAATGTTTAGCCGTCTGTCGAAGTTTTTTTCGGAAATTTGCACGAAAAATTGCATCTTCCTGCTCCGCTATACTTTTTAAACCCTGACGCTGCTGAATAGAACATGGCTTATGAAATTAGCTGTGAGGAACAAGGTTAGAGTAGGATTAGAGCTAGCGCACTAACCAATTACCTAAACCCTATGCCTAACCCTTTATCCTAACCCTAGCACTGCACTACAGACCGCTTACTTGTGAGATGACTAGAACTTGTCACAATCTCATAGGTTGCACATGCATATAGCCTATAAATTTAGTAGCCTGAACTTACTATACTACTTTGCTGAATATGATTTCATTAAGCTGTGTTTTGTGTGTTGCAGTTGCGCCAATTAGTGCACAGATGGTAGGATTTTACTTTTTGTTGTTTTTAGTGTGCAACGTGTTAATGGTGATTAATCTATTTCGTGTATAATGATCGACAAATGTGCACCATTTGAGAGATATTGTTAATCGTTAATCGTTACATTATGTGGCAATAATGATTGCAGCCTACAGTGGCCACTGATCGTGCATTGGTGAATCAAGAATGCACAATTATAGGGTGTTTACACGAGCCAGCAAACTTCCAGCAAACGTCCAGCATTAGCACGTGTATTTTGAATACATTTGCTGGAAGTTTGCTGGACGTTTGCTGGATCGTGTAAACACTCTATTACAGTTCACATATTTAATATTTGTTCCGACAGGTAACGTCAGTTAGTGACACTTAATAATATTTTAGTTAGTATAGGTATGTATCAGTTTAGTACTGAAAAAATCGCGATTTGACCAAACCCAGTTAGTGTTTTTCGTTAGTTAGTAAGGCGATATTGACAAAAAACGTGATCCTGCAGAGAAGCCAAAGATTACGGACGAAGATTTTACGTGTAAAAATATTTTTGACTAATGCATTATTTCATATGTAAGCACGGCTTAACTTCAACATTGTAGATCGTCAAAGATGTCGCGGAACCAACTACTACTTCAGCACCGCCATTCGTGTACGTTGATTATTCGTTTTAATTGCAAGTACTACAAGAAATATTATTAGGTTTTGACCAATCCAATGAACTCCTCTCGCGCATTATTTTCTCCTGTATTCTTTTAAGTGCTTTTTCGTTCCTTTCGACTTGTATTAAAGACCCGGCGTCAATTTCAGACCGGACTAATATTATACAAATACTGACTGGCGTCGAAGTTGTTATTGGAAATTGTCTTCCCGTCTATCTAACAGAGTTATCAAAATGTGGAACGCCTCAAAGATAATGGGGTCGCGATCTTGACTTTTTTGGGTCACGTGACGTCATCGGTCACGTGACCATTCAACTCGCGGTGGTCGACTTTCTATGGGCGGTCCATAGTGACCATGCGTCTATCTGGCACCGTTATGGAGATATGGCCGTTTGAAGTTCTTCCAGGAAGGCTCTTCGAGGAACAGTGGTCGGTCGGTCGGTCCTCAGTATTACGCTGATCTCATGTTCTCCTCTTCCCTACGTTAGGAACGTAGCGCGCAAGGAGTGAAAATGGCACGCTCATTTGCTATGTAGCTCTGACGACGGCACATGACATGCGTATTTTTTACAGTACTGCTGAAGTGGGTAAGCGAGTACGCAGTACAAGCTTTTAATACTCCAGACAGTACTGTAACGTGCACGATTAGCGTCACACATCGTGCTAAAAGTTTATCTGTTTAAATGTTCAAAAGGTAGAGGGTAGCGTATAGCTTTTTATAGAAAATTCATCGCAGAGCTACAGTATCTGCCGTATGGGATCCCACACTTTTACCTGCCACTCGACACAGGTGAACGCGCCCCGCCTTAACCCCAGCCAGATAGGCCGGTATTCGATTTACCTACCCCGGAGGGATGGAAGGCTGAGTAGACCTTGGTGTTGGTTATATACCGAGACGGTTTAACTGTCCAAAGACAGTCACCCATCCAAGTAGAAGCCACTTGATAGCAACTCGACTAGCGGGCCAGAAATCGAACCTTCGACCTCTGAATCATAAGTCTGAAAATTTACATCGCATGCCGTCAGTGTAGCCTACTTGTGCTGTTTTTTCATCCAGGCTTCACTTAGTAAGAAGTATCGTTCCAAGCGAAACAATGAAGTAGCTCACAAAATCCTAATATTTTTACTTTAGATGACGACGATGCTTAGCCTTGCTTCGGTTTTCAGCTAGACAATCGATAGAATAATTTGTGCATAAAACTTTGCGTCAGTATTTTTAATTGGGCCGTCGTGTATTTATAGACCTGTTCAGAATACGACAGCCGCTGTGGATGAAGAATTTCTGGCTCTGCGGCCACACATTCAGAAGTCATATAAGGAGAAAAAGATATATTACATGGAGGACACGGTATATGATAAATATTGGTCTATGAAAGCCGGTGTCCTATTACAGGACCGCCCCTCCCCTGAAATGTCTCCCCAGAGGATCTGTACCGGTACAGAGTCTTTTCGGGGGATACATTTCAGGGGGAGACTCTGTAATGTGACATCGGCAGTTGTGACTATGTACTGCTCGGTGTAGTCTAAGCCTACTTGGAAAAATCGAGTATATAGTTCCAGTGCACTGTGTCTCAAAAAATCGGAATCCTGGTACATTTTCAAATAACGTTAGCAGTCATGGTTCATTGTCAACACGCTTTGTGCCAAAAAAAATCGCCATGTAGTCAGCACTCAACATCATCTTGTTTCTTTGTGAAAAAAATGTTTAGAACAGAGTACCAGCTGAGTTTTTTTTCTGTGGCACTCACGGTAGATAGAGTCGTCTGCAAAATATGCACGGTAAATTGGTATTAATACTACAACGAAACAAATTAACGCCAGTCACGAAATTATAAATCATTAAATATTACAACGTTACCAAACCAAACAGTACATTTGCGACGTCGTAGTCAAAAGTTGCAATAAATTTGTGATATTACATTTTAAAATTTGATTAAATTATGTAACAATTATGTAGGATTTTACGTCAGACGAGTCTGACGAGGAGGCAACCTCTTCTGCACCGACTGCAGTTAAGTACGTATATACGCTAAATCTCTTAGACTATGTCACATCTCAAACTTGCGTTAAGTTTGTGATAAGTTAAAATTATAGAAGTTAGTCTGTTATAAGTGTTTGAGCTACAAATACACGCAAGTTCTACACATATTGTTTGCTATTTACAATTTAAGCTTTTATGAATTAAGGAATGAATTAATGAATTATGAATTAATGCGTATGCGCAACGCACTGTAAACTTTCCTTTAGTTTATACACGAATTTCAGGCTTTTTTAATTTTGGAGCAAATTAGCAGACGATTTCACATTTTTCATTAAGATATTGGTCAGCTACAGATATGTTTTTAATGTACACTTTCTTACCTTATTTTTCATTGACGCGCTACAGCTATATGTTATAGGCGTCTATGGCACCATGCGTCTGTCTTCTGCCTGTCAGTCTGTCCGTCCGTCCGTCTGTTGGTAACAGATGTACCCTGGCTAACGGGTAAATATTAAGGGAAAACTTTTTACCCGAGTTATTAGACTGGTGTCGAGGCTCTCGGCGTGCAAAACGTGGGCGATGCGGTTCAAGGGAAACATTTTCAAATTTGGGGTTGAATGGAGGGGGTAGGAAAAATGTGCATTTTCAACCGAAAACTGGCCATATTTCAGAAACGGTGAAAGATACGGCCAATGTTACTATTAATTACTAAAAGAAAATCGCATACGCCTTTTTAGATGAAAAAAAATTATCGACCTTGGATGACCTTGCAGTTCACTACTGCAACAGGAACTATATAGGCTGTAGAACTAAGCACGTTTTTCCTGGCGACAGCTGAGTGTTCTTGTTTATGTTTACTGTGTGTTACGGTTTTTGCATATTTTGCCTGTGTTCTATTGGTCTTATGCCTAATTTTAGGCTTAATAAATAATTGATTGACTGACAGATTATTGACAGGCACGTGCATGTATGTGCGCGTGTAGACCGATACTGGAGGAAGTGAATACTGCGGAGAAAGAACTGCTGGATCTGCTGCGTCGAATGATTGCTGATCGTGATGCTCACACCAACGACCTGGTACGACCACACTGCAGTGGCATTGCCTGAAATGTGAATTTGGGGAGGGGGGTTCGTGTCTCGACTCCTTCCTCTTTCTTTCCCTCTCTCTTTTTTCCCCTCCTTTTCAGCCATTTTCTCCCTTTCTTTTTCTTCCTTTTTTAATTTCCTCTTTCAACGTCTCATTTATGTGCCCTGACTCTCTTCTGAGATTTTGGCGCTATATAAATTGGTACTCACTTACTTACTTAGAAGTACTAGGATCCTTAAAATCAAGCTTTAAAACATCAAATCAAAATTAAGATTTAAAATTTAAAATTTAAAATCAAGCCTTAATCAGGACTTAATAATGTGTTATAAAATTGTTCGTGGAATGGTTGATGTAAATTTATCAGACTTTTTTACATTGTCTGGTTCTAGTATTACACGTGGCCATTGCTATAAGATTAGTTTTTATCACTGTCGTGTCAATGCTCGTTTAAATTTTTTTAGTAATCGTGTTATAGCAGTTTGGAACTCTCTGCCTGAAACTGTTGTGACAGCCCCAACAGTAGACATTTTTAAATCTTTGCTTATGAAGCTTGAACTGCCTATAGTTTGATTGTGGTAGGTATTAGTTTTATTTGTATTTGTTCTATGTATTGCCTATTTTTCTTTTTTTAACAAGGCACATATTAGAGGCTTTCCCTTTGTGTCCTTTATCAGACCACATGCACTGTGTTATTGATTTTATGTTTGTAACTTCGTCTGGTATGAATTAAATGATGATGATGAAGCTACGAGGTCTGGAAAAGCGCTGTGAACTCCACCAGTATGGTCTGGGGCAGAGCGTCAGCCGAAATAGAATTTGATGCATTATATTTATAAAATATGACATCTGGTGGCAACAAATTTAATTATTTTCCTGAAAATCAACTGGCTAGATTTGGTACAGTTTAAACGTGTGCTTGTATTGTCTGGAAGATGGGGGCTTAAACCCTTTGCCCTCTTGTTTACGCCATTGCTGCACTCAATATTTACTTCCTTACTTAGCTACTTAATAAAGTAAGCAAATAAGTAAGTAAATTTTTATGCACGAAACAAACGTAATTGCATGACATTAAAAACGTACAATGCAAGACATACAATGCAGAACTTAGGAGAAATGTAAGCGTCCGATAAGCTACGGAAATTTAAACAGGCAACTACATGTATTGATAAACGAACACGTATGCTTTTGTAGAATGATGAAAAGTCAACCACTATATCTGTGTCTACTACGACAACAGTCCAGTATGTGCATTTTTTCTCTACTACGCGTTTTGTTTTGTTACTAGGTCAGATTTACAAAAGTTTTTGTCAGTATGGTAGGTTCTGTATCTTAAAGTTTAATTTATATAGAGCTTAGCTTCGTGACTTCGTCCGTTCTCACGCAAATTCGACACCTGAAGAAGAAAGTTATTTTGCAAGTCGTGATTCAGGAGAACTGGGGCGTGATAGGCCTACATGTATACATGCGCCGTATTGTCGCAATCCATACATCTTTTTGGCTGCAACACAGTATAACTAGAAAGCAGTCATAGCCCGCAGGTACCTCCGCCAAGGCAATGTTGTTCGCCAGGTGGCGTCACCATATTCGCTTTGCCAGCGGTTCTCTTATGCCCTCTTCAACGCAATGCTAACGAAAATTTCAAAGTGATCCAGAATCCAGGATTCCTGCCGGATCACCCCCAAAACTGAATCATTGGTAGCTTGTTTCATGCCCGACATACTCTCAGAATTTCAGAAAGATCCGTCCATAACTTTTTGAGTTATCTTGCTGACTCACAGACAAACAAACAAACAAACAAACAAAAAACAGCAAAAACATTACCTCCTTGGCGGAGATAATAAAGGTGCGTGCTTTTATAACATGCAAAGCATCAATTTAAGCTTTTGTCCATTTTATCTACAGATACAGCCTTTTCCTTTTTTTATAAAATGTTCGCGTAGTATTTTTGCATTAATTTGTAAACGATGCATCGACTGCATGTATGCGCGTGTGTTTAAGACCAATATCGGAGCTGAGCGCTGGTGCGAAAGAGCTATTGGATTTGCTGCGTCAGAAGATTACGGACGAGAAAGATTCGTTCACTGCATGACAAGGTTCGAACTGCACAGAATAATGCAGCCGTCCGCGTTATGCTATTCTATGCAATATTATAAGCTTACAATGTTTAGCTATTTTAAACCATATTTGAAAATCCGTTTTACATTGTCATGTCGCAATGTTTACGCGAGATGTTCGTCAACTGTCCAGACCCGTCGAGAGCCACAGAGGAGCCCAGGGAAACAACATTCTCGCGAGACCCCTCTGGGGAGAAAATTTTTGATTTTTTAGATGGCGCATTCTGGCCTACTTTATATTTTTGAGCGACGGCGGGGCCCCCTAACGTTGCGGGGCCCGAGGTAACTTACCACCTTAGCGTCCGCTCTCGACCGGCCTGCAACTGTCAGTAGAGTTTTTTGACCTCCGGTGAGCTTGATCTTCGACGTTTTGAACTGAACATTGGCACACCGGTTAACCTATACTCATCAGTGGTGAAACGTTCACGCCAATTCCGGTTTTTTGGTCTTCTGTTTGACGGGCGTAAGTTTCGGCATGCCCTTTATAGTAAGATGCCGGTGGAAAGCATAGTCTGACTAAAACGAAATCCATTAGTTAACGCGCTGTTTCCTTTTAGCTAAGCTTAAGTCTAAAAAAATCCAGTGCTTCCGATTACCGTTCTTCCCTAGAAAAAAACCTGCGTGTCTAAAATTGTTACTGGAGCTTCAAAACTATTAGTGCGGTTTGGTGTTTGCTTTCAAAGTTTCAACCAGTTTTTTGCAGTTTAGGCCTAGTGCATCTAGTTCATTGCAACATTAACTTTGCTTAAGTTTTCGTAGCTAATACTATAGTGTGCTATATACTGTCACTTTGTTTTACGAGCTCTTGCATAATATTACATGACATGTCATGGCGTTGAAATGAAAAAAAATAATAAATTTCCGCCTCTTCCTTATTTTTTTGCCGGCTGAAACCGAAAGCTTGCAGAGAACTTACAGTAATTTCGTTTTTTACATTTATACGACTCGTTGCGTTTGCGTTGTAGACGCCAGAGAGGTTACATACTGCTGATCTCAGACTTTTGGGTCGCAAATCGCAATGAGAACATTTTTTGATGGTTGCTTTGTATCCATCAGTTTACGGAACAAGCACACGCTTCGCTATTATAAATTTGCAGATAACTTTGTAGCGCTGGTTGATTTCGAAATTTCGAATGATTTCGAAATTGCTATCCATCGGCGGTGGGTAGAATCAGGTTTCATCAACTAACGTATGTGTATAGTTAAATTTTTAAAGTAAAACAGCAGGCAGGCTTATAGGCGCTTAATAATTATATCTAATACCCTGTTTAGGGCCTGTTTACACGATCAAGCAAACATTGAGCCAGCTCGTCGAGCCAGCTTCATCGTGTAAACCCGTTCCCATGCAGCTGGCTTAAACATCACGTTCATTGTACTGAATCTATACGGTCTGCTTAAACCGTCAAAGCCGATGTTGCAGAAATTACTTAGTTACTGATTGCTGAGTTATGTTGAGCAAGACCTCCAGAAATACGAGAGTCTTGCTCATCAGTAGAATTTGTGACGCCTGCCATTAGCGCCGTATTTCGCAAAATCGACCTGGAGCCACTATTAAGATTAAGTAAAACAAAAGTGATCGACGCATAGCCGCGTCTTAATTCGATTGTCAAAAAAGATAGGATGGTTTTTGCGGAACGGAATGAATGGAGTATCTGCTGTTTAGAGAAGCGAGTTGACTTGTTACAACAAAAAACTTGAGTGCTAACTGAAAGTGATGTGACTGCATAATGATGCTGACTGGTAAAAAAAGTTCATCTAATTTGTGTTGCTGTGTATTATCAGTCTTATTTGCTAACAGAATAAAAAATTAATTTTATCGACTGTATTCGTATGTTAATAAGTAAAGCGTGTCACCTGTTATCTACCGTGTCCTCTTTATGTAGGCAAACATTATATAAGCCTACATGTGGCGAGTTGACAATGGGGATAAACTTATACCCCGTTTACACGATCGAGCAAACATTGAGCTAGCTCGACGAGCTATGGTAATTAGCATGCTAATTAGGAGGGCGGGCGTGTTGTAATTGGAAGGCCTATATAACAACGCAACTATGAATGGTTGACTCGCCACTTGCCTACGCCATTAAGCTCATACGTGCATGCATGTTTTATCGATCGTTGTATGTTTTCACCACGATTAAGCAAACATCAAGCAAACATCGAGCAATTAGAGCACATGTCGTGCACGTGTATTTTGAATGCATTTGCTAAATGTTTGCTCTATGATTGCTCGATGTTTGCTTGATCGTGTAAACTTGATTCGTAATTTGTTAATGTTACTCGCATCGCTGCTACTTTAATAATCTGACCATACGTCTGTTTGTCCGTCCGTCCTGGTGTCACGTCCCGGTACCGATCCAAACCCAGGTGAGATAGGCACTTCGGGTTTTTACCATATGATAGCCTAGAGTCTGTAATATTTGTTGACAAAATTTCATGCCGCTGGGTGAGGTGTTCCGTTTGAACGAATGCGTGAAAGAAGGGCACTTTCCTAAAAAGACGTTATTTTGCCGATATTGGCTTGTCTACAGCGTGTAAACGGTTGCAGACAGCCACAGGCATGCAGTCTATCATAACAAGCACTAGTGACGAGCTTTTAGTGGTATCAACGTCGATGACCTAATACGACCTTCACTCCCAAAATAGAGGTTTTTAAAATAAATTGTTCGCGATTTTTGACTGCAACGCACATTTCAAGAGTGAATTGCGACGAAATGGACAGAAATAGTCTAATAGACCAAGACAACCTGCGAACATTTTAACTGCTGTAGGCTGTCGCGCGTCTCATGAGCATTAGCCCAGATTTCGTGTACATTTTGATGCACATCAAGTAAGTGATGTGACCTTGTGGCGACCTTGACTTTCACCCCGCGACCTTCAAAACGTAACCAGTACATCTTTGGCATCAACTACATCATCGACCAAACTTTAGTAAACTTCCTACCATTAAGGTTTAAGATGTCGTGATAGCAATCTTCTCGTACGGACAGGACGACCAGAAAACAACGCAGCATAGCCGCCAACTACAGGGTGGGCAAAAAATTGCACCATTTTTGTTCACCTTATAATTTCAGACAGAAATATTAACCGATTTTCAAAAATTTTTACCGTCAGAATTAGGAGACAGTTTGTAATAAAACTATTACTATAGATCTTACCACACCACAATTGTGTTGCTACACTACCTTGTGAAATGTCAGTGTCTTGAGGAATAACAATTAAAAAAGACAGCTTCTCCAACAACACATTTTAAGAAATTAACAACAAAAACAACGTGTTTGTTGTCTACGTCAAATGTTTAATGTGTCCGCCTTGCTGCTGGACGACGCATCCAAGACGGCGACGCCACTGACCAATGGCGCGATCAACCAATTAACGCTGCGGCAGTTTGCCCCACTCAGTGACGATCGCCTACTTCAGCTGGCTGACTGTCGTAAATCGTCAAAATTGATAGGCCATATGTTGAAAAACACCCCAAACCGCATAATTGACTGGATTTAACTCCGGGCTGTTTGGGGCCACAGGTTCGATTAACGTTGATCACGCAACTGGTCAGTGGCGTCGCCGGCTTGAGTGCGTCGTCTGCGTTGTGTAGCGACACACTTGACGAGTGGTGGGATCTATAGTGATCGTTTTGTTACAAATTGTCTTGTGATTTTGACAGTGAAGAAATTTTGAAAATCAGTTAATATTGAATAAAATTATATGGTATACAATAATCATATGTAGCCATTTTTGGCCCACCCTGTAGCCTACGTGTGGACTAGGGGATCGGGGTATGGAACTAACTAAGCCTACTGGCCTACTGCGTAATAAGCACAAGCAGAGTGTGGAAAAGAAGAATTCTAACAATTGTGTAGCAAATTAACAGTGTGACTGTGATATTGGTGAGACTGATAAAATTAGGCCCAAGGTAATGCGATCGGCCTATGTCGTACTTTGCACCGCAGCGGTAAGAGTATGTTGCGTTGTATCACTGAAACATTGACATCACACCTTCTGAATAGAGCGCCAGAGATACTTGTCACGCAGCGCAGCTTTTACTGTGTACACTGTTAAGAACACCAGAAACAACAGTGCTAAGTCCACGCATCTGTTTTCACCGCCGAAGAAGGCCAGTAAACAATTTGCGTATGCAACTGATTCTATTACGCGTATTGCATATAGACTAGCATTCTTCGTTTCTGTCATTTTACGTTATCGCCGCTTTGAACACTGAGAAAAAGGTAACATTCTACGTGCGACAGCACTGCGTGTTTAGCGTGCAGTAGCTATCACAATTTTATCTGTCCGTCTGTCCGTTACAACCCGGTAACGAATAATGCTCATGTGAGACAGAGACTCCGGGTTTTCGTTGTATAATAGCGTAGAACCTGTAGTTTCTTAAAACAAAATTTTGTTTTGCTGGGTGAGTGGTTTCCCTCAGACAAAAGTGTCAAAGAGGAGTGCCTTCTAAAAACTCGTTATTGTATTGCTGTTAGCTTATCCAGCGTGAAAACGGTTGCAGACAGTGTTTGAATTGTGAAAACATAGCTGGGGGGTTGAACTTTTCGACGGTTGGAACCCGACCAAAATAGTGATATAAATCTTATGTATATAGTATATAGCTGACCCCCAGAACATAATTTGACACTGTTAGGAGGGTTGAAAAAACAGTTGGGGGTTCAACCCCCGTCAATTCAAGTTGCAGATAGACATAGACTTGCTGACAACCGTAACAAGAACTGCTGACAAACTTTTAAAAGGGTATCCACATTAACGACCTTGAACGACCTTTTGATTTTTTGGCGATTTTCGTCCGCGGTGCACATTTCGAAGGTGAACTGTGACAAAATGGCTAAATTTAGACCAAGATAACTTGCAAACAGGAACTGCTATAAGCTGTCGCACTTCTTATGAGGTTTAGCTCAAATTTTTTGTTTGTGCCGACACAGACCAGGTAATTATACTGCACTGCAGTGTAGAGCCGCACGGCCCCTGCACAATTTAGGTTGAATAGCCACAATTAAAGCACCTCATGGTGAACGCTAAATCCCGATTATTTTGCCTGTTTCGATCCGCTGCAATTCAGCATGCTGTTTCGGCATCTTGATGCGGCATAACTGTAATGAGATTCATGCGATCGAATCGATTAAAACTGCGATCGACCGAGCTGGCATGAACTTGTCATCTGAGCTGCAAAGCTCACATTTCGCTCTGGTGCGAACGATCATACGATATAGTTACGAATATTATTCGGTAAGCCCATCTGATCGTTATGCGTGTCCACTTCCTCTCAGCGCTTTTCAGCGAACGTGCTTTGACTGCTGTGAACGCCGATCATAAGCCACCCCGTCCAGATTTTTTAATGTTTCTGTGGCATAAAATACCGTAAACAAAGATATGATTCAACGCGTTTCTGCTGAGCACTATGAATTCAGTCATTATTGAGTTTTCTGCTTCCTGGCTCTATGTACATCTGCTATATACAGCTCAGAAGCACGATATAATAGCACTGAATTTCCAAAACAGACTAGGAATAAAAGTGACAATTGCAGATCGAAACAAAGGCCATATCAACCTAAATTATGTATTATGATTTATGTAGCCATGCAGAATCTAATGAAATAACGCACATTGAGCAGGTAACACTAAAGATTCTGTTTATTTTCTCCAATTGTCATTTCTTTTGTTCTGGCAGATCGATAGGCCTAAGTACTTTACGCTCTGTTATGTGTTATTTCTGCGCCGCGATACAGCATTGCCGTTTATAATAGAAATAATCGAGATTTATCTACTATCGACTGAGGTGTATTTAGGCAGCAGTAGGCCTATTGTTGAACTTGATAACGTATTGTCTGTGATCACGGCATACACGTGCAGCGAATGCGGGCTACTTTTGGGCCTACATACATAGTCTGCCGCTGCAACAGTTGCAACAAATGCATGTGATGCAGCCTGTAGACTTTTATTGCTATCCAATACAAGCAACACGCGCTTAATACCCCGTTTACACGATCAAGCAAACATCAAGCAAATGTATTCAAAATACACGTGCACGACGTATGCTCTAATTGCTTGATGTTTGCTTGATGGTGTAAACGGGGTATAACTGTTTTCAGCCACAGGTAAGCAAGTAAGGTAGGTAAGTACTGCAGTAGGCTACGTTCGTAACAGAACAGTGTAGATCATGTACCAGCTGCCATTTTATTCACCTAAGCTAGGCGTATAAATATGATAATGTTCACATGAAACCAAAACTTTATCAGGAAAACATTTTTGTTGCGACAGTAGGCTACAACTGTGCATTTGCGGTTCCATTTTTCCTGTTGGCAACTTGGCAGCGTTAGAAAATCGTTGCAAAAACTCAGCTATACGTGTGGTATATATCTTTTTCGTTAATTAGATACTGTCTGTGGGCGAAAAAAGCACACGTGCGCAGCAAAATAATTAGCCTCAGAGTAAACATTGCAAGCATGTGGAGTTGTGGACGATTACATATGCCGGGCGGGCTAAAAGCGACACTTTTTTACTATGTCAGTATTAACTGTAAAATACCATGCGCTTATAAGCTTATTATTCTCTTGTAACCATCGCATTTACATTTGTTATTTTTTTGCCAAATTTGAGATATTTCATTTTAGAGAGGTTTGCTGTCTTAGTGCTTGCGGTATGTAGTTTTCGTTTTGTTGCTGCTGCGAAATCTCACTACTAAGAAAAAAAACAAAAAGCCCAGCGTCGCTAGGATAGCCCATCGTACTGGTTTCAAGGTCATCGAGAGTCGATGATTTTCATCTCGTGTGAAAGGGCGTATGCCGCTTCGTATTAGTGATTAATAGTAATATGGCCAGTTTTTCGTTGAAAACGCAGACCTTTTTTACCCCTTTCATTCAACCCGACTTTGAAAATGTTTTCTTTGAACCGCATCCCCCAAATTTTGTACAACAAAGTGCCGATTGTTCCTGTAAAATGTTGTCCCTTACGACCAAACGCTTAGTCACAATACATCCTTGACGGACAGACGGATAGACGGACGACAGACAGACAGACAACAACCATACCATAAGCTCGACCATTACAGTGTACCTATATGCAGTCGATAAGGATGCAAATGGAAAAGCATGGTATAGCCTTTACACCTGTTCGATCACCGAAAGCAGCCGAGAGTGATAAGACAAAAAAAACAACAGTTGTATGCATTTTGAATCGATGCAGAATTTCAAATGCACATGTATAGATCTAATTTTGCCATTTCTCACAACGCGGTACTAAGTATTGATTAATTTCATAATTGTTGTGCAAAAAGTGAGTTGTGGATTGGATTAATTTCTGCACTTGCGTAGCGCTGTGCTAGTGTTCGTAATAAAAAAAAATATTATTAACGCTCGACACCGAGGCATCAAAGAGCAGGTCACAGAGCAACCAGGCAATACTGCGCGCCACTCCATTACGTCATTCGAGACGACGGTTGTGTGCAAAATCGCTTCAGGTTAACATTAGGCCTACCTGACGTTTACTTTTTTTCAGAAAAAAAAATCAGCTACATGTATTGCATAACAGGACAATTCCATTTATTTAACATGTGCGGCGCCATCTGATTCCGTCGTTCGAATCTCTTCCCCCAGTGACACTAGTGGATGAATTCGACAAACAAACCGTTTCTGCTTTCTGTTCGATGCGTGACCGGTCAGTACGTCACAGGTTGGTTACGACGCTTTTTGCTGTCTGTCGACTGCGTGGATATCGCGCTGCAGTTTGGGTGTTGTGTCATATACGTAGAGCGTTTGCTGCAGAAGCATCACACTGAAACTCGTGCGTTCGTTGAGGTTCAGTGTTTGTTGCTCGGTGAATAATTAAGAGTGAACTGCGTGCATGCACAAGACGTAGAGTACGCCTACACGAAGAATCGATGATTCTAATTCTCTCCAAGCAGTTGCATCCCCGAATGCCGCTCGCAGGTGCATTTGCACGCAGTCAGGGAGTATACACCGTATCCGGAAAAATTATCCCGGACATTTTCGATTGTAACTTAAAAAAGGATAAGCAGATTTTAATAATTTTTGACGTTGATATTTATGCAGAAACAGGCATTGGGTAAGGTAGAATATTGAACGATCTTTTGATGGCCAGTAGTACCGGAAATATTTTTACCAAAAATTATTAAAATTGGATATCTCTTCTTCAAGTGACAATCGATCATGTTCGGGATGTTTTTTCCTGACACGATGTACAACACGCTTTGTCCATTCGTGCACGCACGAAAGATTGGCGTACGTCATGTTTGTGCTATAGTTCTTGTGGCGTTGCATATGTGTGCTGGGGGAAACTGTCCATAGTACGTCCCACTGGAAAGACACTGGGTACAGTACGGTGCGATCAGGGCATTGATGTATGATGTAGCACCGGACTAAACTTGTATACAATACCACCCTGCGGTAGTCAGTGCAGTCACGTAGTTTTTAAGCGGAATCGCTTCTTGCAGCGCAAGCTTCCGTTTATTCCAACACGTTTCTCCGTAGCGTGGTCTGTATGTCGTCTGTCGTCTGTCACATTGTGCATTCTACTTCTGCCGTTTTACGGATTTAAATGTTATTTGGTAAGTAGACTTGTTGGGTCCGGAAACGTAAGTGTCTCTGGTCCCCAATGAAAGGGAGATTGGGCGGGACCAAACCAAACTTGGATAGGTGGCTGAGCCAAATAAATTCCAGACGTTGGGTGCAGAACAAGTGAATTCACCGCGAACCATCATGGTAAATTACGTCTTAACAAGTTTGAACTCAAAACAGTTGCTAGTCCAGATGCCGAGATGCGCTGGCAACCTGACCTATATACTGCTACTAAATGCGAACACATTCGTTTAATGTCCCTTGCTATTCATCTCATTACTGTCACTCTAGGCCTAGTCCTTGCTTGCAAACGTTGTATCGCCATCATTAATTAACCCACTGAGAAAAGTCGCGTTCACGTTTACTGTGCGTGTGAAGGATGCTGCAGTAGCAGTAACGTCGTGTAAAGAATCCGGAACACGCTGTATGTAATTTACTGGAGATGTTTACCGCTTGCGTGATTAGCCATGCAGTTATACAGAGGAATAATCTGTCAGACACATCGATGACGTCACTGTTGACATCTGATTCTGCGCAGATACAACAACATGCGATATAATACTTCCGCTCGTTTATCTGCTTCCGGTAAACAGTTTATTTTTAGCGAGCGGCGTTACCTGCCTGCCGTTAAGTCAGGATGATGCTTCTATAGATTTCAAAGTTAAGCCTAGTTGGGTTTAGTGACGTGTCGACTTGTTTTACAATAAGTAGCGGACATCAAAAATTATCGAGAAAATATTTTGTTACTTAAATATGTGCTAAAATAAAACCGAAAATCGCGGTAAATAAAAAAATTGATCAAAAAGAAAGATAAACATTACGAACTTTGTTTAAGGAACAATAAAAAAACTTGAAAAAGTACAGAATACAGACATATCGTTAAACAAATTCAGCATAATTCAGCAGTAGGCTTACCATGAAATCTCAGTATAAGCTTATAAACTTACGTAGTAGGTACTGATATATGGCTTATGTGGCCGATAAAAAAGCGGCCTGTGTTATTATGACCGACGTGAGATTTTGCAGTGAAGGAAAGGTGTGTGAATGATGCTCGTGTGGTGAAGTCATGCTGTTTGCAGCGACTGACTGGCTGGTGTCCTTCGCCGGTGCCAACAACTAGCGCGCCGCCGCGAAATGTCGACGGCATCGAATACGCAGCCACGCTGCGCTGTGTGGCGTAACTAACTGGGGACTAACTTCGATATAGCAAAAGTTGTAACATTGTGGTCTAATGTAGACCTACGGTGGGCTTACAAGAGACTGCGGTGACAGGGAGCGTGTGCTTGAGCAAGAATATTATAATATGCGGCCCAGCACGTTGCTTTGCGTGCAATTTTAAAATTGTTTTTATCCGTTGGCATTTCTTGACATTTGGCTTCTAATGGCCAGTTCACACCTACAACGCGACTCAACCCAACCTTTGAGTCGCATCGGCGTCGTAGGTGTAAATCGGCCATAAAATTGTCATCGTGCAAAATCTTTTTTCTTCTTAGCGCATGCTCTGCATGCCGAGCCAGGCAATAGCCTCCTCATCAGCCGAAGAACAGACGGCAGTCCCGAAGTCATCACACAATCAGACGTGATGCGTTTGGCTTAGCGCCACTCGCTAACGATAAGGTGGTACGGCAGAGTGGCGGTAGGTGGCGTGCCGTGCAGTCGGTGCCCGTTCATGTCTTCATTATCTTCGATCGGCGCCGTTTTACTCGTCGATCGCTCGCATCCAATGATAACGCCGCGGAATCGTGCCGTATGGCTAAACAAATCAACACACTTGGAGTTGCTTTTCCTCCACCGCTTGGTAAGTCATTCGCGCTTTACTACGTGTCTCTCTGCAGGACTGAGTGCATTTCACACGAGTTTGCACAACGGTAACAAACAGATGAGTAGAAAAACGCACATGCAATAGAAAGTGCAAAATTAAGTAATAACGAAGTTCCGCTGTCGCAGACAAAAACGCGCGACGCTTCTAAAAGTATTTTTCTTATGTTAATTCTATTTTTCGTTGATCTCAGGTTATTGCACGCACATTGTAGGGCTAGTGGCGTATAACGGACATGAATGCGAGCTAAATTTATGCACTGTCATCTGAAATCTAATATCCCGTTTACACGATATGAAGCTGGCTGGTCGAGCATAACGAGCTAGCCTGACAAGCGCACGTACAAATTGAGAGCGCTCGTCGAGTCAGCTTCGTGAATGTTTGCAGTATTACACAGTTCAAACGACCAGATAGTACACCGGCTCATCAAGCCAGCTCGTTGAGCGCCCGATGAGCGCTCGAGAGTCGTGCGTGTGGATAGTCATCGACATGGCGTCAGTGATAGTGACTGTTTGACTCAAAAACAGCTGTCGCGACAACCGTAAACTGTAGATGATAGGAACCAGTTGACTACTTTCGTTCCTGGCTTTGATTAACAATATCTCGGTTTTTGTTGACTTTACGTTACATGACTTTCACATTTCGCCGTCAGTTTTAGGTGCAGATATTATAATTTGCATAAAATGCTACGATCAGTAAAACGCTACAGCTTTCTCAGCACCTATAGGCTGATAAAATTCGCGAGTGACGTACAGCTTGCGCGCTCGCGATATAGGCCTAGCGCCGTCGTGTATCGCTTGTGACAGTTAGCGCTCCGGCACTTGGCCGGTGAAGCTCTGCGGCAGCTATAGCCCCAATGGCTTTTGTTTTCCCCAAATCTGGAGTCGAAATCGGACGCCACTTTTCCCAATTTTAAGCTCACGTTCCCCCCCCCCATTTTCGGGATCAAGTTTACCCCCTTCATTTTCGAACTCAAGTTTTGCAATTACCCTCTCTTTGGCTTCTTCCCCTTTCTAGGAAAAAAATTTCGTTAAAATATAAAGTGAAAAATAAGGGGAAGTTAATAGGGGGAAAGTTTTGTTAACGGTGTAAATTGCCTAGCTAAAAATAGATGGTGGAAAGTTGTGTTGCGGGTGTAGATTGCGAAGTGAAAAATAAGGGGAAAGTTTTGATTAAACCTTCAACAAAACTCCCCCTGCCGTATTTTTCACTGGGCGCAAGCTGCGCCCACCAGGTATAGGGATAGAAGCCACTGTATAGCCCCGCTGACGAGTGCGACGCATCGTCGCAGCGTTTTCTTCTTATATTCGGAGGAGTAAATTGTCTGTGCAGACAAGAAATGAAGCCGTGCTACGCAATGTACTTAGGCTATCGTCGTGCCACGCCGCCGGCATTGCTCGCGACGTCGCATCCAACATCCAACAGCTGCACTCGCACGCCTCCACGGATCGACCGAAAATTGTCGCTTTCATGTCTGCGCCGTAAAACCGGCAGCGAATGGAAGAACATCGCTGCTGGCGATCTCGAAAACGTTTCGAAGGTTAACTGGCGGCTGTCAGCCATATCGTGCGTGCTTCATCTGGTTTCGCGATGTAATGCTGCGCAGCATGTGCATTATAGTGGTTGTGAAAAAAAGTGCGCGAAATATAATTTATCTGTCGAAACACTCTGGTGAATCACGTCGACAATATTCAAATGAATGTGCTTTTATTGAAACATACGTTTTTTGTCGAAAATTAGAACTGAAAAGTAGGTCGTAAATTGAGTTAGTTTACATATTGCACGATTATTTTCGTCAGTGTTAATTTTGAAATACATAGGCTAGTGAAAATGCTATGGCTATCATTATCGCTGTGAGTGGCGTAGCCAGAAATTTTAATTAGGGGGCCTCGTCTATCTTCCTTTTTCCTTCCTTTTTTTTTGTTCCTTCCCCTCCTGCTCCTTTCTTTTTAACCCCTCCCTTCTTTCCCGTGCCGTCCCCTTTTATCTCCCCTTTTTTCCTTAGAAGTAGGACCCCCTAAAATCCAGCTAAGAGGTCTGGGGAGCGCTGTGAGCTCCCTCAGCGGCCTCTAGGGCGGAGCCCCAGCTGAAATCAAATTTGGTGCATTTTAGCTTTAAAAGATGAGATCTGATGACGACAATTTTAATGATTTTTTCCCGAAAATAAACTGACCAAATTGGCAAATTTTGTGCAGTTTATACGTATGCTTATGTTTTGTCTGGAGAATTGGGGGACTGGACTCCTTGCCCCTTGGCTACGCCATTGTCGCTGTGCGTGGGTACTATTAACCTTATAATCCAAAAACATGTCAAAGGTAAGGGTCATGCGTGTTTTATAAAACTCAGGCAACATACGCACTGTGATGGCAAACTGAAACCTTGTACATTTAAAGGTTAAAGATAAAAGTCAGACATCGACATACTGGTGCCTTGCAAATTAACTATAGAAAAAAAACTACTATACCAGGCAGTCTGGCAAGCAAAGAAACTTGAGACTTCGTGATTTTTATGTTCATCGCACGCAACGTCGTCGATCTCTGCAAGTCAAACCGGCAGAATGTCAAGGTCGTAATCATTTCAGCAGCTATCTGTCGCAAGGTGCAGTATTGGACGATCGACTTACGCATTATATTTTACAAGGTAGTGTAGCGACGCAGTTATTAAGCTGTGGCACAATATTCAATAACCGCGTCAAGTTTCAGTTTAAAAGGTCAAAGATCAGCTGGACAGCAGCACACAATATCGGCACTGGGCCGAGACAGTTTTTTTAGCTGACCGTACATAAGTAACGGTCGAGCTGTTAGTACGAGTTGTCGTCCGTCCGTCTGTTCGTCCGTGACGGATGTATCTTGGCTAACAGGTAGGTCGTAGGAAACAACTTTTTACACGATTAATTACGCATGCGTGTGAAACTTGGGCGTGCAAAATTTCGGCGATTTACTTTAAAGGAAACTTTTTTTCGAATTTGGGGTTAAAGGAAGAGGAAGGAGGTTAAAAATGTGCGTTTTTCAATGAAAAACTGGCCATATCTCGGAAACGGTGAAAGATACGGCCAAGGTTGGGCTACTGTTAATCACTAATAGGAAGTGGCATACGCCCTGTCAGATTACATGAAAATCATTGACCTTGAATTACCTTGAAGGTCACTGATAACCAGTTCGGTCAGCTATCCTGGCGACAGATAAGCTTCTTGTTAGTTTAATCGGTTACGTTCATAGATGTGATAAACGTTTACAACGTTTAAAAAAAATCTTTGTAAACGCGTTTATTATTTTGTCAACGATTATCTCAATAAATATCTTATGAGCGAAACGAAGCAAGATTATGACAGCGACGAAGACAATTAGTGGACAAAACAACTCAGCTTAGTTTTCACGTAGCTATACGATAAAAGTGAGTGAATTCTGGGCACTTTTGTAAAACGGTTGTCACAGAACTGGAGTAAGGCATTCTTTGACAATGAAAAAACTTTTATTGGAATTTGGAATTATCCAAATAATAGGCCTAATATCAAACTTACGCTCTGTGTACGTTTACTTTTAGTTTACAAACGTTTACAATCTTTTTTCCAATAAACGCGTCTATTAACGTTTATTATAATTTTTTAATGTTTATCACATTTATGGTTACGTTGTCATCCACAGACAGACGACTGTTGGGACTATATACTGTGTAAGTGCTAGTGGTCTAGTGGTTGGTGTGGACTCGTAACTTTCAAACTATAGTTTGATTCTCACTGCCGGTCATTTGCAAGCAACCTTGGGCAAGTTGTTAAATTACTACATGTGTGTGCTCAGGCCAACTCAGCCTCCTATCCTCCGTGGGATGGGAAATAAGTAGTAGTTTACGGGCTACGGGGCGAATCCTAGTGTGGCTGATTAGGGCGGTGATATGTCTGCTAGCTGCAAACCACGGGTCCAATTGTTCGCTGACGCGAGCAGTGGATGGCCGCATAATGCGCTTCGGTATTATTAGCTCATGCCAATCAGCCGCGACTTCCGAGATTGTAAAGCGCTTCTGGTCTTGAGTTCGTCTCATCTAAGAAGCGTTATAGCAAGTACCGGATTGTGCCTTTTACCTTTACCTTTAAGGAGGGGTCACACTAGCGGTCCGCACGGCCAACCGAACGGCCGTCAGAAACAGCAACCGTTCAGACGACGTCCGGGCGGCCGGGCGGACCGCTAGTGTTCCCTTCCTTCAGTGTCGTCCACGACTAAGGCCTGTAGTGTACTATAGGTACTATCTACTACATTACGTGTGTGTAGGACTGGCGCTATACTGGACCTCGATGTTGCTGCGGCTGCTGCTGCTGATGATGATGACGATGATGATGAAGATGACGGGCGCGGCAGATCTCTGTCTGTCAGACAACGACTGCTCGGCATGGCAAGGACGCACGTGCGTTCGTCTGTACGACGGCTGCCTGGTCGGCCAGTGTATGTGTCAGTCACGACATCATTCGACACTCGACAGCACCGGCCGCTGCGTCGGAGGTAAGACACGTCACTCGTCGCATTACCTTGCATTGTTTCATGTCGCGCTTCAGTCAACCAAATTATTACCCGTTGGCGAACAAGAAAAACTATAGCGAATATATTCCATTAAAAATTAAATAAGCAACGATTTCCTAACATCATTTAGTTCGATGCAAGAGAGAACGACCGCATTCGACAGGTTTCTTTGTTCAGTGTTATCGTTTTATGACAGAATGTATTGTCTGAGTGAATGAAGTCGGTAATAATTTTTCTCTAAACGGGGATGGATAAGCGATAGTTTTTTCTAATGGTTTTTATCCAATGCTTTTTATAAACAGTTTCATTGTCTATTACGCATAACGGACAAACACCACGACGTTCTCACTGCGATCGTTAACGCGGATAGATATACGCGTTAACGCACGTGGACGATCTCAATTGACTGTTCAATAAAGCTCTAATCCAAGCGCTACCTCGCCTTAAAAGAGCGGATACATTTGAGATCGTCCACGCTGGTTAACGCGCGTCACACACGTTAACGCGCGCAGTGAGAACGCACCTTACGTTAACGTGAGGTTTGTAACATCTATTGTGATCCACATCATTCCAACAGCAATAAGATTAAAACAAGCACTTTTTATAAGTACTGCTTAGGTAAATAAAAAACTATTTTGTTGAAATTTATTGTATTTTATGCTGTTTCTAACTTCCTGTTTTCGTCTTTGGTTTCATTGCGCAATTAAACCAAGCTAACGAGTTTATCTCATTGTATGCATTTAGCAGATTATACAAAGGTCGTGAGGCTGTTTAGCGTGCGTGACTGTAAAGGTCCACGTGAGTCAGTGTTTGCGGCGGTGTGCGTGAGTAAGTTAATTTCGGACCTCGTTCATTGCGCGTTCACAGAAGCAGACTCATTCGTGTGACAGGGGCGCAGTCTGAACAACGTCACAGGAACAGCAAAAAGCGATTACCGGTTGTCGTAAAACTTGCAATACAACCAGCGCCGTCTTTTTGGAACAAGTTATCTTTAATCCTCGGCTTGTAACAGACACCCGGATTGTAGAAAAACATTAATAGCCAACTCGCCATATTGAACGTTTATATACACAGCGTTCGTATTTCAAATACTCTATATCAGAACACGTTTATATTTCATTTTGTGGAAAACAGTATGCCAAAACCTGCTTCTGCCTTGTTTAAACCGCTGAAGTAGGCTAAACGCGTACACAGAGCTAAACTCGTCTATTGACCAGTTCAGTTCAGTTCAGTTCAGTTGCGTTGCTCTATACGCGCCTTTAGGCGACATTGCGTTATCAGCGTATACAGCAACATGTATTATAGGCCTAAGTTTTAGCGTAACCACTATAAGAAAAGTAACGATGATGAAAAGCACATAACAGTCAAGTATCGAGCATTAGTCCCAGTTTTTCATCGATAAAGACAAGAAGCCCAGCTTTCGCTAGGATAGCCGACCGTACTGGTTGTCAGTGACCTTCAAGGTCATCCAAGGTCAGTGATTTGCATCTAATCTGACAAAGCGTATGCCACTTCCCATTAGTGATTAGTAGTAACTTGGCCGTATTTCGCACCGTTTCTCACGGCCACTTATAGCTTGAAATCTTCCATTGAAAATTGCGGCCAAACCGCTGCAGATGGAGATATGGTTATTATTAACAGTCTATAGGAAGTCGACAGCGCACAATTCGATGGTACCATCGCCGACCCCCCTACGACTTACCGTTTAGCCACAATACATTCGTGACGGACGGACGACGGACGTCAGACGGACAACAACCATGCCAATAGCTCGACCGTTACTTAAGTGCGGTCGGCTAAAAATGGGCAGAGAAATTGGGGGGGGGGCAACAGTAACTATGCACTTTGTAGCTTTTCAAGGCACGTATAGTATACACCGCTGACGTTTCTCATCCACACAGCCGAAACGCCGAATGGTGTTTCACGATGATGTCAAAATAAAGAGCTGTTGTTGAGCACTGAACGATGGATACGCCAGCGCGTTGGTTGGTCTGTAGCGCGACGGCGTTTAGTATTCGCAGTCGGTCGTCCTGGAGTCCGTTACAGCGTCGTTAGCACCGCCGGGCCGCGCCGGCGACTCGCTAAAGCCCACTTTACACTCCGTGGACTGGCACCGGCCGTGTGCCGACAGTTGCCCCATTATAGGTTCGCCCCTCCCCCGCCCGGAAAAGTCTTTCTCGGCCGACAATTTACCGGCAAAAATACGCCCCGCCCGGCAGCCGCCCGAGCGGGACGGATTTTTGCCGGTAAATTGTCGGCCGGGGAAGGAGACTTTTCTGGGAGGGGGAATTCTATAATGGGGAGAGACTTTTCATGGGGCCGGCAATAGTTTAATAAGGGGGCGACATAATATCGAATCCGTGATTATCTTCTTGCTGGCGGATTTTTCATGGGGAAGACATCTTAATGTGACACCGGCCGTTACCAGGTCTGACTAGTCAGTCGTTGATCGGTATGCATGACATGACGACGCCAGGCAGCGTCAGTTTCCATATCTCGCACCTTTCACGTCCGGTCGGCGCGTTCCATTACGTACGCCGCCAAAGCCACGGCGCATGCGCAGCCTGTCAGCGGCTTCCCGACCAACACAGCTCGTTTCCGTACGATCACTCGCGCCACACGTCACGTCACGTTACGTTACGTTAAGGCACGTGCAGCGCGACGTAACTAAACCGAACTGAGCTGACACGGTTTAGTTTTTGACGAACTGACCAGTGCGCAATAATCACATTTATGACTAACGCCACTGCGATGTATTGTGATTGTGTTTAGTGCGCGCTGGTCTAGAGCGCTGTGACGATTCCACTAGCGCGACATGTCGGCCGTCGATGACTTGTCGTGCCGGCCAGTGTCAGTGCACTCGTGGACGCATGACGCCTGATCGCCAGTACTGTCTGGCCGACAACGAGCGGCTGCTCAACGAACACTGCATACCCGACTACCACGTCTGCTTACACCTCGGCGGTATGTTCTGTGTCTAAGTTCCAACACTGATCGACAGTCAGCCGCAGTCGACTGTCGACTGTCTACCGTCGGCGAGCTAGCTTTTTCGGTCGCCGCTATTCGTGTCTGGAACAGTGTGCTAAAACACGTTACCTTTGCACCCATCCGCTCCCTTTTGAAAGACTGAAAACTTATCTGTTTCGCATATCATATTCTGCTCCTTGGTTGGTAGAGTACTAGAGTTGTTCTCGCGGTTACGCTGTTGCTTTTGGACTCTTGAATTTTTTGTGTTGCTTACTTGCTTATTTCAACTCACATTTGCTGGCTTTCGGACATAGGCACTACGGTCGGCCTTAGCGACACCTAGGCTATACTTGCTGTAGCGTAATAGCGTAAAAAGCGTTAATGCATTATACGATAGCAGTGGAGGATCAAGAAATT
>Ga0209367_1000776_pt1 | contig 35365 bp, 30 predicted proteins | sample WorMetLIZISLAND2_FD_187412 | JGI IMG/M metagenome (GOLD analysis project Ga0209367, IMG submission 187412) | Marine gutless worms symbiont microbial communities from Max Planck institute for Marine Microbiology, Germany - Olavius geniculatus... ... | reverse complement strand
GCCTATAACGGGGGTCTGGGGGCAGAGCCCCTGGTCGGGGGGGTCAGGGGGCTCTTCGCCCCCTGAAGCTGAAACACTTTTTGCTTCCGAATGTTCAATGGAAACCACAAATTCGCCCATTTTTCTGAAATTTGGAAACGCAAAAGACCATCAAACATTGTTGAATTTTGCAATTCCTGCTGGAAAATGGCAAAAAATGCACCTTTTCATATAAAGTTGCCTGTAAAAAATTTTCATGGTCGGGCCAAAGGGGGGGCCATCGCACCGTGGCCCTCCCCCTAAATACGCCACTGAATGGGAATTGCCGGTGGGAGTTTCAGTGGAAATGGGAATAATGTGGGAAGAAACCTGGGAATTGAATGGAAAATGGGAATGCTGGTATGGGAATGGCATGGGATGGGAATTTGGAGCCCATTGCTGTTTACTTTTAGTAGGAACTTTGCTTGTTTACTAATGACTGATGGACATCTGTTTGCAGGTGGAGATCGCGGACTGCATGCAGACGTTGTTCCGAGGTAACAGTCTGGCCAGTAAGATAATGGCCTACTGTTTCAAGATCTATGGTCATGGCTATCTGCGTGAACTACTCAATGGTCTTGTCTCTGATATGTTCATAGCAGCCGAGAAACTTGGTCTCTCCTATGAAGTCGACCCGGCTCGGTACGTTCTCAGTCAGTCAGTGAATTATAATTTCTTACTTTCTCTGCTCCATGTTTTTATGGGAATCACCCACGAATCGTTTAGTCAAAAGGCGAGAAACGTACTGTAACTCACTGAATATTGACTGATTTTTCACAAATCTTTCACTGGCATACCTTGTGGATTGAAACGATGTAGTTATTGAAGGTCAACTGAACCCTGTACTTAAAACATGTCACTACCCCACCAGCCTACTCAATTTACATACTAGTAGTCCAGGGATAGAAGCCTGAGTTAACCTTAATGGTTGGTTATATGTAGGGCCCACAGTTTTCCACGGGTCGCAGAATTTCGAGCCAAGCCGCAGAATTTGCCATTTTCCATGGAATTTTGATATTGCCGTGGAATTTCACGGAATTTTACAGAAGTTAAGAAATGACCGATGATTTGTACGATCATTGGTTTTTCAAACTGAACTGCATAAAACTGCATCTCTACTAATAATTACCATCATATACGGCACAATCGTAAATTAACACAATCTGACTAATTGATAAATTGCACCTTTGAAAAGAAAAAAGATCGATAAGTTCCCTTGTATGTTGCTAGCATAACTGAGCGCCATGCCAGCATCCAAAAACTAAAGTTTTTTAAAACAGAATAAAGCTTAGTTTATGCACAAACGGAAGGCTGCGGTAAGCCACGGAATTTGGACAATTTTGCCACAGTGAGCTGCGGAATTTTGCGAACTGGCCTGCGGAATTTGGCAAAATTTGCCGCGGAAAACTATGGGCCCTAGTTATGTGACTCAGATAGTTTATCTGTTTGCACTGCCGGTGCCAGACTGTCACCCACCCATCAAGGTAGTAACCATTCTATGCGATTCGAGTGAGAGTCGTACTCGGTATTTTTTGATCTTAAGTCGACTTATGATCGACTTAAGATCATTTTAAGGTATTTTTTGATCTTAAGTCGATCATAAGTCCAATGGCCTTTCTGTGTGTAGGATTGAGATTGGAGAGAATATTGAGGACAACAAGCGGAACCTGATGATGTTGACACAGAAAGTGTTCGATGCGATCGTTGCATCATCTGAAAGGTTGGGCTGCTTATTGACACACATGGGCCGTGGTATACAGTGGAGCACTGTACATGCTTCAGTTGAATATAAAAAAAAATTATTATTATTATTTTAGTGCCTTTGGGTCATTGGGTGGTCTTCGTATAGATGGTGACACTCCGGTATGAATCAGGCAAAAACCGTTTTAATCTTTACTTTGGAGTTTTTTGGACATTTGAAAAGCTGATTATGAGAACCATTCTCAGAGCTACAGAGCATCTTCTGCTGTATGGGATCACACACATGCCACCGGACATAGGTGAATGTGACTCACTTTTACCCCAGGCAGGCTGGAACTCAATTTACTTACTTAATTTACTTTATTTGTTTACGTTGAGTGATGGAAGACTAAGTTGATCTGGGTGGTTGGTTATATATTAAGATAATTTTCCTGCCTGCAGACATTATAGGTCCATAGCCTCTGTCAAACTCGCACAATTTGTGTGGATTTAAATTAGACATCTAACCTCGCATGTATAATATGTTGATTTGAGCTTCATAAATATGCTAAATTAATGTGCAATCTTAAACGAAATGCGGCATTACGTTACGTTAGGTGAAAAATTCTAATTTACCAGTTCCCCGGTGACGTCATGAGCCTAGCCTAGAGATGTCGTGAATATTAATGGTCTAGCTGGTAACGTCATCAGTCTAGGCTAGGCCATTAATATTCATGATGTTTATTGGCTAGCATGATGACGTCACCGGGGACGCCTACATGCCAATACGTGATTTTCGTAGATATCGATTTCAAAGGTAAATTTCTCTGTGTTGACAAAATGCTGGGCACTGATATTACTGTCAAAATTATCAGAACATTATGCAATTTCAGGAATATGGATAAAATATATACGTTAATTTTGGTGTCCATGGACCTTTAAGTAGTAACCAGGCTGATTGTGGAGCAACTTGTTGATCAAGACCAGTGCATTAATGACTCTGTTAAAATGCTATTTAGAATCGATTAGGTTTAAGCCACATGTAAACTCACACAATTCGCACACTATCTTAATGTCAGGTTTTTTCAACAACATATGCGTAAAAACTAAGAAAAAAGTTAAAGATATGTTCAAATTTTTAAAAACTAAACTAGACATAAAATGCTCCCCAGTAATGTTTTAGTGATGTATAACTTTGTAACTAAGAGAATAAGTAAGCAAGTAAGACTATTTCGATAGTGCGACAGTCGCAGTGCTTCTGTGGTGTAATCAGACATGTTCGGTATCCATTGCCAATCCAGCTCTGCAGTCTCTGTCATTCATTTCACAAGGTTCTAAGTCGCCGATTTCCCGATGAAGCACTTGATGCTCTGGGAACGGTTCTGTTCCTGAGATTCATAAATCCATCACTAGGTAAAACATTGAGCAGCAAGTTCTGTTGGCTGCTGGGTCGGATTTCATTTTCACGGTGGCGTATCTGCTAACAGTATGGCAGTTAGGATGCTGCTTCTGTTGATGGTTTAATTATTAATTTTTAACTGCTTTGCTCAGCTTTCAGTTAGCATCTATGATAAGTAACAATTGAATTTGTGCTAACAGCTTCTAGAGAAGGGAATGGAAAAATTCACATTTATGATGTAGCTTCCATTGTGTACATAAGATGATCAAATAAGACATTTCAGCTGTAATATGTAACAGTATTTCAAGATTTGCCAATTTGATGCATTGTTTTTGTTATTAACATATGCACATGATTTGGCACATTTAATGGTGACAGGCATTGCACATTTGAATCACTGTTTAGTGAATAGTTTAATGGCCAGCAAGCGTAAACGTAAAGTAAAAAAAACGTAAAGTTGTTCCCAAGCCTTAAGGTCCATTTCCTTAGCCCTCAGCCACACACCAGTTTCTACACTGTGAGACCACGGATGTACCTGTTACGTCTCAGCTTTTGCTGGTACTCATTGCGCTTACCCACAGAGGGATGGCCAGGCTGAGTTGACCTGAGTGGCTTTTTACATACCGGGATGGTCACCCATCCAAGTACTAACCGGGCCTGTTGTTGATTAACTAAGTTGATTCAATCAACGATGCTACCAACTGAGCCAGATCACTACCAATAAGCACCAGTCACTTATTCATAAATTTTCCACAGTCGTTGCCTGCTGATTGAAACTGCTGCAGATTACAGTACTTTATGTGAATCTCTAAATGATAAAAAAAAGACATTTCGTGCCACGATTTTTGCTGAATTTCTTTCTGCGGACATAGTTTACAACAGTCTGCCATCTAAACTATTACTGATTTACACCTTTTGGCATCTCAGGTCGTCTGTTATTGGTGAATAATTTATTGGTCAGTATATAGAAATGGTGCACTGCAAATGGTCGCTGTTGTCTTTTACCGTATTTTGCATGTTACAGTTCCGTTCGCTCTTTTTATTTGTATCCTAGTTTCCATGTTTGAAACATGAAGGAAAGAGTTTCTTTACTTTTTCTGATTTATTATGCAGTTGTCGCTAGTAATATTTCAAAAGCACTCACTTTTCCACTAGGAATTTTTAGTTTCATTTAAAATTTGGAAAGTAAGTGGGCTTGGTAATTTTCTTCGTTCAACATAATTGGCCTGATAAAACAGCAAATGATGTGTGCTGAACAAGATTTTCGTAATGCTGCAAATGCCAAATGTGGTTTTCGATTCACACGGTGCAGCTGTCAAAGTAACTAGAACCATCTGTCTGTGTTTATGCGGGTTGCGGTGAAACAGATTCTCACCGAAGCTGCGTAGCATGTGTCACTGCCTCTACCAGGTCGTCTCACAGAGGTTCCAGCAGAGTACAGCCGAGGCTGTCTGGACCGTCGTCGGCACTGTCATTTTCCTCCGATTTATCAACCCAGCCATAGGTACTATTAATAGCAATCAATCACGCTGTCAGCCAACCAGCCACTGTAGTCATGTCTGCATGCTGTTGCATGGCAAAAGGTTATTTTTATGCCTCTGCCCGCTGCCAGTAGGCCGTGCCAGAGGCATTATGTTTTTGCATTTCAGTTGTTCATTTGTGCATGCGTTTGTGTGCGCATTCATACTGGAAAACAGCAGTTTAAATGTGGATACGCAGCAAACGAAGTGACCTTAACTGAACTTTGTACACTTTGTGAAATGAATTCAACCAAAGTGTTCTGAATTGACAGTTTGTTTGCTTTGTACGGCCCATGCAGCGCAACTAAACCGACACTGCGTCGACTCACTGCAATTCAGTCGGTTCGTTTCGTGCAGTTCGTGCAATGCAATTGAACTGAGATTTCAGTTCAATCGAGTTCATTTCCATCAGTCAAGAAATATTTTGTTATGGGGTGCATACATGTAACACTAAAACAAAACTGGGCAGTTTTGGCAGTGCCTACATCTGCTTGTGTGGCTCGGTAGTCTAACGGTAACGTGCTGGACTTGTAATCCTGAGGTCACTTAGGGGCGCAGGTTCGACTCCGCACCAGGACACTGCCGGGTAACAACCTTAGGCAAGTTGTTCACACACGTGTGCCTCTGTCACCAAGCAGTATAATTTGGTACCGGTCAAAGGGCGGTGATGCCCCGAGGCTGGGAAGGTAACCGTAGGTCTGGCATCGCACTGGCCATGCGTCACGGACTCAAGTGGTTTATCCACCTACGGGCTCAACTGCCGCAAGTGGGAGATGAGCACTCCGCCTACGCCCAGCTGGGGCATGGCTCCCTTCACCTTTACATCTGCTTAGCCCCAAGTTGCATGCAACTTGTAGTTTTGTTTTAGACAACCCCTAGACTGGCATCAGGAATGAAAACACCTTTCCTTCATCGTTTGTCCAAGCCTTGTATGATCATCATCATGCATTCTCGTTCTTAACAGCTGTTTTTTTTTTTACGTTGAATTGCCATAAAATTCCTGTTGTAACTTCTTAAATGACTTTAAGCACTGTCAAGTTTGATGATTCATCTTAGTTAACAATACACATCACAATGTTACGCTTTACAAGAAGGAAATGCATTTTGTCATTAGAATGTTTTGGTGAGTTCGATGGTGAACGAGTATCGATTGAGACTAGTAGCATGCATAGTAGTTGCTGTGCTCATAGTAAACTGCCTAACGAATACCGCTGTCTAGATCTATGGCAGCTAATAGATAATCTTATGCATAATCTAATGCTGTTCAATACACAGTGATGTTTGCCGAGCCATGGGATTTAACAAAGCCAAACGACAAGCTCAGTACTAACATCCATTTGCTCGAAATTTAAATTTAAGTGAACCATAGTACTGCTATGTACATTAAAATTGGATTTTGTGAATGTTGAATGTCACTGAATTGCTGTGTTTGAAACGCTGCACAGTGGACTGTTGTCTTCTGCAGAACATTTACAGATAACGGTCATGGAAAATTGCATTTCAAGGTCATGAATTGAATCCTCACACAAAGAGGCCTTGGCCTTGGCCTTGATCTTTAAAGCTAAGGCCAAAAATTTTGATTAAAATGACCACTATAGTCTGATGTCACAGTTAATTATTTATGTACAAAAAGCTGCATGTTTAAACTTGAAACTACTTTCATCTGATGTGGCTTGCAGTTAATACATCATCATGTTAAATCACTGTGTAGTGCACTTTCTAATCATTTTATGGCTTAGAAATTAATGCTTTTGCTTTTGATCAGTATACGACAGTAACATATTGGCTGTTGTTTTAAATATGTTATATTATAATGACATTTATAAAATTACATTTTGGGATATTTTCCTAGCTGTAAATTGTACTCATAATGTTGCAGAGTCCTGTGGGTAGCTGAATTTTAATGAAAAACCGTCTGTTGTAAAGCATTGTTTTAGAATTTTTGCTGCAGGCAGTTGTCGGATTGTAGTTATGGATTAGATAATTAGCAACTCAGCTTGGTCGTCTCTCTAAACATAGATCTGCTGACTATTGGTCAGCGCTGGAAAAGCAAGTCCTGCATATCAGTAGGTCCTGATAGTGAGACTGCTTTCGTACTGGCTGTTAACAGTCATCATAGGTCGTATGCTAACTGAATTGTGTAACTATTGCTTGTACAAAAGCAGTTAACTTCGATGCAGTAGACTGTGATATAGAGGTTAAAAAGGGTGTATATAGCTTTTATGGGAACCTCTCTCAGAGCTATGGAGCATCACCTGCCATGTGAGACCTAACACAGGTGAATATGTCTCAACCCCAGCCAGGCAGGTTTGTACTTGATTTATCTACCCAGAGGGATGGAAGGCTGAGTTGACCGTTATATGTATAATTCCGGCTTCTGTTTTTCCCCCGTAATATCATACTTGTAGTGATATCGTCTAGAGCCAAACAAATTCATCCCTCATCAGTGTTTAGTGTTGAAATGTGAATGGTAAACTGTGTTTCAGTATCTACGTGTGAGTCGGGAATCGTGGACGTGCAGCCGTCACCGCGGATCAAGCGTGGATTGACTCTGATGTGTAAGATCATGCAGAACATCGCCAATCATGTCCTGTTTACCAAGGAGCTTCACATGCGCCCGTTCAACGACTTCCTCAAGACCAACTTCGATGCTGCCAGGCGGTCTGTGTTGGTCTAGTTGCTGTTTTATATAACATCTGCATTTTGATTTGTTTATTTTTTTCTGGCGATATTTCTGTTTAAATTTTTTTTGTATCATTCTTATCTACAGTGTTTTTCCCACATGTCCAAACCAGTTTTATCTAACCTTGTGTACCACCCACCGATGCTTGTTTTTTGAGCAGCTTGGTCGTCTGCATCTGTTTAATCACTGTTATTTCAATTTATGGTTCGATTTACTTATTCAGTCTCTGTAGATGTTTTTGTCTGTATTTTATTTACAAGGTAAGGTAGTGGCCATAGCTTGCCATCATCCTTCTGTTCAGCATATGTAAATCTGTTTAATTTGCCTTTATCAATCTGTGCTGGTTTTGAGTTGCTTGGTGACATAAGTGGTTTAGTGGTTGTCAAGGCAAGCAACAGGCTGGAAGCAGAATAATGTCCATTCATTCACCATCAAATGTCGTTATAACGAATGGATCGTCGTCATCATTATTATCATCGAGTGGATCATCGTACGTATGGGAAAGTCTGTGGGACCCCTTAACTTTGTTCATTTAACTTTATTTATTCTTTTTTGATGTGTATGGTTTCTTTCATTTATTACTGCAGCCGTGGGATGCTGTTTGTGTGATTTTTCATTGAAACACATTTGTTCAGTTTTGTCACATTTAATCGACTCATAATATATTGTTTGACAGTAATCTCATTTTGTCATAAATAGCATACGTGTTACAAAAGCAAACTTAGTGATGCAATGTGATGTGTCATGCAGGTTCTTCATAGAGATAGCGTCAGACTGTGAGACACTGGACACTAGTAACCATAGCCTGTCATTCATCAGTGATGCTAACGTCGTGGCTCTGCACCGACTGCTGTGGATCAACCAGGAGAAGATTGGTGACTACCTCTCCAGCAGTCGTGATCACAAGGCCGTCGGCCGGCGACCGTTTGACAAGATGGCAATGCTGCTCGCTTACCTTGGACCGCCGGAGCATCGACCTCTCGACTCGCAGTTAGTTCTACATTTAGGATCGATTTTTCCATTTTTCTGGTTAACTAATTAGCTAACCACCAGTTTACATTGACTGGAGGGTTATCTTTGGATGCATTTCTGAACATTGTCAGCTAAATGGACAGTTAACTATCATTGTCTAGTAACAGCAGCATGACACTGGCGACACGGTTATGCAGATATACTGGCGCAGGCAGACATAGTGAATATTTATGACTTAGTTTTGCTATATAAGTAAGTAAGTAAGTAGGTTAATAAGATGACGATGATGCTGTTGGCTTACATTTGGACTGATGCTCATGTTCAGAAGAACTTTACAATCTGGGAAGTGGCAGCTGATTGGCATGAGCTATAAAGGTAAAGGTGTCAATTTGTATAGCGCATCTCGCATAATCGCCTCTAATGCGCTTTTTGTCGCTAACCAGAGCCGCACGGCCACGGCCACCGCATGCAGCCTGCAGACACAGGCTAGCGCAGCGTCCGGCTAGGCAGCCCCAGTCAGCTGTACTAAGTAACTCATACTACTACTCATTTTACCGTCCCACGGAGGGTAGAAGGCTGAGTCGACCTAGCTGGCAGGCTTCGCACCAAGATGGTTTACCTGCTCGCAGGCAGTCACCCATCGCAGTACTAACTGGGCCCGGCGTAGAGTAACTTCGTTTCATCCGTAACGCGTTACCAGCTACGCCACGCCACCAACACAGCTATAATGATATCACGGTGCATTAGTTCAGGTAGTGAATGGCTGCATAATGCACACACACACACCATCACCATCACCCAGTCGGGGTAGATAGTACATGATGTTTTTTTTCCTTCATTTTGTTTATTGAGTTAGTGTTATCTAGTTTCTGAAGAGTGTGTGTCGATGTGAAGGTGGAGCACGATGGATATGACAAGCACTAAGTTTGAGGAAATAATGTCAAAGCACAACATGCACGAGAAGGATGAGTTCAAGTCACTGAAATCACTCAACATCTTCTACCAGGCGGGAACGAGTCGAGCCGGCAATCCTGTCTTTTATTATGTTGCCCGCAGGTTCAAGTAAGTCTTACGTTTTTCTTCCTGTTTGTCTCTGCCTCTAAGAGTAGGCCGAGCAGAGACGATATGTTTTCCATTTTGTTGTTTGTCTGTGCTTGCATCTGTCCATGATGTATCCATGTAGTTTGTGATCTGTTTCAAACAAGCACTAAAGACGTTCCTGTCAGGTAACTGATGGCATTTCTAACGGTTGGATTGATGATGTTGTAGTAAGCTGCAAGTTTGTGACAGTTACCAGATTGAAGTTGAGCCCAAAGTACTTGTTTTCCTTGTGGAAAGTGTAAGACTTCTTATTGGTCCAGTTTGCTGCTGTTGCTGAATTTGATGTCCCATTTCACAGGAACAGTCTCTGTCGTGTATACATGATCATCTGCAGTATATCGAGTAACAGAATGCCGATCGGTGGATAGTTGTGTCACGGATTACAAGTTGTTGTTGTTCAGTAGTTGGGCATTTCTGCTGCTGCTGAGGATGATGGAGGATGATGGTGGCATGATATGGTTCGTTGTTATGTCACAGAGTACTTGATGTGAATGGCGACCTGTTGATCTACCATGTTCTTCTGGCACTCAAGCCATTCTATCACAAAGCGTTTGAGCTTGTCATCGACTTCACTCACACTTGTGCCGACAACCGCTTCCGGGTCTGTCTGTGTTTCCGACATTGCACTTGTCTTTGTGCTTAATTTAGTTTTAACTGCTTGCTGCTTAGTGTTTCGAAGCTGTCATTTTCGCTACGGAGATTTAGTCAGGTTCTTGCATCTAGAATTGACGTGTATCCACAATACTGGCCAAATTTGGAGTGACTACACAAGATTTAGCTGGCTTATCAAAAGTCTAAAGTAGTAGTTCGGCTTTTATGTCATTTGCAAGCTTCATGATTGATATAGAAGGAAGTCCTAACATTAGGGATACATTTGCCTCTAGGCCGTTTAATGACAAAGTGATTTTTTCATGTTGCTATTGTTGGCCGTTTTTGTCCACTTATCAGTAATGAATGTTTTTAATGTGGTTATTCCAGTAAGTTAACGTAGTTATTTGGCTCATAAAAACTTGCAGCAGCATTCCAGATTTGGGCCTTTTTTCATTTAGATGTGAAGTGTGGTAGCCTGTAACTCTGTATACCAGTTGAACAAAGCTAGAATGCATATTTTGTTTGTTTTTTTCAGAAGTGAATTTTGATGTTGTTTGCCGACAGACGGACTTTCTATCGAAGTGGTTTGTCGTGATGCCCGAGATTGTCTATCAGAACATCTACCAGGCGTACATCTACAACTGCAACTCATGGGTCCGAGAGTACACCAAGTATCACGATCGTATCCTTGCACCTCTCAAGGTTTGTGCTTTGTGATGAATTCTGTGGGCCAGTAACATGACTATATCAGAAACTAATCAGTGTTTTGAAAGTGTTATTGAGGTTAATAAGATGACAATGATGCTATTGGCTTGCTATTGGAAAAAAGCCGTTCTGTTTCTAGAAACTCTTCAAAAGTGATACAAGTTTACTTAAACAAAACATTTAGCTTGTTTACCACCAACGTACTGTTAGTCACTACTGTACTTTTTGTCTTGCAATTTTGTGTCCTGCGATTTCATGTCCTGTGATTTGTTCCATCATTTTCATAACTCATGTCCTGCTATTTTGACAGTCTGTCATTTTCAGTCAACCCCTTTGATTCGTGCCTAGTAATGGTGATCGATTCTGTTGTTGCGGCTGCGGAACAGAACAATCGGAAGCTGATCTTTGTGGATCATCCGGCCAAGCTGAACGAGTACATTGACATTGACCAGCAGAAGCTGCCGGGAGCAACCTTGTCACTTGAAGAAGACCTCAAAGTGTTCAGCAATGCGCTCAAACTTTCACACAAGGACACCAAAGTCGCCATCAAGGTGACGGCGATATTTGTTTGCTAATTCTATGTTTCTTTGTGATTGGGTGGCCCAATGTACATTTTTATTTGCTGGACTTGGAAGTTGGCTGGAGTGGGCTTTGTACGCCTATTTGTTGTACAGAGTCATTCAGCACCAGACTTAATATTGCTTGAGATCCAGCTTCGGGTTTACCACAACTTTTAGTGCAGATCTCGACTGGGTTAAAGCTGTTCATTGGAAACCCATGGCCGAGTGACAGAACATCACCTGCCATATGAGATGACACAGTGTTACTTGTCATCCAGCACGAGTGAACTGAACATGCCTGGCGTTAACCCCAGTCAGGCAGCCCAGCACTCCATTTTCTTACCTTAGAGGGATGGAGGGCTGAGTTTACCTGTGTTGCTTATTTACTGAGATGGTTCACATGTCCACAGAGAGTCACCCATGCAAGTAGAAACGTTGTGACCAGGAGTCCAACTTACGAGCATTTGATTATAAGTCTAGCATCTTAACTGTTACGCCACCATCCGCGGACAATACAAGTGACATGTGGAGTCTGCCTGTGAAGTGGCATCTTGAGGTAGGCTTGCATGAGTGATCTGTCTTATTTCTTGAAAAAGTTGGGAATTATGTGCTTGAAAATTTTGTAGGACCACGCTATTATGGAGCAGAATTTTGACATGCATTAGTAGATGTCTGTCTGCAATGAGCCTGAAGGTGACAGCAGTTTGTTTGGTTGTAGGTCGGTCCGAATGCAATACAAGTGACTTCGTCAGAGAAGAGCAAAGTGCTTGGACATTCAGTCCTGCTGAATGACGTCTACTATGCCGCCGAGATTGAAGAAGTCAGTAGTATTTATACAGCATCTTCTCCATATGGTCAAAGATTTATTATTACTTTTTTTTGTGAAATCTTATAATGTAATTTTTTTATACCTCTGCTAACGTAGTGGCCGGAGGCATTATGTTTCCAGAGTGTTCATCCGTGCATCTATGCGTCTGTTTGTGCGTGCATGAGTCTTGAACAAACATTGATTCTACACTGTGTCCCAAAGAAAACATCATCGATATTTTCGACTGTAACTGGAAAACCAATTATCAGATTGTAATAATTTTTGGTACAAATATTGCTGACACAACTTGCCATCAAATGACCTTTCAGTTCCCCAACTCACCCAGTGTATGCTTCTGCACTACCTAGGGAAACCAGATCAAGCGAAATATGTGTTGAAATACACAGAAAACCTGAAAAACATCCCCGAAATTATTGATCGTAACTTGAATAAATATCAGCAGATTTTAATAATATTTGGCAAAAATATTTTCGACACAGCTGGCTATTAAATAAGTGTTTTAGTTTCCACCTCACCCAACGTCTGCTTTTGCACTTGCTGGGGAAAGCAGGCCAAGCATAATATGTGTTAAAATGAATGAAAAAACGTCTGCTTTTGCACTTGCTGGGGAAAGCAGGCCAAGCATAATATGTGTTAAAATGAATGAAAAAACGTCAATAAATTCCATCTATCCTAATCTGTGGGCCCCCGACAGCTAGTCTATTACAGGGTGACTGTCATGTCGCAGTGTGTCTACCAGATGAAGTTTAGGAATATTTGCGAAGTCAAGAAGCACTGGTAGAGCCTGGATTGGTCTGCAGCAGAACATTATCGATACTGCTATCAATGAATGGAGAAAGCATCTCCTTGCCTGTGTTCACATAGTGGGCCAAAACTTCAAGCAGTTTTACTGCAGGCAGTTGAAAAATGAGGAACTGAATGAAGTGTCGGCCACAGTGTCAGAAATGTGAACAAAATGTGTTTTTACACGTCATGTTAATTAAGCAGTCATATCGCATTGAATGAAAAGTGAAATTTCGCTGGTTGTGTTTTCCCCAGGTGGTGCAGAAACAAACGTAGGGGGAGGTGGGAAACTGAATGGTAATTTGATGGCAAGTTGTGTCAGGAATATTGGTACCAAAAATTATCAATATCTAATAATTGGTTTTCAAGTTACAGTCGAAAATGTTGGGGATGTTTTCTTTGGAACACAGTGTATTAGTGAAGTATAGTATAGCTACATGTATGACACGTGTGTGCTGTGACACTGCAGGTATGTCTGGTGGATGACAATCAGTTTACTTTGACTATCTCAAATGAGAGCGGACCACTGAGCTTCATACATAATGACTGTGACAGCATCGTGCAGGCCATCATACATATACGCACTCGCTGGGAGCTTTCGCAGCCGGTATCTAGATAGCTGTCTCATGTTGCTGCAGTGCTGCTGTTATATTAGTGTCATGGAGTGATGCTTGTTGTGACATGCAGTGGCCATATTAAAAAAGGTAAAGGGAGCCACGCCCCAGCTGGGGCGTAGGCGGGGTGCTCATCTCCCACTCTCGGCCGTTGAGCCCGTAGGTGGATAAACCACTTGAGTCCGTGACGCATGGCCAGTGCGACGCCAGACCTACGGTTACTTTCCCAGCCTCGGGGCATCACCGCCCTTTGACCGGTACCAAATTATACTGCTTGGTGACAGGCACATGTGTGTGAACAACTTGCCTAAGGTCGTTACCCGGCAGTGTCCTGGTGCGGCGTCGAACCTGCCCCCCTGAGTGACCTCAGGATTAAAAGTCCAGCACGTTACCGTTTGACTACCAAGCCACACAGTAGCCATATTGCATTGAGAGAACCAACCACAGGCTGTCAACTCATCACTTCAAATATTGATACAGCAACAAAAAGGACGACTGCCGGAATGCATTTAAGATTATTAACAAACAGCATTCTGTACTTTAAATTGTTCACATAGAAGCTATTGTTACAAGTCAGAACAAAGCTAAAAACGAAGAACTGACTCCCAGGACAGTTGAGTGCTAGTGACTAACCATGTGTTCATGCCTAAAACTAAGGTCGAAGTGGGCGGGAATTAGAAAGTTAACCAAGCCACTCAAGCTACCTAAGCCTGGCCAGCCATTTAGGTGGAGCGAGTAATGGAGATGGTTACATCCACCGCACTAGGTACCATATGCCACTCAGAATCTCAATATGATTCGAAGATAATGTATGTAGCATGTCGTGATTGGAGTTAACATGAATATATCTGCCTGAGGTTAGCCTAGTAGCTAAGAAATCTTCGATGTTAAATTGTTTTATGATTCAGTAGCATCCGGATTGTGTTTTAATTTACTTTTTGTTGTTCGTTATTTTTTACAGGCATTCTTTGCAAAGGTGCGTGTCTTGTACTGTTACTTGATTAGCATGTGTGCCTAGAATTAACATGTACTGCAGATTTTTTAGAAAGCATCAAAGCATTAGAAGTACTGGCAATCGCTATATCATGATACTGTCTTCATGCAGAACAACATGCTAATAAATGTTCTTATGTTTGACTATGGTTATGTGTAAAATAAAAATGTTATGCACATTACAAAATTATTTTACATGTAACCACAGTCTATATTTAACGTGAGTTTGATTCTGCTACAGAAATTATTGGCAAGTTCTGTGTGACGTTTTTGTTCTACGTGTTCTGATGCCTCACTGTTGTGCAGCACAAGTTATTATCGGATTAAGAATGGCTGCTATAAAACATTTCTGTTCCTAATTGAGAATCTAGCGCATAGTGGCTTGGCTTAACTGCTAAAGTGTCTTTTTTAAACTTTTCTTACTTCTTTATTATACATTCTATCTGAAGATGAGACTCTCTATCTATAGGACTTTTGTCCTTTACTGTTTCTGAAACATTAGCGTCAGAATTGAAATATTGCAGCTGTGATAACTGTAAGGCAGCTTGATTGAACGTGATGGCTATTTTTGCATTTTTGTTTAGGATACGGTGACAGTGCATACAAAAATTCGACCAAAAGATGTTCCTGGCACGCTGCTCAACGTGGTGAGTGATTGCGGTGTGATAATATATCTACCATGTACACGCATCTGAGAAATGGATATCGACTGCTTGTATATTGCCTTGCTTGCTCAGTTAGTGTATTTAGTCTAGAATTACTTGTGTTTTGATTTCGTGGATCGTGGAAAAATTGTGGCAAGCACTGTTGGCAAGTGTGTCCGAGGGGCGTTCAATAAATTCCCGGACAGCATCCTTAATACTACGACAATAAATTGCACATTTCTGACAGTTATGTTACTTTTGAACGTATTCTTCCTACAGTTCACTACAATGTTCCCATTATTCTGCAACTGAGTTTAAACCTATAGCATTAAGTTTTTTATAGGCACCTGTAGAAATTTTTGCACATCTTGCTGTAGCACATCTTCATCGTTTTTAAACTTAGTGTCTCCAAGTGATTTGTTCTGTGGTCCAAACAAATGAAAGTTACTTGGAGCTAAATCTGGACTGTATGGCGAATGCTTATCTCTTCCTTTTTTGAACTGTCTAATGGGCCAATTGCACGGAGGGGCACTATTGTTTAAAGAATGACACTTTTCTGCAGCACACCTCGTCAATTGCTGCGAATTGCTGATCTTAATCAATCAGACAATAATGCCTGGTGGTATTGTGCAATTACAGTATGTCATTCAAGCAAACAGTCTGCAAGATGACTCTTAATTAAGTAAACCAAAAAAATGCTTTGTCTGCAGCTGTCCATTTTTGCCATAAGCAGTGCTTCAACACTGACGTCATCACTAACTGACTTATGGTCGCTGCAAAAGTGGGCAAACTATTCAAATAATTTCAAACATGATAAAGTGTCACTGCTAATTACTACAAATAATCTACAATAAATTTCAGCACTTTCTACACCTTCTGTGACTAGAAAATTTTATGATTAAATTTGTGATCTAATTTGCTAAATAAACATCAACGCCCATCATTTATATGTTAATAATAATGACGTCACAATGTGACGTCAAAAATGAGACCATGGTAAGTGATGTACTATAGTTAGGGACCAACTTAATTCACGATTTCACGGCCGTGACATTTTCCGTGAAATTGGCCTTCTTTTGTGAAAAACGCCGATTTCTGTGAAATCTGTGATTTTTCGTGAATTTTAGCGTTTTTAGTTTAATTTATGACAATTCCAAAGTTTTATCAGCAGCTTTTGTACGGATGTTGCTATTTGCTACGTGTCGCACTTCAGCACTAAGTAGTTGACATTGACTGTCTTGAGTCTTGACTTAGTGTAGTAAATATTCGTTGTTCTGAAATTTCTTCGTTTGCAGTAGCGCAGCACCTCGAAATAACGTCTGTGGGGCCCGTGAATTTTGCGTGAATTTGCGAAACTCTTTCCATGAATTTTCCGTGAAATTTGACACATTTTTAAAATTCTGCCGTGAAATCATGCATTTTTTTCCGTGAATTTGGTTGGTCCCTAACTATAGTGTCAGTACAACTTCATAATAGTTTTGGTTTTCAGCTGTTACCGTCTGCTTGCTGAGAAGAACAGTCCTGGAACTTATTGAGCGCCCCTCGTACAAAGGCTGTTCATGTATGACACTGTATTGCAGGCTCTGCTGAATCTGGGCAGCTCTGATCCCAGCCTCAGATCAGCTGCATACAACCTGCTGTGTACACTGACTCAGACGTTTGACCTCAAGATTGAAGGACAATTGCTGGAGACTGCTGGTATGCGTGTGCGTGTAATGCCCACTATTGCAGCAGATCTCTGTCAACGCATTGACCCTTTGTAGCATCTAGCGGCCAAGTTGTAGATTTCTTACATGTTTTTTTTGTTAGTTGTAACTGCTCACATTTTGCCTAATGCCTATGTTCGATAGGTTGCTTGGTGGGACGTGCGTCTGTATAACGATGCTGATGATGATAGCGAATTATGATTGTTATGTTGTTACACACATCACAGCTTATTGAATCGTGCATCCAATTTTTTTATCCTTATTATGGATTTTCAGTTCGATGTCAGTAGTTCGCCACTTTTTGCCAGATGTAAGTATAATTGCAAGTAGATAAAAACACGACAGGCGTTGTCAAATGCGTGTGTATTTGTGACATACCAGCCAGTGTGTACAGTGGGTGTTGACGTGTGTTTGTAGGTCTGTGTATTCCGTCGAACAACACAATCTTCATCAAGAGTGTGAGTGAACGCCTTGCAGCCAATGAGCCTCACCTGACACTGGAGTTTCTAGAGGAGTGCATCCAGGGCTTTCGAGCTTCCAACATCGAGATGAAGCATCTCTGTCTGGAGTACATGACTCCCTGGCTGCCCAATCTCACTAGGTCTTTGAGATATACTGTTCGTAGCAGTTGTCAAAATAGAAAAATAAAAAAAAATTAAAAATATATAAAAATATATAAAAATGTTTTTCTTTGTCAGAAAATTACTGTGGCTCGAGTCTTATCTGCAGAAATTGGGTAGACATTTTTAACTCCAAGTGTGATGTCAGTGATAATGGCTTTGGTTGTTTAATGTATTTATCTGATTCCATTTTTGTGCAGCTGAGTAATGTGATGAATGGCATTCGCAACTAATTGCCATTTTTACGCACGAAAGCAGCTGCTGCTTTCAGCGCATCTTAGCCATCGCAATTCTGTCTGTCTGTCTGTCTGTCCGTCACACGGGTGGATCAGTCATAAACGGTGCAAGCTAGGATGATTGAATCTCCACAGTCAGCTGTTTGGAAGAGTCTAGTTTCACGGTCTAAAGCTTTCGCATAAATTTTAAAGGAGTGACCCCGAGCGAAGGTGCTAAATGAGAGGGGAGTAGGGAAAATTTGTGATTTTTAGCCAATGAGTCGCTCGATCTCAGAAATGGTGCGAGATAGGGCCAAGGTTACTATTAATCCTTAATAGGTAGTCGTACACTGGCTTTCGATTGGCACCGAAAGCAACGACTTTGGATGACCTTGAATGCCACTATAGGGTTTCTTATGGATTTTTGGTGATTTTTGGCTGCGACACAAATTTTAAGAGCAAACTGCATCAAAATCACTAAAAATAGACCAGGACAACCTGCATATGAAAATGTCAGCATTAAACGTAGATTTTAATGGTCTAAGTCTCGCCTCCCTCAGTTCAAGGAGGTCTGCACACGAGGGCATCAAATAAGAGAACCCACTTAAAAAGTTATTTTACCACTGTTGGCTGCATGAGACCAGTTATGCCATGTAAATGAGTGTAAATAAATAAAACGCTATAGATATTAGTCTTCATAATCATTTTTCCGTATGTCAGTTGCTGGTATCACTGAGCTTAGATTTTGTTCGCAATGGGGCTTCATACATGTATTGCTGTCATGCATTCCCCTTTGCATTAGCTAGGCTTTCATAGTGACACATTTCACTCATGTCATGGAATCTTTACTTTGCTGCAAGTTTTTCCAGAGAATATGTCAGTGAAGGAAATATGAAAATCAGTCATCGGCATTTGTTGAAGCTATGACAAAGACCTAATGGTTTGCTCATGGTGTGTGTGCTTGAGCAGGTTTTGTCGCCATGCCGATGAAAACAAGCGCCAGAAAGTTGCTCTGATTCTGGACAAGTTGATCACAATGACTATTGATGAAGTGGAGGTTAGTGTTTACTATCCAGGCTCTTATATATTCAGTTTGTCTATTCATCTCGTATTCTGCTTTGTGTATGTCAGTTTTCTATATAATTTCATGTTTCTTAGGGATATGTGCATGCTATAAAATGTTTTTTTAGTTTTTGTGCCACTTGCTTCAACATTTTCTTGCTTCGGGAGATTGACATGACTACTCGCTGTTCACTCCGATGTTATATAGTAATTGATAGATTATATAATACTTACCTACGGATACTTACTTTCTTGATGAGTGATATGAATAGACTTTGTTATAGGGACAAAAATGCTATCTTACAACGATGACTGAATCGGTCTTTTGGTGCTTTGATTAGATGAGGGCTAGGAATGTATTTATGTTGTTGTTTTGTGCATAGATGTATCCATCGATTCAGGCAAAGATCTGGGGCAACATTGGTCAGGTTTCTGATCTGCTTGATATGGTGCTTGACAGCTTTATCAAGGTAAATGGGCCAACTGGCACATCCTTACCTTACCTTACCTTACCTCCGGGGTGGGCAGGCTCTTACATCTGCCCAGCGTTGAGGCCGTATCAGTCCAGCCCAATGCGCGTCCCCAAATATAACCACAAGGTTACAGGTAACGGCTATAAAGCCGTAGACGGCTGTGAAGCCATAAATAGACGGCTGTAAAGCCGTAGTCAGCTGTGAAGCCGAAACCAGCACAAAAGCACTGGTAACATGTAGCAAATCTGCTCTCACGGGTTTGGTCAGCTCTTAGTTAGCTCCTACCCTCCAGATTTCAGAAATCTTTGGGGTCATCAGTGCAAAGCCCCACCACCACGACAAGGTGGCTGACCACGGTGGGCTGGCACATCTTTTATCTAGTTTTTCATCCGACACAAGAAAATAGATAGACACTGCTTCTGTCCATGTGCTATTGCTTCTACGGCAGTTGCATTTGTTGCACACGTTTTTACATTTCTAACTTTTTCTGCATGCTTTTGCCTACTTGTCTTGCATTGCGCATTGCATTGCATTGGACAGTAATTAGGATATCTTCTGCTACGCTGTGTCCAGGTTTATGACTAGTTTAAAAGTCAGTAAGTACAACATCAGAAACCTGTATTATGTTTTGTTGTCAGCGGAGTGTTACCGGTGGTCTGGGTTCAATCCAAGCCGAGATCATGGCTGACACTGCGGTAGCCTTAGCTTCTGCCAACGTGCAGCTGGTCTCCAAGAAAGTCATTTGGCGTCTGTGTCGTGTGAGTTCTTTTTATTATGCTTGCTTATTTGTGGCTTTGGGCTGGTTTCTGCATCTTAACTGACCAGTCAAGTTAGCTTTAACTGATAGATTTGCATAACTTGTGTTTCCCGTTGCATTAACCAACGGTTATAATGGCCAAAAATGTAAGTGGCCAAAATCGGCCAGTTAGCTAGCTGTCAATCGTAGTTATCGTATTTAATGCAACTTTTGTACCATTTTGCAAGCAGTTAATTGAAGAACGTGATACCGCGAAACGATTTTACCATATAGCAAGGTCTACAAAATGCTTGAGGAGACGTTTGCTGCTACAAATTTTACAACAAAATCCATTCATGAATGAACAAAATAGCCGTCTGCAATCGGTTGGCTGGCCCGTGGGCTGGCTGATGTGCGCTTGCGCTCATTAATATTCATGACGGCCGCCTGCACTAGGCGGAAGTAATTAGTGCCATGCGCATCGTTGCTAAGCAACTATAGTTTACCATTCAGTTAGCTAACGGCCAGTCAAGGTTTTGTTCAGAAACACGCACAAACTTAATTAGCAAGTTACAATTAACAGACGGTTTACTAACTGATCAGTTAACTAAAAGATCCAGAAACCAGCCCTTAGTGTCATTGCACTTGTGATCATGAGGTCACAGGTTTTGTGGCATGTCTTCGTTGATTACCACCATACATTTTTGTCAGTGATGCATCTTGAGACTAACATTAACCGTATATTGAACTCATGTCATATGCACGTGCTATCACTAAACATATTACAAAAACATAATATAAATTATGTACAGCAATAGAACAGTTGCAAAACATGATTACAAGACCATAAAACAATTACGTATGTGTAGGTCAGATGATAAAATTTTTATGTGCGAAAGCAGCTACTGCTTTAACACGTCTTAGCCATTGCAGTTCTGTCCGTCTCTCTGACCGTCTGTCTGTTCTTCTGTCCGTCCGTCACACCATGCAAGCTACAATCACCAAATCTTCACTGTCGGCTGCCTAGGAGACTCTAGTTTTAGGAACCGTAAAGCTTTTCCATAAATTCAGAAGGGGTCACCTGGAAAGAGGGCACTAAATGGGCAAAATTTGCGATTTTTGGCCAATAAGTCGCTGTATCTGAGTAACAGTGCGAGATAGGGTCTAGGTTACTATTAATCACTAATAGGAAGTTGTACGCTGGCTCTCAATTGCGACCAAATTCACTGACCTCGGATAACCTTGAACTCCAAAATGGGAGTTTTTATGGATTTTTTGGCAATTTCAGGCTTCGAGACACATTTCAAGAGCGAATTGCGCCAAAATTATTTGAGATAAACATGGAGAAGCTGCATACCAGGTACGAAATTTTCAGCATTGAATGTAGATTGTGACAGTCCAAGTCTCGATTTTCTAGGCTCAAGGAAACCTGCACACGAGGGCATCACAGAGCGGTACCCCTGTAAAAGTCATTATTTTACCGTTGTTGGCTAGTCTTTCGTGAAAGTGGTTGCAGATAGGCATGGGCATGCTGCCTATGACAACAAGCACTAGTGATGAGCTTTTCAGTCATATCAACGTCGATGACTTGGAAAGACCCCAAATTTCCAAAATAAGGGTTTTTTTATTGATTTTTGCGATATTTAGCTGCAGCGCACACTCTTAAGAATGAACTGCAACGAAATGGCTGGAGATAGACTGACAGTTTGCGAACAGGAACTGCTATAGGCTCTCGCATGTCTCATGAGCATTAGCTCAAGTTTCTTTTCTTATTACAATTATACCTACAAGTTGTCATAGTGTTAGTCAGTAGTTAATGACTGGAGCTGATGTTATGCTATGTATTACAGCTGATTGATCGAACGTGCATGTCGCCGACGCCAACGCTGGAGCAGCACCTGATGTGGGATGACATTGCAATCCTGCTCAGATACCTTCTTATGCTTTCTTTTAACAACTCACTTGACGGTACTTGTTTAATTTTTTGTTGTTGTTTATATGACCGTAAACTGCCGCTGCTGCTCTTAGACCTCTGCCGAGGATGATGCTGCCACCTGGTGAACACAACAGATTTCAGTTTATGCTTTTCTGCTTAACTGTGGAGGATGCTGGATGCATCCAAAATCTAATCATAACAATCTGTTCATAACTTGGAGAGGAGACTGCATAAAGGCATATCCAAAGCAACAGAACTGAACTCGCTTAGAACACTTCCCAAAATGAACTACAATGAAATGAACTCAGCTGTTAGTTTGCTGCAACACCCTTGTCAATGCAACTCAGAGTTCAATTCTGTCAATAGTACACTCCTTAGATGCAACTGAACTGAACCGAGTTTGGTTCATTCCATTTCGTTCGCTCTGTACACGACTTGTAGAGATTACATTGACTGTTATACATGTGTGTGTGGTTTCAGTGGCTAGTCACCTGCCGCTGTTGTTTCACATCGTCACGCTGCTGGTCTGCACTGGGCCTCTGTCGCTGCAGGCGTCAACACACGGTCTCGTCATTAACATCATCCACTCGCTGTGCACCTGTTCACAGCTCACCTTCAGCGGTCAGTCATTTTTCTCTGCACCAGCTCTGTGGCTTAAGAGACATTTACATTATGGACATAGTATGCACATTTTAGTTTCTTGAGTTCGTTATCTCCACTGAAATTAATGCTTGGCTATTTAAACTGAATATTGGAAAAGCAAGGACCTTAGCACAGAAACAAAGGTGCTTGTATACAACTCCATGGTGTTAGGAATTTTGATCTACAACTCTGAAACCTGGATGCTGACAGAGAGACTAAAGAACATGCTACGAGCATTCGAGATGCGTTGTCTTCGGAAAATTCTTGGTGTGTCAAGAATCTCTCACATCAGAAATACAGACATTAAGAATCAGCTCAACATCCAGCGTGACATTGTGGACAGGATCCGAAGCCGCCATCTTAGATACTTCGGCCATGTAGTCAGAATGCAACTTTCCCGATGGCCACACTGAGCCCTGTATGGTCATGTACATGGAAACAGATGAAACAGGGGATGACCGAGGAAGCGCTGGACTGATTATATTTCGGACGATTGCCAGATGATGGGCTTCTCACTCACACAAGCAACACACGAGGCTGAGGATAGAAGACAATGGAGGGAATACACGAGGCTGTCCAAACATGCTTAAATGCATCGCCATGACACTGGAGGAGGATTGGCACACCAGTTTGCACCGATTTGGGTTTTCTGTGATTTTTATGTACTGTACTTAAGGAGCGTATTTGGGACAGTTGGCAATGCATCTAATGTAAGATGGCCACATTATTAAGATGGCCATGCTGTCTTTCGGTGTGTACAGAGGACGTGACCAGAATGCTAAAGCTGAGTCTCACAGAGTTCTCGCTGCCCAAGTTCTATCAGTTGTTTGGCATCAGTAAAGTGAAGTCGGCCGCAGTGAGCGCGTTTCGCTCCAGCTATCGACCCGGCGATCGATCGTTTGCATACACGCCACCGGAGCAGGAACAAGTCTCACTCCAATCACTAGAGGTCATTACTGATGCCCTCCTGGAGATCATGGAGGTATGTTCGGCATTCCTCTGCTACTATTTACTAGCTTCTTTGTTCGGTTTTATTCTCAGTTTGGCCCTGTATGCATGGGAGAAATCGGCATACGACTGCAGCATATTTTATAGTGGCATTAGATTGGACAGGTTTTATCATCGCGTCATCTGTCCGTTTCTTTGTTAAAAGTGACCACAGGTGCACCTTCTGTTGCAACATATATCCCAGCTAACCAGCATATGTGAGAAACTTTTTATGCATCGTACCAAGTTATTCTCTTGTGCAAAATATTACATGGCCTGGCTGCTTTTTCTAAAAGTCACTTGCAACGTTTGTCAAGATTTTTGTTCTGATGTGATTCTGACACTTTTATTACTCTACCTTTAATGTGTTGGCAGTTATAAAATTTTTTTCTGTCCGCCTACGATGGTTAATAGGAATGTTTTGCTTGTTGGTAGCAAACCTTTTATTTCACTTCTTTTTGTCTCCCACTTGGTACACTCCAGCAGTAATGGTAGAAAACCGGAAATAATTTCATGCACCCTGCTAAACCCAGAACAGTGATGCCACTTGGCACAGACAGGATAGATAGGAGCTCCCGTCATCTTACAGGAATTAAGAGATTTTGTGTGTTGGAACTTTCCCTACCCATTAGTCAAAATGTGCATTGCCGGTTGTTGTCTGACTGACATTCGTGTCAAATATGTTATACAAATTTATAAAATTACAATCTTTAATTACTTTGTTTTTGACGTTTTGGCAACCACCCACCGCTGTTTTCGTCGGATTGACCATCCAGTTCATTTACTTGTATTGTTCCTTTCTGATCTATCAACAAACTAACTAACAAAGGTTGTAACTCGATGAATTTTTATAACTTGTCAGACTGTTAGTTACTGTTTCAAGCGATGAGTTCGTTCAGTGACATTGTCGGTGCTGTCAGGGATGCATGAAGGAGATGAAGGACTGTAAGTGGCGCCACGACTGGACGGACCTAGCTCGTAGCTTTGCATTCCAGTACAACCCGGCTCTGCAGCCTCGGGCCATCATCGTCTTCGGCTGCATCAGCAAGACGGTGAGTGACTCGGAGGTCAAACAGCTGCTGCGTATCCTTGTCAAGGCTTTGGAGTCCTACACCGACCTCACTCTCATAGAGGCTATCATCATGTGTCTCACTCGACTTCAGCCGCTACTCCGACAGGTTATAAGAATCTTTATTCGCACTCTGGGTGCAGCAATGAAACACAATACAAATACAATACAATGCTAAAAAAGAAAAACACACTAAAACAATAAAACACAGAGAGAAATAAAAAGAACCATGTGGCACAGTTGAGCACAATGCTTGACGAGGAAAAGCGCTCAGCAAACTGTCTACGAAAGTTATAAAACCTACTGCTAATATAAAAAGATACACAAGGCAGATCAACAGATCTCACATACTTTATATCATCACAGTGAAAAATTCTGAATACTGCCCTGTCAGTTACATGATTTAGCATAGAAATGTCCGACTTGGTGACCGGAATAACTTCGACTGCATACAACAGAGCAGAAAGACAAATTGTTTTCAGCAAGTGCACACAACCAAGTTCAGAGGTTGCATTCTTAGCTCCATAGTACATTGCGTTAAAGCAACGGTAGAACTTAATTTTAGCCTGGTCAAATGAACACTTAAATTCTCTTGCTGACTCTGACTCATGTCTATGATATCTATACACACAGTTGTTTTGATGTACTCAGTTGCTTTCTATGAATAAACCCCGAATTCTGAAACAGTGACGACAAATAAGCTAAATAAATTTATCAAAGTACGAACTTCATTGCTCTATTGCGATGGCTGTTGGCTGAGTAACATATAAAGTTGTTTAACAGAATCGTGCATTTTCTCACACAGTACCAGAGTACTACTGCTAGTTTTCAGTTAATGTCAGGCTCGCTGCCAAGGAGGTTCAGTCCATCGGGCCACCTCTCTTCCCCATCGGCCAGAATCAGGAAACTTTCAGTAAAAATAACCAAAAATGTGACCATGAGATGTCATTTTTGAGCTCAGAATGCTAAAATTAATGTGAGGGAGATTACAGCACTTCCCGGACCACCTAGCTGGATTGTTGGTTGTCTTTCACGTAGGTGAAGTCGAACCTTTTTTTTGTAAAAGTCTGGAAGTTACAGTAGTTATTAATTAATCATTGATTTCTGAACATAGGATTAAGATGTCAGCCTTTGAAAAGCCGTGCGTTATGCTACAGGACTCGCCAATACATCGTCATTTGTTCTGGGTGGCCGTATCAGTCCTACAGCTGGACGAGGTGTCACTCTATGCTGCTGGACTGGCGCTCATTGAACAGAATCTACACATGCTGGATAGCATGAACCTCTTTGAGAATCAGGCAAGAGAAACAGTAAACTGCTGGTTAAAGGTTGTCTATAGCTTTATGTGTGGCTCGGTAGTCTAACGGTAACGTGTCGAACTTGTAATCCTGAGGTAACTCAGAGGCGCAGGTTCGACTCTGCACCGGGACACTGCCGAGTAACGATCTTAGGCAAGTTGTTCACACACATGTGCCTCTGTCACCAAGCAGTATAATTTGGTACCAGCTTTACCGCTGGGACGTAAACAGGCACACCGCACGATACACTGGCCCTGTATCCATGGTCTTGCAGTGTAAAAACTGGTGTCTGGCTGAGGGCCTTAGGAAACGGAGATCAGCGCCGCCCTATGGGCCGTAAGGCTCGGGAAGGACTTTACTTCACGTATAGCTTTATAGTGTCACCTGCCATGTGGGATCACCTGTCATCGAACTCTACTCTAGCCATGCTGAACATTACTCCTTTTACCTACCTATGGAAGGCTGAGTTTATCTGGGTGCTTTTAACTAGTTTGTGCTGCCGACACTTGTAACATTTTTTCTCAGTTACAGGTACAGTTAGACTTGTTAGATCGGTGAGTTACATTCATTTGATTTTCTTTCAATTTAAATAAAGTGATCTCAAAAACTCTAAACTTGGACTGGTTGACAGCGCTAAGTTCAGCATTTGAATGGCTTCGTAATGATGCTGACTACAAAATTGTCGTTTTTTTTTAAATTTTACATTGTTTTTGTCTTGTAATTGTAAAGAAAATTTGGAAGACACATGCGCTGTTGTAGATGCAGTGCATTTAGAAACACAGCAGTGACACCTAAACTGTTGTAGTTTTTATATATCAATTTTGAAATTTAATTTAAGATTTAATGAATGTAATTCTGAACGGGTAATGTTGTACAGTAGTTTAGAGTGATGGTTGTTGCGATGCTGCTACTGCTGCAGAGTCTGGAGAGGATGATGATGGAGACTCGTGAGCCGCTAGAATGGCATTTCAAACAACTTGATCATTCCATGGGACTCAGCTTCAAGACCAACTTTAACTTTGCCATTGTCGGACATCTCCTGAAAGGTGTGGCTTTTGTCTGTCACTGGCCTTTTGAGTCTACTATTGACCACTGACCAGCCGTAATTGGTTGCTTTCAGTACTATGATTGTTTGTCATCTCTGCCACATTGTTGTGCGGTTATCAGTGTTATATTTTGTTATTGTACTGTGTACATGATGTGGAAATCTCATCATGGGTGACAGTCGGGGTAATAGTCTGAGCGAGAGTGCTCATTTGAGAATAGATTGGAAATTTTTTGTTGATATCTCGTCGATGTTGCTGCTATTATTATTATTATTATTAATTACCTCCGCCAAGGAGGTTATGTTTTTACCAGAGTTTGTTTGTTTGTCTGTGTGTCAGCAAGATAACTCAAAAAGTTATGGAAGGATCTTTCTGAAATTTTCAGGGAATGTCGGGAATGGCAAAAACTACAAGTGATTCAATTTTGGGGGCGATCCGGAAACTTTGAAATTTTCGTTAACGTTGCTTTAAATGGGGCATAAGGGAAACTGCTGCCAAACTGAATATGGTGATGCCATGAGAACATGGCGTTGGCGGAGGTCTGCGGTCTCTGACTGCTTTTCTAGTTTGTGCTGATATGTGTGGGTTTGTACAGGAATGCGTCACCCGGTGACGAACACTGTCTCACGTACAATCCGTGTGCTCAACATGCTGCTAACCATCACCGCCAAGTCGTCAAAGTGGTCGGTCTCTTTGCCACAGTCAGTTAGTCCATTAATCACTGAATAATCAGTTAACTAGTTGAAGTACTTTTTACTGTAGATTTTAAATACGCAAGTTAATTGCATGTTATTTTTGAGTAATAGTGAATCTAGTGGGCCATCTTCTTGTCAAGACAGGCTCGGTGACAATATATTTGAGAAACTGTTGATGTTGAACCAGTATGAATGACATTGTTGTGATATATAAAACATTTTATGTGACAGTCATCGTGAAAATGATTTTGATCTCATGTAATTTGGAAAATGATTTTGATTAGAAATTGTTTGGAAAATGATGATTTCGTTTTTGACGTTTGATTACTTTTAGCATAGCACATGATTTTGTTTCTAACCAACATCGGAAAGGCGCCTGTTTAGCAGTTGTGCATCAACAGTTTCGAGTTTGGTTTTGGCACCAAGCGGATGGATTCAAACGGACATCGACTGACAGACCGTGCTGCTACGATAACATTTGAACATTACAGCAGTCACTGTTATTGATACAATACAATGTGTGGATGAAAGTTAGTGTTGTTCTGTCAAGTGTATTTCAGCATTGCTATTCTGCACGTGCATGAAAACTAAAATACTCATCTAAACCGAACTGAACTGATTGTATGTTGCAGTGACAAGTTTGAAGTTACGCCACAGAGTGTTCCGTATCTTGCAGGTAACTTCTTTCTTAATGTTTTGCATCCTGTTAGCCATCTTGCCTGTCTGTTGCTCCTTCTATCTATATCAATGTCAATATCAATATTAAATTTATATAGTGCACTGCATTATCCTGAAGCATCTCTATTGCTATGTGTATGGGTCTCACTTGGGCTGGAAAGCAGACAAGATGGAGAGAAGCCAAAATGGGTGTGAACGTTCTTCGGTGCAAAAGTGACGAGAGTGGGTCATTTTTTAGTTTAAAAGGTCAAAGGTCAAGGTCACTGGATCTGGATGGCCGCACACTAAAGGATCACATTCACAAGCTGAACTTTGGAAGACTTAGGAAATTTGGTGCTGGAATTTTCTTTTGTGGCTGCATCTTACGCATTTGATGCTGTTGATGCATATGCTGGATGTATCTCAGTATCTCCGTGTTTTCAGGAGTCATGAAGTCGCAATGTGCGCGATTACCTCTGCCAAGGAGGTTATGTTTTTGCCGGTTTTTGTTTGTCTGTTTGTTTGTTTGTTGTTTGTCCGTTAGCAAGATAACTCAAAAAGTTATGGACGGATCTTTCTGAAATTTTGAGGGTTTGTCGAGCATGGCATAAACTACAGGTGATTCAATTTTTGGGGGTGATTCGACAGGAATCCTGAATTCTGGATCACTTCGAAATTTTCGTTAGGGGGCATAAGCAAAACCGCTGGCAAAGCGAATATGGTGACACCACCTAGCGAATAGCGTTGCCTTGGCAGAGGTACCTGCGAGCTATGATTGCTTTCTAGTTGTTACATTCGTTTCCAGTTGCGAGTTCTGTCACACCATTTTGTAGGTGTATGCTGAGCTGTATTGTTTAACAGCTACTGCTGGTGGCATATTTACCATTTGTCATTATGTTTTACATTTTCTGTACGTAATCACGAATAGAATACCGAGTGAAACATTGCATTGCAGCGCTGGTGTCAGTGTCGGAAGAGGTGCGCAGTCGCTGTCATCTCAAACATAGATTCTGCTCGATGCACATCTCGGAGTCGACGTCTAACGACAGTATCTATGGTGAGATGTCGTATCCTTCGTCACATCACAGCACGCTGCATCACTTGACGGCAGCCAGTTCGGTCGCTCCGCCTCCGTACAATCATCACTCGGTGATTCCTACCGTCTCACTGGCACATCCGGTGCCGGTCTCAGCTTCAGCTGGCTTTCCTGCCGGTGTGTGTTTCGCACTAATGGTGTCAGTACTACTGTGTCAGTTTCAGGGCCGTACTTAAGGGGGTGGGCCGGCTCATAAGTTCAACTCTCACCCTGAAAATACTGGGATGTTTTCACTTGACAATCAGTAAGACACATTCACTATGCCAGCAGCCCTGATGACATATTGTGCACTGTGCAGTGTTTGTCATTCCTCGTGTTTATTTATTAACAGAACTTGTAAAAACCAAGAGGGTTCACATCACAGTGTAGCACGGTAGTGCGTAACACTGTTGTAAGAGCGACTATCAAAGTCAGTGGGAAACCCCAGATTTTGGGCACCCGTAGCCCCCAAGCCCCTGAATCAATCGACTTAAAATTTGACTTCGATGATTACGTTGGTGATGTGACCCTACGTATTAAAAATGGTACAAATCGGCCCTGCAGGGGCGGCGGGGCAAAGGGGTGAAATATGATGTTCAGAATGGGTTTTTTTCTTTCTTTCACATTATTGCTTTTAACTCAAAGGCAGAATTAAATTTGCTAATAAAACAGCAAATATTAAATATAAAAAAACATACCAGTTTACACTACTGTGTAAGGGCGACCAAGTCAAATGGCCAAAACAGCAAAACAGCAGAAATCATTTTACTAGGACACAGAGTGAAAGAATGACGAACTGGCTGCCCTTACAAACCCATGTGACCTGACCCCATTTAACCTTTTCCACTCCAGCATTATCTCACAAGCTAATAAACGTAGTCAATGCAAATGTGATACAAATGTTTTCCAGCTGATTAAATGTACTGCTGGTTCGTAGCTAAAAGAGTCAAATTGGAAACAGAGTTGAATCTCTTTTGGAAGACTGGTTATATGTGGGCATGTAAGTGTACGGTACCATAATCACCATGGGCTAATTTTCATAATTAATACATGATAGCTTGGGCATTGATAGACGAGTTTAATACTGTCATGGACACTGGTTGCAGATGCAGCTGGCGTGACGGGTGGGTGGTCAGGAAGGACCACCTGCAGTGGTACAGGTGGTTCCATCTCAGATCCCACCAATGGCACTGCAGCCGGCAGTGCACCTGAAGCTTGTGCCGCGGGTGGACTGCATGCACCAGTGCCAGCAAGACGACAGAAGAGCTATGACGAGCTGGACCCGTCATCAATGGCTAGCGCATGTACACAGAAGGGAAACCAACTTGGACAGATTCAGGTCTGTAGCTTGGCTTGAGCTGTTTTTGGTTTTTTATACATAACCTGCGTATGCTAGTGCACAATCGACGTAAATGGCACAGTGCCGAAAAGCGCCACGCTGCAGGTGAAGACGCATCAGTAGACGAAAACTGTATATGTGTGAACAAACGATCCATACTAATAAAAAGTTAAAGTTTCTGACAACTGAAACTTCACAGAAAACCCAGGTATATATCTGTCCGTGCATCTGTACGCGGCACAACGTGCTGGCGTGTTTCGTTTTTGCTATATTGAAATAATTCAGCTGAGAGCTGCAGACTGCGCCAGCTGAGTGAGTTTCACCTACAATCGCTACCTGGTGTCAATACACTCACGAAAATATTAGAACTATGCCGTTTGGCCGGTCACGTATATATCTGCCAACACAGTGTGGTCAGAGACGTTATGTTTTTTCGGTTATTGGTCTGTCCGAGCATGCGAATGAACATCTCAGCTTCACTAAATTGTTAGCATCCATTCAAATCTTTGGTCAGGAGGTCAAAGGTAATGCCATCAGGTGGCTTAGCGGAGTAACAGTTAGGACATTGTTCTTACCATCAAGAGCTCTTGGGTTCAACTCCCAGTTGCATCACTGTCATGTGGTTACTTCTCGGATGGCTGACTGTCTGCAGACACATAGACAATTTTGTTATACAAAGGTTATATAAAGATGAACTCAGTCTTTCATCACTTCGGGGTAGGTAAATCATGTACCGGCCTGTCGGGCTAGGGTTGCAGCGGGGCACATTCACAGTGTGTTGGGTGGCAGATAATACTGTGCAATCCCATGTCGTAGCTGATGCTCCATAGCTCTGCAATGGGTTCTGCGCAACTTTTGACCGTTATTGTGAGGATCGTGTATTTCAATAAGTCATTGTAGCAGTTAGAGGCAAAGTTAACAATGGTAAAGTGGTTAAACTGAATCCATCGAGTACTGTGTGCATGCGTTGCGTTCAGCAGCAGAGCGGAAGTCCCAAGTCATGGCGTAGTCTTGATCTGGAGCACAGAGCAACGTCACCCAGCGTCACTGCGGCGGGCGGCACGAGGCCGTCATTCAAGACCCAACGCAGCAGCTCAATGCCAACACCCAAGTCTAGCGCCAACGCCAACACTGCTGCCAGTGCTGCCAACAAGACGGCGGAGATACACCAGCAGCACGGTTCAGCCGTGTGTCATGGCTATGCTGCAGCCGTACCATCCAACTTGGACCATTCACCGACCGGTCCGGTTGAACGCTCGACCCGTGGATCTGTGTCCAATGAGAACAACATTCTGCTCGACCCCGAAGTACTGACCGATTATCCGACCCAGGCGCTCCTGCTCACTGTTCTTGTGCGTTACTTTGATATTCTTTATTATGTAAATGAGGCAGGAAGAAAGTATGCATAAAACGACAGATAATCATCTGCACAATACTGAGTGTGAAAAGCTAGGAAATAGTTCGCAAGCATGTAGTTAGACTTGGAATTAACTGTCTATGTCACTGGTGGCATTTCCGTCATCACTGTTTAATGTTTTGGCTATAGATGCCATTTAGTAGTACGTTCGTCAGTGCACTAACTTTGGGTAACAGGAAGGTATTCGGCCTAAAACGTACTGCTACAACGATTTCAGATATTTTACTTTTGATTATTCACTCAGGAGGATATGGCCGGTTGAGTATAGATCGCGCATATTTGTGGTTACTGTATATCAAGCATTCTTTAATATTTGTAGGTGTAGCCCAGTGTACATTCTACGAATGTTTTAAGTTTACCAACTGGTATATAATATATTGTTGTTTTTAAAAAGTTAATGAACCAATTTTTGCAGGCTTGCCAGCTTTTTAACGCCAGACTATAGGTATCATGACGTAGTATTTTTCTCATTATATTCTGATTACGTCACACCATGTACACTTGCCACATTACAGATTGTAGTACTGGTACCGGTAATAGTGAAGTTTGCCATCAACTGAAACTTTACGAAAAGTAAACAGCGGAAAGAATTCGGAAATGCAAAAAATCCAAAAAAATTGTTTTGCATGAGTTAGGCCCATGATACACGATCCAAGTTCTTCGTCCAGTTACCAGATTTTTCTGGTACCAGAAACTTGGGCCCAGTGGAACATGTTCTATTTCTCACCAGAAACTTGAGATCACATGACTCGGATGCATTGCTGCCATTGGCCGCTGAGATATGCCTATATCATTATGTAGTGCATTGTCTGCAAATTAAATGGTGCTGCTTATTTATTCACTAATATTACTGCGTTAATTTTTACCAGGATTTTTACTGCATTTATTAATAGAGCGAACATCAGAAAATGAAGTTTAAATTATGCTTCACAATTGCATTTAACTGTCATTAAACGTATAAGTGCAATAAAGCTAAACCAGCGTAGTTACAACATAAGGGCAGCGTAATTACATCATGAAATACATTTCCGTACAACATTTAATTACGTTTAATTACCCATTATGCTTTGCGAATGAACGCCGTGTAACTGTGACCTCATCCCAGTAAACGTCGCCATAGGAATGAATCGTATCATATCGACTATTGATACAAAAGCATCTATATTCCATTTCATTTATTCAGTAAACACTTGAACACCACACGGTGTTAACTTTTGATTAGTATTGATTAATAATGATTGATCGCTGTGATTGGAATCTTATTTTAATGCTGGACCTGCTGCATTTTAACCATCGAAATAAACCGATGGAATTGGAGACGCCATGTTTCTGGTATCAGAAGCTGGTCACCAGAAAATTGGATCGTATGTCATGGGCCTTAGCTGTTAATATTCTCTGTTGTTACTGTCAGTTTGTTGTTATCTGTTGCAGGCCACTCTGGTGCGTAATACAACTGATGAGAACGAAGCACGAATTCTCTACGAGTATCTGGCCGAGGCATCCGTCGTGTTTCCGAAGGTGTTTCCAGTCATGTAAGATGTGCATATTTGCTTATTCTAAATTACTCATCCTGGCCTTGTTGAGATGACTTGAGACAATGATATCGTCACTAAACTGCTGAACTAGAAGGTGGCACATAAAAAGTGAAACATATTTGCTATGCATAGATTGAGCAATCGTGCCCATTTTCAGAAACAGTTAGCCTTGATCATTGCAGTGAACGTGGTCATGTTGAAGAACTCTGGAGACATTTTTGACTGCTAGGCAAAATAAGCTGTCCGACTCTTTTTAAGTTGCTGAATGCTGACTGTGTAAATAACATATAAACTTGGTAGTGTATTTCATTAAACGTCCATGGACACCAAAATTAACACATATTGTTTATCCATTTTGCTAAAACAGCGTAATTTTTTAATAATTTTGATAGTAGTATCAGTCATCAGCGTTTTATCAGCACAAAGAAATTTACACGTTTGAAATCAGCGATCTACGAAAATGCCGTAGAAAACGAACCTCCATGTTGACATGCTGATGACCTCATCGGTTGAACTCGTCGTCAGCATAAATATGCATGAATAACGTGAGCATTATAAAATCACGTTTGCTACCTCTGTACTGATGCAATTATCACGTGACACAGACAAATAAATCGGTAAACGCTGACTGTGCAACCGGTGATGTCACTTTTAGCCTCTTGCCAAGATTAGTATTTTCAGCATAACGTAACGCAGCGCCATTTTTTGTTATATTCAGACATTAATTTCGTACATTTATAAAGCTTAAATTAGCATATTATATATGCGAAGTGAAATGTCTAATTGAGGTCTACATAAATTTCATAAGTGAGTTTGACCGTGGCCATATACATTTAAACTAAACTTTTAATATGCAGATCACACCGCTTGAGATGTGATCAGCATAAGACTAATTAAAGCTCGTAAACAGTCGAGAGCCATTAACAGGTGGTGCTGCAGGAGATATATGTGGAAATGGTTGTGTGAAATGTAATGTGCTGCTAACAGACACAGCCTGCTGGACGCTAAGATAAACTCGGTGCTGTCACTGTGCCACGACCAAGTGATACTGAACGCTGTGCATAGCATCATTCAGAACATGATTGCTTGTGAGGATGTGTCGCAGCAACAGCTGTCTTACCTGCAGAGTAAGCCCTGTCTCCCCACCCACCGGTCGTAACATCCCCCCCCCAGTCTGTGTTGTGCTGTGGTTAAACGCATGGTGTCTGGTTGCACTGTGTGTTTGCTCCGAGTCGTGTTTGTTCGTGTTGGGTGGTTCAGCATCGTGCCAGTGACTGCATCTGCTGGTTCTACTGTGCAGCTGTCCTATAGCGTTGCATTGCACATTATTGTCCATCTGTCTATAACTGAAAAACAGAAACATACAGAGAGCCACAGTCTGGACATTTGTCAGGGAGGCAGGAACTACACTGTGTCTCGAAAAAACCGGACCTCTATTTCGTTTTGAAATAACTCCAACAAACTGTGCCTAATAATAATAATGATTAGCTGAGAAAATCGTCAAAAGGTACTCAATATCGTAGTGTGTTACGGGCTTACGATATTTCATAAAACGGGGTACCAACTTAGGTTATTTCCATGGTAACCAGAGAGCGCCATTTATAAACTGTATAAGACGTTGGAGTACTGCAGTGCAGTTGCCTCTACTGTTGGTGCCACAGGAAAACCTCAGCTGGTACTCTGTTCTTAAAATTTCTCGCAAAGTAACACATGCTGTTAAGTGCTGATTCTCTAACGATTATTTTTGTCAAAATCTATTGCTATT
>Ga0209367_1000775_pt1 | contig 35389 bp, 19 predicted proteins | sample WorMetLIZISLAND2_FD_187412 | JGI IMG/M metagenome (GOLD analysis project Ga0209367, IMG submission 187412) | Marine gutless worms symbiont microbial communities from Max Planck institute for Marine Microbiology, Germany - Olavius geniculatus... ... | reverse complement strand
CATGTCGCAGCAAGAGCAGCAGCAGCAGCAGCATAGGTTGGCTGGTCGGTAATCCGTCGTAGCGGGCAACGCGGCCTACTTGCTTACGACAGGACGAGGATTACTCCGACGCGATCGATCACCTCTCCTCTCCAGTCTGATGCTTCCAATCCATCCATTCGGCCGTTTCAGCAACTCTGCCGCTTTCACTGCATGCGTCCGGAATAGCAGAACGAACGGGATTTATGCGCGCACGCTCTAAACACACTCGTGTTCTGTGTGTACACCTGAGTTGTGTTGCATGTTGACCTGATTGCGACTCTTAATATTAGTTGCCATACTAACGGTCGCGCTTGTGGTACGATATCCGTGTATCTGTCGCCTGTCTGTAACGTTTTGTAATGTGGCTAAACGGTAAGTCATAAGGAATCGGAGATGGTACCGCTGGATAGGGCGTTGGTAAGACAGTAGTAATCGTTGATTTCCTGCAACGGTTTGACCGCAATTTGCAACATAAAGCTGCCGCCTGCATCCGTCATCGATGTTCGCGGAAACAGTTTCTTGCTTATTTACCGACACCAATTTAACCGAAGTTAGAACTACTATCTTGATATTAAATGCGTAAATAAACTAGACTCTCAAACCGACTGAATTAATTGTTTTAAGCACGTAGCACCACTACCCAGTGAGCTACATTTTACAGAAGGTTGAGATTTTTTGGTTAGCGAAGTCGTGTGTGACCTGAAGTTATTGGCCTTGACAGTCTCGTCACCGGCTAGACATGAAATGACATTGAGTCCATGTCACTTGCCTCTGCAACAGTCTGTCAACAGCAGCTGAGCGGTTTGCTCTCAGCCACGCATCATTCCAGCTTCCTTGATTCAGTCGCCATCATACTGCCAATCCCCTCTCCATTCCATCAGTTTCCTTATGCCTCGGGGCTCGGAGTCCTCGTAGCTGTTTGCTCAGTCGCAGCTCATCCGTCCGCTAAAAGCAGCTGTACAAAGTGCTTCTAACCGGGATTACTCGGCGTGTCGATACCTTCCAGCCCAACGGCTCCGGACCAGAGATGCACGAACTGTTTAATTTGTCAAACGATTTTAATCATTTGTATAGAATATGGCCGTTTGGTTGCAAGGTTTTGTTTCATACTGCCTGTCCACATTAGTCTCCGCAACTGCCAACTTTCTGATGGCACATCAGTCACCAAAGACAAAAACTTTATCGCACGAATACTGTACAATGACAGTCTTTATAAAAAAAAAATTTAAAAATTTTCAATCCGTATTCGTTTCATCATTGTCTCGTAAATCGTGTTACTGTATAACGACAGCTTGTCGGTTTTTGTTAAACTTTAAATGAGTGAATGAATAAACGAATGTTTTGTTGTAGAAAGTGCATCCCGGAGCAAGCGTGCAGCTGCGGCGCCGAGATGAGTTGTAAGGCCCGCGGCATCTTTAATAGCTTTTTCGACGCCAGCGAGCGTTGCCTGTGAAAGGTTGTGACAGCGATGTCGACGACAGCCAGGAATATCGGGCGTCGACAACGACAACACTCAGTACTGCTTCGAGACGCAACTGCCTTGGAGTGGAAGTTTTTCTCTCTGTGTTTAATTCGTGACACGCGTCCTTGCCGTGCTAGTAAACTTCACTCGAAGGCCAATAGAAATTGGATCATTGGGGACTTGGGGTGCTCAGGTTTTTTCACAAACCGAGATCAAATTTTTTCGCTCCTTTTTTTTCTTAAATCGTCATTTTCGTTTTTACACTTATGTTTTTTCCTTTAATCCAGCTGTGCACGAAATTCTAAAAAGCGCCGGAATCTTCGCTGACGCCAAATTCATTTTCAGAATCAAAAATAACACAATGCGTGGTCCATAACACAATCAAAACTTTCTCGGCCGAAAGACAATAACACAAAAAGAGACGCATGCGTTTAGATTTGCAAGCCTCAATGTTTTCGTACCTGACTATTATTTTTTTGGCTAAAAAATTGTACTCGGTTCGGGTTTAAATTTTATCCCTTTGTAAACGTACGCCAGTGGACAAGACATTTCCTCTGGCGCTGCTTTGAAGGGTCGCTGACTTGCTTCACAATGTTTGGAAGTGGCAGCTGATTGGCATGCGCTAATAGCATCCTAGCCACATCTATAATGCCTTGCTAATGGACGGTTGGAATCTTGGTGGTCTGCTGGCAGACATTAATTACCGGCACTGCACTCTGGCTTGTCGTCTGCAGTGCTCTGTACCACAGTTTCGCGTCTATAGCAATTTAGCGCGGGATAAGGCCGTGGTTACATGCATAACACAAAATATCATTGGAATTGTTTTGTGTTTTACATGTAGCCACATGCTGATCAACCGCAGCAAATTACTGTCGTTTGTTCGCATAGGCCGACACTGTCCAACCAAGAAACACGACACCGAACGTTTGTCCATATCTTTACCAAATACTGACTAATTATTGAAAAGTACTTCGTCTGTACCCAGCACGAAATGTGCTAAAAAGATCACTATAGGTAGAAGTAAAGCTGTGCAAGTCTGTCTGAGTTACCTCCACTGTGGCTGCGTCGCACTGGTCCGCACCGTTCAAAATATACGCGACCCGTCCAACCGTTTTGAACTTCATAAAAGGTTAGGTCTAGTGATTTCGTGCACAGAAATCAAACCGCTGATCACGTCGCAAATGCCTCTTCGTTCGAAACTGGTCGACCTAAACCAGTCCTTTGGAAAGCTTTCTGCTCATTTTATGACAGCATCGCGGCCGAATTTATGTCAAAATGTCAAACACAACGACGTCTGCTGCGGTTACTGCACTACTTATTATGACACTGATCGATAGCACATAGCACGGGCGCGCGCTGCGGTGACGTCATATAACGGGTCAGATGTTGCGTGTTTCCGGTATACGAGCAATTTCGGTCGAGGAGGTCGCTGACACACGTCGCGTATCTGAACGGATCACGTATGATTAATTGCGCCGAACACACCTTGTGATGACTGGCAAGCTCTACAAAACGGCGATTACGCGGACAGCAGGGCTCTGGACTAAAAAGAAGTCGGGGCCACCTTGACGTAAAAGCAAAATCTGCTCACGTTTTGCGTTTCGTTTTAAAACTGCAACATAGATACAAAGAGGCAACAAATTATCATAGTACATCAAAAATTGTTGCACACCAGCTCTTTTTAAAGTCTTATTTAGTCTTACCTTTTTTGTATCCAAGTCGTCACTACGCAGTTAGCATTTTCAGTCCCGGATAAATTACACTATCACACCAACGAAAGTCTGACAGCAAGCGACAGCCAGGTGAAGCAACGGATATGTGGTATTTAAAAAAATCCAATACCATTCACGGACAAAGTATAACTAAAGGCATATACGTAGAGACAATAGGTTTATTTGATCGCAGAACAAGACAACATCATTCTGCTATAAGCCTAAGTGCCGAAGTTACAGTATCACCTTATCATGTCCTAGAAACAAAGCAAAGTGTCAATGTGTCTTTGCAACAAGAGCGTAAAACGACCGTCAAATACCTTTTCGCTATTGGCCTGCAATCTGCAGGCCGAGTTTCTGTCGTCAAGCCGACGCTTAATTTTACCGTCACAGCCACGTTATTACGTGTCACACACAGCACACGAGTATTTTCAACACACAGCAGTAGACGAAAAACGAAAAAAGCGAAAAAAAACGAAACTATCAGCCACAGAATCGCCAAGCTGCACTCGAGGTAAAACAAACTTACTGCCCGCAGGCATAGCCAATCGCTATCGCGGGCAGTAATGAAGTGGCACCATCTAGCGAACTACATTTTGTGAATTCAGCTCAAATGGTTCAAGTACTATCATGCGCGCAAAAAACAACAAAAACCCATGTGACCTGTGACCTTGACCTGTGACGTATGACCTTGGAATTCAGTAGGGTTCTAGAAGTTGTCGATGTTCGTGTTAAACGTTATCAAGCTAAGTGCAGCAAACAATAATGCTGTTGCTTCCGCGTAAAATAAAAATACTCGGAAAAAACTACGTATAGGCAAAAAGACAGGTCCTATATCTTTAATTTTATTTTAAGACTTTTCTGTCAGATAAGTTATGTTGGTGAAATGTTTTAGTTTAGTATATTTTTTTTGTTTGGGCATGTAATAAAAAACGAAAATCGGTATGCGGCAGTGCTGAAATGACTGGTTTCTTGATGGTCGTAGTCGTAAAACACTGATACATGTAAAAAAATTACGATCGACAGCCAGGCATCGGGTCAGGTCGATGTCTGCAGCCTGCTCTAGTGACGGAGTATCGAGCGACTGAAATACAATCAGAAGGAATCGACATGACACGAACTAGTCGTCAGTGATTGAATACAAACTTGTCATTGAGTTATCGCGTTCACCCAGCGTCAGCGTATGCTCCGCATTAGCCCGTCTTGCTCGCCCAAACCAAGTCTTTAATTTTTTTTATCTGTAATATAATATACGCAGCAAATTTTTTTTCGTAAACTAAAAAAATATTTCGGTTCACCGACCCTGTGCAGACATTATTATGCTAACCTTTACGGAGGCGCTGAAAATAACGGACATAGAAATGACGGACATGAAACAGCAAGAAATGTTACAAGGGTTTGAACACTGTATAATGCACGCAGTTGTTTCAGAGAAACATGTGGCATTTTTGATATTGATATACTTAGTATTTCGAAGTTGCGTTTTAGTAATCGGATATGCATTTCAATAATATTATTCTATAATAATATACAACTCACCTTGCTGCTGTGACTTGTGTTCTGCCGTTGCTTTAAAAAAATTGCACACAGCATTATAATGTAATTATTTTCAAACGATATGTTCCTTGTTTTCCGATTTTATGTCGACCATTTTCATGTCCGTCAATTTCATGCCTATAGACACTTTTTGGTCCATTTACTTTATGTCCGGCTATTTCATGTCCGGCATTTTTTGGTCAATCTACCTTTACCATTAACCCAACCATGTGAGTTGAACTGAAATTTGGCACTTCTGCCTCGGCGAACGTTTACACCGGTTTTGTTTCTGCGCCTTTTATTTTTCGAGTTAAGAGCCTGTACGGGAAAAAAGAGGGACGGACGAACGGACGGACGGAGGGCTAAAACCCGTTTTGCGGGTAATTAGACAACCGCATAATAAAATGTTCGACACCATGGTCTTGCTGTGTGGAGAGAATTGAGGCGCGTCGTACATTTCCTACGTTTTTGCAGTTTGACCTAGGTCAAATCGTGCCTCGAAAACCAATCTGGGACGCCGACAGAACACGTGCGCGTGACGTCACAAACGCCAGAGAGAGAGCGAGAGAGAGAGAGGCGGGCCGCTGACATTTGTCGCCTCACCGTGATGTACGCAGAAAATCAATCACGTGTAGCGTCGCACGCCGACTTGCTATTAGGCACGACTAATGACGGACGGCGTGAAAGCTCAAACTCCACTATACTTCGATTTGTCCTGGATTAGTGGACACAACAAGTCGCGCAACAAGCTGTAGGGCTATACAACATGTTGTTCACATGCCAAGCTGTTGTAGATTTGTTTTACAGTTTGTTGTAAAAGTAATCCACAACATATGGCGACATGGAGTTTGGACTGAGTTGCTGTTAGTTACGACTAATTGGTCGACGTCGTGAAGCGCTGGCAAGGCGTCGAAGACGACGCGGCGACCGTCATCGGTCCACATCCGTACACTGCATACAAATAGACACCAAAGTCGTGTACACGGCGACAGAACTTAACTGAGGTCAACTGACCTGAATTGCCAGTTCGTTCGCTCTGTACGCGCCTTAATAGTTCGGTATATTAGTTTCTCCACTGCTTGTGGCTGTTTAGTACGATGCATACAAATAGATACTCCGGCCACGGCGTAACTAACAATGTGCATGATGAGACGACACTAACTTACTGTAGATTATCGTCCACTGTGGAAAAGATGGAGCCGTAGATTTGCATGTGGGCGTGTAGGAGTTATTCTCCTTTCGGTTTTTTCACCTCCATGATGAGACGACGTAGATTATCATTCGTCACTGTCGTGCGTGCCAACAGCAGTCTTCTACTCCAAACACAAATCAACGGACATTACCCACCTCCCTGTTCCGTCCTCGGTTAGAAGCCCCCACCGATCTATCACAAAATCCACATCGCGAATGTAACCTCCGTTTCGACACCACGTTTTATTTTCACTAGGCCTTCTGTGTCACCATCCTCTGTAATCGGCTCTAGGGCCTTAAAAAGCGTTTTACGCGCGAAAGCAGCTACTGCTTTTAGCGCGTCTTAGCCATCGCAATTCTGTCCGTCTGTTTATCTGTCCGTCTGTATGTCACACGGGTGGATCAGTCAAAAACGGTGCACGCTAGAATCACCAAATCTTCACCATCGGCTGCTTGGAAGACTCTAGTTTTAGGAACCGTAAAGGTATTCGATAAATTCGAAGAGGGTCACCCCGAACGAAGGCGCTAAATGAGAGGGGGTGGGCAAAATTTGCGATTTTTGGCCAACAAGTCGTTGTATCTCAGTAACGGTGCGAGATAAGGCCTAGGTTACTATTAATCACTAATAGAAAGTCGTAGACTGGCTCTCGATTGGCGCCGAGTTCAATGACCTTGAATGACCTTAGACGCTAGAACAGGGGGTTTTATGGATTTTTTGGCGATTTCGGGCTGCGACACAAGGCTATATCATTTACAAGGTGGCGCCACGCTACTATCGTTATACGATCCAGATAGAGAATTTGGTATTTGTATATTGACTTAGCGTGAACATCCCAATTTTCAGCTAAACTACTGAACCGGAACTGTTATAGGCGTTTGCGCGTCTCTTGAGCATTAGGTCAAATTTCTTGTAAAAACCTCGAAAGTGCCAAAGTGACAGTCAAAAGCAGTTAAACATTATGTTATTGACTGAACAGTACCGATTCGGCCCAAAACAACGTCGAATTTGAAAACGACATTATTGGCTTATTTTTTCCGAAGAAACTATCGTCAGGGTTACCTGTCTTCTAGTCTGGCAATTTGCTAAGATGATAGAATAACAACGGAAGCTGCAGGTATACACGGCATTACAGGTAGTCTATAGCTATGGCCTTTACATTGTAGATGTGTTTTGTATGCCGGATAAGTCAATACGCTTGTATTGTAGGTGAAGTCGAGAAACACGACCAACAGCAGAGACCATCACCATCATCATCATTGTCAGGTAATTTCATATTTCTTATTTGCGTACATTTTGTTATTATAGACTGATCAGAGAAAATGTATAATTTACATGTTCTGCTGTCTGACAGGCTTATGATTGCTGCCTTAATGATCACCTTAACACATCTTGTTAACGTTTACATATTTAGTGTTGGACATTACACAGCAATACAAGTGAGTCTTTTACAGTTGAATCTCTGTCGGTGATTTATTTAGAATAGACTATAGAGATAGACGACACAAATTATATAAAAAAAACAAAAGGATATTTATAGCAGAAAGTTTAAAACTTAGTCATTTATGTTTTACAAGAAAAAGTTGAATAAGCCTAAGTTTAAAAACGTTGTATAAAACGTGATTTTCTTTTTAGTTGACGTAGGTTTTTTACTAAACTAAATCTGACATAGTGGTTGAATCCACAGCTTTATTAGGACACGGTTTTTCACATTTGTCACATCAATTATCATTTTTCAGTAATAACACTTAAATTGTTGTATAGGCCTATTGACCTTTTAACGTTTAATAAAAACAACAAAACGTTAAGAACGTGTTACTTTGTTATAACAAAAAATGTTTACAAACGTTTATTACAGTTAGATATATATTACGGCTTTTATCACTAAGTGCATTTCTAAGTAGCACGAAACATCGCGCGTTTTTTACGGCTTCTGAGCTTCTAGTGTTTTGCTCGTCGGAAAATAATTAATTAATCACTGCCACAAGCCACAAGTAGATTGACAGGGAATCGAAATGTGGCAGGTGATCTGTAGGGGTATAACGTCAGACATGGGCCTAGCACAGATAAAAGACTCGACATGACAAGTTATACATATCGCAGTTGGACTGCGACACGTCATGAGTTGGTTTTGTGCAGTGGCATTTATGTGACGTGAAACGGAACAAGAAATTTGAGCTAAAGCTCACGAGACGCGCGAAAGCCTATAGCAGTTCCGGTTCAGTAGTTTAGCGGAAAATTGGGGTGTTCACGCTAAGTTAATATACAAATACCAAATTCTCTATCTGGATCGTATAACGATAGTTTCGTGGCGCCACCATGTGAATGATATAGACTTGTGTCGCAGCCCGAAATCGCCAAAAAAATCCATAAAACCCCCTATTCTAGCGTCTGAGGTCATTCAAGGTCATTGAATTCGACGCCAATCGAGAGCCAGTCTACGACTTTCTATTAGTGATTAATAGTAACCTAGGCCTTATCTCGCACCGTTACTGAGATACAACGACTTATTGGCCAAAAATCGCAAATTTTGCCCACCCCCTCTCATTTAGTGCCTTTGTTCGGGGTGACCCCCTTCGAATTTCTGGAAAAGCTTTACAGTTTCTGAAACTAGAATCTTCCAGGCAGCCGACGGTAAAGATTTGGTGATCCTACCTTGCACCGTTTTTGACTGATCCACCCGTGTGACAGACGTCAGACAGACGGACGGAGAGAATTGCATGGCCTACCGGTCTCACTGCTGTAGATAGAGCACCTTAACACAGGGCCTATTATGATTTCAATTACGATTACAATAAGAAACATATTTTGAAAGAAATGGGTAATAAATCAGTACTTAAAATTATGACAGTAATTTGTGATATGTATAAAATTTCACGGTATAAAACATCCGGACCTACAGAAATATTATTGTCAAAATAACGTTAACAGCCCATAAAATAGACGTACGGTAACTTGTAGGCTATACTCCTTATTATAGTGAAAACTGTTTGTTGTGATGGTTAATAGATAAATTTATACTTATGTGGTACATATTACCGCACAGGTATTTTTTATTTGCTAATAATTCTGTGATGAAAGGACTGACTTAAATACCTCTTTGGACGCACAGTTATATTGCTTTTCGTCGTATAGGCTTACGTCGTACTGCTATTGCCGTCTGGCGAATATCTCTGAAACATGCACCGGACCAACACGAAGAACATAAACATACTTATTTCACCGCAAAAAGTTTGCTATAGACACTAATTATACCCCTACAGCGTTTTGCCGAAATATAGTTTTGCAACAAGCTGCGTAGTTTAAATCCAACTACTAACCTAATTATAAGGGCTGTTTTGGCAGTTATTCATAGCTTCAGCGAATGGCCGGAGAAGTTCAACGGACGTCAAGAAAGACATTCTCTGGCCGGAAAATGCTGCCGATGCTTATGATGAAAACGACTCATTTTCCCATTCTCGTCATAAGTAAGTAAATAAATAAGTATAATATTTCTATAGAAAAAACCTCTAACGCTCTCGGTTTGCTAGTAAAAGACAAGTAAACGTATCTAAGCTGGCGTGTAAAGAAAGAGAGAGCGTGTGCTGGTTTTGAGTAGTTCGAAGAGCTTCCGCGGTAAATGAATAAATGAACGGGCACGAACGGACGTCTTCTTCGCACAGTCATTCCGCTTTGTGATATTGTTTATTCCTCATCACTTTTACACTCATGGATCGTCGTTAAGCCTAATCGTTAACAACGTCGTTCATTATCATTATTCATTGGACACTGCATATGGATATTTTCCACTTTTGGTTCTCTTGGGCGAGTAGGCTAAGCAACTTGTAAGTAAAACTTAAATTTATGTAGTGCATAACGTTCTTGAAAACCTTCGACGTGTTACAGTGCGTACAGAGCAACAGAAATGAAATAAAATAAAATGAAAATGAAAGCCTGAGCGGCAACAGAGTGAACGTAATTGGAGTTTATGCTGTATTTAAGCTTGATTGAAAGTTTGCAGTTAAAAGTTTGACACTGTTTTCACCAGTGTCTCTCTCTTTCTTTCAATAACAAACTTCACAAATTCAAACAAAATAAAATAAAACTATGCAAAAGCAAACATCAAGGAGGACCACCACTCATCCAAATAGTCACGATGATATGGAGATGGTGAAAGAGGCAGGAGCGGATACCCCTTCGACCTGCAGACGACCCTGGAGAAATCACATGTCGGTTCTTCTAAAGACCGTGACCAGGCAGAGCAGCTGTCTGATTCAGAAGCGTCCTCGTCAATGAAAGATCACACCGTGAGGAGAAAAAAAACAGCAATGCAAGGAAGAGAAGCTGGTCGGGATGGTGGTGATTATTCGCATCGACGACGCGACGGCGACACGACATCTTTGCATGTAAACACAAAGTTTATAAATAAGTAATGATATTGTCATTTTGCTGTATCAACCCACTTGCCCCCACCGCTAACTTTCCCCCACTTTCCTATTTAATTTGATTTTTGTTGCGCTGTACGCACTTTTAGTCGCACTGGTAAAAAGTTAAAAGCTAAAAAATGTTTTAATGACCTGTTTTAACTGTTTTAATTAAAGCTGTCAAAATCACGCACCGGATCTCTGAGTTCATCTGACAGCGAGTTCCATTCCAAACCGTTGGACCAGCAACCCTAAAAACCCCACGGTTGTATGTGTCAATGTCGAGATGGTAATTCCATGGCTAAAGTGATGTGATCGGTGAGGAACCGAGGAGCGTGTTCATTCTTCTGATACTGGCTAATAATCGTCGAATTCCGTTCTTTCATGTCAAATAGCACCGAATCGATTAGTCGTTTACGTCTTGTACTCTGATTAACGTCAAAAATTTATATCGTTATGGATGAATGCGAAAATGTTGGACTAACATGACAAATGCAGCGTTATGATAAATAAAATAATGTATCCCTGATCGAGGCTCTTGTTTCCCCAACTTTCCACAAGTGTCGAATTGCCTGAGCTAGGTAGGCTACAGAATGTAGGCCTATGTTCCATGCACATTTTATGCGCCAGCCTTTATCTACGTGCGGTTTATATGAGGTTCACATTTCGGAAAACAATCAGCCAGACGTTGAGTCAGATTGCGGAAAACAGATTCAACTTCACTTCAAACGTGACAACAAAACAATCGTAGGTTTAGCACACAACAATTATTATGGTCGACAAGTCGGCAGTCAAACAGTTACAAGCTCAAGTGTATTGCTATCATCGTGATAACGTCATGTTCAAAGTCTATTATGCAGTTTCACTCGGAAGACCAACAAACGCAGTAACTATACGATCTTCAACTCGAATCGATCAATCAAACTACAATACTTGCACATTACTAACTGTCTCTCGCGAGTATTAGACCTATACAGTACTAGCAGAAAACAGTGACGATTATTGTGTACCCTTTAGACCAACACAGTGTGTCCTGAAACTCCAGCGTCCAGCAAAGTATACCGTTAGTTGATGTTAACTTACTGTACAGTATAAACGAGTCTGCAATGTACACGCTATCGACAAGACGTTAACTGAACGCATTCGTCTATTCAATATTCTGGTGTTTTTCCTTGATAAAATTACTTCGTTAAGCGCTGCAGTAGGATACAGGTTTATTACGAAGAAAAGCAAACAGACCAGCAATAGGCACCTACATTCTACATAAATCTAACAAGTTCGACTGTCTGACCTACTGCCGCACTACAAGTTGCATTTAATTCTCTTCGGTTATTAACATTTTTGCAACCGTTGTTGGCCGAAAACGGATAAGCTTATGCACTATGTACAGCGTTAATCGTGTGGCTTTTAAAATCGGTCAATATTTGGCAATATTTGTTGTTTAACTTATGTCTTGGTGTATAATATGCCAAAGTACATCACTTCATAAAAATTGTATGCTTTTTGGAATAGCCTATAGCGTACATGGTAGGCCACGAACCACAGCAAATAAAGTACTGTATGAATATGCTATATAAAATGAAGTATTTTTGTTTATTTCGATAAACTAACACTAACATCGGTGCTTCACGAAAGTATACAATGTAAACAACAGATGCAATATATTTGACAAATCTGCAGTTAATGTGTGACTGACGTTAGAAATTTATCTGACTATATATACACTATTTATGTTGTGTTTTATTATTGACAGTGGTGCATAATGCAGCGTGAGAATTACTAAAAATAGCCTTTCACGCAAAAATCTCGACCAAGTCAAAACCAACTATAATAGCTTAACTAAAACTTGAAACTGCAGAAAATGATTGGATCATAAACCGGCAATCGGGCACTCAAGTATTAGCACTCGCATAACATGACAGACGACAAATAAATGTAACTGACTAAAGAACAGGCACAATATATTAGACAAAGAAATAATTTCTTTTCTTTTCTCCTCCGTTTTTCTAACGTTTTTTTCTAACAATACATGTAATTCGGCCTAAGAACTATAGAAATGTGGTCTTGTCTTAGAGATGTTCAATAAAACAACGATGATAATTAAGGCTACGTGTACACAACAATCAATATATGTATTACAGTAAGTAGCCTATTACTCTATCAAACAGCAACTGACTAAGCAAGTTAATAACTGTTCTGCCAACTGTACAAGCAGAAACCGTTTTTTATCTGTCAGTTTGTAGACAATGTGTACACAGTGTCTATAATTCGGACCATGTTGTAAACCAATTTTTAACAGAATTCCTAGTACGTACAAAGACTACCACAAGTAATCTAAAAATAAAAATTTTTCAACAGAGCATATTAACAATTAACCATTTTATACAGTCTGTGTAAGTGCACTACCTTGTAAAAACTTGGTCGCAACTTTAAGACACAGTTTAGATATTTTCATGATATTTTCCTGACAATCAAATCAATCGATAGCATGTGTAATTTTGCGACCGTACTTCGCGTGTGGCGACTTCATTATATGAACTTAACATAATGTCCGAGGAACGCAATGCTTTAAGCTATCTGCGTGCCAGCTGTGACAAAAACCGTCACTTCCTTCAATAACGAGATGTGGGTCCTGCAGCTGACTGATGGAAGACAACAGATCTCTGCGGCTATTTCGAACACCTATGTTCGCATGCGCGCGTCGATGGGAAATGAACTGGAACGCAGACGAAACGAAAGATCTTAGCAACGAAAATTCAGTCCCGAAGTTAAAAAAAGAGCCGACGTAATGCGCGTATATATGCTATTTAGACGGCGTCGCAGCGGCCAGCTCGTCGTAGTGTGTGGGACACACCCAGCGCACCTCACGGCCGACGAACGCTGCTCTAAGGCCGCCGAAACGACCACTGCTGGCGTCGAAGTGTAGGTAGCGCGCCAGTGTCGTGCGACCTACAGCCGGAGCAGCTCCAGCCGGCGGTGTAGTGGATGTCTGGAACACAGCTTCTGCCGACATCGACTTCGACGTTCTGCTGTGCACGTCGACCACGCCCTCCGACGCATTCACCAACACCTATACAACAACAACAGTCAGTTTTTACATTGAGGCTTGACTATACAGTAAAAAAGCGCCCTTGGTTAAATATTTTCGAGACTATGCAATATATAGGCAAAATCCTGTGACCTGTGCTTACTACTTAAATCAGGAGTGCTGTCAGCATCGCCTGCTTCGGTGAATTTCGCGAATTTTCATAGCAAGCTTACTACATGCGTGATGCGTTTATTTGTGTTTACAGTCGAGTTTTTGGGTGATGTCACACGTTACGTTTGTGATAAATAACGGAATATAAATAGGCCGACGATGTACTCCCCGATTGTTACGGGACGTTTGCCTAGGTCAGCATTGTCGATGTTCGGCATCCGACTCTAAGCTAAATAGTCGTGTAGTTAGGCCTATACTTTTCAAGTAATGTAACTGATGTGACTACGATAAGTCAACGTTACAGACGGACCGACGATCAAACGGACAGACACTTTACACAGAAGAACACAAGCTGTTGTCTGGCTGTGCACATAGAGAACAGCGCCGCATTGTGGGCAACGTGGCTCGAACACAACCGTACTTTTCACTTTTTAGAATGTGGAGATAACAAGATAATTCAGACAGCAAAAAACAGCACAGACCTTGGTGAGCACAGAGACGATACGGTCCTTGTAGCGCGTCAGCCAGGCGCACGGGTCGATCTGGTGATAGCCGTCCACGGCGACCAGAAGCTCGTAGCCGTCGACAAGTTCCGTGATCACGGGAGCCAGAAGCTTCGCGTTCTCCGGGTGCTCGTCGACAGCGTTGAGGCACTGTATGAGCGGTAGTGCAAGTCGCACGACTGCCGCCAGCAGCTGATCGCCAGGTCGACGTCGACGACGCGCCGCCGCGGTAGACGACGACAGACATACGGCAGGCGAGCTGAAGCGATATGCCGCATCGTCCACCACGTGCCAGTACCCGGTGTACTCGCACAGGAAACGCGCCTCGTAACCCTCCAGGAAGTGCGTCTGACAGGCGGAGTACCAATCGGTGGCGGAACGCTGTGCGCTCGACGGTACTACGACCACTAGTCGTGGATGATCGAGCTCCGAGAGGACGTTGGACCCCGCGGCGGGGGGTCCGACGCCCTTGCCGACGGTCGGTGAGGTGCTCCAGCCGGGCGGCACGGCGACGGATTCGAGTCCACCGAGTGACGCCGGAGTGACGCGGTAGTCGCCGGTGATAACGCGCGCCCAGCTGCCCAGGTTGTGCCACTTGCTGCAGATTGGACGACGTCGACGTAACAAGGACGAGGAACTGCCGCTGAACGCCCACGGATACTCGATGCGCTGCGGACGCGCATAGCGCATCAGGATGCACTTTGGACAGACGACGTAAATTCGTCGACGAGCTTCGTCTGAGTTGAACGCGTTCATTGCGTCAACGTCGCCCGATAGACCTATCTCGTCCGCGTTTTCATCTTTGTCGTCTGGTACGGGCGTGTCGCCGTTCACACTGTCACGAGACCAGCAGCTGTAACTCGTTCCTCGGTAGGCACTGATCGTCGACGCTCGACTGCGCCAGGCGGCAGACTTTGATGACGTCACGCTCAGTGTGGTGCCGCCGTTGGTCAGGATGTGGTCGTCGCTGGTCTTCACCGAGCACGTCTCGACGTTGGCGGACGTAGACAACGAAGATGATGATGACGATGTGACTGGATCGTCGTCGAGGTAGCAGTCGATGAAGTCTATCACGGCGTGCATCACGCAGCAAGGACTCGGTCCACGCACCTGAATGCTCAGAGATCTCATTTGACAGTCGATCGAGATGCGCACACGGTGAACGACGCTCGAAGCGACCAACGAACTGGCTTCTGCGGCAGTGGTTAGAACTGTGGGAACGTCGACAGAAATGGTCGTAGACCGGCACAGAGTGTGGTCGATGACTGCCGATGACCGCTGCTGCTGGTGTGATGATCCGGGCACCGTTCTACCCCGACGACTAAACCGGAAGCAGTCTTCGCACGGTCCGACGTCGTAGGTGGTGGTGAAGACCACGTGATGGCGGAAGAACGTCGGCGACGGATGCGGCACGACGCACAGATGCCGCACTGCTTCCTGTCCGGCGAGCATCACCTGCAAGCTGGCGAACTGTCCGGGCAGCGTGCGTCGCAGCGGCACCTCGCACGTCACCTGTTTCTCGCTCCAGTCCGGAGTCTCCGGCCACAGGTCCTCGCCCGGACTTCCGGTTTCCAGCAGAACCGAAAATAGAAACGCGCGGGAGGATGCGAGCTGTGTGCAGACGCCGAGGCTGTCGAGAAGTGCAAGCAACCAGCGGGCACTGGATGCCGGTGTGACTGTCTCGCCACCGTGTGATGCTTTGGCCAGCTTACGCTCGACGTCGACGTCTGCCAGGTGGTCTAGAAGGTTTTGTTCCAGCACCACGGAGCTGTCGACCGTCTCCAGTACTCGGCTGATTGTGTCGACGATCCACGGCGGGTGAACTACTACTAGAGAGGACGTAGACCCTCGGCGTCCGTCACTGCTGCCCACCCACACGCGACCACGACGTGCGTAGTGCTGCAGGGCGTGACGCGCGTCTCGCGGTGCTACGTCAAAACTTCGTCCGATGGCGATCACATCGTACAACGGCAGGCACGGCTGAGTCGGGTCTTTGTCCGCCACGCTCGCTAGATGCCGGGCAAACTGCCACCATGACAGCGGCACCGTCGTAGAGTCAGCCCCACCTCCGTCCTCCCCTTTACCCTTGCTGAGCCGTACGATTGCCGCCCGCAGCTGTTCGACGCCCAGGTTGACTCCGCCTGACCGACGAGCGTCCTTCGGGAACGCTTTGGTAGACTCTATCTCATAGTAGGCGACCACGTGCGGCAGCGCTCCCGGGCCACCCACCGTGTCACCGGACGACTGGCCGTTAGCACACACCACCGCCGGCGCCGCCACCGACCGCAAGTCATGTCTTCGGTAGATGCTCGTAACGTCACACACAGTGACGTCATCGCCGTTGTCATGCGGTACCACTGACGGCACGTGACCGTTCATAAGAACCTGCCATCGGGTTGCTCATAAGTAAGCAAGTCACTCTAATAAATGTAATAATCGTTGTCCATGATCAGCATAGTGCGCTTTATTACGTGGGCGTAATAATAAGTGCATTGTTCCTCTGTCTATTTGTCTTGTTTGTTCTGTATGGGCTACTAACTCGAACACAGAAAAAAAAACGAAGAAAAAGTATACACAATTGACGTAAACGTTTCCCAGGGCAAAGCAGTCGGTGTGCCAATGTTGAAGTCGAAATGTCAAAGGCCGATTAATAATTAGAATTTGGGGTGCTCAGTGCAGTGTGTTAGCCAGACGGATGGCTGCATGTCATGTCAGCACTGGGCTGACATCTTCGCTCGTCGCATTACAAACTAAAAGCACTCGGAGAACACTAGGAGTAGAAACATAGCTTCTACGAAAAATAATAATTATATTTAATGCGGTGCTGAAGTAACTATTGTGTTTCAAACCCTAGCAAAGTTTGCAGCAGCAGTAAAACCGGTTGTCGTTGGTTTATGCATTTAAGCTATCACACATTAATAAAAATCTTTATTCGCCACGAATGAGAGAGAACCAATAAAAGCACAGAACAACAAACAGCAATACTATAAAAATAACAGATACGAACACGAGCGTCGACTTCAAATCAATCATAACTTGACTTAGTCTTAACTAAAAGATATCGTGTAAAATTAGCCGACCAATTGAAAGAAGTAGAACGCAGCGCACCCTGTCGGAAGAACTACTATGCTGATTGGACAAATCGACATATCCAGGCGCGCCGGAAGCGTGTCGCGACTTGACATAAGTTCGCCGGCAGTCACCCAAGTCTCTCGGAGTACACAGCAGGCAGTGTGGCAAACGCGCGGTGTACTGGTGCGAGTGAACAGCACATGATGGTTGCAACACGGCCTCGTAGATTGACCTGCAGTATAGGGTAATTCTGGTGTGTAAAGGGTTAATGTCAGTACTGAATGATGTTACTGTTTGTCTATACCTTTGAATATATCTGACCGATAACTGACCAATAATAGACCGATAACAAAACTGAAAACGTTTGACAGTTACGTCATCGTATATAAAGCTAGACTAAAACTATGTCGGTTCCTTTACCGTTACTGCTATCCCACTCTACGAAATAAACTCTCTGCGAACAATAGAGCCGCTAGTACTCTAGGCACTTTTAAATTAAGGCTTAAAACAGAATCGTTCACTTCAGTCTACCGCATGCACCCAGAACAGATTGGCGCCATCAAACCCCTCCTGCTTTACAATAACGACGCTGGCGCTATGACAATCTTTTATTCACCAACATTGGTAGCACAACAGAAAGAAAGACAAATAAATGAAAAATTAGGAACTACATAAATAATAATAATTAATAATAATTAGTAGAAAGAATTGTCCGGGCAAGTACCCACAAATCAGACAATTGAACATTACAAATTAACGTTAAGCTTGCGCGATAACTTCTCTGTGCGCTTACAGAGAAGCTCACTCGGTAACTCAAAGCTAAAATATTGCCTCCATTCATCAACTATAGACAAATTATTAGTACACAAAAGTTTCATTAACAGTCTATACACACAAAAGTCCAATGATTGTATGTCTGCTTTGTTAAGATGACAAGCCTATATCAAGCTATATCAGACTGTTTTTAGATTAGACTAAGATTAGACCAGATTGAGCTAGCACTCGTAATTTAAACTTTTGACTTTTTATACTGAAATTAGTGGCACAACTAACGTTTCTCTCAAGGGTCTAAGGTGGTACAGTCAATAAGTTAGATAGGATTAGACATCAGACCTCCATACGTCGGCGGGAGAGCAGAGTGTAGTGGCGGATGATTTGGCCAGCTCAGCGGCTCGCGTACCCACGAGGAGAACCGGCACATCAGGCGCCACGTCCGCCAACGCCTGCAGCCACTGACGCAGTCGAGCGACACATCGAGATGACGATTGCGGACGCTGTTGTTGCTGCTGCTGGAATAGCCCGCTGCTAGCACCGCCACGCGGTGAAGACTCGAACGACGTGAGGTCGACGACCAGCAGGTATAGGTCGACGTGGAATTGTCGGACGTAGTTGAAGGCGTGGTCACTGGACACGAGGAACGCGCTCACGCTGCACGTTGTCGTGACGTCATCATCCGGGCACTTGGTCTCGAAGCAGCGCACCTCCAAACCGCCGGGCACGGGCACGGGCCGCTGCTGCCACCACCCAGCGTGTTTGTTGCTCGAGGAGGTCAGGTCTGGTGGCTGTACGTGATGCGGTACCCCCCGGCTGCTGCTAGTGCAGACTCCACGCTGTGAGCACAGTGCCTCGAGCAGCGTGGTCTTACCGGCGCAGGTCGGTCCCACCACGGCGACACTGATGTCACGCACCAGTTCAGACGCCCGTTCGACGGCCAGCCGTCGCTGCCTGGGCAGATCAAGCTCTTGGACCAGTTGATCGACAGAGCACCGTGACTCTACGCAGCGCCCCGGCCTCCCGGCGGCCGTAGCGTCCACGTCGAAGCCCTGTAGCCGGGTGATGAGCGGCGTCAGTGCGGAGTCGAGCCGCAGCCGGCGGTTTCGCCGAACATCGACGACCGACAGTCGCGGCAGGTCGTTCAGTGACGCGGGGAGACGACGCAGGCGATTGCAGCCGGCACGGATGACACGCAGCTGCCTCAGAGCACCGACCCACGGCTCCAACGTCTCGACACGGTTAGCCGCCAGCGACAGCACCTCGAGCCGTTCCAGGCAGCGCATGGCGGCGGCAGGCAGACAGCGCAACCCGCGCGGTCGCTGACCGTCGCACGAAAACACCCGCAACCGCGTCAGCTGACCGATCTCGTGCGGGATCGCCGCCAGCCAGTTGCGATCGACTTTGAGTAGCTCTAGACCGCGCAGTCGAAAGACGCCCACTGGCAGTCGACGCTGAGACGTGCGCGACAGAACCAGCGAGCGTAGAGGAAGACTAGTCATTGTCTCGGCTGTCTCGTCGCCTAGCTGCAGCAGTGGACAGTCGACCAGGTGGATGGAAGTCAACGACGAATAACAGACGCGCATCAGCACCCTGGCCAAAGTAAAGTCAGTCAGTCCGTCGTCCTGTATAACGACAACGTTCTTCAGCCGGTAGTCGAGCGTCGAGTCCAAGATGACGTCCGCCGAGCTTCGTTTTACCAACACCAGACGGCGCAGCGAAACTTCGTCAGCGGACTGGGACAGTCTCGCCATGGTGGCGCTAGTGGACTTTGAGGAAGAAGTGGACACGCAGACGTCGTCGACGCGGTTGGAAGAACCGTTGACGACTGGCGACGAGTAGACGTCGTCGCAATCGTCGTCCGTTGTCATCTCGACGTCCTCTGAACACTGCATCTCTGGCAACATCTGCAGGACAAAAGTACATACACGAAACATGAAACATAAAACACTTCGGTAACTGACTGACTAACTGACTGAATGAATAATTGATTGAATGATTAATTGGTTAATTTTAATACTTATTTATGTATTGTAAAAATTACACACGCATAGAAGACTAAGCCTACACAGCGCAGATGAATTCCTGAGTCAAACAGAATGAAAAAAGTCCAGATGGCTGTTCCTTCCAGACAATAATATATTCTGGTATAATATTTGCAGTGTCACGTAGACAAGATGAATTAACATAACGCACTAAAACGGTACAAATCGGTTCAAAGAAGCAAGCATTGTTTTAAATTGCTTACTACTGCGATATCTAACGACAGACAATCCTTGGCGGAAGAACGCGGGTCTCTATACCGAGTGCTCTTTAGTAATTTGTTGCTTCTTAGTACATGTACATACAATTAAATGGAAACAATGACATTCACAAGACCGGTCTAAAATCCATTCGATGAAACGCAGACGTAATGAATTAGCGCAAGTGCTCGCGACGCGCTCAGCTGAGAGGCTCCTGGAAAGCGGCATGGCTTTGTGCTGATAATCAAGTTCTCTGTGACATAACTAAACTTCACTACACTTCGATTTGTTGTGGGCTTGTTGTCGTAGAGCTTGTTCTACTGCATGCTGTACAACAAATCTAAAACAAATCGGTGTGGAGTTTGAGCTTTATGCTATGTGTTAATAAGCCTTCCGATACTGCTCAGAGTCTACTACGATTTGTCGTCGGCACGTTCTACGACTTGTAGCGGATTTGTTGTACAGCAAATTTACACCAAAACGAAGCAGTGGAGTTTAGGCTTTGTGCTGATAAGAGCGGGAAACGAAATGACGAGAAACGAGCGGCTGGTGCAGAGATGGATTGCTGATGTCCTAATAGCAATTTGGGCGACAATTAGACTCGCGCGCACTGCCGAACACAGGCGGTTTGCTTCCGTGTGGTCGAATGGACGATGTCTTGAACAACCATTAGCTGATTGTCGCCCGGCCACCGAGCGTATTGTCTAGCGGACCACACACAGACGGAAACGCTAAAAACGCGGGATCGGAAAGCGCAGGACTAAATTTACACAGGTAGTTAACGCAGAACTGGAAAGCACGGAAACGACATGTTTATGGATAGCGAGACATAGACCCTAACAAAATCGAGTTCGCAAGTGTATAGCAATAGTATTGCTTTTTTCTTTGTTCAGAACATGTATTTTACATATATTAACTGTATTTCACACACATTGTTTTTGTACACTTGGAGTACCACAGACGGTGGTCCTGTGTTTTCCAGTCCCGCGCTTTCAGTCGCCCCACACAGCCGGACGGACAGACGGACCACACGGCGAGCGAATGGCGAGCGTGCGCCGTGAAAAGGCACCGCGTCAATTGTACACGGAAGCACGCCGCTTACGTGACCGACGTCAATCAACGCAATTACTACTAAACAATTATTAATAGCAGTCCTGTAGCAACAGCAGCAGCAGCAGCAGCAGTCGTAGTAGTAGTAGTGGTAGCAGTTAGTAACAAAAGCGATTAAAGTGCCCAAAGCAAGACAGCGTCACTGGGCGGGGTGAGATACGAGATGTGGAACAGTTTTCAGACGGGACTGGAAGACAGCCACGGAAGGGGCAGAGATTGTAGCAGTAGTAGTAATCGTAGTAGTAGACATTGTTGTTGTAGTTGTTGTAACGTCAATCAACGCAATTACATTGTCGTGCAGTCGCCGGCCTATTGCTACTGTACGGTTTGTCACGTAGAGGCACTATAAAAGCCGTGCCGGATAAGTGATACTTTACACCTAGTAGGCAGAGCACTTGACCGCCAGTTCAACCAGTCTTAAATCTTAATGCTCACACTCTGCATTTCGACAACCGTTTAGGCCTACCAACGCTATCAGGCAGTGCACACGTGAAACGAAACAGAAATAAAACGGAAATAAAATAAAACTGTTCGGTTTGCGTTTTATATCGCTTTTATCTCTGCTTTACAGTTCGCACAAGCAGACAGACTGCCATGGCGTTGTAATCAACACAGCACTATCACAAGTACTTGAGGCACCTTTACCTTTTAATTTACGTTTGCAAACATTGTTTTAACAGTGCGCAATACTGACCAAATATTTTAAACATTTTTTTGCAAATGTTTTAACGTAAACTCAGTGTGCTCGTATATTTTTTAAATGTGGTTGCACATTCTTAAAAACGACGTTTTGTTTTATACATTAATGCAAACTGCAGCATAAGTCTAAAAATGGCAGATTAAAATTCACTGACACGTCTTCACGGGTCGAAGTTAACAAAAGGCTACACAGATTCATCAAATTACAGCATTTATCTCAACGATTTGCACCTTCTGGAGGCGGATGCTAAAACGTTAACGAATCAGTCAATAAAACTCGAAATTATTCCATGTATACAAGCGGCTTTTTAGAAATTGCAATAACAGTAGCGTCAAAAAATCTCTCCGTGCAACCAGCGGCTGGGTGGGGCAGGCAAAGCAAAAAAGCTGCAATTTTCCAAAAAAACCTGCACATTTCTGACGTAGGAGAAGTTTGCTCTTAAATTCCTTCAAAACGGGAGTTAGAGAAACAAATTTTGCATTTTCGGACGACAATTTTTCAATTTCGGACCAAAAAAAATTTGAACAATTTTTTTCGGCAGCCAAAAATTTAGGCCTTTACCCCCTCTGCCATGACGCCACGTATACTGGATTCAACGGTTTTACCTTGTGCGGCTGCAGTGAGTCGCATTTGACGACGTCGAAATTTGGCGCGTCGAGGACCATCTGAACGGCAGTCACGTGACCCAGTCTTAGCGCCATGTGAAGCACCGTCTCTCGCTGTGCCGTCTGTAAGACATATCACACTAGTTCAGAAACAAACACCAAAGCAATTTGGCAAGAGAAAAAAATCGCTTTTGTATTCGCCAGGTGGCAGCATAGTGGTAATCGCCAGGTGGCGGTTTGACAGCAATTTGCCCCTCGTACGGAACAGGCGGAGAGCGGTCAGTCGAACCATCGGACGGACAGACAGACGAGCAAGACCAGTAATGCGGCTTGTTGAGAGGGCCGCACGATAAAAAAACAAACGCGTGTTCACACAGCTTTCATGTTACAGCAAAATTAATGTGTTCAGCATTATATTCATCTTTTATTTAGCAAAATATGACAGCAAACAATGTCATAACAAGAAAATAACAAGACGCGCGAAAGCTTATAGCAGTTCCGGTTCGGTAGTTTAGCTGAAAATTAGGGTGTTCATGCTAAGTTAATATACAAATACCAAATACTCTATCTGGACCGCATAACGATAGTTCCGTGGCGCCACCTTGTGAATGACAGACTTGTGTCGCAGCCCGAAATCGCCAAAAAATCCACTAAACCCCCTATTTTGGCGTTGAAGGTCATTCAAGGTCATTGAATTCGGCGCTAATCGAGAGCCGGTGTACGACTTCCTATTAGTGATTAATAGTAACCTAAGCCCTATCTCGCACCGTTACTGAGATACAGCGACTTATTGGCCAAAAATTGCAAATTTTCTCTACCCCTCTTTTCTTTAGCGCCCTCGTTCGGGGTAACCGCCTTCGAATTTATGGAAAAGCTTTACGGTTCCTGAAACTATAGAGTATTCCAGGCAGCCAATGATGAAGATTTGGTGATTCTAGCTTGCACCGCTTTTGACTGATCCACCCGTGTGACAGACAGACGGACAGACAAACGGACGGACAGAATTGCGATGGCTAAGACGCACTGAAAGCAGTAGCTGCTTTTGCGCGTAAAAACTAAACTAACTGTGGTTAAAGAATTATTACAAAAATGTTCGAGCACAACGGAGAATACCTTAAATATACATCAAAGCCAATATTTTGCAATTATCTATATGAAATACTGTAAAAATAAAAAAGTAACATAATGCCAGACGGTAATCAGTGACAGCAGCAGCGAAGAGTTTAAGGTCGTAAGCATCCACTCTTACTTCACTGCTTCGGCTTTATTGCATGCTGTGAAAGTAACCCACAGTGAAAAATTAATGGTTTCGTGGGCTATAGGCCTATACCCATATCAGTTTCCAGCCTTCCACTTAACGACGTTACGGTCGTGATTTTACTACTGCTTGATCTACGTATGTTGCACGTTTTACGCGCCACCCTCTGTGTGTGTGTGAGCAGTGACGTCAGACGCACCTGGTCCTTGACGTTGACGTCTGCTCCGGCATCGATGAGTTGAGCGACGACGCTGAGGTCATTGCTGGCAATACCGTACAACATCGCATGATGCAGCGCCGTTCGACCGTCCTATATACACGTATACATTATGCACCATGCTGCAGCACACACGTTCTGTTAAGCACATTTTCCTCCGACGCAAAGCACGCAGCCGACGCAAGCGACGTAACAACCGTAACGCAAGAATATACACGGCTTCCATAGACCTCTTGTCTTCAGGTCTTCTATCCTCGCGTTTTGGCCACTGCATCGCTTTCGTCGGCTGTGTACGTTGCGTTTGCGTATTAGTGGGCCAAAAACGCAAAAATGTAATTTTACCGGGACCATCCAGCGCTCGCCAAACCCCACAGCTAGTGGGGAAAGACTCGCTGCACCTCTACAAAACCTCTTCCCCGATCTCGGCCTTCGGCCTCCAATTTCGGCACGTGGGGCTCACGAATGAACCGAGAAGACAAATTACTGGCTAGGTCACCAGCACAAGCACAAATAATGGTAACTGGTCACTAGTCCGAAGAGGCACTAGTCCGAATGTGGTCAGATGCCGGTTTGCTAGAGCCAGTAGCTGTATCTAAAGGCCGCCATAACCAAGGTCTGCCATAACCAAGTTATCCTGCTTCCTAAACCTATCAGTCACTAACGCTAACCCTAAACTTATCTCTGACCTCGCGTTGTTTGGACTGGTGTCCATTCAAACTACAGAGCTGTCCCCTAAATAATGTTTAAAGACTTGTGAAAATGTGCATTTGAAATGTACACCCAGTTGCGCATTTCTAAATTCGCGCTGACACGTGGCAGACGATTTTTGTTCCTTCTGACTCCTGAGTATAGACGGGCCAGCGCCTGGTCACTAGGTGGTCAATCGGCGGCCACCCAACGAGTCAGTACGTCCCACCCAAAGCGATGTCAGCGCATCGAACGCACATAACCGTCATCGATCTGTCGTCACGCCGGAGGGTCCCATCGCCCACCCACCACGCTAAAACGCCACACCATGCCACGGCGACCGTCCCGTCTCATCATTACGTCGACGAATGACCGGTTAAACGCGGTCGCTTCAGCGTCTCACGCCAGTATATATGTGTGCCGGCCCGTCGCTCGTCAGACCGTCTGGGTGTCCGAGGACTGAGATCTGAGGTCGGGGTGTCCGTTAAAATCCCCTCACAACCATACCCCCTGCAACTAAATCCCACTGCCACGCAATGGCGTAGACAAGGGAGGCCCAGGGATCCAGGTCCCCTCCAATCTCATTATTTTTGTTAAAAATAGATATTAAAGACTCAGGAAAATAATTAAAATTGTTGCCACCAGACTTTATTTTAAGGCTGTAATGCACCGAATTCGATTTCGGCTGAAGCACCCCAGAGCCCGCTGGTGAAGCTCATGCACAGCGCTCCCCAGATCTCGTAGCTGGAATTTTGGGATTCTACTGCTTAGGAGAAGTAGGGGAAGGAAAACGGAAGGCGAAAAGGGGAGAAAAGGGAAAGGAAGAAAAAGAGAGGAAAGCTGAAAAAAGAAAAAAAGAGATGAGGAGAGGAAAACACGCGAGGCCCCCAATTCACATTTCTGTCTACACTGCTGCTTCCACAGAATCCGCTTAAGACAAAAATCCCCTCACGACGAAATACCCTACAAATAAACTCTCGCTACGAGCCTTTGGCAAAACCCTTTATAACACCACCGCGACAGAACCCGCGTATGACAAACAATATCACAATGTGACAAAAACAACGAAACCCCTAGCATAAAGGAATGTTAATACCCCGTTTACACGTCCCCTTGTAAACATCCGGAGAGTAGGCGAAGTGCTCATCTCCCGTTCATCTCGAATGTGGATAAACCACTGAGTCCGTGAAGTCCAGTTCGACGCCAAACCTACGGTTACCTTTCCAACCGCAAAGCGTCACCACCCTTTAACCGGTACCAAATCATACTGCATGCTTGGTGAACGGAGTGTGAACTACTTGCGCAGGGTTGTCACCTGGTAGACCACCGAGCGAGAGCCGAACCACCAAGACAAGCGCCTCACGCTAACACGACGTCCTATCTGTGCCAACCAGTAGGCTAGCAGTAAGCTGGTACCTAGTAATTATACTATAGCACGGATAGCGCAGGCATAAATAGGCTCAATTGAAATATGTCTGCCGAGATCCCCTGCATAGCGAATTGGTACCTTAAGCATCCGCTGCCTGAAAGGTCCTGGGTTCGAGTCCTTGTGCATGAAAACTTTTTGCAACTTTTTTTCTATTCCCTGTCCTAGTAATTAATTTTTTTCGAGGTAATAAATGTCTGACTTGGGGTTAAATGTTGTCAAAAAAGTAAAGTTCGCGTGCTCGCATTTTTCCACATTTTAGGGTTAGGGTTAGGGATAGGGTGGGTCAGTAGTTAGGGTGCCAGTGTTTGTTCATTTATGAGAAATTGTACGAAATTGTTCGGCACAGATAGGACGTCGTGCTGGCATGAGGCGCTTATCCAGCAAGCCACCAACGTAGGGGATTTCATCGTTAGGAGCGAAGGGATATTATGTTGTCGGTGGAAGTTCCGTCGTTCAGCCCCTGAGGTCCGTAGAGTGTGTATGGTCTACTCGGGAGCGAGGCTCCTCTGGGGTGGGGTTGATTTACGGTGCGGTGGTCAGCGTGTTGTCTGACCGCGCCGGATTAATGCTCTCGTATTAGATGACGACGGCGACATCCATGCCATCGGCGGAAAATGAAATCAGCAAATGCTCGGACTAGAAGGAGCTCGGAGAAAGAGGCTGTTTATTGGTCTTCGGCACACGATTATGCAGTACGCACGCATCGTACAGGAAACGCGGCAGGCACTCGCACTGCTGCACAGACCTCTCTGATCTACAAAGTCAGTCACCGGACTTATTATGGGCGCTCTCCCACAAGAGACCTCGTTATGCATCGCGCTCTGTCTCTCCGCGCCGGTCTGTCTGCCTGTCTTTTCCACACTTGCCGCTGCCTTGAGAACGTAAAGTTGTAGATAGTTCTGTTAGGCCCTCTGTAAATTATCCGTACTGACAGAAAAAAAAACATTTCACATAGGACAGCCATATTATTTATCGGATTTCATAAAACTATATAGACCAATAGAGCCTCACCGTCACTTTCTTGCTGTTCCTTTTTATGCTAGATCTTCTTTTGCCGCTCGTTTAGCCACTCACAAGCCAGCGCCCCAGATTCGACCTTCGATAATTGGCGCTATGTAAATGTTTCATTGATTGATCAGCACCTGCTGCAAATTATGCGTCAATAGGTTAAAAATGTTTAAGGAATTAATTTTTAGGCCATACATTTTCTTACATGAGTCTACATTCGCTCAGCATGGAAACATTTCTGATAATTGTTGATCGTTAATTCTGCCGTTAAAACGTCTAATTGCAGCTAACCCTATACTCAACCGGAAATCTGCATGCACTGGCCTCCAGCATTCACCAACGGGCACTTGTTAACGATGGCACTGGGTCAATGGGTCGTCGCTACATTGTCTAGTGGGTCACACAGGTCGGTAGGTTACTGTAGAGTTTTTTTCACGACAAATTGTTCAGCCTGTGAAGCTGCAAGGTGACCATAAATTCACGTCGTGCGTGTGAAACAACCAAACGACTGATTCACTTGACTGTTGCATCGGACGACGCATCAAAGTCATCGATCATGATAAGCACCACAGAGACTTAGCGCCACCAACCACTGCAGCTATCGGCTCGATGTAGATAATGAGATAACTTTCGCGAATAAACCATTGATTTTTTCTTTTGTTTTGCATCGCTCTTTTTCAGTTTCCATATCTACAGTTTTCAATTTATTGCGCGGCCATCCTATAATAGGCCGCAATGCGGGTTTTGCCTGTTCCCCTGTCCGTCCGTCCGTCTGTCTGTCTCTCCCATATACAGACCAAAAACTCGAAAGCAGAAAACCGAAATTGGTGCGAACGTTTTCCAGAATAGAATAAGCCGGTTTAGCTTAAAAGGTCAAAGGTTGTTGCTACAGTAGAAATGTCAAAAAATTAAACTGCGCAGTTATAGGCGGACGACCGCACAATATATCGCACTAGACAGACAGTTACGACAAATTTCTCTATAGTGTAGCACGACAACGCATAGGCCTACATAACTGTTATCGGCAATCACTGTGATTGCAAGTAGTTGTTTTGCCGACCGCTAAGCTGTAAGCTTAAAGGTCGGTCCTTTGTCGTGACTGTCGTCCGTCTGTCCATCCATCTGTCTGTCGTCCATCTGTCACGGATGTATTGTGGCTAAACGGTGCAAGCAGAGCCTATGTTGTTATTGATCACTAATGGAAAGTCGCATACTGGCTTTCAAATGACATATAAATCGATGACCTTGGATGACCTTGAAGGATTATAACGCACTATGGAATGAAATGTTTTAAGCTATAAGTGGCCATATCTCGGAAACGGTGCCAGATAGAGTCTAGGTTACTATTAATCACTAATAGAAAGTAGCATACGCCCTTTCAGATGACATAAAAATCATCGACCTTGGTTAACCTTCAAGGTCAGTGACAACCAGTACGGTCGGCCCCACCCTAGCGACAGCTGGGCTTTATTGCTCAAATATCAAAATGAACAGTAACAGTATGAAATATCGTGTGTTCGAACAGCAGCACACGCTCTCTGTCCACTTTTAGACGTCATTTCAAACACTTTTACTTATCGTTCTGCCAATATACTGCATTTGTGGTTATTTAAAATAAACGCGATACTAAATTGTTTACTTATCTACTTGCGTATCTGCTGGAATGTATAATTATCAATGCTGAAGATACTAAGATGTTAATGTACACGTATACATACGTCGTCCGTGCGGTCAAGGTCAAACCGACGTTCGTCAAGGACTGTTTGGATCTTCTCGACGTCTCGACACTTGACGAACTCCGCGAACATCCGGAAACTGATCATAACGTCCTATCACAAGCACACATTCATCATATTATTGGTGTGCTTCTCAGCGTAATGGCTAGCGTGCCGGATTTAATGATTGCGAGGTCAGTGGTTCGACTCCCGGCCATTCCACTATCAGGTAACAATCCTGGGCAAGTTGTTCACGCACCACACGCACCACAGCCCGTCGGTGCGATGCCCCAATTTGAGAACCCTGCTGATTAAGTAATTCAAATCAGATCAAATCAAAAAAATATTACTTATTTAGCGGAATCGCTTTTGCAGCGCAACGATTCCATGTATTCCTTGACACTTTTTGTCTGCAGCGTGGTCTGTTTGTCGTCTATCCCCCTACTCGTGCACCGTTCGACCGCGGTTTTGCCTGCACCGGTAAGTATGAACGCAGTACGGACTGTACGGGTGCAAGCTGTGGTACAAGAAAGAAAACGAAAATAAATATCTTACAAAAACAAACAAGCATAAAATCGCCAACTAAAACTCAACGTATAGCTAGGCCAGCTAATAGCGAACGTGCCGGTCAGACCAGCAACTCTGTTCAGCGCAGCATTGCAGCACGACTGTGCCAAAGACGTCAGACGCCGAAGCTAATTATATGAGCTGCATATTTCTACATCTATGACGCGGCTAGAGGTCGCCACCGTCACTAGTCGTGGCAGTGGCCTTCTGCTTATCATCACATTCGCCGAACAGGCTCGGATTCCACTGGCTGCGATGTGTTGTGCATTTGTTGCGCAACATTTGTTGTGTAAATTTTAAATGTGTTTTCCATTATTTTTTTCCATTATTCCATTATTCTTTTCACGTATCAACTTGCAATTTTGCAATTTTCTTTGCTGTATTTTTCTGTTTACTGCTAACGACGTTTGACCAAGTTAGAAAAATATTAGGTTTCATGTCCATTCGTTTGTCTGTTTGTTTACAATAGTAAATCAGTTTTATTGTTTCAATAGCGTGTGAATACCGCCAGCTTACGTTACAAGAAATATTATTAGATTGTGACCAATCTAATGTACTCCTCTCGCGTATCATTTTCTTTGTATTCTTTTAAGAGCTTTTTCCAGGCTTGCCGTGGATATGAAATTTTCCATCCATATCCATATCCACAGATTTTCCGTGGATATCCGTGGATATATCCATGGATATCCATGGATCCATGGATATATCCATATCCACAGACGCTTTTTTGCGTACATATAGCCCACAAATTTTCACAAAATACAACAGGGCAAGAACGTCATTTTCTCCCAAAACAAGACGCAAGCATTTTCCTCCTGAAATTGTGAAAAAAATATATAAAGGTAAAAAATAAACACAAATTTGCATTAAAATATAACATAATTGAGTATTTTCCAACTTTCTTCAAAATCTGCACAATTTTATTGCTTCTGTTTTTGGCCGACCGTTAGGTCGAGCGATATGTCGACTGCCTGTCCATAAACCATGTACTGGGGGGTCGGGAATGGTACTGTGAGATAGTGCCACGGCAACTTACAATAGCCTGTCAAAAGTAACCATGAAGCGGTTTGGCCGCAATTTTGAATGCAATGTTGCTGCCTGCAGCCATGACCCACGTGCACGTGCGTTGTATTGTATCCTGGCGTTGACTGTACATTCGATATAGCAGCGTCACCATTGCGTGTATGGGACTGCAGTCACTCTTGAAAATCGTTTTCTTTCCACGACTTAAAGTCGGACGCTGGCTTTCGGGTATAGACGGTACGGTCGGCCCACCTCAGCAACAGCTGGGATTCTTGTTTTACAAAACGCAGGTTGCATTCATGTACGTCTACGGATATACGGTAGAGTATACGCTTTTGAAGCACAATTCTTTTGTACTTCCTACTAGCATTCAGAGTGTTAGTAAGAAAAAAATCTTTTGTAATTTTCTTAGCAATTGATAACAAAAAATAAAAATAAACTCACAAACGGACAGATATTTTGCTGAACCAACAGCACTAAAACACTGAAAATTATGAATTGACACTGTTATAATGCTAATTAATTAATTTAGGCTAACTAAATAATGACGTGCTGATGTCATTGGTAATTATTCATTTGACTCAACAGCATAAATAAACGAGAAAATGAAGAGTAAGAACGACAGACAAGGAAATATCGTAAAGACAAAGCATATAAATACTCAATTTATTTAGGAGGCGCGACAGCATAATATCCATGGATATATCCATGGATATATCCATGGATATTCATATCCACGGCAAGCCTGGCTTTTTCGTTTGTTCCTTTCGGCTTGTATTAGAGACCCGGCGTCTAATTGAGAGCCGTTATTATACTAATACTGACTGGCGTCAAAATCGTTATTGGAAATTGTCTCCCCACAGTTCATAAAAATTGCCCAATTTTAGGAACAAGGAAAAATTTCCAATAATGGTCGATGACGCTAGTTGCCATTTGTCTTGTTATACCTCAACGCATGCGTCTATCTGGCGCCGTTACGGATATATGGCGCCTCAAAGATAATAGGGTCACGACCTCGACTTTTTGGGGTCACGTGACGTCATCGGTCACATGGCCATTCGATTCCCGGGGGTCGACTTCCTATGGGTGGTCCATAGTGACCATGCGTCTATCTGGCACCATTACGGAGATACGGCCGTTTGAAGTTCTTCCATGCTCTTCCAGGAACAGTGGTCGGTCGTCGGTCAGTCCTCAATATTACACTGATCTCATATACTCCTCTTCGCTACTTTAGGAACGTAGCGGGCGAGAAGTAAAAATATAAAGGCCTACCTACGCAATACATTATAACACACTTAGACAGAATGTGAACTATGTATACGGTAGTCACGTAAAAAGTGTACGTAGTGTAAGTACTTTCCCGGGACAAAAACGATTCCATTGCACGTCGGAACGTTACGATCACAAGAAGCAATCGAATACTTTTTTGCTCGCCATGCGCCACGCGGATGCAGGCGTGCGATTGAGATTGTCAAATGGTCTCGGACTACCGGACTGCGTTTCGATAGCGGTCCGGCTCAGTGAAGCCAATAATCTCACGCCATTCAGTGGACCACCCAGGCCGAACTGAATTGAAGCCGGTCTAAGCGGGAGACCGAGCGGGCATTTCCAACGTGGCCGCGGATCGGCATCAGGCGCGCTGCCGGATGACGATACGATTGTTGGACGAAAGAAGTCCGAGAGATAGAGACAGAATGTCCGTCCTATCGAACGAAGAAACGAACGGACGGATAAAGTACGCCGGTCCCAGAAGACAAGGACATCAGCTCCGTCCATACTGCAGGCGTGCTACTGGGCAGGATCTAACGGACGACGTCTTAACGTGCATGGGTCTGTGATTCAGCCTTGTCGCTATGGGCGACGAGACTTAGTCCCGGTATTAGCGCGCGGTCAACTTTTATGTCTCTTTGTCGTTCGTGAAGCTAAACGGAGTCTATTTTTTCGAAGAATCTTTGAGTTCAGCTTCGAGTTTCGAGTACCGGTACTTTCCTGAAAAAAATAGAACCGCTGACAGTTCGGAAGAACTGGAGTAAAAAGTTCGCCACTAGCGCTTCGTCAGTCTGCTTCGCTGCACTGGGTGGATTGACGTTTTCGCCAAGTTGATATTTTTTTGGTAGAAATATTGGGTTCTTTATGACCGAAAATGTAAAGTGCAAACTTTTGCCACGCACTGTCTATACATAAAATTTTAACTCTCCTAATACTCACATGTTGATTTAGCACAAAATGCAGAAACTGTTCGGCTACACTCGCCCATCCCCAGACATTTTCTACCATAGCTGTACTATAGCTGCGAGCATTGGGAATATATTTTATAGGCCCACGCATAGGCTCATACACATAAAACTCTTACAGAACGTAGACCTTATAAAATCTTTTATTTAAAGTACCGTAAACAGTTCGATAATTGCGTATTCCGAAACGAGCTAAACACATTTTTAACAAAACGCGTGCACTAACGACCTTCAGTAACGGCCAGAGTTAACGAAGCTGGCGAAATGGAATGGCGACTAACGCCTGCTGTCCGATGTAGTTTTAGCGCCATCTCGTGATCATTAACTGGATTTCTCTTGAACGCCATCGCGCCATCAAGGTCGCCCCACGAGTACCATAAATGTCTGCGTCTATAATTCCGCATCTCGTTGAAAACCCAATTACGCGCCAGAACGAAAGTTTTCGTGCCGGAACGGTTCGAACCTCGTCCGTACAAAACGCTGGAGATTCTCTCAGAAGAAGCATCACTACTCACCACGGCAACAGCAGCAGCAGCAAGCCCATTAACTTTATGCAACATTCATGCTTATAAAGGTCACCAGCATCCAAATATTCATCTGCCATAGACTTGTAACTTCTAACTAAATCGACGCGTTATATCGCCTATATACAGTTGGAAATCAAAATCAGCAAAAATCAAGGGCGTCATTTAGGGGTCTACGCTCCTCCCAAGGATTTATGATTTTGAATTTTTAACGGTAAATCGTACTTTTAAAACGGTGTTACTGCTGCAAAAGCAATGCGTTATGTAAACTAAGACCCCTAAGATTACTGAGACCCCACCCAATGATTTACTGAAATGATGCCACTGGCAGAAACTTTCGTTAATACGAGCTATTTCGGCTTGATATTTTTCATCCTGCACTGACATTAAGTGCATACACATTGTGACGGACTATCAAAATGTCGTATTCACTGAGGTTCAACAGAGCAAAGTAACTCCACGCAGCGCTGGCAGTTGATACGATATTTGATGGTTCTTGCCAAAACGCATGCACTTCGTATATAGTCTATGAGGCAGCATGATCCGGGAAACGCCAAACGGGAGCGGCGAAATGACTTTTTACGCATACAGTATTTCTCCCGCTACCGTTTTATATCTGTTTAATGGCGCACGTCGACGCGGGAGGCCGAAGTTGCAATAAAAAAGCGACGTTGAACTAACGGCCGCATAGCATAGTATCTATAGCACCGCATGCCGCACATCGCCAGTCTACACATTGCCTGGCGAGGCACGCAGAAGAAGGCGCACGCATAGCAACAGCATCACGACATCATGACATAGCAGCAGCAGCAGCAGGAGAGAAGAAAAAAACAGAGAGAGATGTGTCGGACAGAGAAAGGGTGGCGCGAGTGACAGACAGCCAGATACTAAGACGCGGCGCCGAGGCGATCGCGTCCAATACAGCACGCTATAAACGGACGGCGCCGACATCAATTCATCAAACTTGACTGCAGCATACGGCCACAACTCCACTTGCGTCGATTTCTTGCTAATTTGTTGCGCAACATGATGTACAACAAAATGTACAACAAATCGATATTACGTCCAAAGTCCAGAGCAAACCGGCCACATGTTGCACAACGAGTGCACATTAAAGGTCAAATTGAAGGTCGTTGACCGAGAACCGACTATACAGCATCATGACACGTCAAAATATTACACAATTTGCTGTAGGTTACGACTTATTGTTCAACGAATCCACGACATATCGATGCAGTAAAATGTGGGCATACATCATCGCAGCTGCAGCAACAGCACAGCAGCAACCCATTGCTCCTGTCAGTGTCCTGTCGCCGTCCGTCTATCCGTCCGTCCGTCGGACCGCCGCCATTATACAGTACAGATTAAATCTCAAAGAAAAGACCACCCAGTTTACAACATTACTTCTCTCGTTGGCTTTAGTCGTCGCTCTGACTACGGCGTTACGCACTAACGTGCTGCTTTGTGATCCATGTGATCATTTATACAGTACAGACGCCATCTGAACACTTTTTGTAGCTTTTCGTTCTATTAGCACACCGAGCGCGTTCGTAACGCGCTACGTAATTTACTTACTTATTTACTTACTTGTTTATTTATACAGTACAGATCCGGCCGGCAGCGGATTCGACCATCGCGGCTGATCTTCAGTCGACGCAGCTGTCCCCGATATCAGTCGAGCCAGGACAACCAGTCGGTCCGTGGGTCTATAGGTCCGTGGGTCCGGGTGGGTCGATGTGGCGGTTCGCATGGTGTGGCTGCTGAGATGCCACTAGAACGCTTGTCCTGGCAGGTCTAGGCGAAACAAGGCGCGACCCCGACCACCCAGCCAGGCGTCGTTGGTGGTCGGTCGTCGGCGAGGTAACGACGGACGCCCGCCTGCAGCGTTCAGCTGATTACCTCGCAGTGTCTGCAGCAGTCGGCTCTATCTGCCGTCTGCATGCGTGACGACAGTCCCTCATTCCGTCCAGCCAACCACTAGGTGACGCCACCGCAGCCGTCGCAGCCGACGCTGTACACTAAACTTATTCGTCCTCCCGGAACTTCGACCCCCACAGAATCAAAACCCATGACCTGATTGAGATATTATTCAGCAGCACATTGACACACAGTCAGTGTGATGCGGGCAATATCACCTTTTGTAATTTTTGCTGTTTTCGATGTGCAAGTCCTTAAATGTTGCCGTTAACAAGTGTATAAAC
>Ga0209367_1000774_pt1 | contig 35389 bp, 26 predicted proteins | sample WorMetLIZISLAND2_FD_187412 | JGI IMG/M metagenome (GOLD analysis project Ga0209367, IMG submission 187412) | Marine gutless worms symbiont microbial communities from Max Planck institute for Marine Microbiology, Germany - Olavius geniculatus... ... | reverse complement strand
AATCGCTGTTATGTACTCATCGACGGACTCCGATAGTTGCTGAACGCGTTGCCACAGTTCGCTGGCCTTGCGCCAACGTCGAATCTCGGTATCTTGAAAGCGTTGTGTGAAAGCATTCTGCACATTCGTCTAGTCCGATTTGATGACATCTTGTAAATTATCGTACCAATCACCCGCGATATTTTTCAACAACACTGTTACCAGATGTAATTTATCGGCATTAGAAATTCCGCGGTACACGGCATATATCTCGAAGCCAAGTAACCATGCTTCAGCGTCTTCCGACTTTGTTCCCCAAAATGACGAAGGTGCTAATGCCGCTCTGGCCTGCACAGGCTATCTCCATGAACTAGGCTTGCTATAACCTTTACCTTAATTTTTATGAGTAGCTGGCGTTCCAACAACCAAGTGCGCCTCGCTATACTTAAGCTTATAGCACCAAATGACCTGGCGCGAAAACATTCCATGCAATGCCAGTAGCTGCTTAGCTATAACTTTCCTCCAAATAATAAACAAGTTATAAGCGATAAATTAAATCCAAAATGTCGGACTAAATTTGCGGTTCCACATACAGGCTTGCCATTATATTATACAAATAACAAAATGCAAGATGCTGGAGGTAGCAGTAGTAGTAGTGGTTGTTGTTGTTGTTGTTGTGTACAATGTAACTGTTCAATGACCTTTCAAACCTTAATAAAACCGCAAATATTATATATAAAAAATTGCAAGCAATTTATTTAATGTTGTATGTCACAGCGTTACAGCTGCAACACTGCAAGCTCGATTTTAATACGGCTTCTACCTTCCTACAGGGCCTAATAATCCCTAGGAAAAAATCAAACGCACAACTAGCGGTCAAATTTTACGATTTTCTTATTTCTTTTTCTTATTTTCTTATATAAATAAAAAACAAAGAGACAGACAGGGATAAACAAACAGACGAAAAATTATCTACTGACAATAAACACAAACATCAAAAGCGAGTTTGTGTCAGCGACAAGACAGACTTTCAGCACAGTTCAGATCGTTCGACAAAGCAAGAAAATTACAGTGCTGACTACAGCCAAAATTCCAAGTTAGACGTGACAGCAGGATTTAACAAAACCGGGTTTTGCACAGTCTAACTGAGTAGATAAATAACTACAATATAATGCCTAAAACAATGACTGTCTTGTTACAGAAACGCCGTTATGCTCGATTAACGGCCAGATTTATGCCACGAATACACAATAATACGTACTACACACTGAGCAAAAATATGTAACTCACGGTACTGATAACCAAGGGTCCAGCAGTCCGCGAATCCTTCCGACGACAGCAATAAAAACAGTTCACAGCGGCAACAGTACGAGTCGGAGCAGCGGCGACGGGACAAACAGCAGTTCCCCGGACGACGCTCAGCTTCCAGATCAACGATGCTACACCGCAGTTGGCTCCAACGACTGGTGACGTTCCGTTCCACGCTCACAGGTAATAGACTCCAGACTCCACCGACTGGCAACGTTCTGGTCCCAGCTTCACAGCCTAACAAACGAGCGCATAACAGTCATTCATTCTATTGCTACACAATATTTAAATACGGCTACGTAACTGGTAATTGAAACCAGAAACGATATAACATATTGGCGAACAAGCAGCAAAGCCAAGCCCACCGTCAAGCACACATTACACATGGTTTATACAGCCTATAGATATAGCTTACTTATAGGCACGTATACGACTTCAAAATACATCTATTACCCAATAGATTAGTACATCAAACGAACAGAGTACGATTCGTTAACCGTACAGTCTTCAAGCTATTGGCAGTGAACAAACATTCTATATATCTATTACGCAACAAAATACAAAGGAACTCAGCTTACCGCTTAACAGCGGCTTCGCGATCACAAAACGAATCCCATCAGAACATACAGCTTCCTGGTGGAGCGACGTTTGTCCCATAATCGCTGGCGACGACTTACAGTCCAGTGCCGGATACACGACGGTCAACTGGCTTACAAACACGCCATAACGCATGGCCTCACACAGCTCTATTAACAACACCAAACCGTTCGCACGAAATTCTCCGTAGCGAATGACGGGCAGACTAGCGCGGCTATTGTTTACCGGTTCAAGTTTACCGCGGTTTCGACAACATATTGGCCCAAGTACATCGGACCATATGACACGTGCCAGACAGGCCTATATACGGCCTATTTTGTGCTGATGTGCCGTTAAGAAACTACTCACTCACCCTTCTATATACGGGTGTACAAAAAACACGATTAAAAGCAAGCAACTACACGAGTGCACAAAAATACAAAGCAACACGCAAATACACTAAATAGGCGTACCGCGTAGAAAAAATGACGCAAAATGCACAACGCGTCGCACTTAACTAAATACAAAGGGTCTTTAGATAGGCTCAACCGTGACATTGTATAAGCGCTGATGTAAAACGGCAAAAATCAAAATGTATAAGCACAAAAATTATGCATTAGTTTAGACATTTATATCTTGCTACTGAAAACAGATCAAATGTTTAAGCTAATACATCAGTCGATGCGTTAACCCTATTGCCTCTAAAATGAGACACCTCATTTAACGGCGTACTATAAAATAATTTAGGCACTAACGGGTTGTACAACTATCAGTGCATATGCACCGTTCAGTGTGCTGCCTAGTACAATTAATTGCTTTGTGACGTAAATTAATACTGGACAAATTCTTGTAAAAACCAGAGAAGTCTCTACCTGTTTTGCCTAGAACTTTTAGCAAACCTATAGCCATTATTATTCAATGATCTAAAACGAAGCAAAACTGCTTTTTCGTGGCCACTGTATCCTCCAAGCACTTAATAAACATGATCATTATCATACATTCAATTAATGTAAAAACAACTGTGGCGTTCGGCGTGAGTAGGCCACAATGCTGTGAGTGTCACGGTTGAGTTTTACTTAAAGGTCCTTTGTATAGTTAAGTGCGACGCGTTGCGTATTTTGTATTAATATTGTCTCTAGTCTTTACGCGGTGTGCCTATTTTGTGTATTTTCGTATTGGTTTCTGCGCACTGCTATAGTTGCTTGTTTTTAGATGCGTTTTCTGTACACCCGTATATGTCTGTGTGGCACGTGTTTATGTCGTGCAATCGACTGTGGCCAATAGCTAATCGAGTTGTCGATCGCGCGGTAAAACTCGACCGCCAGACAATACCTGTATTGATCTGCCTGTCAGTCGCTACTGAGAGTTGCGTGAAAGTGTTTTGCTGTTGTATATACAGTTGTGCGATGCCATGTGTTATGGCGTTTTGTAAGCCAGTTGGCCCTGGATTGTAATCTGGCACTGGTCTGTCAGTTACGTCGCCAGTGATTCTGGGACGAGCTTCGATCTACCAGGGAGATATAGTTCGGGTCGAAGTCGTTTTGTAATCGCGAGGCCGCTGTTAAGCGGTAAGCTGAGTTTTTTTTGTATTTTGTTGCGTTATATATGCGTAGGATGTTTGTTCACTGTTAATAGCTAGTTAGCTGTCCGGTTAACGAAACCGCCGGAGTACGGTTTGTTTGGTATATTAATCTATGCTTTTGTCCGCAAACACGCTTTGGGACAAACCCAGCGTCATCATGCCCTTAATGACATTGTTGCCAGGTCGTTCGCTTCTGCTGGGATCCCAGTTTTAAAGGAATCTTTTGGGGTCTATCGGGACAGCATTAAACGTCCGGATGGCATCACACTTTGCCATGGCAGTCTGGAAGGGCTGTGACATAGGTTGTCACGATTGCGACCACACTGGCCGACCTCTACCTCCCAGCTTCCTCTGCACGTACAGCATCGGCAACTGAGGCAGCCGCTACAAGGAAGGAAGCCAAGTATGCTGACATGCCGGCTTTATTCTCATTTCAGCCAATCGCTGTTGAAACGCTTGGGGCGATTAATGAGTCAGCTGTTGACTTTCTCGGCGAGCTGGGGCGCAGGATCTCCCCCGTGTATAATGTGTAGCTATCCGTAAACTTGGCTTTGCTGCTTGTTCGTCAGTTTGGCATATTTTTTTCTCGTTGCAGTCAGCTACTTTGTAATAGAACTTTAAGTATTATGTAGCGCCAGAATGAGTTTTGTCATGTGTTCATGTGTGCAATCCGGTCCGGTCTGATCTGGTCTGATCTGGTTCAGCTGGGACCGGAACGTCACCAGTCGGTTAAGCCTGGAGCGAAGGATCATCCGTTGAGCCGGGAGCGGAGTATCACCGTTGAGCTGGGAGTGGGACGTTATCAACGGCGTCCAGTGGAAGCTGAGCGTCGTCTGGGAAGCCGCTGCTTGTCTCGTCGCCGCTGTTCCAACTCGTACTGTTGCCGCTGTGAACTTATCTTATTGCTGCCGTTGTCGGAAAGATCCGCCGACTGGTCGTCCCTCGGTTATCTTTACGTGAGTTAATTATTTTTGCCAAGTGTGTAGTCTGTAAGATTGCATATTTTGTGGCGTAAATCAGGGCGTTGACTGAGTATAACGGCGTCTCTGTGACAAGATAGTTATTGGTTTAAGTAATATATTGTAGATAATCGTCCACTTGTTCGAACTGTGAAAATCACGGTCGTGTTAAAACCTGCTGTTACATTTAACCTGAACTTTATAGCTGTAGTCAGCGCTGAAATTTTCTTGTTTGTCGAACGATCTGAACTGTGTTGAAATCCTGTCCTATCGTTAATACAAGCTTGTTGTAGGTGTGCGTGTATATTGTCAGTAGATAAGTTTTTTTGGTGTCCCCTGTATTATTATTTGATAAACTTTTGATCTTTTTCTTGTTATTATTATTTATAAAGGTTAAACTAAATAGTTGGATTTTTTGTCTTGCTCTATTATTTTATTTTTCTTGTTTTTTGTTGTATTCCTATAGTGTTTATGTGTGTTTGTCTGTCTTCGTTTTTATTCGTAAAGAAAACCGTGAAATTTGGCCGCTAGTGTGTGTTTGATTTCTTTTTTAAACTAGAAGCTGTAATAAATACGAGCTCGCAGTGTCGCAGCTGTAACGCTGTGACATATTTGGCGACCCCGACGAGACCCCATTCGTTGGGGCTTGTTAGTATCGGCGAGCCACTATTTATTAGGCTTTAAGTAACTTTTTGTGGTAGTAATAGTGTTGCGTTGTTATTTGGCTTCGCATACGCTAAGCCGGTGTGTGTTCGTGACTACTCAAACACATTTAGGCATCTCGTCGCTTCGACTTGCCGTGACCTTCAGTTAGTCTTGCAGTTGTGGATTATAATAGCTTGTCCGTACATTAGCCGTTAATATAAATAACTAGTAACAATTTATTTTCCCTTTCTTCTCCTATGAGGACGGTACATATAAAGTTTGTCTGTTGTTTAATTTGATTTTCCTCTTCCTGTCAAAGTTTAGATAGCGTTAACATTTATAGTTCTAGATAATACTTAGTTGTTTTCTAAAATGTTTCATTGTATTGTAGTCTTGGTCTTGTTTCTTTAAATTTTTTATTGTATTGTACTCTTGTAGTCAGTTATACTTTGCGTGATCGGAGTCGAGTTGTAATATCATTAGCCTTATTCTTTATAGTGTGCGTCGTTAACGTAAATTACATTACCACTTTAATTTCCTTAAACCTCTAATTAATTAAATACTTTATAAATTTAAATTTTACATTTTAAATTTAAATTTATTTTTTTAATTTAGTTTTTTTTGTTTTGTCGTTTAATAGTTTAAAAAATAATTATATTATCTCATAATACTTTAACTCTTAAGTTTGTTTGTTTACACATTGGGGTTAGATCGGTTATTTAAAGCGTTATTACCTATCGTTAGTTCGCGTTTGAGTTAAACTCCCCTTCCATAATTTAGTACCTAACGTTCGTTTTCGGGTAAGTTAGGTTACCCATTTACCATTTTATTACTCACCGTCGGTGTTGTGTTATTGGTGCTAGTGCGAGTTACAGTCAGGCATAACATTAATCCACAGTATATAATTCAACATGTCGTCCATTCAGCTCAGCAGTTAAAGGAAGTTAGAGCGTCCATGGGTCTTGAAGGAGCGGTCTTAATTAACTTCATTCGGGAGCAACAAAAGATAGAACGTAAAAGAGAGATAATGAGAGAGACAGGCAAAAAGAGAAAAAAAGGATCACAAATCAGCTGAAAGGGAAAAGGAAAAAAGAAAAAAAAGCGTTCTACGGAAAAAAAACAAAAAGAAAAACTAAGTTACTTCGAGCTGAAGAAGAGGCAAAAGAGAGACAAAGCCAACGAGAATTTGAGAAAGCCAAACTGGACTTTAAACATGAACTGGAACGGTCTAAGCTTACCTCGCAACAACGTCAAGAGGAGGAACGTGAGAGGCACTGAAGTGAATTGGAGAAGTATGAGAGACAGATACAATCTCGTGAGAGAGGATATATGATTTTACCAACTTAAGTCCAATTTGATGTGACTCACAGAGAAACTGGAGACGAAGCTGCAGACTTTATGCAAATGCAGGAGGAAGCCGCGCAGGTTGCTGATGTGAGCCGAGTCAGTACATATGACGTGGGTCTACAATCATTAAGCCGAGGCAGTGGTAAATTTTCGAAAATGCCATAGTTTGATAAAAAAACGGAATTTTATAAAAAGTTACTTGGGTCGCTTCGATAGGTTTGCTACATGCCAGCGATAGAATGAGAAAGACTGAGCTTAGCTCTACTAAAAGGTCGTGCCCTGGATGTGTATTCCATGTTACCTGCAGAGCAAGCCAACAACTACGAACAATTGAAGGTATAGCGGATTTGTGGTATTCTAAAAAGTACTCACACATCCGATTTTCGATATTATTTTACGCAACCTGACTCAAAACAACTTTTTCTATTAGGCTCGCCATTAAAAACTCCTGCACTCTAGTGTCACGTGACCTTGCTCAGCCAATGGCTGCAGCTGGTCACTCCCACGTGACTAAGGCACGACGTGGCCCTAAAGCTGTAGTTGCACTAAAACAATTTGATCTAAAAAATTCTCAACAATCACTCCTTTCCCTCTCAAAAAGGTCAAGGCTCACTAAAATAGACAGAGATAAAAGTATTAGTAAAATACGAGAAAAGCCAAAGATTTAATGAAATTTGAATGAATTGTTGAAATTTGGAAAATAAAAAATAGGTTAAAAAAGTAATATTAAAGTTTTGGAAAATTAAAATTAACATTTAAAAAATAATAAAAAAAATAAAAAAATTAAAATTTAAATAAGATAAAGTTTGAACAGAACGAAAAGAAATAAAGGCTAACTCCTTAGACTGATCACAAGTAACCATTCAATGCAATTTAACTGACATCAACACTAATAACCCATTCACGCCACACATAAGAACAAGAGATGTCACCAAGCACTCCAAAACTTTTAACTGCCTATCTAAACTATGACTTCTCAACACCCCGTGTTAGCTAAGCCTTCAGCCGAGACCCAGTTAACCTAAGCCTAGATATATAAATTTTGAAAAAGGAAATTTTGGCCCCCAAAAATACTAAGTAGTTAAATTTTGGAAAAATTAAATTTGAATTAAGGAGTCTACTATTCACTCACACACATATAGTAAAAAAGTCTGTCGGCTACTACTAGCTATTTGTAAAAATCGTCAGAGTTCCCTAAAGCAGTGTCTGTTCGCGGACCTATCTTAAACTAAATTTATCTAATTTAAAGATTGATTTTAGAATTTAACTACTTTAAATTTTTAAAAGTTTAAAAATACAAGTTTTTAATTGTTAAATAAAACTCAGACTGTTAGTTCGCTTCCGCTGGATCAAAAAAAAGAATACAAATTTTAATCGTTATGCTAGAACTGGCTGTGTGACCGGTTAACTGCTTTTTGCTGCTCACTGATCGCACTGTTTGTTTTGCTGTGTAGATTCGTTCCTACCGACTGATTATCCGACTGTCCTGTTTTGGCACTACTGATGTTCAAACCGTGGCGTCTGACCATGGAACTGAGAAAAGATGAAACTGTTAAACTGTTGAAACCTGTATACAGTATCTCCAGCTTTTTTACCAGGAGCTGAGGACTGGGCCGGACGTCAAAACGTTTCCGACGTACACATTGTCACTGTTGTCACTGTTCAAACAAAAACTGAGAGTCACTGTCTCTTTTCGGACTTCGCTCTCGACTGAAGTGGACTTCAACTGTCTGGAACTGTCACTGTCTTCACTGTCTTTATGTACTTCCTTCCCGTCCGGACTGGACTATAGTACTGACAAAACTGGACCAAAATTAAGAGTCACTGTCTCTTTCTTCTTCTCTCTAGATCGGACCGGACTGGACTACGGCAGGACTTCGACTAGACTGGACTAGACTGTCTCTGGATTGGAACTTCTACTTCCTCCTTGGCCGGAATGGACTGGACTATAGTGATTAACCGACGATAGTGACTGTAACTGAGAACTGTTTAACTGAGCACTGCGCCAGCGACTAATGATGGTAACTGTTGCTATAATACTGTACTATAAACTAAATAAAATATTGTAAATATTTAACAGCTGCACTGTACGACTGCATCCTGAGGGCTGCGTACCAGACGGCAATGAATTCAACTTCCATTTTCTTAATCAAATAAAAACACTGCATGGCTACAATATGATGACGTCACTGCGTGAACACGCCAGGCGTCTCTCGTACTGAACTGCACAGGCAGCGCGGGATAAACGGTCGACTGAACCGTCGGCTGAACTGTCGGCGCCGACACAGAAAAGTGACGTCACAGCACGAGCGCGGTCGGCCTGCAGTAGTAGGCGTAGGCTGAGTACCTGCCGACACGCCGTGCGTCTCTCATACCGCGACACGCTGGTCGCCTGGTCGCCTGTAGCCGTGTTTTCAATCACCGTGCAGCCGAACTGAGCGCGAGTGCACCTCACAAAAACGCAGCTCATTAGTAGCACCATTCATATCTGGCACAACAGTAGCAAAAATGAATTTAGGACGAAAAAAATGAATAAAATAAAAAACTTGTTATAAACCAGATGATTTGAAAAAAAACATACTCCTAAGCGCTACGCATGACATTCTATCTATTTTTTCGGTGTGCGTAGCTAAAAAAATAAACCCCCCGACACCGACCAACGGGACTAGCCCTAGGTCAGAAAAAAAGAAAAAATACTCAAACTCAAACTAATCGTTTACCGAAAAAAAACGAATAAGCCAAAACCTAAAAAAAAAGCCTAAAAGAAATTACACAATCATATCCGGAACGATCTTAAAACAGCAATACAGCACAATTAAAGTTAGCTATCTACGCATTAAGGTTAATACACAGTTAAAAGGTAAAAAATGTAATGTTGGAAAAAGAAAAAAAAATGGAAAATTGCCGCCGCAGTATAAAACCTAGTTTACCTTACGGCCATTACGTCAACTCGGCCGCAGAAATGCTACGCATAATACTATGGTTAAAATAACAGACTTTAAGAATGGCACCAAGCAGAAAGCAGACATCACCCAACGATGCACTGAATGAGTACCAGAAACACGATACCTTATCACGACAGGTCAACTGCTCGGCCGATACGGCCTAAAGGCAGGAAGCCCGCCCGAAATAGCTAAAAAGAACTACAAATACAAAAAATATGAAAATTTCAGCTTAGCAACAATGGCCAATGTAGGCCTATGTCTGATATGCACAGACCTGTACTATGTACGGACACGTCCGTGGAAAATTAATCTACATAAAGGTAACACAGCCTTAAAGATACGGCTGATACAGCTTGTAACTTAAAGCCCGCCCAATACAGACTAAAAAGAACACCTTAAAACACCCATTTAACTTTACCAACGGTTGGCCGATACGGCCTAGAAAGTTGGAAGCCCCACCCGAAATAAACTAGAAAGAACTACAGCCGATTCCAACTGTAGAAAGCCGGAAGTTTGCAAATCCAAAAGCACGTTCTCGTGGAAAGTGCTAGTTTTCATTTCAGAAAGTAACTGTCAGAAAATCGTCATCTTATGTACAACCATTCGTAAACAGTACAAAAACACAAGCGACTAGTGTACCGGTGAAAAATAAAAAAAATAATAACAAAAAACTGCCAATGTCGGGTCTCCACTACAAGAAAGATAAATCGAAAATTGTGTTGCAGAGTGCAACAGGCAACGGCCAGTAGCTAGGTAAACCCTGCAACTTATACAAAGCTGACCACTTCACGTGTGAAGAATTTTTAAATGTTTTGTTCAAAAAGAATGACATAATAACGGCCACCGTTCGTAGCTACGCAGTCCCATCCAGCGTACGTAACTCGTTCACCGCGTGACGACCATGGTGTTCAGCGCGCGACGGCGCGGAGGCTAGCGACTCTTCTAGTCGCACCGTGCCCCCCACCCTCCGATGCGCCGCACACGACGCCCCAGTTCTATGAACTTCGCCGGCTCGCCGACCGTGCTATAGTACGTCGACCGCTGACGTCACACATTGATCGTGAAATGTCACTCTTTATAGTTCGCCCCCCACACTCTGAGACGCGCCGTGCGGCCGCCCGTCGCCCCACGACGTTCCGGCGTACCGCATGAGCACGCGCTCACCAGTGAAACGGTCACGAACCATGAAAAAAAATGGAAATAGAAATAATAAAATTTACTAAAAAATGCAACGAATACAGGTAGTACGGCACTTTGCTATATTATTAAAGGTCTTGAAAAACGTCGTAAATGAAGATTACAACAAAAAACAAGTGAAACCGCGAGATTGACTCGCGAATTAACTTCCTAACCACTACTTAACTAAAAAGTTAACCGAAAAGTTGAAAAAAACGATAAGACAGATTGCAAGAGCTAACGGTGCTAGCGATACCTGCACACTTCGTATTAATCAATACAGCTCTAAAGACACTTATTAGTACTACGACAAAAGAGATCAGAAACGTCCGACATAGCTGTTTTCGGACGGTATTCCTCAAATTGATTACTGCAGCTATAACTGCCTTTACTATCTTTTACTAACTATTACGGTCCATTTTGCTCCAGTAATTTGTGAAAACATTGACTTATTAACCGTTGACAAAATTAACCGTATCACATATCATGCTACATTTCGAGTCAAAACGGCATCGTTATATGTGACTCTTTCATATAATATATTTACTTAAATTTTATTTACGAAGACATTTATCGTCCTGCCACCCGATGACCTCGGTCCACAGGCCGCAGCCCAGCGCACAGACAACCGCTGACGTCACTGTCTGCCGGTCGCCGCCGACCAGACAGTAACCGCACTACCGGCCAGTTAAACAACCCACATGTCTGTCTGTCTGTCTACACTGCCGGCCCAGCAAACCTGCTGGCCCGTACGCCCTGCCTGACCCCGAAGCCACGTGCACGACCGCGGCGCGGACTACTGTTTAACTAACGGCAGCTCTAAGCCACAATAAAACAACTTCTAACCGCATAAATGTTCTATATTTATACCTTTGCACATGCATTTACTTACTCCGGAAAAATATTACATACACGACTACCTTGAAAGCAGACCAGTACAACAACATACCAGCACGAATTACTAGATCTACCCCCCAAACATACTCGGCCAATAGTGCTAGCATCCGACTGCATTTTACTTCCATCCGTACAGCTATGCTAAGAGCAACAATAATTGCTTCCACATCCAAGCTTATCTGTGTCCAGCGCAACGACGCGCGACACTAGAAAGAACTGTGTAGTCGTCCGTCCAGCCACCTATGCAGCACGGCAGCAAATGCGGCCATCCGACATATGAGACTCTCTGTCGAAAGTTAATAGAACAGTCTAAAGACACGGTCATAAGTCCAAAATACCAGAATATTTTTAGCAGAATAGTAACCTATAGTAGAAGAGAAAATTACCATAGATATAACTGTAAAAGAAAATTAAAATTAAACTTACATGTAATAAAAATAACCTTTTTACTGCAACCCGACACAACACGCACCACGCTTGGCTGTAGCCAGAGTTTAGTCGAGCCATCAGCGACAAGCGCTTGCGCGTGTGTGTGTCCCGGCAGGCCCAAAAAAGACTATCGCTCGCCCGCCCGGGTGACGAAAAAAACGGTATTACACATCACAGAAAATTACCAAAAATTAACTACTGCCGTCCAGTCCGTCCGTCCATCCGTTACTTACTGAATCAACTTAAGTTTGTCGGTGTGGAAGATTTTCCTCACACCGCCACGGTCCAGTCTCACAACATAAGTAGCGTCATTAAGCCTTGCCAAAACATGGCCTGTATTCTCAAAGAAATTTTGCCATTTTGGCGTCCGCCCACGAAATCTGCGCGGATAAAACACGCGCACCTTATCTTCTACTAAAAATTCGTGGGGTTTAACTTTGCGATTGTACCACGTGCTCGCTGCTTTCGCGAAGCGTTGAAATGCCTCTTGCACGACGGCGTAAGCCAAGCCAAGACGTTCCCGTACATTACGAACATACTCGGGAAAAGAACGATCCCCCTTGGCCATCAGGGAGCAGAAAGTCCGCATTCCACACTGCCTCGCGGCCGGTCATTAGGAAAAAAAACCGACTGTACCCAGTGCTACTCTATACTGATGCATTGTAACAAAAGGTTACATATCCCAGGCACTCACTCCAGTCACGCTGATGGCTGGAAACCATTTTGCCATCATAGCATGCAACGTACGTTGCCAGTTTTCCGCAGCCCCGCTTGTCTGAGGGTGATAGCCACTACTACGAATTTTGCGGATGCCTAGCAATTTGCACAGCTCACTCACGATTTCATTTTCAAACTCCGTCCCGAGATCTAACAGTAACTCAAAATATTCAGACCAAATCAGAAAAAAACGTGCTTTACTAGCACTCGAGCGATGGTACTCGCTTCTTTGTTGCGTATAGCTATGGCCGTAACATGTTTTGTATACGGGCAGATAGCCGTAAAAATGTAGCGATTTTAATTACTTGGAGGAAAAGACCCACACAGATCGATAACCAATCGCTGATTTGGCGTCCCCATTTTCATCTGGTGCAAGAAAGCCTGCCGTGGCACGGAACCACGGTGGAAAGCAGCACACTTTGGGCAACAATCGATAAACACCTGCAAATCAGTCCGCCAGCTGTACCACTATATTCTACGCGCTAGGTGCTCAGCCGACTTGGCAAACTTTAAATGAGCGGCAGAATCGCCGTGGATCAAAGCCATGAAACTAGGCCTAAGTGAATCTGGTATTATCGTCTGGCAAAAATCGGCTGTTCCATCCGTCTTGTGAAAAATGCGACATAGCACATTTTCTTTTAATACCAGAGATTCAAACTGGCGCCACAGCGCACAGAGCGCAGATCCTCGGGGTTTAACCTCCTCCCCGCGAAATAAAGTCACGCATGTCCGATTCACATGTCACCTCAACACATTGCTGAACATCAGTGATCAATGAAACAATTTGTGCTAGCGTTTTAGCCTGCATATCATCATTCAAACATTTACCCGGCAATGCCAAACCTAAGCACAAATCGCTACGTAAAATTGCTCCCGCCTTGACACATTAATGGCACAGCTGCAAATTTATCACGATCTGGCATCAGTGTCCTGACTACTAACAGCCCAGGACGAAGCTCTGTGGTTTCACTAACCCAGTCAGCGGCCACAGTGTAACGACCAAACATCGGCAAGGTACATGAACACTGCAATCAGCTAGTACGGCTACCGGCGAACGTACGTAAATTCGCCGAATTTTGGCCTTGCTGGGCCGATGTTTTAGCACACATTTACGGCCATTCACAACAAGCGCACACTCATCAAACAACCAATGACAATCATAACGTTTGAGGAAGTTGTACCCCAAAATGATCTCATCGATGCCATCGGTCACCAGGAAGTCGCCAGACAGTTCCTGGCCATTCAGAGTGAATTTCAGGGTAGCCACACCCAAAATGGCAATTTCAGTTCCGTTTGCCGCATAGACAGTTTTCTCTGCAGGCCTAAGTCTCAGCCTGCGTGCATATTTCCCAGGCAAAATGCACTTATCACAACCAGTGTCAAGTAAGCACATAACAGCACGGCTTTTAGAGCCAACCTTCAAAGTTATGTCTAAGTTGGTTTCAGAAGCGCACACATTAGAGTCATTTTGAACGACCTCAGACACATTTGTCTTGACCTGTGTCTCTGCCGCGGGCTCTGCCTCGCGATTCGGGCACTCCCTAGACCAATGCCCTTTGTTTCAGCACAGCCGGCACGTGTCCGGAGGGACCCTATCGGTATTAGTACTGCCCGCGGTAGCATGCATATAACCACCACGGCGACCACGACCTCGACCACGCCAAGTCGAAAAAAAACGGTGACGCATTCGGGTTCTGCCCTGCTGAGGGTCCCCCTGACAACCCAAACTGGTCCACCGACGATTGTGGTGAAAATTGGGGCTGCAAAAGTAGTGGGAAATTGGGCCACCTTGTGGTTCTGGTAATTTCCGAGATTGTCTCGACTTTTCTGAGCCAGCCGAAAAGCCAATAGGCAACGATAGGCCTACACTTGAAGAATGATCGCCTACGGCAACCTATGCCTACCCATACCCAACCGTATGGTATGTTTAAAAGCAGAAAGAACTTCGATTTGCTGCTCAACATCACGTATCTGACGCTGCAGATCGTCCGGTGAACCATCGTATCGCCCCGGGGGCGAAATATTAGCCGCCGATGGCACATGGTTGCCAGCGACAGTTAAACATGGCGGCGAATTTACGCCCGATACACCGCTGATATAACGTGGCTCTTTACGCGACATTATATGCGAAATTGAACCTTTCACCCGACCAGAACGACTCCTGGCAGGCTCGCCAGTTATTGCGGATTTGTGTTATTCTAAAAAGTACTCACACATCCGATTTTTGATATTATTTTACGCAATCTAACTCAAAACAACTTTTTACTATTAGGTTCGCTATTAAAAACTCCTGCACTCTAGTGTCACGTGACCTCGCTCAGCCAATGGCTGCAGCTGGTCACTCCCACGTGACTAAGGCGCGACGTGGCCCTAAAGCTGTAGTTGCACTAAAACAATTTCATCTAAAGAAAATTCCCAACAAAGACCGCCCTTCTTAAGCGATACCAGCTGTTAGCCGACGTATTAAAGAGACGTTTCCGTTCAGCCAAGCCAAAACCCGGAGAGACCTCAACTCAATTCCTGATCAGGATCGACAACTATATTTAGCGTTGGATCGAATTAGCAAAAGCGGAAAAGACGTTTGATGGGTTAAAGGCATTGATGGTCCAAGAGCAGTATTTCAGCGTATGTCCCAAAGAGATGGCCATGCACTTAAAGGGAAAAAAACCAAGGTCTATTCAGGAACTTGAAAAAAAGCTAAGAACTACGTGGAAGCTTATGCTACTGATGTCGTCTTCGGTATTGTCTCGAAACCTTCCAATATTCGAAGTCTGCGATCTGGAATACGACAGTGTCGTAACTGCCATGGATTTGGGCATTTGCAACATCAGTGTCCTAACTCATTATTACCTCGAGGGCTCAGGAAAAATGCGAACGTTGCCACTTTACAACTGTCACAACCTAGACAATATGAACAGCCTTCACAGCAGTCTAGACCGCCAAGACAAAATTAACAACCGCGAACAGGATTACGGTGTTATACATGTGGCAAGTCTGGGCACATTGCTAGGAACTGCTTCGCGAAACTTAATCCTGCTGCGGCTATGCTTCGGGAAAAGATGGGGCAACTCAGGGATTTGCAGGACAAGGTAAATGAAATCTGTGTACAATGTGATGAACCCGAGTATGAGACAGATGAGCCCCTGGAAGCGAAGGAGACAGAAGATAAAGCTGCAGCGTGTCAGCCAACGACAAGTAAGCCTACCACTAAGCACAGATTGCCGGCTCTGTCGTGTCGACAACATAAAAGGGTTTATTGCCACAGTGTTTCGAGATACCTACATTAACACACCACTGTCAGGCTTTTACTGCTATCTGTCAGGAGTGTGGGCTACACCACCAAGTTATTGCTGACGCCTGTCAATCACAGGACAAGACTTACCAGATGCCAGTCGCGGATGGCACCGTCGAAGGCAAGGCAGTTAGTGTGCTGCGAGACACGGGACGCTCTACCGTGGTGGTTTGCCGCTCAATTGTTTCAGACGAAACGTTAACCGGTCTGGAAGAGCGATGTATCCTTATTGATGGCACGGTTCGACGAACCCCAGTTGCAAAAGTCGAAATCGAGACTCCGTAATTTTTAAGAACAGTGATGGCTGAGTGCATAAAAAACCCGATATACGATCTGATAATTGGGAACATTCAGGGTGCCGCAGACCCACAGTCTGTCCCACAAAAGACACATGCAGTTTAGACCTTAGCCAGACCAAAGTTCAGACTTCCAAAGGAATGACACCGTTGGTCACTCCACTGATCGACTTGGAATCTGAGAATGTTGCTAAGCTCCAAAAAGAAGACGAAAGTTTTCGTCGAGGTTTAGAGTTTGCCCGACAGAAAACAGATCCACAATATAAACTTAGTAATAAGTTTCTATACAAGATTAAAACAAACGGTCGAGGTCAAAGTAAGAAACAGTTAGCTCTACCATTGAAACTTCGTCAGGGGGTTATGACGCTTGCTCACGCTGGGGTTATGAGTGGACGTCAAGGTAGTCATCAAACGCATAAGCGAGTCGTTGCAAGTTTCTGGTGTCCAGGCATGTTCGGGAACACCACGCGGTTCTGTCACTCATGTAATCTATGTCAGCGAACCGTCAGCAAAAGTCGTGTTCCGAAAGTATTTTTGGGTAAGATGCCGGTGATCGATACCCCGTTCAAACGTGTCGCAATAGATTTGGTGGGTGAGATGTTCCCAGCCTTCAGTCGAGGACATCGGTACATATTGACAGTTGTAGATTATGCTACCAGATATCCCGAGGCCGTTGCTCTAAAGAGTATCTCTACCGTTGCACTTGCTGAGGCTTTCGTAAGTATTTTCTCCCGAGTCGGGATCCCGCAAGAGATACTGTCTGACCAGGGAACGCAGTTCATCAGCGATCTGATGAAAGAAGTGGGACGCCTGTTGTCTATGAAACAACTGACAACAACTTTTTATCATTTACAGTGTAACGAACTAGTCAAACGATTCAACGGCACTCTCAAGACCATGCTCAAACGGATGTGTGCGGAGAAGCCCAAGGATTGGGACTGATATATCGATGCTCTCCTCTTCGCATACCGAGAAGCTCCACAGGAAAGCCTAGGATTTGCACCGTTTGAGTTACTTTATGGAGGAATTGTGAATGGACCTCTTCAGATCTTGCGACAACTTTGGACAAAAGAACAGAGTGACCCGTAAGTTCTGTTAAGAGTACTCGTGCTACTAATAAACACTAATACGTCCATTTAATAACAGAAAACTGTTAGAGTAAATCAAACACGCTAGTCTGACTGCATCCATTACTCAAAACCTGCACAACTAGGTCACGTGACGTTGCTCAGCCAATAGCTGCAACGCATCATTGCCACGTAGCTATCACGCCAATAACCTTCAAGATCTATCTCTACTATACAATTTGATTTACAGAAAATTTCTAACAATCACTCCTTTCTCTCAAAAAAGTGAAGTGCCTTTCTCTAAAACTAGGGGCAAGGCTTGCTATGACAGAGACAGCCATACTACTAAAAGATGCAAACTACAACCTAGCAACATAATATTTAATACCCCATTCACACCGCAAATAAGATCCAAATAACAGCATAAAATAACATCACAACCAAGCACTCCACAAATTTCTAAATGCCTATCTAACCTATGATTCCTCAACATGATCCGGTGTTAGCTAAGCCTCCAGCCGAGACTCAGTTAACCTAAGCCTAGAGATATATAAATTTAGAAAAAAGATACCTTTGACCCAGAAAATACTAATTAAGTAGTTAAATTTTGAAAAAATAGAATTTAAAATGAGGAATTTACCATTCACTGACACACGTATAGTAAAATTGTCTGTCGGCTACTGCTACTAAACTACTGGTAAAAGAATGTCAGTTTTTCCTACTGGGAGCTATTAGTTTGCATAAAGAAGTTAGCAAATAGTTAGGCTTCTTTTGCTAATCTTAACTAACTGCTTAGACCTATGCTGCACCACAATGATTCTGCCTTGTTCTGTTACAGGTATCTAAGTGCTGCATCGTCGAGTTCTGACGACTAAATGGAACTAAGCTGACTGAACGTTATCCAAGCTTAATTGGATCGCAGCCCACGTAGCTAAAAATAAAAAAATAAAAAAAACAGTGTACTAAGCCAATTCAATTCAACTTCGACTTCGTACTCAAGTTTGCAGGGTTCCGTCGCCGACTACAAAGAGAACTTCAACGTCACTCCGTCACTCCGTTGTGCCAGGCTTGCCGTTCGCCGGACATCAGATACGAAGAACAGCTGTGACGTCATAAAATCGACCACTGTGACAGACAGGATGGCGCCAGACAGATGCGCACCAGACCGGTGCGCCCCCACGCATACATCAACAAGCAGACAGGCAGGCGCCATACCTACTGAAGAAACGGCACCCCCTGTTCCAAGAAAACAACACCGCGAACGTCAATCGCGCTACCCCACAGCGGTTCAAAAAGAGTACCGCCTTTAATAAAACTTACGACGTCCAACGCAGACGCCCACGCGTCACGCGCAAAAATGAATTACCTCGAGTCAAGTCACCAAAACGGTTGCGAAGCAAATCTATTATTTGCTTTTCCGTAGCATTTTTTTCAATCTGCCACAGTATCTGTGCAGCCGGACCTTCCAGAGCGGCTTTCAAATGACAGACTTTTTGGCGATCTGTCCAGTTGTAATAATCTGAACAGTTTTTCAGTTTTGCCAAAAAGCTTTTCAAACTTAATTTACCATTAAATGCGGGTAACTTAATTGTCGGAAATTTACGGTTTCCCATTGCCTTTGGGATCGCTTCCGGGGGCGTCACCGCCAGCGCGGCGGCCTCAAGGGCCCCAACCGGGTTCTCTAGCGGCCACCCGGGCCGTCCCACGGCACAGAACCGCCCGCCAAACCCTTCGACACCTTAGCAGTGGAGCTAGCGGGAATTTCAGGTAATTTACGAGCTTGTCTCGGCTTTTCAAAATTAGCCGAAAAGCAACTAAGCCTATCCGCGCTAACGGTACTGACATAATCATCATGCATAATAGGGCCTACTGACAAAGCGCCCTCAGCACGCAATTTCGATTGTGGAAAATCCATGTCAGTCGTACCTGATTGAAAAGACTTTCTGGAAGCCGACCACGACTCGATCTGGCGTTCGACGTCGTCAATCTGACGCTGCAGATCGTCGAGTGAAGCGTTGTACCTCGCCGATACCGTCCGCAGCCATAGACCAAGATGGCGGCGACGGCTTACTCACGCCGCAGACATAACCCGAGTCCTTGTGTGACGTCATTGCACGCGAACCTTCTAATACGTTAATTCCTGACAACTACTGGCAGACGCTCGCCATTATTGTGACTACATGTGTTACTCATAAACACTCGTACGTCGTTTTAATATCAAAAAATTGCCACAAATATATCGAACACGCTAATCTGACTGCGTCCATTACTCAACACCTGAACAACTAGGTCACGTGACGTTGCTCAGCCAATAGCTGCAACGCATCATTGCCACGTAGCTATCACGCCAATAAGCTTCAAGACTTGTTTCCACTATAGAACTTGATCTACAGAAAATTCCTAACAGTTCGCACAACATATCAGTATGTCATTGGTCTTCGAAACAAGCTTTAGGAGACATGGGATCTGGCTTATGACAAACATCGACGCAAGCAAGTGTGTCAAAAACGCCAGTTTGATTATCGAGCTAAAGAGAGAACCTTTATACCAGGCGAGCAGTTACTCATCCTTCTTCCGACCAGCGACAACAAGCTGCTCATGCAGTGTAAGGGACCGTTTGAAGTTTTGGAGCGAGTGAAGGGTAATGATTACCGGATCCAGTTGGCCAATCGTAGGAAGATACTTCACGCGAATCTGCTGAAGCGATACATACCAGCAGTCATAGAGGAAAACGAAACTTCGAGCGACCCGGATGGACAGACAATTGCCGCCGCCATTCTAAAACCGGAGGAACAATTTCACAACCAAGGACATGAACTCGAGACTCTAAACCCGTTACAAAAGGAGACGGTCAAGGACATTAAAATCACCCCAGAGTTATCAAAACAACAGCAAGCAGAAATTCGGAATTTGCTTAATGACTACAAATACATCTTTACCGATGTTCCCAGTATAATCAATCTGGGTGAGCACAAGATCCAGTTGACTACTACCGAGCCGATGAAAGGGAAAGCTTACTCGTTGCATCATGCCATGAGAGAAACCTTGGATAAAGAAATTGACAGTATGCTAGCCATGGGGGTAATAGAGGAGTCCTCCGGCGCATATGCATCTCCGGTAGTAATGGTCAAAAAGCCAGGTGGAAGTACAAGCGTCTGCGTCGACTATAGAAAGCTCAATAGTGCAACAGTGTTCGATCTCGAACCTGTGACCACAGCAGAAGAAATTTTCGCTAAGCTGGCCGGAGACCGTTATTTCTCTAAGTTCGATTTGAGGAAGGGATATTGGCAGGTTCCAGTACGAGAAGATGATCGGGATGTCACCACTTTCATCTTTCACCTGGGGCTTTTCCGATTCCGGGTAATGCCCTTCGGGTTAGTTAACGCCTCGGCAACGTTCAGCCGTCTGATGCGTAACGTGCTATGTAACAGCCAGAAACTAGACAGCTACCTGGATGATGTCTTTGCAACATACTCCCGATTGGTCAAGTCACATCTTAGCACTTCGAGAATTCTTCCAACGCATCTGCCAGGCTAAACTGACTTTGAGGCCATCCAAATGTGAGATCGGAGAAACTACGGTGTCTTTCTTGGAACACTCCCTTACTAAGGGCGTGATTTTACCCCGACAGGAGACCGTTGACAAAATTCTACATGCACCGCCTCCACGAACTTTGAAGCAGCTCAGATCCTTTCTCGGGTTAGCGAGTTACTACAGGAAGTATGTTCATGACTTTGCCGTTATAGCCGCGCCTCTGACTGATGACACCAAGAAAGGTCTACCGAATGAAGTTTAGTGGAATGAAGTACGAGACAGGGCGTTCCAGGACTTAAAGACACGAATCTGTGAGCCGCCTATTTTACGACTACCTGACGTGTTACAGCCTGATGCACAAACTGATGCTTCACACATCGGGATTGGTGCTGCTTTGCTTCAAGAAGACGCCGCATCCGAAAAGAGACCAGTGGCGTTTGCCATTAGAAAGCTCCAGCCACGGGAATCTCGGTATTCCACGATTGAACGTGAGTGTCTGGCTATCGTGTGGGGCGTGACGAAGTTTCAGTAGTACTTGTACGGTACTGAATTTATCCTGGAGACTGATCGTCAACCTCTGCATTACCTTTGCCAGGCCAAGTTTCAGAATAATCGCCTAAACGGCGTCTCTCTGACGAGATAGTCATTGGTTTAGGTAGTATGTCGTAGATTTTCGTTTACTTGTTCGAACTGCGAAAATCACGGTCTTGTTAAAACTTGCTGTTACAATTAACCTGGACTTTATAGCTGTAGTCAGCGCTGAAATTTCCTTGCTTGTCGAACTATCTGAACTGTGTTGAAATCCTGTCCTGTCGTTAATACTAGCTTGTTGTAGGTGTGCGTGTATATTGTCAGTAGATAAGTTTTTTTGGTGTCCCCTGTATTATTATTTGATAAACTTTTAATCTTTTTCTCGTTATTATTATTTATAAAGGTTAAACTAAATAATTGGATTTTTTGTCCTGCTTTATTATTTTATTTTTCTTGTGTTTTTTGTTGTATTCCTATAGTGTTTATGTGTGTCTGTCTGTCTTCGTTTGTATTCGTAAAAAAACCGTGAAATTTGACGGCTAGTGTGTGTTTGATTTCACTTTTAAGCTAGGAGCTGTAATAAACACGAGCTCCCAGTGTCGCAGCTGTAACTCTGTGACAGTGAGGATGCCTAAGTAATGAATAAAACTCAACACACGATATTGAGGTTTTAAGAGTCAAAGCTAACTTTATTAATACTATCGAACCAGCTTAACAAAGCAAACGACATTTTGAACGGTCCAAGGACAGAAGAGAAACAGTGGCAAACGGACAGACAGAAAAACTAACGAACACACGACTAGTCAACTAAGGTCAGCACAACATAGACTAACACTCAGCCTACAGTAGTCGCTCGACTCGCCGCCTCAAACTTCTACCAAACTCCTTTACTCTACGCTAATTCTACTCTACCCCTAACTTTTGGACTTAAGCCCACTACGTCTGCTTAAGCAAAACTACCAAAACCGTGACATCCGTCGCCGCCCAAGAAAATGTTCAGAGTCTCCGACATCTTCACGAATCTCAGCATGGGTGAGAAAAGTTCACGGAAACCCATATTCTCACAAAAGGAAAACATGTAAATTATTACAGTTATACGGTCTTGGTGTCTTTGGGTGGGGATACACAACCTACTGGGGCAGTCTACTCCACGGCATGTGGACCTATACGGGAGAGACAATCCGCCGCTGTGTTACTCTTCCCCTCCTTATACTTAAAGGTAACATCAAACTCTGACCCACAAAAATGTTACTCTTCCCCTCCTTATACTTAAAGGTAACATCAAACTCTGACCCACAAAAAGTACTTCAACGCGAAGTTACACTTTCGGAGATTCAAAGTGAATCCCGACTGACGTATTTGTTGTAAGAATTGTTCTGTGTTTCAGCTGATGGCGCCAGTTTTTAGAGAAGACTGACACGTCATCGACATAGAATGCAGTGAATTTACGGATAAGCTGCAATACTTGTTGTATTGCCCGCACTAACGTACTACCACTAGATCTTAATCCAAAGGGTGTACGCGTAAATTCAAACTGTCCAAACTCACAAGTGTATGCGGTGAGCCAACGATCTTTTTCACGGACCGCTGTCTGATAATACCCCTTTGTGGCATCAAAGGTACTTATGAAACGGGCCTTACCGATCTCTTGCACAATGTCTGCAACATCGGGAAATGGGTAGGTGTCAGCTACAGAGTACCGATTTACATAGCGGTAATCAACTACTAAACACACTCTTTCTTCCCATCCTTCCCCTAGGATGGGAATTGGGCTGTTGGACTTACGAAATAAGCCTTGTTTTTTTCTAGATCATTGAGTTGTTTCTGAACTTTATCTTCAAGCTTGACAGGTATCATGTATGACGGTAGTCGCCTTGGCACAAAACTACCTAATAAGGGAATCGTGTGTTCTAAAAACTGACAGAACCCAGGTATGTTCGAAAAACAATCGGCATAATTGTCTAGGAGTGAAAGTAACCCTGCTCTTTGTTGTGGTTGTAGGTGAGTCAATTTCGACTCATCAATGCGTTGACGTAATCATCTGTGCAAATTTTGGTTCAAAAAATTAAGGAATTTGGGATATACGGGGGGTCAAATTTTTGGGTTCTCCCATTGAAATGGCTGGCCACCCTTACAACAGTGCTGCGCGGAAGCGGATACGGGACCAGAGAGTGTAAACAAGAAAACTCAGAGAGAGTAGTTCCTAAATTTGCAAAGTATAAACTTTGTAAAGAAGGGGGGGTGGAAAATGCAAGAAAATAAAATTTATGGAAAGGCCCTAAAATGTGCAACCGTGTGAATTTACAAGAAATGAAATTTGCAAAAAAAAAGAATTTGCAAGAGTGGAATTTGCTAGGAATGGACTTTGTAAGGAATGCGTATTTTCCAGCTTATTGATGGATTATTTTGTGTCTATCATTTTTGTTGGCGGCAGTATTTAGTCTGTTATGCATGTATACATATTATGAGGGAGTGATTGTATTATGTTTTAAAGATTTAACATAAACCGTATTAAATTTTAAAAGAGTATACCGAACTTTATAAGTGTAGAGGTAAACTTTACAACTGCCAATATCAACTGTACATTTAGACCACAAAATAATATAAACATTTTAATTCGCTGATGATGTCAAATGTTTGCACATTCACTTTCAAGTAACGTACATTAGCCGTGTAATAAAAAATGTAACCTTTACTTGCAAAACGATTTCATTGAAAATTCCATTTTTTGGCAATTTCCGTTCCTTGCAAATTCAACACATTGCCAAAATGTACCATATTTCTTTCATTTTTCTTTTCTTGCAAATTTCATTCCTTGCAAAGTAAGGCGATTTTATAAAGAGTAACGGATGAGTAGTATAGAGGGCCCTATGCCACACGTTTTGGCCCCAGGATGAGGGATTTTTGCATATTTGCTACATTGCCCAGCTCTAGCTGCCTACCTACTTATTTATTGTCGAGGCAAAATGTAAACCAAATTGTTGAGTTTGATATTTTGCGCACACCACACCAACTAAATATTCGTTGGAAGATCGCAGGCTCCTCCACAACAAGCTTAGGAAATGGCTAGCTCACAGCTATCCATTTTACTTGCTCACTCGAGACATCTTTCATGTATTTGTTACCTGCATACAAAGACAACATTTATCGGAAGTCAAATGCATAACCTGCAGGACACTTTCCACAACCAAGCTTATTTTGACGCTAGAAAACTTTATTACAGCAGCCATGCTACAGGACGAGACCTTCTACATATTTGCTATATTGCCCAGCTTAGCTGCTTATTTACTTATTTATTGCAGACATCCACAACGCAAAGTTATGCTAAATATAGACCAAGTTGCCGAGTTAAATATTTTGTGCGCGCTATACGGGTTAGATATTTGTGACTTTCCACCACGGCATTACGGAAACCTGACACAGCCGTTTCATGCTGGGCATCACTATTACTCCCACTACTCCTCCTTTGCCGTGGCAGTTATCATCTCGTTGACTATGGGTCGTCGGTGCAGTATTTATGGTTCCCGACGTGGTAAATAGCCGATTTCCCATAGACGGAGCGAGTCGGATCCAGCGACGACAGGACGATCAGCAGTCTTACGGACGACGCTCCAGACGCAACTCCACTTCAGCTTCACGTCAGCTTCACAGACAACGTTTTGCTTTTAGCTCCAGAGCCTAAAGAAACGAGCACTTAAAAATAACTCAATTTGCCGACACAAAGATATATAAAACACTCTTACAGAAGCACGTGACCGCGGTCAAAAGATATAACAAAACTGATATACAAACGAACAAGCAGATATACAAATATACAAATTTTACATGTGGCCTACAAAATTTAAATTCAACATTTTAGCCTGTTTTTACACAAAAATATAAAGAATTACAACGGCGCCTATGATAAAAATTAAACAGTGCATTAAACCGTCATAATTCCGGTTATGTATAAAACAGAGTCGTAATTTTTGGTTCTAGGGTACGGTTTTCGAGGTGGGCCAATTTGGCAGTGTCATTTATATTTACTCCTGATCGACCCCCGTTGACATGGCGACAAAATTTGGGACAGAATGTGTCATAACTCGCCCCCTTAAATGATAAGTGCAGGCTGTTTGTACTTACCCCCTATTTTCGGGCCGGAGCTATTTAATGGTGTTGCTTAAATTTTTTCACTGCCGATTTCCGTTGTCATGGCAACTAATTATAGGACAAAATTGACTATAACTTGGTCTGTGTAAGAGATATCTGCAAGATTTTTAGGTCTGGGTGTTTCGAAGATGGACTATCAAATGCTGTTAACCCGTTTTTTTCGATAGACCCTCGTTGCCATGGCAACAAAATTTAAGATATAATGGGTTAAAACTCGGCTTACGTAAGAAATATATCGAAGACCTTTGCTTCAAATGGGACGCTTTTAAGATCGGTTTATTTTGGTATAGCCAGTGTGCAATTATTCGAAAGTGCACATACGCACTCCCGCAAAAATCGTACGCTATATATACGAAAAATCGTTATTATCTAGCAACAAAAACATTTCTACATTTTTTAACATTGCTATAATTAACTAATCAAAGGTTAGATTAGAATGACATTTTTAGTGTTAACGACAGCATCTTCTAATATGAGAGCTGCTCAAAACGATATAGGACACCCGGCCGCTTTAAACGTAAATTGACAGATAACCCATTGAACTAAACGAAGTAGCCCGTATTCTAAGATAAAACCAATTTTAAATTTACTTTACACACAACAAAATAAATAACATACTGGCAAAAAGTAGAGTTTGGAGACAAAACAAACGGATTTTCTGTCGTTAAATTTAGCGGAAGTTGATAGTATTTATGACGACGCCAGCAGACAACGTTGGTGCTATTGTTGGGTCAGTTTAAATTATTATTGTTGTGTGTCAAAAATGTGATTTTTGTTACAGTAGCAGTAATGGTAGAAAACTAGTAGAAGTAGGGATAGGGGTAAAATAGTGGTAGTGTAGGCGTAGGGTTATGGTAACAACAGGGGTAAAGTAAATTATGGTAGGGGTAGAGTCTGGTAATTGTAAAGTAGGGGTTGTAATTATATACTTATAGTCAAAGTAAAAAGTAGTTGTGGTAGTAGTTGTAGTAGTTATTTTACTTCCAGTTTTTATTCTGCTCCAGATTACTTTCAACGGCAAGAAAACTGCAAATATTTGTGTAAAAATACTGTTTAGTTTATATACAGTGTAAGGGTGACATTGTGGTGGTCAATATAAAACAGCACAAATCAGAATGTAAAAATTTAAACATCACCATTACACAATGTCAGACGAACTTTGCTGACTGTGTAATGGTAAAGTTTGAATTTTTAAATTGTGATTTGTGCTGTTTTATATCTACAACCACGATGTCACCCTTACATTGTATATAAACTGAACAGTTTTTTTTACATATTAGTGATTAATAGTAGCATTACCCCTATCTTATCTTATCTTCGAGATATGGCCAGTTTTTCGTTGAAAAAGCACATTTTTCTACCTTGTCCATTTGACCCTTAATTTAAAATTGTTACCTTTGCATTAGATGGCTGAAATTTTGCGTGCCCGAGCGCACATGGATAATTATTCGTGTAAAATGTTTTCCCTACGACTTACTCGTTAGCCAGGGTGCATCCGTTACAGTGACAAACGGACAAACAGACGACAGCCATGCCAATAGCGCGACAGTTACTTATATACAGTCGGCTAAAAATTGAATTTTAAAACAATAGCTAAAACCCAAAATAAAGTGCACAGCCCAGACTTGAAATGCAGCATCATCGCAATATCACTGGACGGTGATTGTGACAATTCTGCATTATCTCTGCGAGGTAATTTTTTCAACGGTAATAAATCGCGCATGTGAAATTCGTTCTCGACAAATCTATAGCGCTATTCTTTGTTTTTTGGATTAATCGATTGACTGATTGTGAACGATTTGTAATTAATTACAGAAAATAGTAAAATCAAATAAAAAATTAGGAGGTTTGTCAAATTTTTAATCCGCAGTTTTGACCGTTATGCAGCAATGGCAATATACGCTCGTACGTAATGTTGCAACGACATGACTAAAATAAATTTAGATAATAAAATTTGTAATAATTTAACAGTAACGAGAGGATAAAATTTGTCGTAAATATGACAAAACATCATTCAGCGCATTTATGCAAATTGTACGCCAGCCTCGTGGCTGGCGTAAATTTTACGCCAAGTTTACGCACGGCGTACGTACGCAGTTTCGTGAATAGCCTACGTCAGGCGTAAAACTTGCGTACCAATATCCGACGCAAGATTTCTTGCGTACGACCTTTTGTGAATAGCACACCAGACGTCCTGGTGTTGCCCATAAACTAAGAGTAGAGAGGGGGTAACGCCGACAAGATTGTCGGCCTGCCAATCCGAGATTTTGTCGTTTAAAAAAATCGCTAGCTAATACTTTTTTGACTGTTATATATAACGAAATAACAATTCTTTTTTGTAATAAAAGAGACATTAATGTAAAGTTGTAAAACAAAAGTTAAATTTTGAGGGTGTTGGTAATCTGTACGACGTATAATTGTGAAATGCGGAATAGGGCGCATAATCTGTGGAATGAAAAGTGTGTAATGCACGTGATTGGTGTAACTTTCCACCACGACATTACGAAAACCCGACATAGCCACCGCACGCTGGACATCGCTGCTACTCTCCGCTACTCCTCCGTTACCGTGGTAGTCATCATCTCGTTGACTATGAGTCGTCAGTACAGTATCTACGGTTCCCGGTGTGGTAAATAGCCGATTTCCCATAGCTGAATCGGGGTCCTGTTGTGCAAAGGTTTGCCGCAAAGGTCCTGTGATCGAGGAAAGACTAGATAATGTGGAAGCTATTTGCTATAGAAGCTATTACCTATTTAATTGTCGGACCTTTTGAAACTATCGGGGATTACGTATTTTATAAGTGGTAATTGTACCTATTGGCAGCAAGTCTCTTGGTCCCTAGATATTAACTAATGTATTTTCATCAGTTACCACGGCCTTTCAAATGGCGGCGAGCGTGTAGCCTCTTATCCTATAGATGCAATTCTATAAGAAACTCGGCACACTCAAGCCGTACTTACATCAGCCGACTGCGGTAACTACTATCCACGGAATATATTAAGTCAACTAGTTACCACAAACTTTCTGACCGGCGGTTAACGATCTAACGTTTAAACCGTGCTTACGTCGACCGTCCGCGGGAACTTCCCCCAGTCTCCTATACCTATGTTTTCTATAGCAGTAATCTGCATTACTGTCGGTTTTTCCAATACTTCGCTTTCCTCAACACTTTCGGCATTCACAGCTTCTTTGGTTTTTACAAGGCTTCTTTTCTATCCACAACACGCGGTTTCCGATTAGATTCCGATCTCCACCCTCTGTACCGCCTTTATCGCGTGCTGTGGAAGGAGATGTCCATTACGAATCTGTTGACGAGAAGTGTGTTTGGTGAAAGACAATTTGTGTTGTGGGTTCGTATTTGGTGAGCTTTCACGATCTATCTACTCGGCTTCCTTTCGTGGGGGTCCTAATATTGGTTTGGTTTCCGCGATTGATGTCTGCCCTTTAGTTTGGTTGCCGCGATTGATGTCCTCCTATTGCTTTGGTTGCCGCGGTTGATGTCTTCCCTTTAGTTTGGTTGCCGCGGGACCTTTATATATACCTTGCGGAAACAGGAGATGTGCTCTCTTTTGAGTTTGCGGAACGACTAAGCGGTAAGGCGATCGTTCCCGAACTTATAGGGGGCGCGAACGCACATTTAAATAGAGACTTGTAGCACATTTTCCGTGCTCGCCCTCACGCACTCGCCGCACGCAGCTGTGCGACTAGTAAGGCGATATTTTGAGGATACTTTTATTAATTAAAGGACACAAAAGTATTATTCCCAAAAACATAAATAAAAGTTTACTAAAAATTAGGAACATTAATACAAACTTTATTATTGGAAAGAATTACGAATTTAAGATCGAGAATGGTCAAAATGGCCAAAAATGGCCGACTCTTCAGATTGTTGATTTTTCGACAACCATTTTTCGACGTCCGATCGCTAAAAATATAATACAGCTTGGATTATTTAGACAACGTCTTTTGACAGCTAAATGTTTGCACTTTTTTGGATATCGGGCCATTTTCCTCCGAAAATTGTTAAAATGGTATTTTTATAGCTGTTTTTTAAGTGACTTCGGAAGTTCAGCATTCAAAATTAAGTTTTTCCTCAGTGATTATCAGCTTGCCGTGCCCGATGTCCGAGCGTAGGCGGCTTCATGAACTAAGCATCGATAACCCTTTCTGTTTTCAGCCTGTCTTACCATCTCAACCAGGCTCCTGTCGCCCCACTGAACGATATCGTCGATCCATTGCTTTTTCTGGCCACCTTGTCGACGTTTTCCGGGCATGATGCCTAGCATGATATCCTTCTCCAAGCTCTCGTGTCGCGTTGTGTGACCGAAGTATTTTAGTTTGCGTGATTTCACTTGCCTCAGTTTTGGGTGAGATTTTTTCCAGGATAACTTTCAGTAGTATCTTGCTTGCATGAGATATCAGAGATATCGTTCTATAGTTTGCGCATACTGAAGGGTCTCCTTTCTTGTAGAGTGGCACAAACGTCGACTGGGTCCAATCGTCTGGTCACATTCCTGTTTTTCATGCGCACACAATAATCCGATGCATTGCTTTAACCACAAAATCCTCTCCCAGTTTGAGTAACTCGATTGGTATGCAGTCTGGTCCTGCCGCTTTTTCGCTCTTTGTGGATTCGAGTGCCTTTTTCACTTTTTCTACTGTTGGAACCGGCTCTGCTGGACCAGGTTCCAAGTCGAAAGTATCATTGTCAGTACTGGTGTACAGGGTCTCACAATACTTTCGCCACCTTTCTAGTATGTCAGCGCTCTCTGTCAGTGTGCCACCGTTTTGCTACGATATCACTTTGACTTTGGAACATGCTTTCTTTGTCAATCGATTAACCTTTTGAAACAAGTCTTTCGACTTGTTCTTTTTGCCAGTTTCCTCGATTTCCTCGCATATACTCTTCAAGCGGTCGGCTCTATCCTGCGCGTACTTTTCGTTTCAGTTCCCTGTATTTTGGCCCGTTTCTGAGACAATTGCGTTTCTCTTCAATCAAGGCAAAAGTCTCGGGCTTGATCCACTCTTTTTTCACGGTCCGGACTTGTTTGCTTAGAGTCTTTTCCGCCGTTTCTGTTAGGACGGCTTTCAGCTGTTTCCATTGCGCGCGTTTGCGTCAACACAGCTCGATGGGTCGGCTGCATTCGAAGTATCCAACAGTTGAAACCAGTTGTGCAGCTCAAGCTAAAACCGCTTCGCTTGAGAAAAGTCAAAGCAAGGCTGTGCCTTGCTTTTCCTTATTTTGTGCAGTTTTAGCTTGAATTTCAGCCGGACCAGCGTGTGATCCGTGTCAGCATCCGCACTTGGACATGACTTGCATTTGGCCACACTCGTCTTGAATCGATCTTGCACCAGTATGTAATCCTCAGTGATAGTCACTGCTAAATAGCCAGGCGAGTTGAGCTGTAAAAAATGCAACTTTTGCATTAGAAAGGTTTTTGTTTACATTTTGGCGAACAACATTCTCGCAAAATACGCAAAATAGGTAAAGTGAATCGAGTTATCTTATGTGGCAATTAATTTGGTAGGAAATGCGGTTTAAATTACTATATTACTCGTTATGGAACTTTGAAAAGAAATAGGAAATCGATTGATTGCATTTGATCGCTCGGCAGCCTAAGCCATAACAAATACGTACTAATCCTCGCATATTACCGAATATCTTCCGAAATCGATCTGTATGACGTTAGCGGCTACTGGAAAGGGTAAATCTTAAGCCTAGGTGGAATGGCGTTGAGTGTCCTTGTATTCGGCAACATTTTGGCTACATTTTCCCCTACCACTTACGTAGCCTCCGCTGCTAGGTAGCGGCGTTTTAATACTACTAACTCAAAACCATCTCCGTATCAGAGTGGTACAAAGAAAGAGCTTTTCTCAAATCAATCTCCACTCGCACACGTGGGTGAGCATAATGACTTAGCATTGGATGAAACTGAATGCTCCCATACCTTTTTTTTCGTACCGTGTATGTCCAAGTTTTAATTAAAATCGCAAGCCTAAAACATGTTCTAGCTTAACTAATTCAACAATATCTCGGTCGGTACTTATGATCCTGACTGACGGTAACATTACAACGCAACGCATTGATTCGTTATCTCGTCATTTCAGCTCGCACGCTTGATTGAACTTGAATCCCTCATCGATCTGTCTGCGACAGCTCACACGCTTGTTTGCTTAGCATCTGTTGACGAACTTGGTGGTGCGTTGACGATCTGTCGACAGTAGGCGTACATTCGACAGTAGACGTACTGATGGCGATTTCCATTGACCAGAGCTTCGTTGACGATAGTACTACGGCAGTCAATAACTTTACACTTCGTACTTAGAGAAATGTTGCTAGCCCATAGTTCTTCAGAGCTATGTCCATAAAACCCATTATTATACAAGGCGGTAAATAGAAGCAATGACAGTTTGTTTCGAAATAGGACGGAAACATCTTTACATACGGCTGCAATAGTCCTCTCCACGTAGGGCACAGCGACCTGGCGTCACTTTCCAACGTGAGGCTGAACATTATTCCTTAACGTGGGGCTTTAGGCCACTTGGCCTTGGACAAACTTTTTCACCATACAAATCTACTCTACTCTAACGGCTATCAAGATGACTCGGTAACGACGTCTTTGACACGGGACATTTTCCCAACATAAGACTTGGAATATTACGGTATCCAAATGTTTTCGCATTATTTCTGGCGGTGACAATATTGGGATTAGACAACGTCCATCACAGTATGAGTGAGAACTGGCGGCAATATTGCCAGGATGGTAACATCACGATTCGGTAACGACGATTCGGACATTGGATAATACAACAGGAGTTTCACCTGTGTTCTAGGCGGCAATATGACAGAGGTCATTCAGTCCCCGGCGACGGTAACAATAAAGTAACTTCAACTCTACACGGCAATAATTAGCTTGTTAAATTTGCTCTACTGGCGGCATCTAACAAGTTAGCATCGGCGCGTCAATCTGTTGCGGCTTGGTTGTTAGCGCTTCAGTCTACCAGACACGACGACGTCATTAATAGACCGCCGTTGAATAGGCAATTATCTCGGCGGCGATCAAGCATCGGTCGTTGTCGCTGCTTTGACGAAAAGAAATGTTATCAAAGTCAGACAATAATTACAGTTCTGGCAATCAGTCTACATATAAGCTATAGAAAAGTTCGTGCATCAAATGTTAGTTCCGCACGAGAAATATCTTAGAAAAGTTATCTATCTAACTATTTATCTACATAATAATCAAGGCAGACGAAAATGTACCAACTATGAAACGGTATTAGACTTTAGATAATAATAAAACCTACTATTTTATGAAGTAAGCAATCAATCAATCAATCAATCAATCAGTTTTATTTCAGGCAGCATGGCCCATAAAAACACAAGACAGACAAGACAGACAGGTATTGACAGACAACAATATAAGAAAGACAGAGAATAGTTACATATGACAGTAAGATGGTGTTAAACATAATAATAATACATAATGTAATAATACAAGGGTTTTACGTTTTTTGTTATCAGCGGCAACACAAGTAGTCTACCTACTGTACTACGGAACAAAAGGAAAACGGAAAATTAAGTACTAGTAAAAGAATAACAGAAAAACTTTACTTAACAACGATTACGTGGAATCCAGTCCAACCAACCTTACACTGGCGAAAACAACCATCAAAAATGCTTAGGCGGAAAGCTATGACCTACAGTCAATACCTATATATGATGGTAACGAAAACTATATAAGGTTAAGTATGATACGGAAAAAACGCCTGTAGTCTACACATGACAAAGACATATTGACAACCCCTTACTGATCATGAGCTTACCAGCTGCGGAAAGCAAAAAAACAGGGTCTTAGAGTATCTAGGTATACTGTGTAGGTATGTGTGTGTGCAGACGATGCTGGTGTTGCATAATGTCAGTGGTGAGTGCCGGTGTTCGGAGGATGCTGTCCATATGTGGTAACCTGACGTGTGCTCAGCCAACGAATCGGTCGTCGCGCGATTCGGCCAATCGCTGGGTGCTCACAACATCAGTCGGCAAAAAATAATTGACAAATTCTCATAACGAGTTACTTACACTGTAAGGTTGTCTTGTAAGATTTGATTATAGGCCTACACTAGACGTAGCTCTAAGTTAAACTTAGGCCTAATACTCAAGCAAACAGACACAAAAAATAGAAGATATAACAATAATGCAATTTAATCAGCAAAATATTTACAGCAAATAATAACGAACAAGAATAAACACATGAATAGACAGTTTCAAACGTTCAGCAGTCGCAGCTGCAAATCCAATTTAACCCTCCTACTACCGTGGGGTCAACGTTGACCCCAGATGCCGGTACATGATAGATCCTCAAATACTATATAAATAATTATTTTATGTGCATTTGCATATAATATATATATTAAGTAAACATCAGAAATTTCGTATGTTATTAATGGTAAATTAGCTCCTGGTAAAATAGTGTACAATGCTGTTCACGTTCGTCAGATTTTGATGAGTAAACTATCAGATGGTGACGACAGTCATGATGATGTTGAAGCAAGTTACGGTGAACAGTCTAGCGATGACGGAGCAGTAGATGTTCTTGAAAACCTTTCCGAAGCTGCAAGTGACAGCAAATGTGAAGATTTAGCAAAAGTCGAATTACATTAAGGTTTGACATACCGCTCAAACAATAACCAAGAAACTTGGTATGAAAATCCTCAGCGCAACACCGAAGGCAGACGTGCTGCAAGAAACATCATGCACATCACTGCACGACCGACGAGGTATGATGTTCGTAACGTTGATACAGCTGAGTCCGCATTTCAACTGTTTCTTACACCGTCACTGCTGCAGCAAATAATTGACTGGACAAACAAAGAAGGGCGACTTGTTTACAGACATCAGTGGACAGATGTTGATAACATTGAAATGCACTGTTACCTTGGACTGTTGACTTTTGCTGGTGTCATGAAGAGCCACAATGAGTCCGTGATGTCGCTGTGGAACGAAGAAAATGGTCGTGCTATTTTTAATCGATCGATGGCACGTAACAGATTTACAGTCATATCCAGATGCATCCAGTTCGATGATGCGGCTGCACGTCGTCGTACAAGGAGCACCGACAAACTAGCTTCTATTCGAGATGTTTTTAAACTTTGCGTGAAGTTTTTCAGGATTGCTACATTCCAAACGAGAATGTTACAGTCGATGAGCAGCTCGTTACCTTTCGCGGCCGATGCACGTTTCGTCAGTTTATTTCTTTAAAACCTGGCAAGTATGAAATCAAAATCTGCGCTTTGTGTGATAGCATGACAAGCTACGTGTACAGCATGCAAGTCTACACCGGACGAGAAAAAAGACAAAATCGAGAAGTGAACCAGGGGCAGCGAATAGTGTTGGACTTGGTAAGTGGACAGGAGAAATCAAAAAGAATTGTTACTTGTTAATTGTTAATTGTTAACTTTTATCGAGACGTTTGCTTGACTGACATTTTTGTTCAGCATCATGCTTGACAGCTTAAGCCAAAATGATAACAGAAAAGCAACATTATGATGTTGTTTAGTGACTAATATTTTGAATATTACTTAAATAGCAGATGAATAACAATTAGTAATTTGATACTGTAGCGAGAAGCTCTATAATGTCGTTTAGTTGACTATAGGTTTACTTATGCACAACATTTAGTCGTAGAACAATGCGCACCTTCCACATGGCGTCTGACAGTGTGCATTATATTTTATTCGGCCTACTTCTTACAAGTGCAACACAAAACTGCTGCAAAAGTTGCTGAAACAGATGCTGTAACTGAAAACATAGATCCAATAACAAACAGCTGGTAATAACAATTATGATTGCATCAACAACAAATGTTGTAAAAGTTTCGCCACAGTTGCAGCAACAGTTGCAGCAAAAAAAACTGCAACTGATAATAACTGCAACAGTTGCTGCAACTATTACAACAGCTGTTG
>Ga0209367_1000772_pt1 | contig 35405 bp, 23 predicted proteins | sample WorMetLIZISLAND2_FD_187412 | JGI IMG/M metagenome (GOLD analysis project Ga0209367, IMG submission 187412) | Marine gutless worms symbiont microbial communities from Max Planck institute for Marine Microbiology, Germany - Olavius geniculatus... ... | reverse complement strand
GCCTATATAGTTCCTGTTGCACTAAGCCTACTGGTCTTCAAGGTCATCCAAAATCAAAGATTTTCATGTCATTTGAAAACCAATATGTAACTTCCTATTAGTTATTAATAGTTACCTCGGCCCTATCTCTCACAGTTTCTGAGATACGTCTATTTATAGCTCGAAGCTTTCTTTCAAAAATTGCGGCCAAACCGCTGCAAATGGAGACACGGTTACTATTCACAGCTTATAGGAAGTCGCCAGCGCCCTATCCGATGGTACAACCGCCGTTCTTCTACGACTTACTATTTATACCGCACGGTTGGCATACTATAATGCATTATGACCTTTCAAGGTCATCCAAGGCCAATGATTTTCATGTCATTTGAAAGCCAATATGTGACTTTCTATTAGTAATCAACAGCAAGGCCCTATCTCGCACCGCTTAACCACAATACATAATGTAACAGACAGACCGACAGACAGACTGACAAACAGACGAAAATCGTGCCAGAGACGCGCTATACAGCCTAGCTGTAGCGCGTAAAAACCACGACCTATGTTAGTGGTGCCTAAGTAATGCACGTGTACACTGTGTCTCAAAAAACATCCCGGACATTTTTGATTCTAACTTAAACAAAAATTATCAGATTTTCGTAAATTTGGTGTGAATATTTATAACACTACTTGCCATTAAATGGCCGCTTAGTTCTTCACCTCACCCAATGTCTGCTTCTGCACTACCTCGGGAAAGACAATCAAGCGAAATATGCGTCAAAATATGCAAAATCGTGAAAAAACACCCCCCAACATTATTGAAAGTAACTTGAAGCATGATTATAAGATTTATGATTTTTGGCATACTTATTTCTGACACAACTGGTTATTAAATGACTGTTTAAGTTCCCACCTCACCCATTGTCTGCTTCTGCAGTACGTGGGGAAATCAGATCAAGCAAAATACGCGTTGAAATAATAAAAAAACGTCGATAAATTCCGTCTATCCTGATCTCTGGCCCCCAAGAGCCAGTCGATTACAAGATTTGACTGTCGTGCGGCAGTATGTCTACCATGTGACGTTAAGAAATGTTTATGAATTCAAGAAGCGACTGGTGAAGTCTGAATTATCGATACCGCTGTCAATGAATAGAGAAATCGTTTCCAAGTTTGTGATTCCACAATTGGCCAACATTTCGATCAAGTTCACTGCAAGCAGCTGAAAAACAAAGCAACTGGATAAAGTGTCAGCCAAACTGTTAAAAATGTAAACAACATATGTTTTGTGCGTTATTTACATTAAGTAGTAATACCACTTTAGGGAAAAATGCAATATTTCAACGGTTCTGATTTCCCCAGGTAATGCAAAAACACACGATGGGTAAGATGAAAAACTACATAACGATTTGATGGCCAGTTGTTTCAGAAATACCGTTACCAAAAATTATTAGAATCCGATAATCCTTCTTCAAGTTACAATCGAAAATGTTCAGAATGTTTTTTTTGAGGCACAGTGTAGTAGGGCCTTGTTTTGTATTAAGTTTTTGCTTGAGTTTTCTTGTAGGCCCAGACTTCGAGATTTTGTACACTGACGTCCAAATTTTTCAGCTTGGAAGTCACGACGTCCTGAAAATTTAGGTCTATTGAAAACCCTGGTCGTGAACCCGCGCCAAACTGCTGCGGATCGCGGTCCGTGAGAGCCGAGTCTCGCCCACCTCTTCGCCGGTGTAATTGTTAGTTTAAAGCTGCAGCGCGAATGATGAACTGATGATAATAATGACAATGATGATAATGATGATGTCTTCATTTTACCGCCAGATGTTGCTATCTCTCAACGCGCATCATCATTCGTCATCTTGTGTCGTCGATAAACGCGCTGCGTGCGCAATTGCATACTCTCTTGAACAAAACGTCGATTACAATCTTTAAAAAAAGTTGTGTTGCAATTTAATACGTCGTATTTATGGACCAAACGACTATTATTGTTGCTAGTATAGTCGAAAAGCATCTAAGGATACGATCTTTGAAGTTTGATTATTTTTTTTCAAGCAATTTCAATTGTAGCGTTCTCTTCTCACCGACTTTAAAAATTGCAGGCCTTCGTAACATAATCACCAAGAGTTAAATAAGGTAACAAGACAGCCAAAGCAAACAAGAAATTTGAGCTAATGCTCACGAGACGCACGAAAGTCTATAGCAGTTTCGGTTCAGTAGTTTAGCTAAAAATTGGGGTGTTCACGCTAAGTTAATATACAAATACTAAATTCTTTATCTAAATCGCATGAAGATAGTTTCGTGGCGCCACCTTGTGAATGATATAGACTTAATCGCCAAAAAACCATAAAACCCCCTATTTGGCGTTCAAGGTCATTTAAGGTCATTGAATTTGGCGCCCATCGAGAGCCAGTATACGACTTCCTATTAGTGATTAATAGTAACCTAGGCCCTATCTCGCACCATTACTGAGATACAGCGACTTATTCGCCAAAAATCGCTAATTTTGCCTACCCGCCTCTCATTTAGCGCTCTCGTTCGGGGTGACTCCCTTCGAAGCTATGGAAAAGCTTTACGGTTCTTGAAACTAGAGTCTTCCGGGGAGCCGACGGTGAAGATTTGGTGATTCTAGCTTGCACCGATTTGACTGATCCACCCGTGTGACAGACGGACAGATAGACGGACGGACAGAATTGCGATGGCTAAAACGCGCTGAAAGCAGTAGCTGCTTTCGCGCGTAAAAAGTAGTGTCTACACAGCCATAGTCATTTGGCGTATTTGCGTCAATGCGGAAGTTCTCATGTTTGTTTGGATAGATACAACTTAGGCCTATAGACGAATTTAGATGCACATTTTGACTGAGTCGACGAATTCCGTTTCCTAATCTTCCTCTTCGAGTAAGACCGAGACCATCTAACACCGGCTACCTGGAGGTCCATGGCACCGTGCCAAGAAGTGACAAGAATATTAAGCACATTTTTTCATTTCTCCCAACGCTTTCAGCACGGTGTACGTCACTAGTGTGACGGAGAGAGAGACAGAATGATAGACAGATCACATCAGCGGTGCCGTCTAAAAGGTACAGTTAAAGGCCTGATTAGCTGCTTACACGAATCGGGTGGTAGGCTAGCTTTATTCGCCAGATGGCGTCATCTCTGCGGCGGAGATCTCTGCAGTCTATGCGCCTCATAATCGTAAGTCCCGCAGCAGAGCGTAATAAACACTTGGAAATAATACTCCGTTTACACGATCAAGCTGGCTCGACGAGCTGGTTATATGTTAGCTGGACGAGCCAGCTCGATGTTTGCTCAATGTTTGCTCGATGCTTGCTGGATGTCTGCTCGACGTTTGCTACGCTTTATGCATACTTCATATTTGCTCGATATTTGCTGGACGTTTGCTCGATGTCTGCTCGATCGTGTAAACGGGGTGTAAAAGAAAGAAGGTTAGAAGCGGTTGTTTAAAAAAACGTCCAAGAAACCTTTGTAGCCTATACAAACGCTGAACGTGACTTTGTTCTTTGACGCACATGTCTATTTGACTATTGTATAGCCTATAGCCTAATAGCCTACTGAATAAATTAAATTATGCTGCTTGAAAGAAAATATTGTTTGACCTTTAGATGTGGCATTCAAATAGGCAGCGCCTTTTGGACAAACTTGACTTGACAAATCCTAGATGTTTCGTACATAAGAAAATATTTGGATCAAATTGGCCAGTATAAGCTTAAACCAAAACTCTGGCATAAACAGTCAGCTATCTTGCTATAGCCTATAGGTGGCTTTGAAGTATGACCGTTTAGCGATAATGCGCTGATAACGGCGCGTAACCTCAATTGCTTTCACCGCGGAGAGCGCTATACTTACTTACTTATACTCCAGTGCCCGCTCAACCGGGATATCGTTGACTTGACTGATAGACTGTCGCCTCGGGATGTTAATGGTTGCTGATGCGTAGTGCAGTGATGCACCGAATGCAAATTCTTCTTCTTTTTTCCTGGTTGGTTAACAGACCTCGACCCGACGCCTCCACAGTCGCACTGTGAACGATCGCTTGTCTGTCGCTGGTTTTTTGAAGCAACAGCTACTGTTCGGCCCATTCCAAGTTCCTATATAAAGGTTATATAGTCCATAACATAGCTAATGATAGCTGGCAGACCTCATGTTGCTGAGCCAGATTGTCTTCGGTCTGCCAAGCAGTGGCGCTGCCATCTGTTACAGGGCCAAGGGCCAACAATACCCATGCATGCTGAACTTTAAGAAGGAATTAAATGTCCCATAGGCTTAGCCTCATACAGTGATCAACGTCCGAAATTGCGATAGGCACTGCAGTTGTTTAAAAAAGAACAAAGCCCAGCTGTCGCTAAGGAAGACGCGCTATTATACTGTGCCTATATAGTTCTTGTTGCAGTACTGACCGTCAAGGTAATCCAAGGTCGATGATTTTCATCTCATCTGAAAAGGTGTAGGCCTATGCCGCTTTCGATTAGTGATTTATATATACCTTGGCTCTGTCTCTCACCGTTTCCGAGATATGGCTAGTTTTTCATTGAAAAACGCATATCTTTCCTACCCCCTCCCATTCCGGTCCGACGAAACACTGCATCGGACCGCACAGGACGGTTAGAGTTAGTGTTAAAGTTCGGTTTAGGGTTAAAACTATGGTTAGGGTTAACCGCACCGGACCGCAGCGGACGTTCGGTGCAGTCTTGTGTGCGGTATGGTGCGGTGTTTCCACTGTCACGTCGGACCCCTCCATTCAAGCCCAAACTTAAAAAATGTTTCTCTTGCATTAAATCGCTGAAATTTTGCATGCTTAGGTTTAAAACACAGGGCTAATTATTCGTGTAGAAATTTTCTCTACGATTTACCGTTTAGCCACAATAAATCTGTAATGCAGTGTTTACACGATCGTGCAAACATCGAGCAGCTAGCTCGACGTTCTATGGTAATTAGCATGCTAATTAGGAGGGCGGGCGGGTTGTAATTGGAAGGTGATCAGCTAACACGTGATCAGCTGTGGGCTAAGAGCCTAAGCCTAGGCCTACATTTGAGCCAGGAAGCGGGATTCCAATAGGTCTTCTTGAGCCAGCTCGATGTTTTTTCGATGTTTGCTCGATCGTGCTCTATAACGAACGACAGATAGCCAGACGACAGACGACACATCGTGCCATACAGTGTAGACGCGCGTCAAAAACAGATTGGCCAATAGAGATTGGCCTATACACTATTAATAGCTGTCGCATTCGCAATCGAGGCGATAAATTCAAATATCTTATACTAAGTAGCCTAGGTCCTGTATTTGATGAACCCAGTTATACTGACGCATTTACAGTATATTATACCGTCGACTGTATTGTAAAACAGATGCGTGGCACATCTCTACTGCTGCTGCTGCTGCTGCTGTTCGATTGCTAATGATGCCTGTTCTGATAGCAGCAGCAGCAGCAGCAGCAGCATCAATTAGCCTACAGCTAAACGGCTACTGATAGCGGCGTAATCACTGAAGGAACGCAATTAACAAACTAGCGTCTTTGGCGTCTGGTGTTCGTCATTTTCAAGCAGCGCCCGTCTTCAGGACTTACAAGACCCTTTATCATGCCTGTTATTAAAATTGCACTTTGAGAAGACATCAACCGCATTTTCTGAAAAAAATGTTTTTTTGAAACATCTAGTGCTGTTGAACACTGCTTGAAGATAGAAGATGGGCATATTCGAAAATGTCGGCTTATAGACTAAGGCTGTTCAGTGCTATTCGAGTAATAGGCTAAGTCCGCCCGAAAGCGATAGCTTGCTTATGTTTTGCTGGCGTTTTTTTAGTCTGCCCAGTTTTCGGAAGAACTTACGTTGTTTTAGCGCAGATGTTTTTTTTCATTGCGAGATCTTTGAGATGCGTCGGCCGATCGGCGTGAAATTTTGCACGATAATCAGCTCTAGGCGAATTTCATAATGCCGGGCCAAAATTTCGGGAAAGGGGTCCCCCCCCCCCCCCAAAAAAAAAAATAGGGGCTAAAATTGCAAAATTTGGCCCGATTTCGGACGACATCAAAATTCGGCAGCGAATATCTCCGAAACGGATAAAGATATTCAAAATCGGACAAGTACATTTTGTACCAATTCCTTTCGTGTTGAGCAGAGGAAGTTTGGTGAGATTAAGTGGTGAAATCGTACCCACCGAAATCGAATGTTTGGAAGACCCTATTGGCCTTTGGCAATTAGGCAGCATTGGCCTTTGGGCAGCATTTTCCATTGGCCCTAGAAGAGCATTGGCCATTGGCCAACATTGGCCTTGGCCGTGAGGCGCTATATCTCCGTAACGGTACCAGATGGACGCATGGTCACTATGGATCACCCATAGGAACTCGACTCCTGGGAGTCGAATGGTCACGTGACCGATGACCTCACGCGACCCCAAAAAGTCAAACTCGTGACCCCATTATCTTTGAGGCGCCATATCTCCATAACTGTGCAAGATAGGTGCATGGTGACGATGGACCTTTTATAGTAAAGCTCGTGACGTATCGAATGGTCTCGTGACTGACAATGTCTGTTGTTTAGTTAAAATAATGCAGAAGGATGAAAGGATCTTTGCTGCTGTACAATTTGAAATTAAACTGTTTGATTTTTTTCTACCGGTCTAAACGGCTCAGTGATTTATACAGACATATACTGTAAACTATCGAAATGCACTGGACAGACTCCGTGTTCGTATGAACATTATCTTGTAGTTTTAAGTAATTTACTTACTACATTGTTGTTGACCTCTGACTTGGCCTAAGCTATTTTGAGACGCACGGGAAAGTCCAGACACACCCTCGTTCAGTTTTCGATAGTTGACTTCGTTTTGCTGCGAAGTTAGGCAATTAGTGGCATAACTGGCAATGACTGAATATTTAGCCAATCTTAAAAGATTGTCTAATAACGACAAATGTGCGGACTGCGGAAAATCAGGTAAATTGTTGCTTGTTTTTGGCTGTGGACAGAAAAAAATGGTCAGCCAACTATGTCCATGGGTGTCGTTTCGTTTTTGCCAACCCGGCAGTGAACGTGCAATAGTGTTTGATTTACATGTAGCACTATGCTTATATATTCCGGTTTCTGGTGGAATGACGTTTGAGATTTAGCCATTTAGAAATCTATGTTTTTTTGGTTTGTGTCATTGATATAGCAAATATGCAGCTTACCTTTGAACGATGCAGTCCTGAGTCCCGTGTGCGTGCATGGTCTTGCAGTGTAAACTGGTGTCTGGCTTGGGTGAGGTAAGTGATTAGCGCTGCTGTATGGGCATACGGCTTCCAAAAAATTACTTTTTAGAGCTGTTGAAATGATGCATTAGCTTAATGCGTTAACGCATTAAAGAATTAATGCGCTTTTAAAAAATTAACGAGCATTAAAATAATTAACGGACATAGGTAAATTTAGATAATTCTGTGAAGCAGGAGTTTCACTATTCTGCTTAATTATGTTTATTTGACGATGAAATAATATTCGAGTAATTACTACTGTCACGGTCCTGCGAGACAGCCTTGAGTTCATTGGTTGTCATTCCAGTTATCCCATGTAGTCCACATACAACATCAGCAGTATAATGATGCATATGCATGCGCTAAAAAAATTAACACTTTCACAGCTGTATTTTTTTTACTTTTTATTACTCGTAATTGTTTAATTTTTTTTTAATTTGAACTTTATTTTTATAGTTTGTAAGAGTTATCTGTCAGGGTAGGTCTAGTTTGTATGGAACTGTGCTTATGGCAGATCCTGATTGGGTGTCATACAACCTTGCCATCTTTATCTGTGCACGATGTGCCGGCATACATGGGAGTCTTGGATCACACATCAGCAAAGTAAAGCCGGTAAATGACATCAACTGGACTGACGAACAGCTGCAGGTAGCTTGAGCATTTAGCTTAAATGTTTTAAGCTTCGATCTCTGGAAGTTAGTCTTTTTAAACAACTGCTGATACCAAATCACTTTATGTTGTCCCTGTTTGGTGACACCTTGCTAACGCTGGTGAGAACAGGGCTCTAGCTACATTGAGGCACGAGCAGGCACTTGCCTCCTTGTTCTCAGACCACTTCCGAAAATTGTATCACAAAACAACTTTTAGCTAAGTGAATTTTGAAAGCTTTTCAGCTTCTGGGGGCTTCGCCTCCCCAGACCCCCACCTCACAAAAAGTATTAATTTTTAGTTAGCAGTAGACCCTTAAGCTGGAATTTCACGACAAGCTTAGCATTTTTGCAGCTAAAGTCTTGGCTTAGCTGCGATTTTCGTGGCGCCAGCAATTTAGCAAAAAAATTTTGGCATCTGGCAGTGAGCTAAGTCGGCGGTTTAGGGAGTGGCAGATCCAAGATGGGGCTGCTGAACTGCTAATTAATAAGTTCGTGTATCAGAAAAATGATTAAAATTATTGTCACTAGATGTTATATTTTAAGGCTAAAATGCACCATATTCGATTTCTGCTGGGGCTCCGCCCGTTGGGGGAGCTCAAAGTGCTCCCACAGGCCCCTCGCTAAATTCAAGGAGTTTTACTTTTTAAGGGAAGGGGAAAGAAAAGGGAAAAAAGAAAAGAAAAGGAGGGGGAAATGGAATGAGAATGGGAAGAGGGGAGGAACAAGGGGAATATCTCCCCCCATTGGCTGAAGCCTAGATCTACCATTGGCTTTGGGTCTAGTTAGCAAGGAAATAGGCTACAGACAGCTAGATAAGCATAGCAGTTTTCATTTGCTTATGTAAACCTTTAGTATAAGATTATAAAGTGCAATATGTTACGCTTGCGTTTTGCATTGTACTCGCTAATTGTTACATAACCCTACAGACTGCAAACAGAATTAAATTTGCGATCGTTTGTAGCTATAGAAGCCTTCAGTGTTTGACTGTCAAGCATGCGTATCACAAAACAAGAGTTTCAGTTAAGTGAATTTTGAAATCTTTCTAGTTTCTGGGGGCTTTGTTCCCCAGACCACCCACTGGGGCTCCACCCCTGGACCCCGCTGGCGGACTCTGTCCCCCAGACCACCTGCACTGCCTCCTCGTTTTTCACATCCTGGCTACGGCCCTGAGGCTGTTGGCTTTAGCCTCGTCATGATGCTGCTGGTCTCATCGATGAAGTTACTCGACGTTGAGCCAGGTTAGTACTGAGATGGGTGACTGTTTGAAGGTTTACCGTCTTCGTATTTGACCAACCCAACTCAGCCTGTTCATTCTTCTGTGCGTAGGCAAAATGAGTACTGGTGGCGGACTGGTGGTTACAACAATTGCCAGAGAAGAAATGGTGGGTTCTGTGCAACAGTAGGCCCTGTTATCAGGACTGCTGGCATACTGGCCCAGTCGGTTAAAGGCGCTGGCTGTTTAATAGAGCTGGCCTTCCAGCCGACTTTGGTTGTATGCTAGCTTAATTGGGTTAAACCCTTGCCAGCTCAAAGGACTGCAAAGGGGATGAGCTTTTGTGCAATGAACCTAGCTGTCTGCGAAGTCTTTTTCTTTTTATTCTTTTCTCAGTCAAGCTGGCAAGTCACTCAGTGATTCTTTACTAACTGTAGCTTCTCTCTGCAAATGGTATTTTAACCCTTAATTTACTGAATATCTAGTAACTGCAACTGTAAACTCGGGAAAATAAACATTATGTTGCCTGTAATTTTAGCTGTAGCGGAAAAATAGTCTAAGGCATGGGACTGGATTCGACGTGCAGGTTGTGAAGTCTGGGGGAAACAGCAAATCGCGTGAACAGTACGAAAACCATGTGCCAGCCTGCTATCGACGACCGCATCATACCGATCCACAGTCAGTGCTTTAGTGCTGTCTTTTTACAATCAACTGTCAGTAAAAGTGTTCACTGTATGGCTGTTTCTTATAGGCTTTCTCTTTCGTTTATAGTTTTTGTACTGGCTTTGCGATTAAATAACAAGAAATCTGTTTGCATTCGAATTGGTCCACGTTATAAAGCTGATTGTTGCAGTCTTGTAACCAGAGACAATTGCGAATTGCTTTGATGTAACAGTATTAGATATTTAGGTGTATACATGAGATCTTCAGCTGTATTCACTTGCTCCTTTATGTAAACGTAAAACGTGAAGTCCTTCCCAAGCCTTACGGCCCATAGGGCGGCGCTGATCTCCATTTCCTAAGGCCCTCAGCCAGACACCAGTTTTTACATTGCTAGACCACGGATACGGGGCCAGTGTATCACGCAGTGTGCCTGTTTACGTCGCAGCAGTGAAGCCGGTACCAAATTATACTGCTTGGTGACAGAGGCACATGTGTGTGAACAACTTGCCTAAGGTCATTACCCGGCAGTGTCCCGGTGCGGAGTCGAACCTGCACCCCCAAGTTACCTCGGGATTACAAGTCCGACACATTACCGTTAGACTACCGAGCCACACCTTTGCTCCTTTAGCAACTGTAAAAAATCTACTTTTCGGGCTTTTAATGCACTTTTTGGTCGTATTGGCCGTGTTACTTCACCTGACATCATTGTACAGCTGTTTAAAGCGAAATGTCTGCCGGCGTTATATTATGGCTCTGAAGCTTGTCCTGTTACCAAACCAGTGACTAAGTCTTTGCAGTATGTAATTAGGAGTTGTTTCAGCAAAATATTTCAGACTAGGTCTGATGATGTTATTGCTGAATTTATGAATATGTTCAATTGTTTGCCTGTAGCTGGTGCAATTTCTAGATGTAAAAAAATTTTTTTGTATCGGTTCAGTCAAAGTAATAACTTTTTATGTTATCTGTGCGGTCTTGCTGCATTTTGAGTACTGATGGACATTATATTACATCTTTAACTGTTAGTTAAGTTTTAGTTAAGTTTTATTATTTCTTTGCTGTTCATTTCTTGTCTACCATATTACGGTGAATAAAGATGTGTGTGCTTTTAACTCAAAAACTGAAAAGCACAGAAAAGCCAAAATTGGTATGAATGGTCCCCATCATCATCATCAAGCGCATGCCCTGAGCTGGAGCATAGCGGTTTCCACGAGGTGCTTCCAGTGTTCTCGATCCTGGGTGCATCTCCAAGCCGAGTTGAGGCCATGATTATGAGGCTGGAGATCTGCTCCCAGGATACGTAGCCACGTGTGGCGAGGGCGTCCGGGAGGGCGCTTCCACTCTATGGGCAGACCCCGGACTGACGTTTTGAGTGCTCTGGAGATGTCAAGTGACGCATCCATCCTTGCCACGTGACCGAAGAGTCGAAGCCGGCTTCTCTGAATCAGCTGAGACAGCTGCGGCGGTGAGCCACCTCGAAGCTGAACTGTGGCGTTGGCTACATGATCCACGTATGGTATACGGAGAATACGACGCAGGCAGATGTTGTCAAAAGGATCAACCTTGTCTAATAAGGCTCGTGTTAGGGCCCATGTTTCAGAGCCATATAATAAGACTGGTTGGATGTAGGTACGATACAGTTGGACCTTGGTGAGGATGGAGATGCTGGAGCGCCATATTCCTCTATTCATAAGGTTGAAACAGCTTTTGGCCAGACCAATTCAACGAAGCACTTCTGGTTCTGAGCTGCCTGAACTATGAATTTCAGAGCCGAGATAGACAAATGACTCCACAACCTCAACAGGGTTGCCAGATATATAAACTGATGACGGGGTAGTAGCTGAGTCGATGGTGGACTGGATCTTGGTCTGCCAATTTTCAGTTCAGGGGAATGAACTCCATCTAAACTGCCTTTAGTGGATCTTGCAGTAGTTCATAGTTACTTAAGCCGCTTGAAAAATCTCGGATTCTGTTCATTGATTGATTGATTGAAAGGAGAACGTATTGTGGTGCGTGTGCTTCCAGAGTGTTGTTGGTGCAGTGGATCCGTGCCAAGTACGAGCGCAGAGAATTCACCGACCCCAACAGACAGAACTACATTACTGGATACAAAGACGGATTCTTGTGGAAGCGTGGAAAAGACTCCAACAAATTCGTGCAGAGACGTTTTGTCCTGACTACAGCGGATAACTCGCTGATTTACTTTAACAAGTCGCAGGTGAGTCTGTGCTGTTGGGTGAAATTGCTTTTTGCAGCAGTTTTTGCCTGTTCTTACTCATTTCTTTATAGCATGGTCTGTCTGTCATCTGATGACGATGACAACGTCAACAGGAGCAAATTAATTTGGCAAAAGGCAGAATCATTCCTCGTTTTTATTCGCCAGGTGGCAGAATAGGAGTGACGGTTTGGCTGCAATTTGCACAATTTGTGATTGCATGTTTTGGTTGGCTGTGTGAGTTTGACACCAAATTTCCTTTTTCTCTGGGGGGTTAGGGACTCCGTCTGAAACAGTGTGTCACTGGACCCCGCAAATGTACCTGCTAAATGAAAGTCTGTTGTACTGCAGCAACCATAGATATAAAAAACGTTTTTTTAACGTTTTTTGTTCTTGCCACGTTTTTTACGTTTTTAAACGTTAAAAAAATTTTTTTAACGTTTTTTATTTAAAAAAACGTTTATCAAGATTTGAAAATTCTACCGAGAACGTTGAGAAGAGCTTTTGAAGCCACACAAATGAATTAATAGGCTATAGTAGTGGTAGTTTGCTTACTTAGTCTAGTGATAGTGTCTAATGACTACACGGTTGAATTGAAATTAAATAAAATTTTATCTCTTTCTTTAGTTTTAGCTGTACTGCAATTACAGCATTAGGTTTTAGGCAAGAAGTAGAACAAATTAAGGCTAAAGTTTTTATCAACGTGTTAAACTTTTTTTTATTTTTGCCATTTTTTAACGTTTTTAAAATTTTTTCTGGAACGTTCTTTAAATCTATGGCAGCAACAACAACAAGAATAGTATTAGCAGTATAGATTTACAAACATTTCAATTTTTCCCATATAAAACTAGGTCTTAACTGTTTTTTAAGAATAATTTTGTCCTGTAGAACATATTACGTCTATTGCTTTCATATTGCAGGCAAAAGTGCCGAAGGGGTCTATGCAGGTTGATCGGATTAACGTATGCATCGCTGGAGAGAAACTTTGTCGTGAGAATGGTTTGCAGATCATGTTTATGCCACAGGGTGGCCGACTGCGGAGTATTTACGTCTGTGCTGACACTGGCGAGGTAGACCAACACACAGCTCTCCTTGTTACTCGTGGTGTCAAGGGTAATGATGATTCGATATGTCAAAAGTGTTGATATATCGTTTTTGATATTGATATATCATAGCGTATCGTATCATCGAAAAAAATATAGAATTTTTCGATATATTGTGATATTCAAAAATATCGCGACATATATATATGACTGGAAAGAAAAATTACAAATGGGACTAGTTAACGGTGTCCTAATTTAGCTACAATCAAAATATATTTTCACCAAAAACATATTTTATTATCTAAATAGAGCATACTGCCTTGCTCAATGTTCATGTTCTGCTCCTATGCTTGTATAAGATTTACACACTTATTATTTAAAAATATCGATATCGCGATATTTTGTAAAATGTTGTATTGATATCATATTGAAATTGAAATCCTGATATCGAATCATCACTACTCAGGGGCACTGAAGTGACTACACTGAGCGATAAAGGACGGCACATAGAATTGTTATTTTGGCTTAGTCTGGAGGGTGAAATGCATGAATATTAACAGAACTGTTCAATGCAGCTCTGCCAAGTCAAGTGAGTCTCACAAATTTTCAGTCATCTCACTTTTCTCCGCCTGACTAAAGGGGATGTCAGACAAACGACAAAGTCGGCCGACTTTTGTAGGCGTGGTTTAGTTGCCTGACAAAATCGGTCGACAAAATCGGTGAACTATGACACACGGCTGATATTATCGTCTGCTACTTTATACGATATCAGCTAGCACAACAGCCAAATGCAGATCGCAAAATAATACTTGCATCACTTTTTTCTGCATCTAGTGAACGAAAATAAATAACAAACACAAGAAATAACTAAAATAAATATTCATCTTTTGTTGCAAACAATCACCATGGCAACGTAAACAAAATTTGTTGTCCGATACTCAAAAAGTCGGCCAACAAAATTGTCGAAGATAGAATGTGCTCTAACTTGGCTGACAAGTCGGGCGATTTTGTCGGCCGACGAAATCGGGCGATTTTTGCATCCATGACACACGACAGATTTTTGTCGGGCGATTTTGTTGACAGATAAAATAGGCCGATTTTGTTGTTTGTCTGACATCCCCTTAAGTTTTATCTCACAGGTATTTATTTTTTTGCATAACACTACCTCGAAGTGACAAAAATGTTTTCATTCGGTGCAATTTCGGAGCTAAAAATGCGTAAAAATGTCTCGGTTGCCAAGCTTAAAGCATTTTGCAAAGTCCTTAGCTAGATTTTGAGGCAAAAGATAGGAAGCGATAAAAAAAGAAAGGTTGAAGGAAAAATGGAGCAAAAGCTCGGACAGAAAAAAAGAAAAAAAAGAAGGCAGAAAAAGTGAATTGAAGAAAATGAGGGCAGGGAATGGGGGAGGGGACTGGACTTAATCTCACGCATTTTAATTCAGTGCCTTGGCAGCTATGTCAGTGTCCTGTTTTTGTAGATTAATAATGGAGCCAGACTGACAATATTTTTCGCAGAGGTGGACTGAATTTCGGTTTTGGCACAGACTCTAATGTTATATGCAGTTTCAGCTTTGTTTCGGTGTTGATGGCATACATTGCAGACTGTAAATGTAGTGACATTCAGTTTTGGCCGAAAGTATCACAGTGGTTTCATTTTAGTACTTGATAACTGAAAGTTACTTAATGATAACAAACATGCTCAGTTTTCCATACAGTTGCAGCACACGTAATCTATTTTGTTTTCAGTTTCCACCAAAACTGATGGTCGACCTCTAGTTCAGTGTATGTAATTATATTATTGTCATTTGTGTTGTTCTTTGGACAGGACTTGGTCAACTGGTACACAGCCATACGACATGCCCAGCTTACACGACTTTCCTATGCTTATCCTTTCACCCCAGTTGATGAGGTCAGAACTGTTCTATACCTACTACTATTAATTCCATAGACACAAACTGTAAGGTGGCTTGCTTTTTCTGGGGGGGGGGGCGGTTGAATTAATGATAAACGGTTATCTCGTCCTTTTTGTCACTTGCATGTATCATTTGGCAGATAAACAGTAGGCCTACAGAATTTTCTTGGCTTTGCTGTATTTGTTGGTTGTTTTTACTTGAGGAGGCTGTGTGACACCTTTATTTATTCATCGGTTTGTTGGTTTGTCAGCGTGAACGTCGATTACACAAAAAGCTACAGTTGGATTTTCACTAATTATTGTAGCGGAGGTTTGCGCTGTCTAGTGCCCTTTTAGTTTTGTTTTATTTTTTGTTTTGTGGTTAAGTTTTTTCACAGAATTTAGATGCTGCTTTACTTTACAGCTGTAGTATTTTTGTAATGTTTTGCTTGTGATGCTTTTCTTGTTTGGGGCAAACAAATACAAATAAACTGCTGCAGCTTGTATATAATTATGTGATGCAACGTTTGCAGCTGATGCAGCATCTATCACACGACATACTGCGTGAAGGTTGGCTGTATAAGACTGGGCCTCAGCCGGGCTCCAAGTATCGCAAACGTTGGATGTCGCTCGTCAACAGACAGCTGCTCTACTATGCCAAGCCACTGGTCTGTAATTTCCAATCGCATTGTGGCAGGGAGTGGGGAGGGGGCAGTTGCCTACTGGAAATTTTAGTCTGTCAGAAAATTGCTTTTTTTGGTCGGAAAGTATTCTTCCAAAAATGCCAAATTTTGGACTGAAAATCTTCCATCTTGTGGAAATTTAGCAGAAAACTAGAAATATGTTCTGTGGAACGAGGTATCTGTTGCATTGCCGTGTTATATAGCCTAGCAGCTGTGTTTCAGCATTTGACGCTCTTGTGAGCCTGCAGCCAATTTTGTCTTCAAAACGGTTGGTTGCCCTGACAACAGGGGTCTTCAGGAGAGAAATTTACATGATACCATTGCATAGCCCGGCCTGAAAATAGGGAGAGGTGAAAACAGCGTGCAATTATCTTTTGCGGGAGCCGAGTTATAGTCAATTTTGTCCCAAAATTCGTTGCCATAGCAATGGGGGTCGGCAAGGGAGAAATTTGAATGACATCATCGGATAGCGCGGGCCCAAAAATAAAGAGGTAGGTGCAAACAGGGAGCAAGTATCTTTCATGGGGGGCGAGATATAGTCAATTTAGTCAATTTTGTCCCAAAATTCGTTGCCATCTCAACAGGGGTTGGCAGGGGAGAAATTTTAATGACATCATTGGATAGCCCAGGTCCAAAAATAGGGGGTAGATGCAAACAGCGTGCAATTATTTTTTACGGGGATCGAGTTTTACCGCTGTGAAATCTCCATTGGCTGTAATGCAAAATTTGGCAACTTTTGAATGGTTGCTATGGCAACAGGAGTTGATAGGGGGTAAATTTAAATAACATCGTAAGATTGCCCAACCCCAAAAATAGGGGGGTAGGTAAACACAGCATGCAATTATCTTTTACGGGGACCGAGTTATACTGCTTTGAAGTCCCCGTAGGCCGTAATGCAAAATTTTTTAAAATCTGGGTAAAATAGGAGAAGGAGTTGTCAGATTTTTATCCGGAACAAACTCGATCTTACTTTTTGGGCCTCGAATCACTGTGCAAAATTTCATCAAAATCGAATCAAAATTGCGGCTGTAGGAGTGTTTAAAGACAGAATGACAGTGTGACAGAAGTGATTTTGTAACCTGTCCCTTGCTATGCTATAGCAATGGGACAGATAAAAATTGGAATTTTGAGCACCCATAATCTTTTCTGTCAGAAATTTGCAGTTGTCTTCCTTAAATTCTTGACCCACGATGTCGCTGGTACTTTCTGCTGGTATGCAGCATCTATTGTGAGTACCAGTGTCTTGCATTGTGGTCCATCGTATTGAGGTGTCTGGGTGGGGTGACTGGTGGTCTTTGCCATCACTGCTGGATCAAGGTCGTTAGGAGCCCTGCCAAGGCTCGTCTCTTATCTGGTGGTGGTTCAGCTCAGTTGGTAATGAAATAATTATTTAAGTAGCATTTTGAAGAACTTTGTAGCTTGTAGTCAGGACGTTTTGTCGTAGACAACTGTAGGGCCTAAATACGATGTTTTGCCATTTTTCCTTCAATATGGTGGCTTGTTAGAACGTTGAACTTACAATCATGAGGTCATGGGTTTAACTTCCAGTTGAGTTGTAGCTCATATTGGTAACTCATCCCAGAACTACAAAGCGTCACCTGCCATAGTCTATGGAATCACAGTGTTACCTGCCACCCACTGTTACCTGCCGACAAAGTGAACGTGTTTCACCTTAACTCCAGCCAGACAGAGCGATACTCGATTTATCTACGCCAAAGGGATAGAAGGCTGAGTTGGCCTTGCTCTTGGTGGTTGGTTAGGCCATATACCGAGATGGTTTACCCGTCTGCAGACACCTTTGACCTTTTAACCTTTATATAAATGTGTGTACTGTATAAGTGCGTGATTATAATGTATCTGAATGGCTGTAGGATGCCTATGCACTGGGGGAAATACTGATCGGTTCGAGGGAGACAGGTTACACAGCTCGTGAGGGAGTTCCTCTGGGCGTGGCAGAGTACGCGTTCATGTTCACACTCAAGACTCCCACCAGAATGTTCCACCTATCTGCCAAGACGGCCGAGGAGCGGTCCAGCTGGCTGGAAGCATTACGGGCCGTAATTGCGTCGCCTCTACCACCCGTCCTTCGGATGCGTCTGGAAAGACAGTACAGTGACTCAAAAGCCTAGATCTACCATAGACTCATAAATGCTATACATAGGCTATAGGAGTCTCTAGACTGTGTGACTGGCTGCTTTGCAAAGTAATTTTTATAGGCCTATAACATATTGAGGGAAAATGGGAAAACATCATATCTACAGGTCATTCTCTTGCAAAACATTCTAACTGCAATGTTCTTCAGAATGCTTATATCATTGTAAAATGGAATATAGCAAGCAAATGCATATCATATTTTTAACAAACTGTATAAAACAGCATTAAAGACACTGGATAAATCCATCATGTAAAAGTTTTTCTTGCAACTTTCTCAAACTTTTATTAAAAACAGGATTTCTTGCCATTGTGCCCTCAATGTGATTGTGTCTTACCTGCTGTTTAGCCACCAGTGGGAGGAGAGTTCTGCACTTGGGTCACACTAGACATGCGCTGCTGAAGAATTTAGTAAAAGAAATGTCCAAAAGTTGTATTTTTGGGACATGCTGTGGGTCGCAAATGCAAGTAGGCCTAATAGCCTAGTTGAACCAGGGACGTTTTAAGGAGGGCCCATGGGGATGGGCTTGCACCGTGAACACTTTTGAGATGTACCTATGTCTAAATTTTATGCCTAGGCCCGCTTTCCACGTTTCTGAACTACGGTAACCCCCTGAACGATGATTGCTAATAATGTGTTTCATTTGATATGTACTGCAATGTAGCAGAAAATACTGCAGGGTGAACATATTGAGTGTGATATTGAGATTATTGACTGGGCTATTATTATGACTGAGTTATTTTTTGCTGTTGTTTGGTAACTAACTTAATTGTTTTAAGTTGAAACGATGGATTGTTTTATCCGTTGATTTGACTGTTGAATTACTGAATGTTTTTCAAAACTAATCAGTTTTATGCATTTTTTAATAACATGCTTGTGCATTTTCTGGTTATTGCTGATTATTGTAAACTCAGAGGTGCTATTGCAAAGGTGGTATTTTTCTTATCATCATATTCTGTTATGGATTCATTTTGTTAAGACTATGTAGCAACATTGATATCAGAGGGTGTTGTGGATGGAATTTATCTGTTTATAATTGTGCTTTGTTCTTTAAAATTTTGATTAATATTTAGTGGCATTGTGGGTTAAAAAAGTTGAACAGTGAGCAAGAAGTTGCAGTTTTCGAATAGACATTGTAAAATTTCTGACAGAGCAGATGAGGCCTATGGGTGCTTAAAAGTTCAGTGTTTAATTGCTTTAAAATTTTCCTAAAAATGAGGGATTTGCAGCTTAAAATTTTGTATTTTTGGAAGAAAATATCTGCGGCTTTAACCAAACCAATAATTTGCCGTATTAGAGAAACTTGAAAGGGTGCAAGATAGGGCCAAGGTTGGCCTAGAGCCTTTACAGACAACATATATGATCCATCATTCCAACATTACATTTTCTTAGAAATTGTAAAGATGTAGACCTATTAAAGATACGTTTTTATCTCGGGTTTATTCTTGTAAACCGCTGCTTGTTTTTGCAGAGTTGTTCTTTTTTCACTTACTTGTACTTGAAGATGATGCGCTCTGTAGCTTTTGCTTTATATCGGGGCTCAAAGTGGGACAGCATGGTCCGCTATGGCATACTGGCACTTCCTTGGCTGACTGGAAAGCATACCAGCACTACTTTTCTGAGAAAAGACATACCGGTATGCTTGTAGTCCGTTTTATGAGATTTAGGCAACTGGTCGCTGATCTTTGCATCGATTAGTGGCCAAAATAGCGCTAGCTTGATGAGAGGAAGGGGAGGAAGGCAAAGCTACCATATCGGCTAGAGCTGTCAAAGCGTTAATTTTTTAAAAATGCATTAACGCACTGCATTAATTTTTTAACGCGTTATTAATGCAGCCAGGCCCGTTGAGAGGGAGAGTAGGGAGGGTAAGTTATCCCAGGCCCTGCGACGTTTGGGGGCTCCGCCTATAGAATATGGACAGTTAGAAACACATGTTAAATCTATTAGCCTGTCGTTGAAATAATTATTTTACAGTTGTGATGGAACGGCAACTACAGTTTAGTTACTTGAATTCATTTGATTGTCAAATAACCACAGTTTAACGGAATATTGGAACTTTTGCTTCACGTAATTTAGTAAATTAACATAAATTTACGTATGTGTGTTAATTTTTTTGACACGCGTTAATTTTTTTAATGTGCGTTAATACGCATTAATGCGTTAATTAATGCCTTAATTTGACAGCTCTAATATCGGCACTTATTTTTCCCACTTCAAGCTCTGCTTTATATGCCCATCTGACAGATGGCTGTGATTTTGATTGCTTGATGTATTGATTGAGTGATATTAAAATAATAGATAGAGGGTTAGGTTTTAACAATCTACCATGTATAATGTGAGTTGAAACGTACAAGTTTCATTTAAATGAGAGGGGGGTGGAAAAAATTGCGATTTTCAGCCTATACGGCGTTGTCTGAGCGAGACAGGTGACGCCCTCTGGTGAGTACAAGCAAAACACTATATAATTTGCCTTCCGTCGTCTGGCGCCCTATGGCGACTGACTTAGACTTTGTTTTTCTGGGCTTTCAAACATGCACCGCTGTTGCGCGTTCCCGTTTGCGTTAGCAGTGCTTTTCTTGTAATACAGTGCAATACATCCGACGGACTATAACTATATAGGTCCGTACAGTTTGACGTTCACTCGCGTACTATATGCTACATGCTATGTTAATGCAGAGGCTGCTGCTGCTACTGCGCACTAGGCCTATAGGCTATAGTTATGCTAGGCCTACATGTACATGCATATCGTTACAATTATCAGTGCATTTGAGTGTGAGTGAGATTGTGGGCTATAAATTAATAGGAGGTCGTACACGCTTGTGATTGGCACCGAAAGCAATGCCCTTGGATGACCTTTAACACCAAAATAGAGTTTTATTTTTTTGTGATTGTGGCAGGCAGTACATTATTTTATTTCAAGAGTGAATGGCATCGAAATGGTTAATGATAGACCAGGACAATCTATACACATGAAATTTTCAACATTAAACGTAGATTTCAACAGTCGAAGTCTCCACCCCTCAGTTCAAGGAGGCTGGCGCATGCTGGTGTTAAAAGGCGGTACCTCCCTCGATCCCTCTTAAGAAGTCGTTTTTTACCGCTGTCAGCTCGTCTAGTGTGAAAACGGTTGCAAATACACATAGACTTGCTGCTTACCGTAACAAAAACTGCCAACGGGATTTTGAAAGGTACTAACTTTGGTGACCTTGAACGATCTTAAACGCCCAAAATACAGAGTTTCGGCGCAATTCATTCTCAAATGTGTGCCGCAGTCAATAATCGCAAATTAACACGAAAACTCTGCAACCGTTTTCACGCTACACGAGCCAATAGCGGCAAAATAATACCTTTTTACGGAATTGCCCCTCTTTTACGCCCTCCAAAATGGCTGAAGATAAACCAAGACAACTTGCGAACAGGAACTACTTCTGTAGGTTGTCTCGTGAGCATTAGCTCAAATTTCTTCTTCTTGTCCAAGCCAATTTGTTTACATACTTACGATCTCGAGTGAGTGTTATTGTTTACATTCGGCACAGCAAACGAAAACAAATGGCGGATGATGTGATCGGTAAAGGTTTTTGCAACAACTATTCCAACTACGTCGTCGATGATGACGTTTGCCAGCGTTCGGACGAGTTTATTGGTCGAACTGTTTGGAGAATTGGCGGCGACGATTCTCCGATTGACGACGAAAGCGTGGGCGAACTTGCGTCCAGTACTTCGCTACAATCCATGTTGTCTGCGATCATTGAAGAACGCAATCGAGATCACCAGCTGTCTTCCTACCAGGACATCTCCGACGGTCAGCAAATCTTTGCGTAATGCTGAGTTGTCGGAATTTAGAATAATTTAGCTGTGCAGCGATTTATACTTTCGTTGACAGTGATAGTGGTACGTAATTAATTAATAATTAGTGTGCATTGGCTATATGCCTGTCAAGTGTCTCCGTCTGAGTGTTATAAATAAGTATATTTGGCGCTGGTCCGATATAGGATACTCTGATCTAAGCAATATGACATACCTCAGCAGTCTCACAATGATGTTTCTTAGTTGTTTTTATGTTTTTTTTGCATGAACGTTTTGGGTTAGGATTAGGGTTAGAGGTGTGGGTTAGGGATACGGTTTGTGTTAGGGGATAGCGTTAGGGTCAGGTTTGAGGTTAGGGTTAGGTTGATCTTGTTTATTTTCACAACCGTTATCAAAAACGTAAACAGAAAATGGCTGCCATATTACCGTTGTGTTGCAATTTTTTAATAAAGTGCTGAAGGTTTATGAAGTCGATAAATTTCAAAATAGCTGCATGTTTTACCATTAAAACTTTAAAACTGAATGTAACGATTCATGATGAGTCTGCTGAGGTACATCATGTATTGTTTAAATCCTATTTTGGACCGGCACTGTTAATCTTAGTAGCAGTCTCTAGAAGTGTGTCCATTAGACAAAGTATCATGTAATGCATTTCTTGCGATTATAACAGTTAATTTTATACGTTTGACTGTTGATGAAGTTTGCTGTTGCATGTAGATGCTGACGAGGAGTTCGTGGTATTTTCTCGCAACAGTTTCTGGACCAGCTTGTTTGTCAGACACTTCTTAGAAGTTGCCGATGACGTGCTTAGAGATGACATGCTTTTTTATGTTCGGAAATTCCAGACGAAGTCAAAGTCCAAAAGGCAACAGGTAAGCTTGCTTCATGAGTGTTGTTAGTATTATTTGCAGTGCATAAAGTGGGACAGTATTAGGGTTGTTAAACGAAGTTCGGATTTGTGAACTTCGAATTTCAAGTTTGAATTTGCCTTCGATGTTGGAATCCAAGCATGAATAATTAGACGCAGACGGTTTGCCTTGAAAGTGGAGCACTCTGGTGCACTGTGTGATGATTTCTTTGTTCTCTGCTGGCCGTCAATTCAATCGACGCCCGCCGAGTGTTTGCTTACCTCTCCTCTCCCCTCCCCTCTCTGTATACCGCGATGGCATTCAATTACTCTCCATCTTGCACTGCATCCCTGGCGCGTGTTGTATACTGATGCAAGCTATCAAAGTGACAAATCTTGGTGGCCCAGACACAGAGCAGACATCAATCGATGACGCAATAGACATGGCTTGATGTCCTGGCTGATTGCACTGTTGATAGACTGCTTCCTGGTGTGTGGTGTGCATGCTGTGACTTTCATCCCGCCCCACATTGCAGACATCAAATGCAAATTGCTTAAGCTTCTCCACAAATATATAAATGAAGTTCGAATTTAATCCGGATTTTAGCAGTCGAAATTCGAATTTGGAAAAAAAACGAATTTAACATTCCTAGACAGTATGGGCTGCTGTGGCACAACAGCACTTCTTTGTCTACCTAAAAGGCATATCACCACTTCTTTTGTGAGCTCTACAAAATAATATGTTAATGCTAGAGCTGTCAAAGCGTTAATTTTTAAAATGTGTTAACACACTGCGTTAATTTTTTAACGTGTTAATTTTTTAACGCATTAATTAACGCGTTATTGATGCACCAAGGCTCGTCAAAAGGGAGAGTAGGGGGTAAGTTACCCCGGGCCCTGCGACATCTAGGGGGCCTTGCCTGTAGAGTATAGAAAGTTAGAAACTCATTTTTGAATGTATAATCAACAATAACTGATGTCATAGCTAGCGTAGAAATCTATTAGCCTGTCGTCGGAATAATTATTTATTTACAGTAGTGATGAATGGCAACTACAGTTTATTTACTTAAATTCATTTGATTGTCAAATAACCACAGTTTAACGGAATATTGGAACTTTTTCTTCACAGAATTTAGTAAATTAACATAAATTTACCTATGTGCGATAATTTTTAATGCGTGTTAATTTATTAACACATTAACGCATTAATTAACACGTTAATTTGAAAGCTGTAGTTGATGCACAAGATCTGCAACCATATTTTGTTAGATCTCTCACCGTCATTCATTTTTATTCCATTTCAGGTTTTGAGATCTTTCAAAATAATATGTTTCAAAATACTATGAAATAATATATTTTGAGACTATCAAAATTAATTGATTAATTTTGATTAATTTTTCGACATAATTTGATTAAAATATTAATCAGTAGCAGATTTAGTAGCTAGTTATAAAACTGTGCTACAAGAGATGATGATGATGGTGGTGATGATGCTGATGTTGATGACTGTGTATTCGTGGTGTTTCAGCCAGACGTTGAAGTTTATCGCCGGTCTTCCCCGAGTCAGCCATCTTTGGATGACATTGAGATAGACTGGGAGGAGACGGTTTATTTAAATCTCATATTGCAACATGTCAGTACTGCCACTTGTCATCTGTTCTTATTACTCGGTTTTTTATGATATGGGTATTTCTTAGAGTTGTGACATTGTTAGCTGGTGAGTGGAGGTTTAGCGTATGGGCAAGCTGCATAAAAATAACCAAAAACGTCACCACTGGATGCAGTCTTCAAGCTTTAAATGCCTAGAAACGCATTTTTGTGGCCACTTTGCTGTGGAGCTTACTGGGGAGCTTACAGCGCTTCTCCAGACGTTCTGCACTACATAGTTTTGAAACCTCTAATTTTTTTTTGTAATTTCTGAAATTTGAAACTGCTGGTGCTAACTGATTGTGGCTTTGTTTGCAGTTTGAATATTACGTCACCTGCGCAGTGTGCAGTCGCACCGGTGAAAAGGAACTTCAGATTTTGAAAAAATTTACTCAGGTATAATCTCTGTATTTGTGGGATGGGGCTGGTTTATTTTGTACTTCAAGTCTCAAAGGCACCATTTTTGTCTTGCCATAACCTTGCACTCTGCAATGGAAACCCAGCTCAGTTTGGTCAAGTATTTTCATGAAAATATGTGTGCTATACTTTTACTTGTAAACCAAAAAAAATCTTTAAAAATAAACAGGGAACATCACTGTTAGGTAATATAGTTATTAAATGTCGTGTTATAACTATAACTTGACGCTGTTATGAGAGATTTGATTACTTGGATTTTTTAGCGAGTTTATGCATCTCCAAGCCGTCGGAAGATGGATCGCAAAGGAACGGAGGAGGAGATTACATATCCCAACATTTTCTTCACGATCGATAACTTTGAGGAGGTTCGTAAAATGTCACATGATATTCGTATATTTCTTACGTTTTGTTGTATCCTTTGAATTGACATATTTTCAGTACATTTTAGTTTCATTTGTTCAGTGGTTAGACATGGCTGGTTGCAGGAAGGGTCTGTAGAAGGCCTTGCTGTGTCAATTTTTATGATAAGTTTGCCTTTGGTGACTGGTCTAACCTGGAGTAACTTTCGATAAGAGTAGGAATTACGTTGTTGTGGACTGAGAGAAACATGAAGTGAAAGTAAGTAAGAGTAGGTAATGATTATATTTTTTAAAACAGATAACTTTGTAAGAATTAATTATTAATTAAATAGGCCTATAAATTTCTATTAAAAGCTAACAATGACAGTTACCAAAGAAAAGACGTTTTTGTTGTTTAACGGTTTTTTAGTTATTGTGCTATAATCTTTCACAGATGCATGGAGACAATTAATGAGTATTTTGAACCCTGTCTTGTAGACAGATGTAGATTTTTTTTTGGAAAAATAACAGATGATTGAGATGATTTTAGAAGCTTGCCATGATATCGCTGTATCTATTTTGCACAATGTTAACTTTTTATTTACATGACTTTAATCGATGTTAACAATCATAGTTTTCTTTGTCATTAAAATTTGTAAAAAAATAATTAATTGTGCAATTAATTTCCGATTTTCACAGCTCTGAAATTGGCGATTTTTTACTGTTTGGTGCATCTTTGGTTAATGGTCACAGTGAGGCACAGCATCATATACAATAGGCCTAACATTGTGTTCATTTGGCTGAGTTCGAGTGTTAATATGGCACCGATGTCTTTTGCATGCAGGCGTTCGCTGATCAGATTGTACGTGACAGTGAGATGGTCTGTGTGGAACTCGTAGCCAAGGACCGGCATGGGAAATTCCAGGGTGTTATTTTTGTTGGCTCTATCAATTACGATGCGCTGAAACGAGTTTATGACACCAGGGTCGGTATTATTATCCCATTAACTCTGGTCATTTATCTAACTGTAACAGTTTGAAATACTCGGTAGATGCTTTTTATGCTGAGAATTGTACAAATTGTCTTTGAGATGAATTGTGTCTTAGTTGACTTTCACTGTTTTGGTGCCTTTTCAAAATACTCAAGAGATTGTTTGTACAAACAAGACGCCAAGAGGACGTGTTTGGACTTTTTGCTGTGTTTGATATACTAATGCATCAGATATTCAGTTAACCCACTGGAAGATAAAATGTCACTTTTCTTGTGCATTTCACAAGAGTACAGTATTAGTGTAGTAACCCTTTGTATTCAGTGTCACTGGCTGTTTGCTGGCAGGCCAGCTTGTCTCGTATACAGCACAGCGAATGTCTTTGGGTTGATTCCGTGTTTAACCCTAAAGGCCTGTTCATAGTGACTGATCAGACTGAATTCATTTGGTAGAGTTGGGTCGGATCAGTCGCTGTAAACAGGGTTTGACTTTAACCTTAAGCTTTCGTATTCACTGTCACTGCTGTTTGCTGGCAGGCCAGCTTGTCTCATTGTATGGCGCAGCGAATGTTTCTGGGCTGTTTGGTGATGTTTAAGCCTAAAGCCCTGTTCATATCAAGTTATTGATCGATCTTATAATTCAGTAGAGTTGAGTTGGATTGGTCACTGTAAACAGTCTTAATCTTCTGTATTCATCACTGTTATTGGATGTATGCCGGCAGGCCAGCTTGTCTCATCGTATGGCGCAGCGAATGTCTCTGGAGGCATGGTTTCGTGATCACAAGCGCATTGAGTTTGTCACGATGCGGGGGCCACAGGGCAAAGGTCGGGCCGAGATGGCCGTCAGTCGCGTTAAAGGCTCCGGGCCTGAGACCCCGTGCCAGACACCGACTGCGGAAAACTTCCCAGTTGATGATTTCGAAGAGGTCGGTAACTGTCTAGTCTAATCCACTGCGCCAGCTACTTGGAGTAAATTGGCCTGAGCTTAATTAGATATATACCACATCATCTTGTACAGTATTTTCATGTGCATGGTTAAAACACTGTTCATTCATGCGTAATCTTTTTTTTATGCGAGACGGCATGTAGTGCTTCGCACGTCTTAGCTATTGTCTGGACGTCCGTCCGTTTGTCCGCCCGTCTGTCACACTGTGCTGTTGTGTCAAAACGGTGCAAGCTAGGATCACGAAATCTTCACTGTGGGCTGCCCCAAGGAGTCTCGTTTTTATGACAAAATTTTGTGCTCCTGGTGAGGGGGTTCCCCTCGAACGAGGGCGTAAAAGAGGGGTACCCCCATAAAAAGATATTATTTTGCCGCTGTTGGCTCGTGTAGCGTGAAAACGGTTGTCGATAGGCACAGACACGCTGCTTATCATAACAGGTAATGGTGACAAACTTTTTAAAGATGTCAGCATCAATGACACTGAATGACCTTGAACCCCCAACAATTTAAAAAGTTTTTTTGCAATTTTTGACTGCAGCGCAGATTTTAAGAGTGAATTGCGACGAAATGGATGGAGAAAAACCAAGAAAACCTGCGAACAGGAATTGCTAGGCTATCACGCATCTCATGAGCTTTGCTCAAATTACTTGTTTTAATGATTTGCTGACTCTTACTGGTACTATTGATTGGACAGGTTGTGTAATGGTTCGGATGTCTTGACTCGACAGACTTTGATAGCTCAAAGGCTTAACTGTTAGTAGTTTCAGTAGTTGGTATGTCATTCATAGTGCAAGCAAAGTCTTTTTTTAAAAAGTGAATATAGCAACAAATTAGATGCATGAGAAGATCATCTTTGTTTAACAGCTGTGCTTTTGTATTGTGTGTCGTACCAATTCTAGTGCATGGCTCAACTGTGTCTATGGATTTTTTGTGCGGATTTTTCTGACTTTGCCTTTTAATTTCCCTTGATTTTTAGCTTGCATTTTTAGCAGGTTTGATAGTAATACTACTAGTGGTAGTAGTAGTAGTATTAGTAGTAATAGTAGTGATGTGGTTTATTCGTTAGAATGAGTACACCAATCGTCGGATGAGTGACCCTAGTGCCAGTTGGCAATACTTCCAGCACGGTAGTCTGAAGCGGACTGGAGTGCGCAAGTCGAGGTCGGAACTGGAAAACGTGGACTCGGTCAGCACTTCCGGTTGCAACGAGGTTGAAGCCGGAGACTTCGAAGATGGTAAAGACTTTTCTATTTTTCACAAATCTTAAATTTCATTATGTTCCAGTCAGTGGCGTCTTTGCAGAGGGGGAGCAGGGTGAGGACAACTTAAATTAAATTACCTAACTTAAATTTTCGTTTTTAGGAAAACTGTCGGATAATTTTTGTCTCAAAATTTTGGTCAAAAATGCAGAATTTGGACTGTAAACTCCCATTTTTGCGGAAATTGAGGAGCAGAATCAAAATTTTGAGGATCTGTAAAAATTCTTCTTCGTTGGAAATTTGCAGTGTCTGTCAGAAAATTTAAACTTCCTGACCCAATGACTTTTGTTATTCCACGCCACTGCTGGCTCCAGTTGTGACATCTTTTTGAACCAAAAATTAATACCAGATTACACTCAGTTAATGGCAATTGTTAGTTACTGTGTGCAATGCCTGAGGCATGTTTTTTTAAAAAAAATTTTCCTACGAGAATGTCATTTCTTGTGGATGTGTAAGATGCTCATTCTATGAGAATTCTATGCTAGTTGACATCGGGTTATTTGATGCTCAAATTTTCTAGCATGAATTCCCCTTGTCTGTCTGTGATGCAAGCATGTAGGTGGGGTTAACAAAATGTACCGTAGCAATGAAAATTTTTGCTTGCTAGGTTTATGGTGAAAGATGCATTTCTAGGCTAGCTGCTGGGAGAGTCTCATAGATGAGAAGGTAAAAGACATGTCTCTGATTAATGCTAGAATGTGTGATAAATACAATAAAACATCTTGTTATATAACTAGCTGCCCAAGTCAGCTAGCTCAGTCCTTTACCCTCCGCAGGATGGTAAAAGAAGTTTCAGCTCTTAGGCTGAGTAACAATAAACAGCACTGGTGAATGTGGACACTATAGCTGGCTATAATTCAGCAGTTGATTTACTTCATTTGACTCGATCCAAATTTGTTGTTGTTGTTGTTGTTGTAGTTGTTGTATTAGTGGTAACGCTGTGTGCACAGAGTTCCGGAGCAGTTCTGACCGCTATTCCAGTCTATTTGGCCTGCGGTCCTTCGGTCAGGCGTGGCATTGGTTTAAGGAGTCACGTCGTGCTAATTGTGTTGCTCTTCATTCGTTCCTTACATTCATCATGTTGCCGTGGCACCGCATCGTTGCCGGTATAGTAGTAGTCGTAATAGTAGTACCAGTAGTAATTGTAGTACTGATAATAGTAGTAGTTGCTGGTTTGGTTACTCTAACAAGACAAGAAATTTGAGCTAATGGTCACGAGACGCGCGAAAGTCTATAGCAAATTTTGATTCAGTAGTTTAGCTGAAAATTGGGGTGTTTACGCTAAGTTAATATACAAATACCAAATTTCTCTATCTGGATTGCATAACGATAGTTCCATGGTGCCACCTTGTGAATGATATAGATTTGTGTCGCAGCCCGAAATCGCCAAAAATAATCCACAAAACCCCGTATTTTGGCGTTCAAGGTCATTCAAGGTCACTGAATTCGGCGCCAATCGAAAGCCAGTGTACGACTTCCTATTAGTGATTAATAGTAACCTATGCCCTATCTCGCACCATTACTGAGATACAGCGACTTATTGGCCAAAAATCACTAATTTTACCTACCCCCTTCTCATTTAGTGCCATCGTTCGGGGTGACCCCCTTCGAATTTATGAAAAAGCTTTTCGGTTCTTGAAACTAGAGTCTTCCGGGCAGCCGACGGTGAAGATTTGGTGATTTTAGCTTGCACCACTTTTGACTGATCCACCCGTGTGACAGACAGACGGACGGACGGACAGACAGAATTGCGATGGCTAAGATGCGCTGAAAGCAGTTGCTGACTTTCGCGTGTAAAAAGCCCAGCTATTGCAAAGGGCGATGCTTGTGTGAAGGCCCGGTGCGAATGAAATCTAAGCTTACAATGATGTTTCATTTAGACTCGATGGTGGATTACACCTAGCGCCATATCCAGTGCATGAATTTCAATATTGGCTGAAAATCGCAAATTTTTCCTACCCTTCTCTCATTTAGCACCCTCGATCGGTTTGACCCCCTTCGAACTTATGGAAAAGCTTTACTGATCCTGAAACTAGAGTCTTCCAGGCAGCCGATGGTGAAGATTTGGGGATCCTAGCTTGCACTGGTGTTGTCGACAACCAAGAACTTCTGGGTAATTCCGGGACAGCATGAAGTGAACCACACCACCTGACGTTGAGATCGTTTTCCACCAACAACAGACGTCATCAGCAGATACTTTGGACGTCGAACAACAGCGGCAGAAGCTGGGATAATTTGAATTGACGGCAGCCATCGTCAGGCGTATGCTGGCTTGCCAAGCTGCTTGCTTTGCTGTAATAAAGAACGATTAAATGTATAGATAGTCAGCCATTTTATGTATATATGTGAAGGTAATTGACTTGACTAACTGTTACTGCATATTATTGTGTGGTTATTATAGTATATTGTCAATTTTGGCGTTTGTTGTCATAGCCATTAGCGGCTTGAATTGTAAGGTAAATCAGCTAGATAAACAGTTCATTTCTGGCCATATCATGGCAACCGGCCAAAGTCTGCAGTGTAATGTAATCACAGGTCACTATATGCCATTAGGGGGCCCCACGGGTAAGTTAGTGCCAAGTACATTGCGCTGGCAAAAGACGGCCCTACTCGGATGGGTGACTGTCGGCGGTCAGGTAAACCATCTCGGTGTATAACCAACGCCAAGGTAACTCCGCCTTCCATCCCTCTGGTGTAGGTAAATCGAGTACCGGCCGGTCTGGTTGGGGTTAAAGCGGGGCGCATTCACTTGTGTCGGGTGGCAGGTAACACTGTGTGATCCCATACGGCAGGTGACGCTTAGTAGCTTTGGGATGGGTTTCTTGTGATGAGCTATACTATTTAACGTTAAGTTTTACTGATGTGTTGATGTGTAGATTTACTGGACAGTCGGCAGGAGCCGGTTCTATCGTTTGAAGTGGTATGACTGCTTGGCTGTCGTCACTTCAGTCACAATTTTCTCTCATCTGCGTGTACCGGAACTGCCATAGATTAAAGAGGAAAAAAGCTGGAAAACAACATGGTAAAAGCGCTGTTCGAGGATAAAAAGTAACGTTTGCTTTTTTGTTGGGCATTAATAAATATCGGCGTCAGCTGCAGCAAATTGTGAACGTCACTTTTATCTGAAATCTTTGATTGGTTTTCTTAGTGCGACTTACATTTATTAATTATATACTTCAATTTTAGGACATGTTGTTTTGGAGGTTCATTTCTCCAAGTTTGAATTCTCTTAGAGAGTGCAGTTGGTGTATGAATGTATGGGGCTTGCAGATTGTAAGCCACACCAAACGCTGTCTCATCTCCCGCCAAAACTGTGTGGGTGCATTGTTGTATTTGAGATTTTTTTGCTGACTTTCGTTGGATTCAGTTTTTCACAGCTGTTTTGTGTTGCTGCTATGCTGGAGATAAGGGCTGAGACATTCGGGCAGGGTTTTATTGGAAAAACCCACCTGAAAAACTTATTTTGAGTTGGACTTTTAAGAGAATGGTTTCTTTAAATTCTACTGAAGGTGAGAGTTAGCCAGTCCACCCCATGTTTTATTCAATCTTAGTTTCTTGTTTCACTGATAATGAAATATTTTGTGATGGTTATGTCTTTAAAACTTTAACCTGTGAAGTTGCAAATTTGTGGATGTTCATTTATGTTAGTCGTGCTCATTCTAATTATTGAAAATCCAAAAGCCCATCACGTTAGGTTTTTTAAACAAAAATTCTAGCTGTCGCTAGGGTGTTGTCTGTTGGTTCTGTGTGAGGTTTTTTAAACAAAAATTCTAGCTGTCGCTAGGGTGTTGTCGACCATACTGGTTGTCACTGACCTTGAAGGTCATCCAAGGTTGATTATTTTCATTTCATCTGAAAGGGCATATGCTGCTTCCTATTAGTGGTAAATAGTAACCTAGGCTGTATTTTTCACCATTTTCGAGATATGGCCAGTTTTTTGTTACCATAGTGCATTGTGATGCTTCAAGGTCATCCAAGGTCATCGATTCATATGTCATTTGAAAGCCAGTATGCAATTTCCTACTAGTGATCAATAGCAACCTAGGCCTTATCTTGCACCATTTAGCCACAATACATATTTGATGACCGACAGATGGACGACAACCATGACAAAGGGTTGACCTTTAAGCTTACAGCTTAGCAGTTGGCCCCAAAAGACGGAAAACCCAAATCTAATCATAAAAAAACCATAAGCACCGGGTTGGGTTTTTTTGCTGAAAACCGGGTTTTTCAGTCATGCTACAGCCGAAAATTATGCATATATGCTAACTGCGTTGAGGCTTTTATAATTTGGATCTGCAGTCATGAAGAACACTGATGCTTTAGATAGGTACCTTTGATGTTAGTTACAGTGCCCCCACAGACTTGTCATAATTGACATGGCTGTGATTGATCTGTTTTTTTTATCACAAAGAAGTGTTATCTCCATAAACAGTCAGATTTGACTTGCTTTGGTTGCGTTAATGTTTGTGTGAACTGTTGGCCATTTTAAGTTTGTGACATAAATTAGTGGCACTGTTATGAAACCCAGTCATTTAGTGGTGGCAATAGAAGTGTTTCAGTTTACGTTGAGCTAAGGAGAAAAGTGGACTCGGTGATCACAAGACTGTCGGACCATGTGCTTCGTATGTATATAACTGAATTGGTGCAATTTGCTTGAATTGCTTTCAGCATTGGCATTGACATGCTGCTCTCATAGCAAACTTGCCACTTCTTCGGTGAAAAAACTTGAAATTATATCGACAACAGTTGGGACAAGGGACTGACCGAAAGTTGGGACATTTTGGGGGGAAAGGCTGTCAGGAAAAAACGTCTATTGTGAACTTTACATTCCGTGCCATTTTGGTAGCATAGTTTCAGCATCATATTTGGCAGTAGTATGATTCTGCAACACGTTGTATTGTAGTGTTAATGTGCCATCATTACCATTGTATTTATCATTTGGCTACATACTGTCAGGGACATGCCTGCATAGTCGGTCAGTTCATCGTGTATAATGTATATCATGTAGTCTGTTCGTCTCGGTAGGTTCTGTCAGAGTTCTGGACCATTTGTCCCATCAATGGATCATGCCGCTATTGACTGTTTTGCTAGTTGACTAGTCGTCGTCTGCTTTATCGTCTCGTTGACCTAATTATTGTGACGTACAAAATTACCTGAAGTTTGCTGCTGTCGTGCAAAAAAACAATAACTTCCAATTTCGAGCAACATCATGTCTTTTCTTGGTAGAATCCTTATGGCAGTGTTATTGCTTCAACTATCATATTTCAAAATGAGCAACTTCTTGACGCTTGGCTATATGGCAGAAACGAAACGAAGTGCTGAAACTGAATTTAGTTTCGTATTAGCATGTTTGCTTGGTACTACTGCCAGAGGCATACTTAGGCCTGTTTGGCAAAAAAGTGGGCCTCACAAAAAGGGACCCCACAGGCCATGGAATGTCAGACAGCGTAGTCTATACCATAGTCAAGTAGTCGATGGCAGCGCTTGTGTGGACACTGCGTTGTGCGAGTGAGTAGTTATTGGTGCTCGTTGCAGCAGTATTCTACCATGATATTTGCAGTGACTGACGACGTTATTCATGTCAACTCCATTCTAGCTGTTGTCGTGTTACCGTAGGATACCCTACTGTCGTTGTTTTTATTTCAACGTGGATATCTTGTTGTGCGCTGTGCTCTCAGGATCTGAACTTGTCTGCGTATGCTGCAGAATAGAAATGGAACCAGTTTAACAAAAACCAACATTAGGAGTGGTTATAATATTAATACTACACTGTGTCTAAAAAACATCCCCGACATTTTTGATTGTAACTTCAAGAAAAGTTATCAGATTCTAATAATTTCTGTTGAATATTTCAGACACAACTTGCCATCAAGTGAACGTTCAGCTTCCCACCTCACCCAGTGTTTGCTTCTGCACCACCATGGGAATGCAAACCAAGCGAAATGTGCGTTGAAATACGCAAAAACGTAGAAAAAACATCCCCGACGTTATCGATCATAACTTGAAGAGACATCGTCAGATTTTAATAATTTTTGGTTTAAATATTTTCGACACCACTGGCTACTGAATGATTGTTTAAATTCTCACCTCACCCAACTTCTGCTCTTGCACTATCTGGGGAAAACTGACCAAGCAAATCGTGTTGAAATGAATAAAAAAAAAAACTTCAATAAATTCTATCTATCCAGATCTCTGGCCCCTAACAGCCAGTCGATTACAAGGTTTGACTGTCATAAAGCAGTATGTCTACCAGGTGACGTTCAGGAATGTTTATGAATTCAAGAAGTGACTGGTGAATCTAGATTAGTCCGAAATAGAACGTTATCGATACTGCTGTCAATGAATGCGGAAAGCATCTCCATGCCTGTGTTTGCACAGTGTGCCTATATTTCAAGCAGTTTTGCTGTAGGCAGTTGGAAAACGAAACAATTGGATAAAATGTCAGCCAAAGTGTCAAGAAAGTTAACAAAATATGTTTTTATGCATTATTTAGATTAAGCAATAATGCTGCATTGCGTAAAAAAAAGCAATATTCTGTTGATTCTGCTTTCCCCAGCTGGTGCAGAAACAGACTGTGTGAGGTGGGAAATTGAACATTTATTTAGTCGCAACTTTTCTCAGAAACATTCGTACCAAAAATTATTAAAATCGGATAATCTTTCTTCAAGTTACAGTCGAAAATGTTTGGGATGTTTTGTTTTTGAGACACAGTGTAGTATTCGTAGTAGTAGTAATAGTAGTAGCAACTGAAGTAGTTGAGTCACAGCAGTTTAGTCAACATAATATGAAAACTGATATCCACTGGCTTCTATCTCTATACCTGGTGGACACAGCTTGCGCTCAGTGAAAAATAGAAGGAAGTTTCGATAAGGTTGTAAATCAAAATTTTCCCTCTATTTTTCACTAGGCAAAATACACTTTTAACAAAACTTTCCACGTTTTTTTACTTCTCCCCTCTATTTCAATCTGCCCTTTTAACAAAACGCCCCCCTATTTTTCACTTCCCTTTTTTCATTGGGCAAACTACACTTTTAACAAAACTTTTTTCTTATTTTTTTACTTTCCCCCTATTTTTCAATTTTACACCCTTCATCAGCTTACCGTGCCCGATGTACGAGCATAGGCGGCTTCATGAACTAAGCATCGATAACCCTTTCTGTTTTCGGCCTGTCTTACCATCTCGACCAGGCTCCTGTCGCCCCATTGAACGATATGATCGATCCATTGTTTCTTTTGTCCTCCTTGTCAACGTTTTCCGGGCATGATGCCCAGCATGATATCTTTCTCTAAACTCTCGTGACGCGTTGTGTGACCGAAGTATTTCAGTTTGCGCGATTTCACTTGCCCCAACAGGCCCCTGTCTTGGCCCACCCTTCGTAAAACCTCCTCGTTCGTCACATGCTCCACGTAAGAGATGCGCATAGCACGTCTGTAACAT
>Ga0209367_1000771_pt1 | contig 35407 bp, 31 predicted proteins | sample WorMetLIZISLAND2_FD_187412 | JGI IMG/M metagenome (GOLD analysis project Ga0209367, IMG submission 187412) | Marine gutless worms symbiont microbial communities from Max Planck institute for Marine Microbiology, Germany - Olavius geniculatus... ... | reverse complement strand
ATGTGATCGCACCATTTCAATTCGCTATCAATTAGTATACCTAAGTATTTACAGAGTATAAAATCACCTAAGTGTCCGTGCGTGCGTCCGTCCGTCCGTCCGTGCGCCCTACTTTTCTTATTCTTAAGCTATATTAATTCCACCTTCCCTTTTTCTTCCCCTTTCCCTTTCCCTTTCCCCTTTCTCCTTTCCCATTCCCATCTTTTTTCCCCTTTCTTTTAACTTTCTCCATCCCCTTTTCCTTCCCTTTAAACTTTTTCCTGCCCTTTTCCTTTTCCTTCCTCTTTCATTTCCCTTTTCCCCACCGCTTCTCTTTTTCTTTTTTCCTTCCCCTTTCCTTCCCCTTTCCCTTTTTCTTTGCTTTTTCCTATCGCTTCCCCCTTTTCCTTTTCCACTTTTTCTTACCCTTTTCCCTTTCCATTTTCCTTCCTTTCCCTCTCTTCCTTTAACTTTCCCCTTCCCTTTTTTCCTTTTCCTTCCCTTTCCATGTCCCTTCGCCTTCTTTTTACCTTCCATTTTTTTTCTCTTTTCCCTTTCCCTTCCTTTTTCCCTTACACTTTTCTTTTTCCTTCCTTTCCCCTTCCCCTTCCTTTTCCCCTTTTTCCGTCTCTTTCCGTGTCCACGTCCGTTCGTCATTATTTGAGGTGCCATATCTCCGTAACGGTGCAAGATAGATGCATAGTTACTATGGATCACCCATATGAAGTTGATCCCCGGGAGTCGGATGGTCATGTGACCGATGACGTCACGTGACCCCAAAAGATCAAACTTGTGACCCCATTATCTTTGAGGCACCATATCTCCATATATGGTGTCAGGTAGACTCATGGTATGGACCTTTTATAGTAAAGCGCTGGTGACGAATCGAATGGTCTCGTTACTGACAATGCTTATTGTTTAGTTAAAATAATAAAGAAGGATGAAAAGATCATTGCTGCTGTACAATTTGAAATAACACTGTTTGATTTTTTTTCTACAGGTTTAAACAGCTCACTGATTATATTTATACGGACATATACTGCAAACTGTCGAAATGCATTGGACAGACTCCGTGTTCGTATGAACATTATCTTGCTTTTGAAAAGTTGACTATTAGAACTGTCTTGTGTCGTCATCGGCTCTATTCAAATTCATCTTTTTCGCATGACGCTCATTGGGTCTACATAAAACTATGCTGTACAGGCGTAGGCGTGGCGTATCGTCGCCTAGACAACGCGTGGATACACACTGACGACGTGTCGTGTAACTGTCCGCGGCTCGTCGTGGGAGGTAGCTACTTGCTAGCTGGGTGGTCCCAGGCTGGAAGTAGTCACGCCGCCGGTGGTCTGGTGCTCGGACGGCACAGTCTAGTTATGCCGTGGTCGACGTCTACATCTCGGCGCCTCAAAAGACTTGCACGCTATGAACAACGTCGAGGCTGTTGATCAGGGATGGGGGCCTCGAAGACTGTCTTCAAACTCGAGGACAGCTTAAGAACAAACAATCGTGACACTGGCCATGACTTCGATGACTTGGCATCTAGTCACTAGTTTTGAAGTAACCATAAGAAGCATGAAACTATGTTTGTCTGAACATTTTTATAGTTCATTGCACTTTGAATGAGATTAAGTTGGCATTTGATGCGCAGTATAAAAGTGTCATACCCACTTTAAGTACTTAATGGCTTTGGCTTTCGCATTGACCTCAAAGGCTATTGCCTGACCTTGGCCTTGGTCTTGAAAATGCTGGTTCTTGTATTAACTTTATTGCAACCTAGCTTTCCAACGGTTGTTCTGTACAAAAATACTACAGTGTTATTTAAGACGTCTATAGAGATCAAGAACACAATTAATAATTATTTGTTATGCACAGTTTACTTGTAAACATCACGAAACAGATATCACACACATTAATTAGCATGTTAATACATTTATGTACATTTTTATACGTTGCTTGTGTTGCGTCACCTGTTCGTTTTAATAGCGATTTTGGCAGTTTATTTAATTAACAGTTCATCGGAATCAAATCTATGTACACAAATAGCATTTAGAGTACAGACTTCAAGGCAAAAACAAACGAGCGAAAAACATCAGTCACTATACAGTAACACTACACTAAAATATTCAAGACAATGATTATTTTACAAATTAAAATGTACATCGCGTTCATCAAAACATTTCACCAATACCGTACAGTAGCCTCACAAACCGCGATATGCGGTTGATATCGGTATGTCGAGTAACACTACGCTACTGTAATTAAAGGTTCTACCACAATATGACAGAAATATGGCGGAAAATATTATCTAATCAACCAACCAACCAATCAGTCAGTCAGTTAACTAATCATTAACGTCAGTTTACCGACATCAATAAAAAACCGATAAAGTAATTTATAGCTTTGTACGAAAAATTCATTACCTACTGCAGAGCTACGGATCGTCACCTGCCACATGGAATAGCACTTACCTGCCACCCGACACAGGTAAACGCACCGCGCCATAATTCCCCTCCAGACAGGCCGGTATGCTCTGTACGTATAGCCCTCCCCCTAAAGATGAAAGACTGGGTTGATTTCGGTGTTGATTATATACCAAGATGTTTTATCTGTCCAAGTAGTGACAACTCGATAGCGACCAGAACGGGAGTCGAACCCACGACCTTCCGATTGTAAGTCCGACACCCCATTGTTACGTCACCGAGCCATCATTACGCCTTAGTTACTTTTTCCCTTCATTCGACATCAAAATTCAAGGCGCTCGCGAACGAGCTAGAGGGCCTGCTGGAGCGTCGTCTGCTCGGCTGAGAATGAATTCTGCGGCTGAATCTCCGTTGTGGCGACACCTGGCGGCAGAATGAGTTTTCCGTCTTCAGTGAGATGCAATAAAATCGCTCCACCTTGCATCGGTAATTCAGTCGCGGGAAGGTAGAGGATCGGTTGTGAAACATTGCTTTCTTGAGCACCGACAGTCACCTGCTGCTGCTCATCTGTTGCGTTCGACAAAACCAACGTAATTACTAACAATTAATGACACGAAAATAACCAACAATTCTAAATCCGATTTGTAAAACTGGCCTCCCAATGTACTTCTCTGAAAATCTCTACATTTTAATTTCGTGGTCATACCATTTGCGGCTATGACTCATACTGTCATAGCATCAGCTTATCCTCACTACTAGCCTAGTCATGTATGGCACTGTCAGTACCATTTATTTATTGTCAAAATTACAGCAAAAGAAGCTGAAGTACGCACAACTATTTAACTAAACTACGTTAAACACATTTTATAAAAAATAAAACGTCTATAAGCGTTAATCAAAACCCAGAAATGATTAGATGCCTTTTTTGTTAAACACCATCGGGAAGAAATAACAAGCAGTAACGTTGATATTCTGCAGAAGAACTATTATAAAACGCTGTCGGACCTTTCGGTTGTAAATCGTTGCTGTCGTAGAGTGAAGCGTCAGTGGATTGGAGACTGACAGAGCGACTGGGGACGGAGAAATCGACCGGCACGTCCTGCGAAGGCATCGCAGCCTCAATGTTGCCTGTTCCTCCAGCAGCCGTCTCAACCACTGACAACGGAACCTGACTGTACGCGCTGCTGCTGCTGCTGGGGTGTGCTGTGGCATGCTGAATGGCCAGTACACCATCGCCGTTGATAGCTGCATGGACAGTAGCAAAAGAAATCGCACAGTAGCCTACATTATACAACATAATTATAGATAACATAAGGTTTGTGTGATTAATAGCTTAATTAGTCAGGATTAGTCCAGTGAGTGTTCTGTTACGTTTAGTTTCTATTTTTCTGCTACCGCTTACTCTGAAATAAAGAGTATCACAATAGTCGTAAACAAAAAGAAGATTTCGCACAGACTAAGGTCCGTTTTAATTGCGTGGTTCGTAGCTCATCATTTGATCCAAAGATTGGCAACGAATCCATACAATAGCGTGACACTAGTGTCATATATATGTCAATCGATCAGTCAGTTATTTAATTCCGGTAAAATCCTATAAACAAAAAAAAGATAACAACCAAAAAAAACAGACAAAACTGACAGACTACATAATTTATCAGCCCACTGAAACATAATTATTTCAAGCTCACAAATCGATAATGAAGTTACTTTACGTACTGGAAGCAGCAACTTCATATTCAGCGGACGGCTGAGATACAATTTGGTGGTCCAGTCGCAGCTTTTTTCTCTTTGACGCGAACATGGGTTCATCATCATCTTCACACAAATTCATTTTGTATTAGGCCTATATTATATTACTATTACGCTGCATACGCGTATATCATCATCATCATCATCATCATCATATTCGTTTAATACAGGGTGATCAAAAACGATAACACCAAGTTGTTGTAGCAATTTCATAAAATGCGATTGTTTTTTTAAAATTTTTGTAGATATATTTAGTATTAAATTAGCAAGATTACCATTTCCGATTATAGAGCCTTCTCGGTACGCAAATACTTGTTGCTTTTAGACCGCGCTACATATCTAACGATACATGACACAGTGTTTCAATGTATCTTTATTATTTTTTTTCTGATATTGCGTTAGCTGTAGAAATTGTTGACGCAATGCTTTCTTTAGGCTGGATATGCCTTTGTGTCAGTTGGCCAACAGCGTCACAGCACTTGGGAGAATTGAATTAACGTATAATTTAATTTTTCTAGTTTTCTCACGTCCGCCGAAGCAACGTGACGAACGAAATTATGTTAATGGTCAGTCGGTTTTGTCATGATGAATTAGCGAAAAACCATAAAGAAACTGGTTCTGATGAAAATATGCGGAAGGAAGTAAATTATATTTTGGTGACGACACAGAATTCTTTTGTAGATTCCGGATCATTTTTTCATAAATAAGTTTAGCAAGAGTTTTTTTGTTTACAATTTCTAAAGATCTCCAGAAAACATGATCTGACATGGAAGTTGTGTTGCAGCTGTTGACAACTTGTTACTTAGTTTCAGTGTCAGCACATTATGACTCTTACCTACATCCATTAAGCATTAAGCGTTAATAATCGTTAGATACCAAGGCCGTTAGGGATGTACTGGAAGTCTTTAGGTTGTCCGAGCGTGTCGTCAGAGGGTCGTCGGAGTTGGATCTGTACTGAGACCGGTGACATGACGTCACGCAGACGGAATGCAGGCGCCTTGAACGTTATCGCACACTGCATACAATGCAGACAAGATAAGCTGACTGTCATCGCGAGTGACAACATGATATGCGTCTGTCCGTCCGCGTTGTTATCGGGATTTTTTGTTATTTCATGACGTTTTTCGTTCTCCTATCTCTAAACACTCACACAAGCCATAATCTCAGTCCAATCAGGCGTGACGATTGAAATGTCTCTCGTCTGTTTGCTTATATACGCACGTCGCAGGCAGAAAACGTGTCGATCAAAGTCACGGGATAAGCATGTTTTGTCACGGTCACAGTTATACCTCATCACACTCCCATAGTGCACTAGAGACCGTGATAAAACATATACTTATAAACGTATGCATTATTACATCCACTACAATGTAACTGAAATCTAAGCACTGAATGCGTATGATTTGCTATAGGGCCTATACTGACCACAGCGCCCATGCAGTGCAAAAACTGCGAGTGTCCGCAGCCGCAACTAAACGAAATTTACGCTAACTGGAGTCCCGTTTTGCGTCCTGTGACTTTGACCTTAGACTTTATGAACAGAAAATTTGCAAGCCGGTTTTGTCTGTTGTAAGAAGCAGTCAGTCCAATTTTGGTTTTTTACGCTTTTTTGCTTTCAAGTAAAGAAAACCCGTACGCGTAGCAGACCAACGAACTACAAAAGGACAGACGGATGGACAAGCAATGCGCGTAATGCGGCCTATAGGATCACTGCATAATGCATAAAGTAAACCGCCACGTTCAGAAATGGTGTAAGTTTATACTGAATGACGCCTCTAAATTTTGATCTTAAATGTTTGTTAGAAATCTGTATAAACATTAGCTCCAAAAGAATTGAATTTGACAGAAATAAACAAACCTGGTGATGAATGTCGGCCGCACTGAACGATCCGAACGCTTGCCAGATCAACTCACCTTCGTCGTCCTCCTCGTAAAATCGCACCTCAATATCATCTACAAGATCAGCTGATTCAGAATTCATTCATAGACGAGACTAACGCTCATAATCCAGTCCACAAACTTAATTTTTGTAAATTTGCTGCATCACATCTTCGCACGTGGACTTGTTACGCAGGTGATCAATTTGTTGTGGTCGGACTAGAACAACATCTTGCTGTAGACTTTCGAATTCGTGTGGATTTATCGCACAACTTGTACAGATCCACAAAAATCGAAGTAAGTGGAGTTTAAACCTAATGTGAGTGCTCTAATCTCTGAAGCACGTTGCAGTATAGTTGACGAACATAGTCATGGATAATGAATATACAGATTCGTGACAACTTTTTCTTCTTCAAGTTGACGCCCGTTTTTCTTTAAGTGGTGAAATCTTTCAAAAATTGTTCTTAAAAGTTTCGAAGATTAAACTGTTGGGCGCCCTGGTTTTGAATGAATTACGGCGCAGAACACGTGTTTAGTGTTTAATACTTGGATAAATTTTCCGTTTATTAAAATTATTTTATATTTTCTTTAAAACGTATTTCATAATTATTCCACAAATCAATTCGGTAGTTGTTATATGTTGAGTGCGTTTTCTAATACACTGTACATGTACCTTTCTTGATTTTGTCGCAGAGCAGCAATATCTCGTCGCCGCCCTTAGCGCTGCACGTGCGTCGACTCAGCCTGCAGATGTTCAGATTGTGAACCAGTTCTGTGCAAAGCACAACGACAAACCACCGAATGTAGCAACAAAGCAACGATTAACATCACATTACGCATGCACAAGCTGTCGTACATTTCTTTTCAAATGCAATTTTTGCACGTTTCGTAAATGAATTCTTAACGCGGTTAAATTATTTTTACAGAGTTCTACGACGTGTTATTTTAATCGCCCACACGCCGCACCGCTAGGCCTATATGGCACATAGCAATAATCGAAAACAGTACTACCATTTTCGAAACTATAGCTACTGCAATAGCTTTGCGTTTGCCACTGATCGGCGTTCAACAGTAGCCTACACGTATTACGTAGTTTACGTACTTTTGTCGACAATTGGGTCCGACACAACCGGCGGCACGACCTGCGAAAACTTCTTGCTGCTGTCGAGTAGAAAAACTTGAAAACACAATCTCACGGCGCTCAGGTCCAGCTTCTCCAGTTCAGTCACGTAACCAGCTGTACAGGCACATACGGACACCCGAAGGCTCAGTAAAGATTTTGGCTTTCGACTTGTAACTTTCATGTTACGGTTCGATTCTCACCGCGGATCATTTCAATTGCAAGCAACCTTGAGCAGTAGCTAACCTACTGTGTGATCAGATCAATTCAGCCTCCAACCCTCAGCGGGATAAGAAATATGTAGTAGGCTATCTTACGGGTTACAGGATAAAGGCCTATGTGGCTGATTGTGGCTGTGGTGTGTCTGCTTGCTGCAAACCGCTGGTCCAGTTGTTCGCTGACGAGGGCAATGGATGGCCGCATAGTGCGCTGCGGTATCAGTAGCTCATGCCATTCGGTTGCCACCTAATTCCGAGATTGTGAAGCCTTCTGGTCGCGAATCATGTAGGAAACGCTATAGCAAGTTACCGGACTTTTATCTTTTACCTTTTTATTTTTTATTTTTTTACGCGCGACAGCAGAATGTTTTGCGCGTCTTGGCTATAGCCTAGGCGTCTGTCCGTCAGTGTGTCTGTCACACCCTTGAGCCCTATAAAAACGGTGCAAACTAGAATTACGAAATATTCATTTGTCATCTGTCTAACATTGAAGTAGCTCTGCTACTAAGGCAATACTGATTGATTGATTGATTGATTCACTGTGGCTGCCATAAAAACTCTAGTTTTTGTGACAAAATTTCGTGCCCAAGAGTAATGGGGTTTCCTTTGAACAATGGCATAAAAGAGGGGTATCTTCTTAAAAGTCCTCATTTTGCCGCTATTAGCTCGTCTTGCGTAAAAACAGTTACAGATAGGCATAGACATGTTGTGTAGGCCTATTATAATAAGCACTGGTGACGAGCTTTTCCGGGGTAGTAACATCGACAACCTTGAACAACCTTGAACTTTCAAAATAAAGATTTTTAAATAAAATTTTCTGCGATTTTAGGTTTCGGCCGTTGCGTTGAAATTGCTAAAGATAACAGGGGTGCGTATGAAATGTTCAGCAAGTAAGCATATTAGCATTAAGCGAGCAAACACTTTATTAAACAAATATCGGGCAAAAAGTTGTCATAGAACCAGGAAACGAGACTGCAAGAGAATAAACTACTGCAGCTGTCATACTTGCGAATGGATCGACGCGTATTTTCTGTCTGGCTCCAATAGCGTCCGACACCCCATTGCGTTTACAACATTGCACTCCGACATTCATCATACTGATCACACAAATATATACCACCGGGTCATTCATTGGCTGAATGGCGATTGATCGATTCATTCATTTGTCTATTCATTCAATCACTTACATTGCTCATACAAGAGATTTATATATAAACTTGATAAAAAAATTTTTAAGACACAATAAGATAATTACTGTCACATTTTGCAGCGAACAATCTGACGTGTAAAACTGTGAACACTAAAATTAATCTCATAAATAATTTTTTCCAAACAAAAAAGATAAATAAAACTAATCAGCTAAAGTTTTTACTTTACCTGCATGGATAGCCACGATACTAAGTCTAGACTCGATGGAGCTTTTCTTTAGTTGAAATGCGAAAAGACGAATGGCTTGGATGATGTAGTCGTTTTTATACACGTAGTAGTATATTAGTAGTTTTTAACTTAGTCTCATGAATGTCAGTGTGGGCTGTGTAAAGGCATTGCCTGCAAAAATCGCAGTCATGATGGGGTTGAGCCTGGAGAAGACACAGACAGTGACACTGATTTTTCGCGCTTCTGACATCGTGAATCATAATCAGCTTCGACTATAATACCAGTGTTTATAATACATGTAACTCTGAATTTTGGCCCTAAGTATAGCTTTTGTTTATCAAGGAGTGTTTCTCGTAAAATATAAATGCTAACAGTCTACTTAAAATCGTAAAAATACCGTGACTTAACCCCTCGCAAATTAATAAAAGCCAAACTTTAAGAAAGTCAATTTTCAGAAAAATCGGTTATCGGTAGGCCCCTACCCTAAATTAAGCACGTTTTTAATGTTTCCCGTTGGAGTTGAATTTCAACATTTTAACACATGTTATTACACTCTTGTGGCGAAGAAATTGTTTGGTAACAATATAGTTCACAAATTTTCATATGTTTCTCTTATTATCGGAAGGCGTTTGACTTAGGTGACGACGGCCCCCTTATTGCAATGCCTTGCCTAGCTGACACGTTCGCAATTTCCGAGTCCACATCGTGACCATTCCAGACAATTTCCGTAGTTCAATATTTCAGCCCTCGGGAACTGAATACCGTGGGCGCTAAAAAGTAAATGAATGAATAAATAAGTATTTACACAAATACAGAGTTACCGTGAAAAAATGATACACAGTTAACTGTGGTTAAACCTATACCTAATAGTGTTTACGCCCTTGGCGCGTAGAGTACAGACACCCTCCTTGCACGAGGAGCCAACAAGACTGTGAGGATGTGGGTAATGCGGAGGGTCTTTAGTGACGCAAGAGACCACCACGACAGCCGCTGAACCTCCGTTATGTATCTGCACCATCATCATTATCATCGCTGTTCAATAAACCACTTGCAAACTTTAAATAGGCCTACAATACCATACGCACACCATCTCAGAGCTACGGATCGTCACCTGTCATACGGGATTTAGAACATGCACAATATACAATTGCCGCAGGACACAGGCAGGCTAAAGCGTCCGCCTTAACCCCAGGCAGAAATTGCCGGTATTCGATTTACCTAACCCGGAGGGATGTAAGGCTGAGTTGACTTTGGTAGTTATTTATATACCCAGCTGGTTTACCTGTCCGCGAACAGTCACCGATCCGAGTATGTACAAGCTATTGTAACACTTCTTTTTGTGGAAAAAAACATTTTTCTGAGAGATATTAAGTTTTTATGAGTTTTAAAAAAAAATTTTTCTAAAGTTTATTACATCTACGCGGCAAACCTGCAAATAGTCGTGCACACGGTGGCGCCTTGACACCTATAATTCTCCTTTGTCTAAAATTTGCAACTGTCGAAATTTTGTCGGAAATTCGCAGTATCTGTCGGAAAGTTGCAACTTCTTGCCCGCCTATTTTTTTTACCTCACGACGCCACTGAATATACGACTGACTGACCCTGATGGTGGGGTATGTCTTCTGGGCGGCGGTCGCTTTGACGCCGAGTATCGTTCCAGCGCTGCGTCCCTCGCACACGTAGCGAAACCTCATCGCCGTCGACTTGGGTTGCTCGATGATTTCGACCCAAGGCTCTGCGCCGCTCGTGGCTGCCAGTGTAGAGTAGACCGAATCATTGTTGCACGTCAGATCAAGCTCCGACTGCAGGCCGACCGCACGACGCACGTGTGCCAGGGATTCAGCGACTGAACTACTCACATTATTCATATGCTCCACCGACGTCATCGCCATCCTCCTCGCGTATGCTGCTCTTCGAAACTGTGGATAACAAATTTCGTAAGAGTGTTTTTCGACTGAAATTTTTCTTCACAGTTTTGTTAATTGAAAGTTTCACAAAAGTTTCGTTAAGCTGTAGAATTTCGCTTGAGCCTTTAAGAGATAGAGCCGCAATATAGGCTATTTGGATGTCTCTAAACGGAGCAAAACAAGATAAAAAAAATGCCACTGAATTAATCATTAATAGAAATTTGCCGTGAACGATTGAAACGGAAATCAACGACCTTGGATGACCTTTAACGGTCAGATGACACTGAGATAGTGTTTTATGACCGTTGAATGTCATCCAAGATCGTTGATTTTCGTTTTAAGTTCTAATCGTTTACGGCAAGCGTTTTTGATCTCATCAGAAAAACGTGAACGAAGAATACAGTGCATGCAAGGACTCCATAGTGTTCATAGCAACATGATATTTATGATAACTGGCAGAACGTGCTCTTCCCGAGAGATAGGGCATCAAACGAAGGCGGGAAGGTCGAAAATTATATTTAGTGCGTTTGGTCGCTCTATCTCAAAACCTTCAGAGATAGGCCTAAGGCCAACATTGTTAACCCTGAGTGTTTCGTCAGCTTTCCATCGACATCAGAATGTGTCACCTTAAATAATAATAACTATTTTACATTATAAAATTCAGTTTTTGCCCTGTTATGTCTAGGTATATTTACGTACCCTACACGTCTTTTCTTTCGCAACATTTAAAGGTCAAAGGTGGTGTTATAGCTCTTAATGGAAGCCCATTTCAGAGCTACGGAGCGTCACCTGCCGTATGGGATCCCACAGTGTTACCTGCCACCCGACACAAGTGAACGCGCCCCGCTTTAACCCAAGCCAGATAGGCCGGTACTCGATTTACCTACCCCGGAGGGATGGAAAGCTGAGTTGACCTAGGCGGCTGGATACATACCGAGATGGTTCACAGGAAGTTACCCATCGCAGTATTAATCGGGCCCGGCGTACAGTAACTTCGTTGATCAGATCAAACGCGTTACCACTACACCACGCCACCACATTAAACAAGCGAAGATATGTGATATGTTGGCGAGAAAATTTACGCCAAAGTGCACAGCTGCCGCATCGCGAGCATTCCTGCTACGGCACGGCTTTTTTATTATCTGGCGAGATGTATGCACTCACTCACTCGCTTACTTACTTACTGGATAACGTTGATATCATCGTATCGACGATTGATTGGCACTTTCGTTTTCGCTCGTGAAGCCAGACTACTTTCCCAAAGTTGTGGAAAATTCTGCACAAAACCCAGAGTCCAGACGTATTTTCTCGTCATCAGCGGCTGCAAGGTGGGCGTTGCTTAGCAATTAGTAAAACACCATCTCTCAGCTTGTCTGGTTCATTGCGATGCAAGCGGTAGATACTGAAGCGATGACTGCTCGCCGTCAGCCATGAACGCCAGCTTGAACACACTCCCCATGCAGACCCTCTAACAGGCTAGGGAGGTAGATGCTCACCCTTCTCGATCTATACGCCTTCTATGACGTCTCGCCGAGGTCCCAGGCCACTGTAACCACTGGTTATAACCATAAAATATACTTGCAATCATGCAGAGCAATACGGAGGGAAAATACCTTGAAATGCCGGACATAAGTCAAATACCGGCGACTGCTAGTCGATCACCGCCTGACGCCCTACTGAGCGCAGCGTGCGACTGGCCAAGGGGGTTTCCACAGAGGCTAGGTATTCGTAAAGACGCTAGAAATATGCCGTACAATGAAGTTGTTCGTAACAACAATTACGATATCGTAGGCCGAAGTGATTTGCAGTGGAAAACTGCCAATCTAGCACATAAACTGAAAGAACTGTTTTAAACAGAACTGAAATGAAACAAATAAAAATGGAAAATAGGCTTAATGTTATGTAAAACGTTTTAAAAATCGAGAAAAACAGCTATAAAAGAAATAGAGGCCTGAGCTTAATCAGTTTATGTACTTTGTTCGTCTGTTTACTCAATGTCTCTCTTTCTATCTTTATTATTTGCAGTGTCTGTCTACTGCTGTTATTTGTTGTTTGTCATTCTCATTGTGTTTTGCATTTTAAGTTATGCTTGAATAGCGAATGAGCATCTTAACTGTATGAAAAACGCAACGCAACGCTTTCAACGCCCTGCACTACATGAAATCAAACTTGACCTGTCATGGTTATGCGTTATAAAAAACAAAACGGCAGTAAATAAATTATACGTAGAAATTAGTAAAACTTTTTATGTATAACTTATATATCGGTTCAACCTAAGATTCAAACAAGTTGAAACATCAGTGTCTGGCACCGTTTATATCTGCGTATCGCGCATGCAATTTCGTTTTAACTTCGCTTCAGTTTTATCGCACACGTATAGTTTTATAAACTAAGCATGCGAGAAAAATGCTGCGGTGCTTCTAATTGTTGCATTGCCTTGCGTGTCGTTGGAGATTGATCCTATGACCATGCCGCGGCGTGATTCACGCATAATAACCATCGACGTCTGGTTAACACATTTTGCCGTTGTTTTTCTCGCAACAGCCAAGCTTTCTCGCTATTACGATGGCTAAAGTGCACTCATTTGGATTTGTTTGTGGCCTTGTTGTGCAACATGTTGTACAACAAATACACAACATTTTGGCGTATCAAAATGTCGTACACCTTAATTGTACAACTTCTTGTCCATCAAGTTTGCACGCAACAAGTCCACGACAGGTTAGAATAGTGGAGTCTGTGCTTACGTGCCCGTAGGAACGCGAGCAAAACACATCGATTGACCTCCATGCTGAAAACCATAAACGCTGTTCTGTGATGGGTTCTATCATTGGCTCGGTATAGTCTACGAGTATATGTAATTTCTTACTCAATTGTATTCAACCTAATGACATATTACAGCCAAGTCAATGCAATGACTGAAGTTTGGAAGTCAAGCATTAGTAGGCCTATAACCAAACTTTGCTGAAAACTGCATGGTTCAAGTTTTACATATTAATAAGGCATACGTTTTGAAAAAACGGCGAGTAATAGGCCTACCTTTTGTAGGCCTACCTTAGGCATATGGCCGTGCATAGGCCTCAGTGTTGTTTGCTGACTTTGTTCTTACAGTATTGTAACTATGTACACGTATGCGAGTTTTTTGTACCTCTAACTTCTACTGTTTTTTTCATTTGTTTTTCATATCAAGCAAAACCCACATCTTTTTGTTATTTTTCTTTTGTGGCAGCCAAAAAATGAAAAGCCGTGTGGTTGATGCTGTTAAAGGCTGAACTGTCGGAATTAAATGGGCATGCGTTAGAAAATACGCGGCATATTTTATTTTCGAGTAAGCCTATTTGGATTATTCCATTCATATTGCAAGCGTTCAGTGAATAAGTTGTCGCATAAGTTATGAATCGTGTGTAAATTTCGGTATTTTACATTCTCGGCCGCCGGTGACCTGTTAAAACGCTGGAAATTCTGCGGCTTAGCGGTGAAAATCGCGCGTGCAAACCGGCGCCACAGAAAACTGCAGCTACTACTACTGATCCATGCATCCAAAATCACCGTTAAATTTAGAAATCTAGATTGCACACCAAAACAGCCAGCAGCCACATCATTGCATTTAAACACTTTCAGTTTGAAGTTTGAAAATACATAAAAAGCAGAAAAGAAAAACAAACCTCAGCTTTCCTTTCGATATGCCGGCCTTTACCCGTGGAAAAGCTGATCTGATGATGAGGTGCAGATTTTTTGAGGAAACTGTACCGATCGGGATTGTCAGAAAAAATTTTGTATTGCGACGTGCTGTCAAATTTTAGAACACTGGCAAAATTCCCTCATCGTCTGTAGTGCTGCAGCCTGTATGAGCAATGAACGCGGGGGTAGCCCCATGCACACCGGGAAGTTTCACTCACGCATGCAGGGTGCTGTAGGCCTACTGGTTACTGACTACTAAGGCCCCAATAAGCTCACCGTTTCGAGGTAACCAAATGCCATGAAATTATGAGCTATCGCTAGGCCTATAGCAGAACTAAATTATTTCAAGCGTTAGATTTTGTTTGTCCGCCTGGAACGATAGTTTCCGGCGGACTGTAGCAGATGGTTTTTTTTAAATTTAAGCCTAATTTTATATTTTCAACCCGAGATCTTCGAACTCCCTCAACCGATCGTCGTGAAACTTTGCATCATGATCAAAACTAGCTTGGGCTTTTTAATAAAATGTCAAAAAATGGGGAAGCTCTCCCCCCATAAAATCTTGCACATCACAACATATACATGTCATGACATTGTAGCCTATACGCAGATTAGGGCACAGCACGATTGCCACTGCATGGTCAGTAAATGCGACAATAACACGTTATTCAGTACCGCAACAAGCATTGTCAAAAAATATTTCATTAAGTCTAAACTCCACCGCTTTCATTTTTCTGGGGCATCATGATGGGGGAGGGCGAGAAATGTCACAGCCGAACGATGGATCGGACCGAAGGTCCTGAGCGAAGCGCATAAGACGAATAGCGCCCGAGCGCTGTGAAAGGTAAAGTTTGGTGAGGGGTGCCGTAGCCCCTTCCCAGCATGGGGTCTGGAAGTTATGCTTCCCAAATTATTTTTAAATTATCGTTGAAACTGCACGGTTTCATGCTCTGGGGGTAGATACCCTACTCCTGAACGTGTTAGGCCTAGGCCACGTGTGCAAAATGTTTTAATTAAAACGAAAATATTTTCCTTTTTTTTGAAAATATTTGGGGGCACTTACGGCCCCTATAACCACATGAGCGCGACGCCACTGCATTTGTTGTAGAATAATTGTTGTACACCAATTAGGCCTAAGTCGTACAAAAAAAGCAAAAATGACCAAGTACATTGGTTGTACGCTGCAGTCAAATTTTGTAACTTGTTAATTGTAGGTCTAAAACTTGCCTCTAGCATCCTGTATAACAAATCCGCTACAATGCGTGGAGTTTGAGCTGAAAGTAAACAGTAAAACGTTCTGGTATAGGCCTATTATAAGACGGCATCAGTCGATGTAGTTGGCAAGCCAGCGGAACGCTTCGGCGCAGCCTTGCCTCTGCAGCACGCTGCACATGAACAGTTCCACGGGACGACCGACGACACTATCTCTCCGTCTCTTCTCCTGCACCAGAACGACACACTCGAACAATCATATTCTCGGTTTATGTTTACAGTCGTGATTACTGATTACACTTAAAACATTTTCAAAAATACTTTGCTCGTATTTTTTTCATTTTTAGACCATAACGACGTCTGCAACATTTGCAAAGCTGCTTATAATATTTTACAAGTATTGCGCAGGCACGGTTTGAAAACAGTAGGCGGTACCATGCAAAATGAAACGCAAACAATATTGCAGAACATCTCTTGGAAAAAAATCGCAAAAATTTATTTTAGCTTTGCATGTAGACCTAACCACGTCCGTCGGGCGTATACCGGCGCATTCTCCGATATTATTCCAGGTTACGTTATTGTATCGATTCGTTTGACTGGACCAATCTCCAAAAACACTTTTTATGCCTCCGACTCAGACAGATATCGGTGGAAGAGAGATGCGTTTTCAGCTCGTTCGTCCGCAAGCGCGTCAGATCGTTAATTGTGACCGAGCTTGCATCAAGTAAATAAGTTTGCCTGCGTGTCTCAGAACATGATAGAGAGAATTTTGCCGATCTTTGACTGATGTCATGAGATTTAGGCCTAGCAAAAGCCAAAGACTAACCGATTAGTTTATGAAATGAACGAATTGGGGTCGCGTTTTGTAATGAATACGACGAATGTTTACTTTGCCGGTTGTTAGCGCGTGATGAAGGTTGAAGAAACTTCGAATCTCGTCCTCGCTGGCTGCAGCGTACTTGTCAATTTTGTTAGCTAGTATCAGCAACGGTATGTCTGATAGAGATTCATCGCCCAGCAACGCCTATAGATACGCCATGTCACCGTATAACAAACAGCTTCATAGCCTAAACGATAAAACATTATTAAATTAATCGATTCGTTTAATTCAGCCAACGTTGTCCGTAGTCCGTACCAATGCCAAAAAATAAAAGAAAAAAATACATATGGATAAACGGACAGGCGAAAGAAGCAACGAACAGTAAACAAAATTAAAAGTACACCTATAAAAAGAAAAAAACTTCTAAAATTCGTTAATAAGTCTTACATGCATGGATCCGGCTTACACGATTGCTATTGAACGCTATAATAAAGCTGTGTAGGCCTATACGAATGTCAAAAAATAAAAAACGTAAGTTCGAACAAAATAGCTGTAACACTGCATGGCTGTGCCTTGACAATAAATAAAAAATGGCAGTGCCGACATAAGAGGCGTCCATCCATCCTGTTGCCGAGCGTCGACGGTAAATATTAGTTTACCGCGCCTAAACCGTGATTGCGCGAGACATATAATCGTACCATTTTCTTGACATTTTTGTCATCAGGTGATCTTGGTTAAAACTAACAGCTGGAACGTATTAGTTACTGCTATCTTGGAAAATGTTCACAGAGCTAATTTGCACCATCAGCCTAGTACCGTGTTTCTTCTATCGTGCAAAGTTCCAGCTTTGGATCTGCTGTATAGTTAGTTTTAAGTAATGATAATTAAGTCTTTTTTCGACATGGAAACAACGATAAAAACAACATGAAACAGCACATGAACACGACCAACAAGTTTGGTGTACAATGTATACGCACATGTAACTCGCTGTTTGCTTCGTTGAAACGTTCTCTGTTCGAAGCGTCAATTATGAACACGACTGCATCGGCTGAAAGACAGTAATCTTTCCACAGTCGCCGCACTACAATTAACGCAAGACAGCAATGACTAGAAGCGATCAGATATCCCAATCTCCGCCGAAAATTGCTGCCACCTAGCGAACACAGAGGATTCAGTCGCCACCAAAATATAGTTTTTTTTCTTTACTTTAGCCACGCTCAAGCTCAACTCGTCTAAAATGTCATCGAAATCAATTTACATTTTTTTCGAGTGATTAAACTTTTAAAAATAATTTATCCAAATAATTAATTTCACTCGACGACTCGTCGTTCGCTCCTGCTGAGATAGCGAAATTTCGAAATGCTCTGCGTTGCGGTCTAATAAAACAACAGTAGCCGGTTTTCAGCTGGCGGTTTGAACTCGATTTAATAAAGACTAAGATCTGATTGCCACAAGTGGGTTTAATGACACGTCATCGCGCGACACAAAATAATCGCGGGACAGCCAGGCACAAAATGAATTCCGTCAAAAGTTATACCCCGTTCACACGATGAAATTTGGCACGACGAGTGCACAACAAGCGCACGACGAGCCAGCTTCGTGAATGTCAGCAATATTACACTGTTTAAACGTCGAGATAGCTTTGCAGCACATCAAGCCAGCTCATCGAGCGCACGTCGAGCGCAGCTTTATTGTGTAAACGGGGTAGGCCTATTGAGGTCAAAAAGTTGCAGTCAGTATATGGCGCAAAACAAATAAAGCAAAATTTCACTCGTTATATTGTGTACATCACGCAAGCAAAAAAGTGTAGGCTTAACACATTATCATCGGTAGCCTACTTATAAAATAAAAAAATCAATATGACTGCACTTTTCTGCAATAATCAAGGCTAAACGTTTCTGATTATCATTCATACATATTCCAGTATTTTTTACTCCTCGCGCGCTACGTTCCTAACGTAGCGAAGAGGAGTATATGAAATCAGTGTAATATTGAGGACCAACCGACGACCGACCGACCAACGACAGATTTCTGTTCCTGGAAAAGCTTTTCTGGAAGAACTTCAAACGGCCATATCTCCATAACGGCGCTAGATAGACGCATGGCCACTATGGACGACCCATAGGAAGTCAACACCAGGGAGTCCAATGGTCACGTGAACGATGACGTCACGTGACCCCAAAAGGTCCAAATCGTGACCCCATTGTTTTTGAGGCGCTATATCTCCGAAACGGTGTCATATAGACGCATGCGTTGAGGTATAACAAGACAAATGGCAACTATCGTCATCGACTGTTATTAAAATTTTTTCCTCTCAGTTCCTAAGATCGAGCAATATTTTATGAACTTCGGGGAGACAATTTCCAATAACGACCTCGACGCCAGTCGCTATTAGTATAATTTTAAACGGGTCTCAATTAGACGCCGGGTCTCTAATACAAGTTAAAAGGAACAAAAAAGCTCCTAAAAATACAAAAAAATGATGCGCGCGAGGAGTAGGCTACATTAGATTGGTCACAATCTAATAATATTTCTTGTAGCTATTGCCGCTATTTAGGCATGTAAGCTAGCGTATGATACGCGTAAGCGCCTACCGCTTTATGAAAAATACGCGCGCACTTGAAAATATTCTATTAGCGTAGGAGGCCTACGCGTATCCATGAGCATTCTTTGCAGAGTACTCTAAGAACAAAATAAGCCTACTTTTTAAACAATGGTCTACATTATACTATAGAATAGTCGCAGTTGCAGCTTACCTCGCTCATGTCCACCAAGATCGTACGCCGTGAACGTCACTCCGCCAAGAACCAAACTCTCGCACGCTAAAGCCAACAAAATACACATTACGCCACAAGTCAAAACTGCACTTACTTTAATTACCGGTGGGTTTGTTGTGTGAAATGTTGTACAACAAATTCGTAAGTGTCTAGCCAATCAAAAGTTAACAGCGAATGCATGATAAGTTTGCAACTGTACAACGAATCCTCAAAAAATGGAAGCCTGCAACTGACCCGCAACATTTCGACATCAAGACGTTGCTAATCATAAAAACTGTTGTTTCCAGCACGTCCACAACAAAATCGAATTAGTGCAATTTGAGCTTTATTGAGCATGAATAGCTATGCAAATATACAGAGCAAAACTTAATGACTGATTTCACAGATATCCGCACTGACTCACCGTTTTTCTCGTTTCGGTTTTTTACTTTTAGTTATCGCTAATGTTTCTATTGTTTTTCTGAGCTCAGGCTTTTGTCTGCCCCACAACCGCTGTTTCTGGATTTTAAATTAGATTTTAGATTTTATTTAGAACATTTTAGGCTTACTTTCTTAGTTTATGTGCTAAATTAAACTAAAAACTTGCAAATCATTAAATCGTATCATATATATATATCGACAGGGCCGGATTTAGCTGGTGAGAGGCCTTGGGCCTAGTGGCGTATTTGGTAGCAAAAGTTATGCAAGCCAGTATTGGCTATCGAATTACGGGGTTTTAAAAATTGAGGGGTTTGGTGGGAGACCCCCTGTTGGTGAAAAGCCTGGGGCTCGGGGCCCCGCCCCCCCTAAATCCGGCTTTGTATATCGATGACATCCATGGGCCGCTGCATGAAAAAACGCTTACTTGGTCGTTCGGTCGGAAAGGTTTGTGTAATACGGGACTCTTTGAGCATATACATGAGTGAAGTTTTGCCGGCGTCATCGAGCCCGACTAGCACAAGCCTCGCCTTCTTGTACTGCAGACCTATACGCACATGTACACGTGTTTTGTTCAGTGTATCTAACGAGGACAACAAATACGATCAAGACTCGCCGCATTATACCGAATTTACGCTTTACTGGATCGCGTTACTATTATGAACCTTCGCCGTAGTTTTTATGGGTTTAACCCACGACGCGTCTACCAGCAATGCATCCAAATCACGTATGTGCCTGGCATGCAGCATGTTGTCGCTATAGAGCGTCGCACATTACGTTGAAGTCCAAAATATCTAACACACCACGAACTTCAAATTTCCTCCTAATTCCGATAGTGAAAAAAATTATGCAAGTCCGTTAATAGTTCTATTTCACAAAGCTATTTGCATGCAAGACATTGTGCCAATTTTTTGGCCCACGCTGTAGCTATAACAGAACTAAATCATGTCAAGCGTTAGATTTTGTTAGTCTCCCGGAATGGTAGTTTACGACGGACTTGTGTTCACCGCAAATGTTTTAACGTTGTTTTTAATAAACTGACCAATGAGCAATCGAGGCAAACCCATTGGTTATTGTTTAACGCGTACATGAGCGCAGTCACCACTGATGCCGTTAGCCAGTGCCTGCTGTAATGCATTACAGCATTATTGCTTGCGCATTAGTCAAAAACTAAATCATAAACTAAATTATGTCAGTTCAGTTCAGTTCATTCACGTCGCTCTACTGTACGCGCCTTAAAACTGCTTCAGACTTTGTCGTTGTTTTATTCGTAGATGTAGTAACTACTGTTTTAAGTTTTATCATTACGTGTACTGTTTTAGCTTTGTAGGCCCTATTAGTTTTTTTTCGTTTCTCGCACTACGCAGGCAATGCCTTACCTAGATATTGCAAAATGCTCGTGAACCATTGCCACAGAAACATGACAGCTGTCGTGTCTGACGAAGCAAACAAGAGAAAATAACTTTACTTGTAGATGCAAATTTCTATATACGCCTGTACAAAAATGCATCACACTAACAATGTGCAGTTCAGTTATCTATTCACTATATGCTTATTGCTTACGTCTATATATCAGAAGAACTAGAATTTTTCAGCCGTTATCAATAATTTTATTCTCATTTTTATTCACAATGTAGAACTGTACATATTGACAATAATTAAGCTTACATACAAACAGAAACAACAAACAATGTAATTTAAAATACTTTTAAAAACGACGTCACAACATACATGTGCACTGTAGCTTTGAAATTTCCACTCTTTTTATAACAACGCCGGTTAGTGAGTCAAGCTATTAATATTTCCCATTGTTCGAAATAATGTTATCATTTTATCAAACGAAAGTATCTTACCTTCGCAGTTGGCGACGACACAAGATTGTCGATACATTTAGAGATGCGTGACATTATAAGTATCGAATTCATCATTGATTTTTTCCCGTGCCACGTGTAGAGCGACAGCGTCATTACTGTGCAGCGTGTGTGGCATATTTGACGTCATGTTCAGGCCACGTGGATGCCTGCGTTTGTACATGCCTACACTGTGGCCCAAAACATCATGGCGTTTTAATACCTTGATGATATTTTTACCAAACCACAGCATATTATAATCACGAGTTATGTATGCTGTAACCAAACTGTAACCGATTTGTGTGATGCTGTTATTAAATCGGAATAAAATTCTCTTCATAATTATGATACTCAATGTAAATCTTTTTACGACGAAATGTATACACACATTTAGTCCTCGTGCGTTTGGCTTTTAGCCTTAATTAAGCCACTTAGAATTAAAGACCACTCATTTGATTTAGTGTACATAAAAGAAAATAAAAAAAAATTAAAATGAAGTTATGCTATAATCACTAGTTATGTCGTTTGTACAGGTAGTTCTTGTTCTTTTGTTTCGTTTTGTTGATGCGTTAATGTTTGTGCTGGGGTAATGCAGATCGATAAATTAGGCCAATGCTGCTGAGCCTGCTGTTCGTGAATGTACTCTCTTCTCTTTTTCTAATTATATTTTGTAAGCATAGAACTTATAGCCTATGCAAGGTAGATCTACGGTAAGAGTTTATCTCGTCTGTACGACTTGATGTTCTGGACTATATCAGTGCAAAAATCACATACGAGTAAGTGCGTCAATTCGGCATTTCTGAGAATGTGTTTAGGTCTATAAAATCATATTTTTTTTCGGTTACGATTTGATTCGATTTATCATTAAGCCTATTGCAAAATAAGCCTACGTCGTCATAACGCAACACTGTTACTATTGGCAACACGCTATTGGGTTCAGCTGCAGATTTACAGCGAGTTGCTCTTAACGGCAATCTACACAGCATAACGGATGACAATATTATTAGCTAACTAATACTATACGACTACAGGTGAATTGAATTAGTAACGGAATGGAAGAAGATGAGGCGAAAGCTAAAGGGGATGAGAGTGAGATACCGGCAGGATTGTCGGCAGCCATGTTCGTCGGTCTGATAATCGCCAGCGCCGCTCTATTGTCTCTGCTGCTCGTGAGTATTAGGCCTATGCATGGGTGGTGCATGGATAAAAATAGCCTAAGACACTAACTATTATAGATTCGTAAGTTCGTCAAATATTGACAGATTTCCTTTCAGTCACTTTAGTGGCTTTAGTGAAATAGGGCCTAGAGCCCACAGTAAACGTCATACTATGAATTTGGTAGTGACGGAAATGATAGGTGGGAGAAGTTCTGCGAATCATGAAAGGACAAAGTGAGCCCAACAGAGCTCATCAGGGCTTCAGAGGACAGATTGCTCTGGCAGCACATAGTCGCCAACGTCATGGACGACGGCACGGCGACATGACATAAACGAGTCGTGAAATATAGCGAACTTTACTGAAAGTTACAGTGTGGGCCAAACTTGCTTGTTCCACAGCTAACTGGATTTCACGCGGAATTATCGCGCGTTTGGGCCCTTGGGGTATGATGGAATCTTCAACGATCAATTACGGTAATTGCAAATTAACTGCAGATTAAGCTAGATGAAAGAATAATGGAATCAAGTCAAGATAATATGATGCAGTTGTCAACGTTTTTACCTTTCTCTTAACATTCATCACATCTACGTCTGTATGATTGTAGACAATCATTTACGACTACGCCGATCAGAAGAACGTGATGATCGTGGCGAAGATTACGCCGAACAACACCAGACACTCCTCGTGGACAGTCGCCTGGTTCTGGAGCAAGATTTCTGGCACCGGCTCCGGCTTCGCTCCATGGGAGTACTTTGTCAAGAAGAAAAGCATCATTGCGACGACACAGCCATCGCTGTACTATAGACACGTCAGAAGAAAGCTGCACTAGATGCGCTGTATTAGGACCTAAAGCTACGGCGTCTCGAACGGTTATTGTTAGGTCTATTGCCAATATCGAGGCGTTCGTTGAATCGTCTGGGCCTATTTTTAGTATACCGCGAAAAAAAAACTACGATAATGAGAATTATGGTCTATACTCATAGCTTCCACTCTGTATTTACCGGGACACCAAAGACCATCAAAGATCAGGACATTGATCACGACATATCCAATTAGTTGACATAGTAGACTGTAAATCGTACAACAGAAGTGTAGGCTACAAAAAATATTTTCGAAAACTTACGAGATTCGTATATGCGAAAATTACGTTACGTAACAATTCGCATATCTAAGCATATATTTTCGTAAGCTTATATGAGAACACATCTTCCTAACAATTAGTGCATTTGCTTGCGCAATGTCACTGTCACTAGGCCTAGTGGGTATTTATTTCGCACGATTTTCGGGATTTTCAAGACAAACCAAATATTAGTTATGCAGCTGCTGCTTACGGGCTCGTGCTTTTCATTACACTCAAGGACAAACTTCAACTTTCAGGAATTTCAGGACGAGCAAGGATTAGATTAGACACCGACTTTGCCAAGTTTTGATACTGTATGCTTACTTCTGAACTGTCGACGCACTCGCCGGCTTCACAGTGTAGAAGGAGGACAAGTTTTCGAGTCGCAGGCGGGCGAACACAAGAACACAAGCACAAGAACGCACAATAAAACTTTAATTTCCAAAACAACTCAATTGAATCATAGAGATTTCCTCATTAGAATGTTATACAAAGACATTTACTAATCCATGAACATGTGACGGGATATTATTTGCATGTTTAAGTTACCTGTTTTTAACGTTTTTAATCTGTTGTAAACATTAGTTTCTATTTAGAGTACTTTTTTGCTAGTCGTGTTTATTTTCCGCACACAAAATGAACGTTTTTCGTAAATGTTTGCATGTTTTTTGACATTAGATGATTGCGTTGATAAGTTGCGTATGTCAACTGTCATTAAACGAATATATGATTATCCGTATCTATTTGACTGTACTTGGTTCGTTATGATTTGAGTGCATAGTTGCAGCAACTTCTTAGTTTTAGCATAGGTTAGATTCAGTGTCTCTTGCACATGGATCTATATTGGTATGTGCGAATTTAAACTTTTTTCTGTTGATATGGGCCGAATTGCATAATGCAAATAGGCCTAAATGTCTATTAGACGTTGTTCTGTTCGTTTTAGTCATTCAAAAGTTCACGAACTTGTCCCTCAAACGTGCATGTATAATTCGTTGAAAAGATTGTGAAACCATCATGACATTGTGTTGACATAGGCCTGCGTCTTAGGAGGTGGGCCTACTTTACCTTATCTGCTAGGGGCGTGACACCAAACATAATATAATGCAGCTGCTCCATACGGTTGTTTAGCAAACTTACTTTGCTAATTCTAAGCAAGCATATACCAGAGTTTTCTTCAAGCTGATAGCGCTAGTGTCGTGTAAACACAAATTTAGTCCGCGTGCGTTTGGCCTTAAGTCCCACTTTAGACTAAGGTATTACGTTAAAAGAATTTACATTTTCAAGAATATACAGAAGGCCTACGCCCTTTACGTCGTTCATGAAATCGTTATAGGCCCTAACGTTCGTTAAGTTTAAAAACTTTTCCCCAAACGTACGCTTGGCACGTGCAAAACAACTATGCTATTGCCACGAACGCATGCCCTGAATAATAGACTAATAATCATGATAATCACATTTCTACCTACATTGAAGCGCTGCTGTTGTCAGAGACGCCGGCCGTGATTTCGTGTGCGTATAGAGTACAGAAACAAGAAACAACGTTAACACTTCAACATCAGCAATTCAAACTGTTGCTATATACAATACCAGTACAATGCTGGAAAAGATCATTAACATAGGCTATTGCCAGCCGCATAAATACGAATACATGCAATATAAATACAACATCATATTACAGTGTCAGATGATGCGTCGTAAGATGCACAGCAGACATCTTCTACCCATATTGGGGTACATCAGATAGGCCTACATAATATTATATTGCTGTGCAAGGTAATCATATTATTACGGGACTGCCAATGATATAATGATGGCGGTATATACACACGTTTCTTTTAAAATATGCCCAAGTAACAAGTACACGAACGATATGGATATATGTACCACGCTAAACGCTGTATCCAGAATTTGTGCTTGGGGGTCCGCCCTTCCCCTCCCCACTTATTTCCTTCTGTCCTCTCCCTTAATCCAAATAAGGGGACTGAAAAATGCAGTAAACTCCCCTGTGGGGTCAGTGACCACACACACATTTTGATGCATTCACGGCTCTAGAACTGCACTTTGTGACATCTTTCAGTCGTTTATATGCAATGCAAATAAGTGCGTTTTGGCCAATAAGCAAAGGCTTCAGGAGTAAACATATTCAACTATCACTTCATTACGTGGCAACCACCATTCTAATTCACACGAGAGACAATAACAAACGCTTCCTGTCGTAGAAAATACACCATTTCCCAATAATAGACAAATATCTGGTTTTGCAACCTGACACTCCACTGCAAAAAATTGCCAGTTCAACAAAAGTTGAAAGTAGTAGTAGTTGTTGTCGTTGCAGCAGTAGCATTAGTGCACTGGTACAAAGTGTATATCCGCAATGTGATCACTTTCAAGAAAGTTACACCATAAACTTAACAGCAAAGTGAAAAAAATATAAATGGTTTGAAACGTTAAAAATGAGATGAGCTTCGCATAACAAAGGTTACTGAAAAAAGTCACATAAATCAGATAGCAAGAAAAAGCAAAAAAACCAATCAAAATTGTATTTAAGTAAAAAAAATACATGAAGAACTTAACTGAAATTTTTACCTGACTAAACTGTTTAATGAACAATTAAAATCAAAATCAACTAATTAGTCTAATTATTAAAATAAGCCATCACAATAAAATATACATAAAATGCATTCACTGCACCAACAAAATGTGAAATCTATGCAACAGAATTTTATTTTTCAAAAGCAGATTTAGATACACTTTGAAGGAAACAAATGAATTACTTCTACAATAAATGCCTACCAGCACTTACGTAATAAAAACAAAGTTGGTCAAAGCATGATGGAATATTTGGTAAACTATGACGATGTACTGAAGTTCCACAATGCACATGTAAGAAGCTTAAAATTCAGCCGAGACCATATAAAACATTTGTGAAATCTTGCACAACAATTTCAGTGTCTTGAACACACTGAAAGATAGGACTTGAACACATTTGCAAAAAGTTTTTTTTTACACTTAGTGATATACCATCTTTAAGATCAGCTCATGATGCTATAATGTTGTACAATATTTTTGGAAAGGTGTCATTTCATACGTAACCACAGTCATAGCCAACTAAGCCAATTGGCCAAGCTGTAATTAGCTCAGCCAAGGAGGCATGTAACTGACCATCTGTTTGTATGCAAGATGACTCAAAAAGTTACGAACAAATCTTGGCGAAATCTTTCACAGGGTTTTTAGAGATTCCAAAGAAGAAATGGTTAAATTTTGGTGATGACGCAAATTTTTTTGCGACTTCTGGATTATTCTAAACATTCTTTTGCCATTAAGCAACAGGAAATAGAACATAAACAGTTGTAAGTTGCAGTGTATCTGATCATGTTATGAACAGATGTTGATGAAATTTTATGGAGGGGTGAAGAATGACCCAAAGACAAACCACTTAAGTTCTGGTGCTGATCCGGTTCAGGATCTAGGCAGTGATGGAGTGCTCCCAACTCTGGATCCAGGAAATCTTACAACAAATTTTTTGATGATCTGAATTCAGGATTCTTTTTACAGAATATACATACTGGAATGGTACTGAGTCGGTTGTACTCATCCTGTAGCAGCACCAGTCTCAGCAGAAGTTTGTGTTTTCCTGGCCGTTCTATTCAGAAACACTGCACAGTGTCTTATTAAGTTATGTAGATTCATCAATAACACAGCCTTTTTGAAAACTGTTGTTGACATTTCGGCAATCGCTGCTGCCTTCTTCGGAACGACTGTCCACCAGGTGTGACTGTGGCGGACAGTAAGTAATCACAGACATATGAAAGTTGATAAGAATCCTCATCTCGGTTCATCGACTTGTCTTGTTCCTTCAAGATGTCTATTGCTTCTTTGATCCTGACTGGAACTGAGCCAAGGTAATCGACAGAGAAAGCAACAAAATGGACCGATGGATCAGGAAAGCAATACAAATCAGAAAAGAACAAGACAAGTCGATAAAATGAGATGAGGGGTTGCAGCTGTGAGTACTTACTGTCTGCCACAGCGACACCTGGTGGACGGTCATTCCGAAGAAGGCCGCAGCGATTGCTGAAACGTCGACAACAATTTTTACAAAGATTGTATTATCGACGAATCTAAATAACTTTATAAGTTACTGTTTCAACCCGAGTCTATTCAGAAACATCGCACAGTGTCACTTGTCTGATACAGGCTCAGACTTAGAGTCAGCGGACTCATCAACCTTTCTCAAGGACACCACCGAGGTGGTCTGCGGCTGGACGGCAGGTTTCAGTAGCAGTTCAGGACCACCACCGTAGATACCATAAAGCAGCTTCCACATGTCCTCTGATATCTGTGCATAGTCCGAGTTAGTTATCACCGTCGGAACTCCACCCTTCAGCTGACAGATTCGCTTGTTGTCAATTGGCCCCGGCGGCTCTGCACATTACAGCAACATCAAATATAACACATTTTCCCAAAAACTGACAAAAATGAAACAAGACAGTAACAGTAATAGTGAACAGTGCAGGAAGTCTTATGGCAACACTGGTTTATAAATGAGCAACTGAGTAAAGTTTAACACCCCACTGAAGATGTTAAAAGTTATCAGGGATGGACCAGTTTATTCATAAACAATGCCACACTCTACAAAAACAAATTTAAAAACGGCAGTACTAGACAATCGGTTAAAAAATGGTAAATGCTACACAGTGCCATAAAAATTCACAAAAATATGGAGAATATCGATGGTGGAATGTTTCAACCGACCGTCTGTTTTGCAGCAGACGAAGTTTTCCCACAGTCTGAACCAGGCCATGCTCAGTACGTAGACAGGACCAGCAGCATAATGCTCCTGAAACTCTTCCTTCAGCTGTACAACAGAGATGATGCCATAACTAACGACTGAGCTCAACGCATTGTAAAGGTTGTAAAAAACAATATAAATATATGTTGAAATACAGGAACAAATAATATGGGAACTTACAGCACAAAAAAGCACAAACAAAAGTTGATACGATTCTCCATTAGAGAAAACCCAGTGCACGTAGAAAAGTTTTTAAAAAAAGATCTAAGCCCCCAGAACTTATGTCGCCAGTCTGTTTCTGTCAAAATGGTTCTCTACAGACAGATGTTTTGTGACTGCTGATCTAAAGCTGCAAAACAGCCTTCCAGCCGGTCTTAGGTACACACTGCCACACAGACATCGACCATGAACTGTTTAAGCAAACACTAAAAACTTATTTTAGTTCCAGTGGCACTGTGAGTAATTTGTTAAATCTACACCTCCCCAAATTCTCTTACTTACTTACTTACTCATTAAAATTGGCACGTCAGCACACAAGAGGTCAGTTTGTACCATTACAATGCTAACAGCAACTAAATACAGAAATGATAGGTAAAATGAAGATTACTAAATCAAAACAGTAAAACCAATAATGAAAATCAAAAATATAAAAAAATCAGCTAACAAAAGCAATGCTGTGACTGATGTTCGTCACTTTGTAAAAGTCGCTGGAAGTACATAAGTGTTACATAGATGTGAAAAAATCATTTAAAACTGATGTAAGATTGGAAAGAAAGCCTGAAAGTACAAGCATGTTGCAACATAGGTTTTTATGTCGGAATGGTATGCAACAGAAAAGGAAACTGAACCTCTAGGAATGCATCTTTCTCCATCTGTTGTCGTTTGCGGAGCCGATCAGCCTCCTGCATGCATGGCTTGCACGATGACAGCCGATTCACCGCCGGACCTCCACCAAAGCTTCACATACACAGTAGAATTTATCAGAAAACTCAAATTTCCACTTAGAATAGTACTGAGGCCAAAGTCCTATACACTCTCTTATAATCAGCTATCACCTTTGTTGTTGCTGTTGCGATAAACGCATAAGGAGCTGCCTATATGTAGGGGGTAAAAAAGCAGATGCCCCGAAGCAATGAAAAATTCCACCAGGTTGCCACTGTTCTGTAACACATCTATGATGTCAATGGAGTCATCAATGTACCATTTGCGTTTGGCTGCCCACTGTGAACAGAAGTCAATGTTCAGCTGCCTGCTCTCTACTTCCACAGCGAGGACAGAGAGGTAAACTATTTACTTACTTACTTACTTAAATACTTACTGGCATGGTAACACATCAATATTTGCGACTAAAAAAACAAAAAAAAATACAGAAATGTGATAATTATTGACCAATAAAAGCAGCAGTATGCGCCAGCTTGTATGACAAAAATCGATTGCTAACTTCAACAAGTAATTTGAGCAAAGCTCACGAGACGCGCGAAAGCATTGCGGTAAAATAACCACTTTTTAGAGGGGTAGCTGTCTTTGATGCCCGCCTGCGCCGACCTCCTTGAACCTAGAGGGTCGGGACTTGAACTGCTAAAATCAACGTTGAATGCTGAAAATTTCATTTGCAGGTTGTCTTGGTCTATCTCCAGCCATTTCATCGCAATTCAGTGTTGAAATGTGCGCTGCATCCAGAAATTGCGAAAAATTCACTAAAAACCTCTTTTTGAGGGGTTCAAGGTCGTTCAAGGTGATCGATGTTGATAAACCCAACAAGCCTGTCACCAGTGCTTGCTATGTTAAGCAGCATGTATGTACCTATCTGCAACCGTTTTCACATTATTCGAGCCAATAACGGCAAAATGACATTTTTTAAGGGGGGTACCCCTCTTTGACGCCCTCGTTCGAGGGGAACCCCTGCACCCAGTGGCACGAAATTTTGTCACGATAAACTAGAGACCTGGGGGCAGTCCACAGTGAAGATTTCGTGATACTAGCTTGCACCGTTTTGATACAGATCACGAGTGTGACAGACGGACGGACGGACAGACGGATGGACGCCCAGACGACGGCAAAGACGCGCGAAGCATTCTGCTTTCGCGCGTAAAAATTAAAATAAATTTCTGCAAAGCAAGGTTTCTACATCTCCGAGGTCGTTAACGAAGCTTTAAAAGCGTAAGCATATTACATTACACACTGAAAAACTTATGCCCAAGTTTGAACTAACTATGCCATACTTGCACTGGTTATCTTATGACAGAAGTGTCTCATGCACTGCCCGTCTGTTTATATTCTGAGCATGTCCGAATGAAAAAATGTAGCAATATTTACTAACCAACTTCCTTGAAACAAGATGATCACAACAGATCCGCGATGCCTCTGGAGCTACGTGGAACGAATTGGAGCGGTAAGCCCCCCCCCCGACTGGGAATGACAGAGCGAGAGACAGAGATGATCATAATAAGATGGGCATCAAGCTTGGAATATCACATGTCAGAAAATCAAGTTGGTCCCCCACTCAATTTGACCAGTGATCTAAACAAGAATTGTTTCAAAACCAAGATCAAAACCAAGATTTTATTTTTATGCATGACAGCTATGCTTCGTACATCTTAGCCATAGCCTCAAGTGGTGTCTGTCTGTCTGTGTGTGTGTCCATCCATCACACTCTGCAGCCCTATCAAAACGGTGCAAGCTAGGATCACAATATCTTCACTGTTGGCTACCGCAAGTACTCTAGTTTTTTTGTGACAAAAATTTCATGCCCCTGTGTTAGCGGGTTCCCCTCGAACATAGGCATCAAAGATGGGTACCCCGATAAAAAGATGTTATTTTGCCGCTATTGGCTCATTTAGCGTGAAAGAGGTTCAGATAGGCCGAGACATGCTGCTTATCACAACAAGCAATAGTGATGGCTTTTCAGATTTATCAACATCGATGACCTTGAACGATCTTGAACCCCCAAAATATTAATTTTTAGTGAATTTTTTGCAATGTCTGGCTGCAGTGCACATTTCAAGAGTGAATTGCAATGAAATGGCTAGAGGTAGACCAAGACAACCTGCGTGTGAAATTTTTAGCATTAAACGCAGATTTTAGCAGTTGAAGTCCCGACCCCTAGGTTCGAGAAGGCTTGCACAGGCAGGCATGAAAGAAAAGTATTCCCCCCAAAAGTAGTTATTTTACCACTATTACCTCGTCTAGCATGAAACCAGTTGCAGATAGGCACAGACGTGCTGCTTATCATAACAAGCACTAGTGACAAGCATTTGAATAATGTCAACATCGATGACCTTGATGACCTTGAACAATTTTCAGCTGTGGCACACATTATAAGAGTAAATTGCCCCAAAATAGCTGCAGACCTGGACAAGCTGCATATGAAATTTTTTGCATAAAACGTACATTTTTTTAAACCATCTAAGTTTCGACCTCCTAAATTCAAGCAGTCTTCAGCACGGAGGCTTCAGATTTGGTTACTCATTCAAGACACATTGCTATTTTATTGCATGCTGTACACGGATTGTCCTGGTGGTAGAACTGCTGCTTTCGCGCGTTACGTGAGCTTTGCTCAAATTACTTGTTTATCCTCGAGGTGCCTCAAGACTTTGGTCTCAAAGATTACACTACTGAATCTGATGACACAAAGACTTAGCTCTGCTGAAGAAAAACGTTGGCTGCAAACTCCATTCAGCTACAATGTACGCTGTCATAATATAACGATGTTACAAGATTTCCGTACTTAGAACTATGTAATAGTAGCAGTTGTACAGCTTTTACCGTGTGTGCAAAAATTCCCACAAATTCTGCGGTATTTCCATTATCAGCTGAGGAATGTCGGCAGCTGCAGATGGCTGAAGTTCTGGACACACAAAGCAGATGTCGTGATATGTTGTTAACCATCAACACATTAATAACAATAGCAACTAGAAATAAGTTATCAAAGATCTCAAACCTCTGCCAAAAATACTGCTTGGCCACCTTGTGAATATGAAGGACTTAATACAATGGTGATATCTTAATCGTAAAAAATCCCAGATAAAAATTCAGAATCCACTGAAGAATCTGGATTGCCACCAAATATAAAGCACAAAACCAACAGCAAATTTAACGCAAAAGATAAGACAGCAAAATAATATCACAATGCTTTCATAATCAACAATGCTGTTATTTTAAAAGAAATGTCTTTACTTCATGTATGATATAATATAAATAAACAAGATAATGTTCATACGAACACGGAGTCTGTCCAATGCATTTTGACTGTTTACAGTGTCTGTCTTGTAAAGTTACGAAGATATGGTGCCTCAAAGATAATACAGTCGCAACCTTGACCTTTTGGGGTCACGTGACGTCATCGGTGACGTGACCATTCGATTCCCAGGGGTCAACTTCCTATGGGTGGTCCATAGTGACCATGCATCCATCTGGCACTGTTATGGAGATATGGCGCCTCAAAGATAATCGGGTCAAGAACTTGACCTTTTAAGGTCACATGACGTCATCTATCTTGCACCGTTATGGAGATATAGCACCGACGTGAACACGAACAGAAAGATGAAAAAAAGAAAAAGAGAAAAAGGTAGGGGAAGGGGAAGGGAAGGAAAAAGGAAAGTGGAAGGGGAAAAGAAAGAGAAAGGGGAAGGAGAAAAGGAATGGAAGGTAAAGGGAAGGGAAAAAGAAATGGAAAGAGAAAAGAGGAAGGAAAAAGGGTAAGGGAAAAAGAAGGAAAAGAAAAAGGGGAAGGGTAAGGAAAAGGGGAAAGAAAAGAGGAAGGGGAAAGAGGAAGAAAAGAAGGAAGAGAAAGTAAAGGAAAGGGGAAGCTGAAGGGAAGGGGAAACGGAAGGAAAAGGGAAGAAGGAAAGAAAAGGAGAAGGGAAAGGAAAAGAGGGAAGAAGAACAGGCAAGAAAAAGTGAAAGGGAAAGGAAAGGGAAAGGGAAAGGGGAAAGAGAAGGGAAAGGGAAAGGGAAAGGAAAGGTGGAAGGAAAAGAGCTTAAAAAAAGTTGGACGCACACATGGACAGACTCACACATGGACACTGAGGTGATTTTATACTCTGTCCAATGCTATGCATAGCATTGGACAGACAAAAATAAAATCGGCTTGCCTCCATGATGGCAGAGAAAGTCATGGTTGGTGATTGGTCCAGGCTCAGCAAATGTGTTGAATTTGCTGATCCACTGCCGAGACACAAAAAATGACATAAGGCTTTTCTCACGACGTTTAAAAATTTGCTCGGCTCTCTGCCTTAGTGGCAGCATGTCTTCATTCCGCTTCCTGCAAAGATAAATCACAACAATTCATTTATTCCATAAATTTGAGTTATGCCTCACTGAAAGCACAGTGCACAAGACAGAAATACAGAGAAACATATAGTATGCATGAATCAAAAAGCCATCAGAAATGATCATCATTCATGGAAAATAATGTTATAGAGCTGAGGGTGACCACTCACCAGCAACATATGAGTATAAAACCCCGACAACCACGTTATCACGACCAACATCATACCAAAAGTATAATTGTAAAGTATAACAGTATATTGCAACACAATGAGCCAGGGAATGCACCATCAAAACTATTATGCCAATACTATATATCCCTACAAACAATGATACTGCCAGTGCCTGATTTTCCCCAACATAAGTTGAATTAGTCGACATCTCCGGTTTTTTCCAAACATATTATGCCTCCCAAGTTATCTTACCTACCCACGTACATGGTCATTCTAGATATGACAGGCTCAGAGAGACAGAGCAAGCGTGAATGGGTTCACTCCACAGACTGATGAGTGAAGACATTTAAGCAAGTGTCGAACCTGTAGAAGAGGACGTATGCCTCACAGTTTTCCACCTGCTGAGGGTCAACTTCTGTCACAATCTGATCATCATACTCGTACCACGATAGATTGACATAGTTCAGAGCATATGTCGTGTAGTGGCCACCTACCATACCAGCAGACATATGCACTCCGAAAATGCAAAGTCCGTCTGGAGCCCACAAGGCGGTGCTGATCTCCATTCCCTTAGCCCTCAGCCAGACACCAGTTTACACTGCCAGATGGTGGATATGGGCTTGTGCACCGCGTGTAGTGCCTGTTTATGCCCCAGCTTTTGCCGGTACTCACTGTGCCTACCCACAAAAGGAGGGCCAGGCTGAGTTGAGCTGGGTGGCTGGTTTACCCATCTCCCAATGATCACCCATCCGAGAAGTAACCAAGCCCAGCGTCAATTAATTTCAACTGATTTTTATACACACAACACAGACCACAACGTAAAGCCACCACAGTAACATCAGACACAATCGTAATCATTAGTGCTCAAAATTTCGGCCATTTTTGTATCTCGGCAGTGCAGTGCACTCAGTGTTTGGGCAGTAAGATCACTACAACAACTCCCTAAGTTGCATACCAACTGTGACAAAGCAGACAATGTGTTAAAGTGTTCATGATTAGCTTGTGATTACAAAATTATTTTTCACTAATATAATTTTAAAACTATAATCAGAGCTCTCGATGACACAAAACAATGCCAAAAAACATGTGGCCTGACATACGAGAATGCGAAGGATAGAACCAACTAAAAACTGAAAATCAAAGAAAAACCAGCTAAACCCAGATAAAATGAAACGTTTAATTCTGTATGCAATAATGCTAAAGTCATACCGCCAGCAGTTCCATGGTGACAGATGACAGCCACGAGATCGTACGAAGTCACCTTATCCCTGCAGTCTGCAATATCATACACAATATATAATAATCTTTAACCGCAATAAGATGCAGCATACAGTAAAAAAAATACAATACAATGCAGAAGCTAATGACTAAAAAAAAAACTAAGCTAAAAGACAATATTAAAAAGAAAACAGAGACGACCATGTGTATGTCACAGCATACTTCTGAACAAACTTGTGAAGCCTACGAGCAATGCATAAATCAACACTCGGCAGATCA
>Ga0209367_1000770_pt1 | contig 35414 bp, 28 predicted proteins | sample WorMetLIZISLAND2_FD_187412 | JGI IMG/M metagenome (GOLD analysis project Ga0209367, IMG submission 187412) | Marine gutless worms symbiont microbial communities from Max Planck institute for Marine Microbiology, Germany - Olavius geniculatus... ... | reverse complement strand
TATCTCTACACCAGCAACAACTGTACGTTATTAATCATAGACATATTATATTAATTATTCCTCTTTCAAATAGCGTCCTGTCAGGTAAAGGCAAGACGATTGCCCCTTCTCTTTTCTTTAAATTTTAGCCTGTCGGAAAATGATTTTATTTTTGTAAAAATGTTCTTTTACAAATACAAAATTCGAAGAAAAAATCTTCCATTTTTAAACATTTGTGGAAAAATTAAAACTGTGAGCTGCCTTCTTTTTTTGTGTCTTTGTCGAAAATTTGCAGATTTCTATCAGACAATTGCATCAGAAGGTAAAATGGCAATTGTTCCCTTTAAATGTTAAGCTGTCCGAAAATTTTGTGGACATTTTTATGTCAAAATATATTTATCTAAAAATGCCAAATTTAAAGTCGAAAAAAATTGAAATTTTAGAGAAATTTAGAAGAAAAAGTGAAATTTTGATTACGCGTAATATCTTCTGTCCGAAATTTGTACTGTGTCAGAATAATGTCATAAATCTGCAATTTGTGTCGGAAAAACGGATTTTCTGCCTCACTTATATTTTTTGACCCACGACGCAGCTGCCTCCCCTTTCCCGCCTTTTTTCTCCCTTTCTTTGCGCTCCACCGTCTTTCCTTTGTCTTTCCTTGTCTTTCCTTACTTTTTTTCTTTAGTGTTTACTTTATTTCTTTCTACCGTCCGCGGATCTGCTTCGAAAAATTTTTTACGTACTTAAAGTTTCGCAATCACTGTGTCTGGTAAAACCGATTTTCCCTGTCACGAAAAAAAAACAAAAATTGTTTTAAAAATGATGTCAGATTAGCACAGAATAAACTGTTTGACGTCGTGGGATAGTATAGGCCTAGGGGCCTTTTTAGCGGGCCGCGTGCGCGATATACACGACGCGAGATGTGTGGGACTTCAATGGCAAGTTTATCATCACGCTAAGCTGCCGTTTTGATAGGATATAACAGTCTTGTGACTCAGCATTAGCTCTATCAGTTACTAGGCAGTCTGTCATTTAATATCGGGCTTCATGTTGCCTACTGATAATAATTTGATATCACAGCGGGCCGGATATTGGTGACGACTCAGTGTCTGGTGGTTGCGGATTTGTTAGCGTTGTTTTGTTTTTTGTCGCATCGTAACGGGCTTTTTAACGGTCCCCTATAAGGCATAAAAATTTCTATGCTTCCGGTTGCCGTTCGTTCCTAGAAAAAAACACCCGCGTTCCTAAAAATTTTGTTGGACCTAACTTATTACGAAAATACTACAAAACTTAATGTAGGCCTATCATTTGTGCAAATCAGGCGATTTAAGACTGCTATTGAAGGTTTCTAATATAACCGCAATAATAGTTCGATATTACTTTAAACTGTAAACTTTTGACCCACCCTATAACTTTAAATAATAATCATCATCGCTATTAACCAGTTGTGATACGATGACGCGTGCCAGAGTGTTATTGTGCTGGGTGGTTTATATAATATCCCCTAACTTTCACACATCCATAATTGTACCAATCGATCTTCAAATCCGATTTAGTGTTATTACAAAAACATAAGAGCTTTTCTTTTACTGAGCTATTTTGTATTTCGACAGCAAACTGGTCCAGCACCGGCGGCAGTGACGTCACGATGGATGACGTCACGTCGTCGTCGCCATGGCAACACGACGATGATAACGATATGATGCTATTGACGACTCTGAGGCCGGTGTCTGCAGTGATACCAACGGTAGTGGAAAGCGAGCGACTGACTGAGGAAGATTGTGACTGGCATGCGCAACCATTGCTACCGTCACCAGCGTTATCATCATCATCATCATCATCATCATTATCATCATCATCAGCAGCAGCAGCAGCAGCGTCGACATATGTCACTGAATACCACGCTAGACCGGTCACCGTCGTTCAACAAGGTAAACAGTGTTCAATTTCTACTCGATATAGCAGTTTTTTTACTTATGAAACTAGGCTTATGTATGTATTTTTATTTGCCGACAATTAGATGCCACAATTATAGCATTATGTGATAGTAATCGTAATAATATAGGCCTAATGTATGTATTATAGGCTATTATTATAATAATAAAGATAATAATGTTATGTACAGGTACAGAGTGGGCCAAAAAAGTAAGCTATTGTACATTTTATATTTTCGCTAAATATTGACCAATTTGCACAATTTTTTACTAATGGACTCTGGAAGGAATATGCTACTTTTTGACATGCACACCACACATATTATATCACTACATTACCTTGTAAAATATGAATATTTAAAAACGTACAATATCTACAGATAGCAATAAGGTCCCGTGGTTAATTTTTAAAGTATTCAAGTAAAATGTTAAATATAAGTTATAATAAGTGTCACCAAGGCTTAGATGTAGCTATGGAGTAAGTTTTCGTGTTTCAAAAAAATTGTGCACGGCTTGTACGGGCGCACAATTAGAATACATTGCTGTGAATGCTGATGCAGTTAACTGAGCAAGATTGCAGCCACCAACTAGCATTAGTGTACATTGTAAATTAGTGGACAGCAAAATAGTTGAAATTATTTGAAGAAAATGTTTAATATGTCCTCTAATGTTTCTGACACTTACTTCAACTCATATTTTAACATTTAAGTTAAATACTTAAACAATTACCATTAGACCTTTTGCCCATCTGTAAATATTGTATGTTTTTGGATATTTATACTTTACAAGGCAGTGTAACGAACAATAAGTGTAGTGTACATGCCACTGAGTAGCAAATTTTTTATAGAGACCACTTGTGAAAAAATTGTGAAAACTGATCAATATTTAGCGAAGATATGGACAAAGTGCAATAGCTTACTTTTTTGGCCCACCCAGTATGTAATCACCAATCAGGCATACAACAAAACAAACCAACACATTTTAACACACACAAAACAATAAGTTTACTAAAACCGCTGAAAACCCATACTCGTAAGGCAGCTTGCCCAATCTAAAGAAAGCTGTGGCGATCTACACTGTCAATAAAGAACCACAAAACTTCGAGAATCGAGACGTCGAAAGCTCCGAAATCAAGAAGCTAAACGCGTCAATGTGAAAAAAAGTAGAAAGGGGACTTTTCTTCCTAGCTGACAACAGGTTCAGAAAAGCGTCATAAGCTCCATCATTGCGGTCTGGGACAGAACTTTTTGGCCAAAAACGAATTATGGTGCATTTTGAACTTGAGAAAGGCTAGGTATATCTATCCGATGCGTGTCGCGTATTTTGGTAAACATCACGGTCATTCGAACCTCGTCATTTGGAGTCGTTTCAATCTCGCGAATGGGCAGCGTATCGCCATTGTTACAACAATAGGCCTAACTCTTGGTAAGGCGCACCGCCTCAAAAATCAGTACCGGTACGCGGTATAGGCTACGTCAAACGGGGCAGTTTACCGACACATGTTAAGCCCTGGGTGTGTCAGTCGGTAACATCTGTGTTCTTTTCTGTCAATGTCGCAGCAATAAATCTGCAGCCATTAGATGAAAAATGTTGCTTCTCGGTACACTTAGGCCTAGGTTGTAAGCGTAATTTCGTATTATTAATCTTTCGAGTATATTTCCTTGTTGTGAACGTGCAACAAACGTCAGCACAATGGCTGTCGAATCGTGGGAAAGTTGACTGCACTCTTTAGTGTTTTTGATTTCCTTGTCGCATAATGATTTACTTGACACTTTGTTAATCAGCGTACTGTGTGTAATATAATTAAGCCTAATTTAATGTATTACATTTCGACGTGAATTAAGACCGACTTGCGTGCGATATCGCATTGACAGCAGATTAGCAGCATCGCGCAGGCCTACTCCCGGCCTATGGAATATGCACAATGTTGGGTGGGGATTTTTGACAGCAGAAGAGCTAAGGTGTTTCAGCGACGTCATTATAGAAAAGACAGCGTGTCAGTGGCGGCGCCAGATATAGGATAAGGGGCTGAAATTTAGCCACATCCTCAAAAAGTGTTGTACAACTTCTCGCCTCTGCTTTTCCTAGCTATATTAGAAGTGATTCGAACCGAATAATTAAAACTCACTAATAGAGTAGACTTTAATTTCATAAAGTTGTTTCAAAATTATAGGCCTATTATACTTAGAGGCCCAACACAACCCAGGCACAGGCCCCACTTATACGGTCGGCTAATAACTAAAGACGTTGTAGATTATTTTGTTGTAGGCCTTCCATTTTTAATGTGCATTATTTTTTACGAAGTGTTAAGTATTTTTGTAGACTTTTGATTTGTTGTACCGTTGCCGTACAACATTATATTTAGAGCATGTTTAGGTGGAGATTGGTTTTTATAGGTCTCTAGGCTGAGCTACGTTGGTCGAATTTTCCTCGTCAAAAGCACGTAAATCGAGCACAGATTATATCACGCGGGAAATTTGCAGATGTCACGAGCAATGTAACTGCGGGCGTGGTACAATAATAACATTAGGCCTACTGTTGCATTGTGCACGGCTACAGTGTGACACTCCTTCGTATCTATAGGCTGCTGTTGTGGTTGTACGATGTATGGTTATTAGGTAGATACACACGCCGGAAAAAAGGGCAAATTTTTCAGCAGTCTGGTCAACCTCAGAACATCACGAACAAGTAAAATGTTTAATGTACAAATTTGGTAATAGCTCAAACTCTGGTCGCTACAGGAGGCCGACACTCACTCACGAAAAACAAAATTGTGTAGCTCTATTTTAAAACTAAGCTATTTCAATAAGTAAATAATTAAATAAATGAATCGATAGGCTGAACAGCACACAATGTCCACTCGACGCCCACGCAATCAGAAAAGAAATAATTGCATTACTGTGACTGTGAGACTTGCGTTTATGGCACTTTCAAGATGAATGATATAATACGCCTTCAAACTGTGCCAAAAACAACGTTTCTTCATTCCACGGTCGTACTCATGCTACCTATCTCTAGCACTTAACTTTTTGAAGTAAAAGTTACTTCTGCCCTGATTTTTTTAATGCTTTTTTGTTTTTTTTTTCACATAGTAGCGTTTACGGGACACGCGTACAGACGAACGGACGGACGGACAGACGGGCAAGACATGCAATGCGGTCTATTAGGACGGCCGCATAATAACGTGTTAAATGACTACTGCAAATTGTATGAACTATTATTTTTACGAGTTGTTCGGCCGTGTTCAGAATGCATGGAATACCGACCGATTAGCGCTAAAGGTCACGTGAAGCCGGACGTGTTTGACGACATCGTCGGCTATGACGTCAGTAGTGACGTCACCGTCACGAGACCGCGAGGAATTAGCAGCAGCAGCAGCAGTAGCAGCAGCAGCAGTTGTGTCGTACCGCCGTCCCCCACAAAAAGTAAGTAACTGGAACGACTGATTTTTGTATGGTAGACTTGAAAGTGTATCCTATTCTTGCCCAATAATTATTAGCTACTTAGTGAACCTACAGAGTGACCAAAAATAGCACACTTTGTATACGCCTTAAGATTAGGCTATCAACTGTTAACCAATTTTCAAAATTCTTTTATTGTCAGAATTCGCAAATAATTTGTGATAAACCATCACTAGAATCTCACCACACCTTAAGTGTGTTGCTGCACTACCTTTGTTCTGTCTGTGTCTAACGGCGTGTTTGCCTGTAACGGTAAGCAATCTGTGTGACCACTATGTGATCCCATGTGGCAGGTGACGCTCCGTAGCTTTGAGACGGGAGGTTTCCCGTGAAGAGCTGTACCGTTTAACCATAACCGTAACCATTGACAATGTTTTGGCAGAGCGATCTCGCCGTCGGCCGGCGAAGCAGCAGGTCCTGTGGGAGTTCTTGCTGGAGACGCTGTCTAACCCCGACTACAACCCGGTTTACATCGAGTGGGTGGATCGGGCGCTGGGAATATTTCGCTTCGTTCAGTCGCAGCAAGTCGCAAAACTGTGGGGACAGCGTCGCAAGCGTCGCAACATGTGTTACGAATACTTCAGTCGCGCTATGAGGTCGGTGGTAGTAACTGCAGTAGTAGTAATAGCAGCAGCAGCAGTAAAAGTAGTAGTATTAGTAGTAGCAGTCAGTGTATTAACGTTGTGCTACGAATACGTCATCAGAGCCATAAAGTTAGTGCAAATTTTTAACAGGTGAGATTCTGGGTGCTAAAAATGCCAATATTTTTATTATCTAAATTTTTTCAATATTGGGTTTTTATCTCCCAAATTTTGCATTTTTGGACAAACATTTTTCGACAAAAGGAAAATTTTGCACAATTTTTCAATAGCCAAAAATTTAGGGTGCGCAATTGCGCTGCGAATGCTTTAATAAAGTTTTGAGGTTAGTGCTCCATCAAGAGCCCGCAGATACATTGTGTCCAATAAAATACAACCCCTTGCATCACTTAAGTAAGTAAGTAAGTAAGTAAGTAATATTTTATTAAACAACGGTTAAACGCCACTGCAAAACAGAACATAACATGCCAAACTGTGACCGATTTTCATTTTTTTCCTGAAAGACTCCGGTGAGAATTTGCATACACAAAATTGTCATTAAACTTGCCACCAGACTTTAAATGTTTTGCTATACTGCTTTGTGAAATATTATTTTTGAAAAGTTTTGTTTTCGAGTCTTCTAGTGAAGGAGTTTTTAAAATCGGTCACAGTTTGGTATGATATATAATGCAATTAGTTGTTTTGATGGGACGCGGTGTAGTAGTGTTTTTGACACATTGTGGTAGTAACACTAGTAGTTGTAGTTGTTGTCGTTACAGATATTACTACGCACGCGGCATAATGACGCGCGTCTGCGGTCGTCGTCTGGTCTATCAGTTTGGCCCTAACGCAGCCGGCTGGCAGTTGGACTGCTGCAACGCTCTGCAGTCTTAATGAGTCCTACGACGAACCTACGACCGACCTAAGACTCGCTCCGACTAGTTGCCACTCGTTGCAGCGAGTGCCGACCGACTTAGTGAGTGCAGTATTGTGAGGTCAAAGGTCAAAGATCGAAGATGAAGGTCGTCCCTATCAGCAGACACTATACTTCTATGCAAAATGTATAAACTGATACTTTACGTTGCGGCGAAACACTACCGTACGTGCATTTGTTACCCGGTGACTTAGACGCAGTGCTTTGCAGAGTAATACCGCGTTTACACGATCAAGCAAACATCTAGCAATTAGAGCACACGTCGTGCACGTGTATTTCGAATGCATTTGCTGGATGTTTGCTTCATGACTGCTCGATGTTTGTTTGATCGTGTCAACGGGGTATAACGTTTATAATGTTTAACCGGCCAGTGACGCTTTAGGTCACTAACTTTAATTGTCAAGTCTACATGCCATTTTAAATCATAAATTATAGGCCTACTGACGTCCCCACGGACCGAAAACCTTTTCTCATTTACTTTGTGATGAAGCATTTGCTCCAAGGTTTACGCGGTGTAGACGCCTCTGGATCATTGCGACGTTCAGCAACTCAGTTGAGTTTCGACCGAAATTTCTCACTCGGAAGCGACCTTATTAAACCATGGGCTCAACCACAAAAAAAGTAAACAGGCGGTCAGTTATGACGTTTAAAGGCACGACTAAGTTACAGCACAACGTCATCGTCGCCCTGTTCGAATAACTGAGCATCAGTGCTTAATTAACGATGGTGCAGCACGGGGGCCTTATCGCAGTAATAAATTAATACTTATACACTTCTGTGGCAGTGAGCTGGCACATCCTGTGCCGATCAGGCTACGTTCAACTGGATTTGTAAACGTTTATGCAAATATATGCAAATGAACAGGCGCATACGTTGAGCGTAATTCTGCAACTGTTTTCAGTGCGACTAGACATTATTTTCTTACGTCCTTGTCCGACTGATAAAAATGATAAAATAGCCATTTCGTCAACAACTATTGTACAGTAAATGTTTGGGTGGTTTACAAGTTACTTCACAATGCAGGGAAATTGCTTCAACTTAGGCCCAACCCCGTTTACACGAGAAAGCTGGCTCTACGAACGCACGACGAGCGCAACGAACGCTTTTCGTGCGCTCTCGGAGGGAGCCAGCTCGTTGTGCACTCGTAGAGCCAGCTTTCTAGTGTAAACGGGACATTAACAGCCGTTAAATTGCTTATTGCTGCACAAACAATGCGAAATTCGATGTAGGCTACCGGTAAGCAGAATTAATGTATTGTTTTGTATCATAATCAAGACTTGCGCCCTGATTCTTTCTGAGACTTTAGCGCTTTATAAATCATTTACTTACTTACTTACTTACTTTGTACTTAGTTGATATTTGTAACTAGTAATTTGTACAGTGTTCGGAATGTTCGTATAAAACAATATTACTTCTATGGGCTATTTTTTGAATTTTTTATGTGCCCTGATTCTCTTCTGAGATTTTGTCGCTATATAAATTGGTACTTACTTACTTACTTAAATCTTATCTCATAATATTCGCGTTTCCGTTCCCCGAAACTAATATTGAGCCTATCCAGCGGCGTCGGTTGAGGACGGGGGGAAGGGGAGACATGTCAGGAGGTTGTCATTTCCGACCGACAGCTGAAAATTTCCGGCGATAAAGATATCATATTGGTGCTCTGAATTCTCAGTGTAGCCTACCGCAGAATCCCCCCGAATGTCGAATTTTCAGCTGTCAAATTCTGTGGTGAAAATATTTCGATAAAATTTTTCGACAAGCTAAAATCCAGGGCGGATCTGCTCCCAGCTCCTTTAGCACGACGCCACTAGGGCCTATATCTATACCACAATTCGCGATAACGTTTGCCTTGCGTTTTGCCCGCCCCATCACCTCCACTAATCACGACGCTCATGTGTCGCTTCTCGTTTGTGAGAATTATCGAAAGTGCCGATAGTTGAATTGTTTCTATATAATTTTATCTCTTCTTACTTTTACTTCGAATCAATCCAGTATTACTACAAAAATATCCATTTACGAAACATATATCTGTACCACGACAAAAAGCAAAGTAATTAATGACAAGATTATGCATTTAATATCCATATCATTTTTTAAAAACACAGTACACGTGCATTTTCAAAACAGTACAAAAAAACTAAATTGAACACTGCCGCTTTGTCAGCTAGACGATCAATCAACTGAATCGAATAGAATTTACTTTAAAATAAGGCAACACAAGTGACGGATTGAAGCAGTTACAATAGGCAGCTGACAGTCAAACCACCAAACACAAAACGCTTACCGGATAAAAAGTAAACGATTAGTTTCCGCATTATATAAACAGCGAAATAGTTAACAACAGCCAATTCATTCAGAACACATGCAGTAAGTGATAAACGTCAACGCAACTTTCCGCTTTACGGTACGGTTAGAAAGAAATATAAACGTTCAAATAAACTAATAACAGTTTTTTTTCTAATCGCACTTTAGTAGGCTTAATGCTCAAAAAGTAAAAAAGAGAGAGGAAATAATACATCCCTCTGGGATAGATAAACCGTCTATATATAGCTACGGTTAAGTTGGGGTGCGTTCACCTGTTTCGGGTGGCAGTTAACACCGTATGATTTCATATGGCAGGTGACGCTCCGTAGTTCTGCAACGGGTTTCCCATAAAAGCGATACACACGCTATAACTGTTTAACAAATCAAAGTAAGTGCTAAGTTAGTACGCTAGCTGTATGGGCTGGGGTAAGGGGTAACGTTCACCAGTGTATAACGTTGACCGACGGCAGACCATAGATCTGTACCCCCATGCGGGCGGCCATCTTGGCCAGGCCTTCAGTCTCTATGTGATGTTCAAACACGAATGGCGGGAACATGAGTCCTGAGCGGTGAAGATCTGCCGCTATCAACAGTACACAGCCGCCGACACCGTCTAGACGTACCTGCAGATAAAACGTTTAATAAAATACAAGGTAGTGTAGAAAAATAATAGGCGTGATGTGCATGCCACAGAACAGCAAATTTTTTCCAGAGTCTACTGGTAAAAAACTGTACAAATTGGTTAATATTTAGCTTCATATGCAAGTTGTCTTAGGCTATCTCGAGTCACTTCTGCGCAATTCACTCTTGAAATGTGTTGCAACCCGAAATCGAAAAAAAATCCATTAAAATCCCCTATTTGGGGGGTTTAAGGTCATTCAAGGTCATCGATGTTGACATTTAAGCTCGTCGTTAGTGATAAGCAGCATGTTTGTGACTATCTGCAACCGCTTTCACGCTAGACGACCCAATAGCGGTAAAATAACGTTTTGGGGGAGGGGGTGCCCCTTTTTCACGCCCTCGTTCGAGGGGAACCCCTTCACCCAGCGGCATGAAATTTGGTCGCGAAATACTAAAGACTTTAAGCTATCATATGGTAAAAACCAGAAGTCTCTATCTCACATGGTCTTGAAACTGTATCGAGACGTGACAGACACAAGACACAAGACACTTAGGACACCAGGGCACTAGGACAGAATTACCATAGCTAATACGCGCTATAGCGTAAAAGCTGGCTAAGCAAAAACAAAAACGTGCATTTTATTTGGCAATAACCAGTGTTAGCTATAATAACAATCAACAACAAATTAATCGTTCATTTAGGCCTACGTGAAGTCGACAATAAAAAATTTAAATTACAACTTACAATTTAATGTCGGCAAAAATTTGTGAAACTTGAGAAACTTTGAAAAGTGAAAATTAATGTTCACCGCCCATCACGGTAACTAACGCCGTGGCTACACGCACTGACTTTTTCGTCCGATGTGTCGACAGAGAAAGATGAGCCTTCAGAGGTTTAAAAAGCTGTCCAAACAAATCGGACGGAATGTGCGTGCTCATTCTTTACGATTTTCTCGGACGAGGTTTATTGCCTGCCAGCCAAAAGACGCCCACCACAATCTCGAACGAGGAAATCGGACGCATCGTCCGACGTATCGTCCGACGTGTCCGATTTCCTCGTCCGAGAAGCTCGGACAACATCTCAGACGAGGAAATTGGTGCGTACAGCCACGGCTTTATACGTACGAGGTCAGACTCGGTTTTGAGATCGTTGAGAAAGCGTCGTTTCGTCGTTCTGTAGCCCTCCAGCATGAGTTCTTCCGGCAGCAGGGAGTTGAGCTCTGCTAGCGACTCGTTTGTCTCGCGCCACGTGTTTCGATCAAAAGTCGTCGTCTAATATTTGTATACACAAACACAAACCCACCATACAATCATGAAAATATTTAGAACAAAAAGCCCAGCTGTTGCTAATGTGGGCCGACCGTACCGCCTACATCTGAAGGCCAGTCTCCGGTCGTGGAAAAAAGCGATTTCCCAGAGTGATTACACTCCCATAAACGCTACGGTGACGCTGCGATATCAAACGCTAAAATCAACGCTAGGATTGCGATAGGATGAACCTACGGTAATTCGGCGCAAGTGGGTGATTGGCTGCAGGCAGCAACTTAATTTGCATTCAAAATCGCGGCCAAACCGCTGCAGATAAAGACATGGCTAGTATTGACAGCACAAATTTATCGAGGTAAATGAATTATCGTGGCAACAGAAAACAAAAAGCCCAGCTGTCGCTAGGATAGCCGACTGTATTGTTGTCAGTGACTTTCAAGGTTATCTAAGGTCGATGATTTTCACCTCATTTGAAAGGGCATATGCGATTTTCTATTAATGATCAATAGCAACCTTGGCCCTATATCGCACCGTTTAGTCACAATAGCGCGTACTAACCTTCAAGGTCATCCAATGTCAATAATTTTTACGTCATTTGAAAGCCAGTATGCGACTTTCTATTAGTTATCAACAGTAACCGTGGCCCTATTTCTCACCATTTCCGAGATACGACCACTTATAGCTTAAAACATTCCATTGAAAATTGCGGCCAAACCGCTGCAGATAAAAATATCGTTACTACTGACAGCTTATAGGAAGTCGCCAGCGCTCGACGTACCGTAGTGCGTTATGACCTTTCAAGGTCATCCAAAGTCAATGATTTACATGTCATTTGAAAACCGATATGCGACTTCCTATTAGTGATCAATAGCAACCTATCTTGCACATATCTTGCACAGTTTAGCAACGAATTCCCACGATACATCCGTGACAGACGGATGACAGACGGACGACAGCCATACCAAAAGCTCGACCGTTACTAAGGTACAGTCGGCTAAAACCAAACAAAGAACTTAGCGACGATGCTGTAAACAATACTATTGTCATTAAAACAGATAGTAACAACAATGCGGTCGCATAACTTACCTGTCCATTGTTCATTCTCCACAAACAGTTGGGCACTACAATCGTCCTGTTGGCGGCGAGCAGATGACGAATCAGATCACGAGGTATGTGTCTTACATCGACGTCCATCCACAGTACCCAGTTCACCGTCGCGGCCTGGGCGCCCAGAAGGCCGAGGGCCGCAGACAGTAATCTGTTGCGGGCCAATGCGATGTGCTGTCGACGGTGTAACTGGAAGGCCGGGTGATGTCTGTCTTTGCCGGTCCTGTGTGCAGACCTGCCCGGCAGACGCACCAGCTCTAGACGTCTGAAGAACGGAGCAAAGTCAACGACCAATTCTTCAGCCATCTGTAACACATTGCATTACCGGATAAAATATACCAGTGGCGTCGTCGCAGAAAAGCAGGAAGTAATTATTTTCTCCCCTTAAATTTTAGCTCGTAGAAAATTTTCTTCTGGCCCAAAAAAGGTTTTTTCCGAAAATAGTGAATTTAGACCTGCATTTTTTTATTTTAAGGAAGTTTGGGTGCAATATTAAAATTCTGAGCTCCAATAATTTGCAGCCGTTTGCTGGAAAATTGCTAATCTTGTATTACCACATTTCTCCTATTTTTCAACCCACGACGTTACTGCCGTATGTACACAATTAACTTGACATTAGACAATGGTTTGAACCATATCTATGGTTTGAACCGACCCACGCCATTGCTTGATATGGCTCATGAGCGCCGCCAACGTTACTATCACCATAACCACCATTACGACGACGACAACAACAACAACTACTATTACTAGTCTACTACAGTTCACCTGCAGAGTTTTGTCGTTGCTGGAGTCTTCGCCCAGTACGACTGAGATCAATCGGTGCGGATAGGCCAGAGAACAGAGGTTCTCAAAGTAGTGTCGAAGCAACGTCTCCGAGTTACAGATCGGCGTCAAGATCAGAATCTCGTCAGTAAACGTCACCTGCATTCACAAGTAGCCTATAGATCTTTTTTACTAATACTCCATTCTAAACAGGACAGCTAGGCAGTGCCGCGAAGTGAAAAGTCAACCTTTTAAAGTTGCACGTTCTTATTACTTTATACTGCCAAAGACAGCACTTGGCTGTTACAGCTAAACTGAAAGAGCGCACTGTTATATATTTATGTCTGAATAATCCGGTCCTGACTAAAAACGTGTTCAAAGCGACAGCAATGAACTGAACTAAAATAAATCAAATTGCCAGTTGGCTTTTTGTACATTCCGTGCAACGCAATTAAAATGATTTAAATTGCGCTGACATGTTGCAGTCGGGTTTAGTTCGGTCAAATTAAAGAACCACGATATCAAACTAAAGTTGATAACGTACGAAAGAAAATTAAACCACAGCGGAGGTACAAAAAGCCAAAGCTCAGACAGTTGCCGGCAAACGAGCCAAGCACTACGGACCAGAGAAGGGCAAGAACGGACTGCAATTAGGTTTAATTTGTTCACATATGGTCCGTTGCGGTGATTAGTCATACCGTCCGTCCCTTTGTATAGGCGACTGCTACGACTAGCGTCGACTACAGGTTAAGCGGTTTTCACAATTTTTAACACTGTCAGACTCAGGAAAAATGCATAATAACACTATCGCTAAAGATCCCACTGCACGTCAAGTACATGTATGTCGCTAAACTACCTTGCGAAATATAGGCGTTCTGCCTTTAAGGCCGAAACCTGCTCTTTAAAACATCTTGCTTACCAATACATTTTCTTCTGTCTATGCCACCCTGTTACGAATGCCCGTATTTCATCAGCAGAAGTCAGTAGGCCTACCTGAGACATGGGCGGAGATCGCTGTACAACGGCCTTACGAAACCACTCGTCCTGGGGATCTTGGATGTTGAAGCTGGCCGGACAGCGATGTAAGACGAACTGGCGCTGTACCGGGGGCGGCAGCGTCACTGCAGTATTCAGTCCTGTCGAGTTAATCCTAGTTGCAGCGGCGACAGTCGGAAGATCGTCGTCGGACAGTTGCGCGACGTTGCGTCGTTGAAACTCGTAACGTTCTGAACTACCCTGAAACGATTCTGCGACGGTCTTTCTACCTGTCCTCGAGTATGGCGCCTCATCAGCAGGAAAGTGCTGTCTCGCAGGCATATCGACGCCCCATGTCGACCTCCTGTATGTCTCACGTTGTAAACCGATAATTCTAGCGGTAGATCGGCGATCTTGTTGTTAGTAAGTAAGTAAGTAAGTAAGTAAATGATTTATAAAGCGCCAAAGTCTCAGAAAGAATCAGGGCGCATAGGATGATGGACTAGAACTAGAAATTTGCTACGGTCGTAGCTTGGGTAAACCCGTTATATGGTAGACTCGACATTTGTGGCAAACAGAAGGTCTGTGAACCGATGCCATGACGCTGTTAAGGTTTATTCAGTACAATAGCCTACCAGAGTCCCAGATCAAACGGAAGCCGCGTATTGCAAAACGCCAACGTGAAAATGGCAACTATAGTGTGCTTTAATAAACTTCAATAAATGTGCGGTAACTGATATGCCCAACAAAGTGTGTGATTTCAGTTCCAACCACAATTTTGGCAGTGCAGTGAAAAAATGTGGGTGCATTCTTAGGGTTATCACGTGATGACAGTAATGAGATAAATAAAGGGCGATCTACCACTAATAATTTTCAGCTCATTTGGCGCAAGATTGCCGATCTACCGCTAGCACTGACCGCCGTAATCGTTGCCTTGACACATCAGATTCTTCGATCTCCGCATCACGAAGCTGTTTTTGACTAGAGGAAGAACGATCATCGGGTCTAGGACAGACGTCGCGGCGGACTAAAAACTGATGCCTGTGATAGACTAGCAGCGCTGCGACCAGCAGCGACGCGCTTGCAACAGTTGCAGCAACGTTGCGGCGATGACACGGCACTAACATGACAACACTGCAGTTGCCACAGTGCTTCCATTCATGTATCGATATTAAGCGCTGCAGAAACAACCCGCATCAATTCAAACAAACTCAACCGCATTGCTGTACGACGCGAAAACTGTCTTGCTATTGAGGATTAAAGCCCAACCTCCGCATGCCTCGATTTGTTCTACAACAAACAGTGCAACATTGCCAACAAATCGAACGTCTATACGGCTAATCCATCACAAATTTTCTACTGTATGACTTACATACAGCACTGCTGGGGTAAATAAGCGAGTAGGCTACGCCGTATGAGCTTATACCACTCCAGACAGTGCGGTATCGTAGTTAAATCACGACGTCGTTTGCTTTATGACGCAGAACTGCAATTGAATACGGTGAAAACAGTCCTGATGCGAGCGCAGTGTGGTTTAAGCACAATTCTGCATAAAAAAATTCAAGACCTACAACAAAATGCAAGATGGTGCACATGTTGCAGTACGATTTGTTGTCGATCTAGTTCAGAAAGAAATTGAAATAGTGGAGTCAGCGCCTAAACAGCGCGCAAACGCGACAGGCTGGACGCACATGGCACACCTGGGCGCCATGCAATGACTAGTTTACCTGACACACACTGCAGGTAGCTATTGGCCTATAGATGCGTCGCAGCGCTGCAACCGCTCTGCGCTGACGCTCGCAGCACCATTCATAGTTCAGCTGGCGCCGGTACGCATTGCTACGACTGATGCGTTTTGCTCACTGTTGATGTACCGCCGAAGACAAAAAGCCCAGCTGTCCCTAAAGAGGGTCGACCGTTTATGAGATACGGCGCTACTAATAGGTTGAAACCTTGCATCGAAAATTGCGGCTAAACCGCTGCACATGGAGACGTGGTTACCGTTGACAGCTTATAAAAACTCGTCATTGCCCTGTCCAACGGCCCCATCGCCGACCTTATCGATGATAGGTTGTTACCAGGAGAAAGCCGCATGAGCTCTTTTACATGATACATGATCTTGGTTGACCTTGAAGGGTCATTACGCGCTGTGTTATATCAGTCGTGCGGTATTGTGGCTGAACGGTAAGTCGATAGAAGGTCGGCGATGATGCCATTGAACAGGGCGATGACGAGCTCGGAGCTCCTATAGCCTGTCAATAATCTTTCCATTTGCAGCGGTTTAGCCGCAATTTAAACGCAAATTTTAGAGCTACCGTATCGATCGCTGCTGTAGGCCTATCTTAGAAACGATGACAAATAGTTTAGGACGAAGGTTGCTATTAAGTACTCATAGAAAGCCCTTTCAGATGAGGCAAAAGTCATCGATCTTGGATGATCTTGAAAGACACTAGGCACTATTGGGGATAAACAGAAAACAGTACGTCGTAGAGAGTTGGTCGGCGATGGTACCGTTGGATATAGAGCAATGACGAGTTCCTATAGGCAGTTAGTAGTAACCATGTCGCTATCTGCAGCGGTTTGGCCGCAATTGCAAAATGCAAAAGTTTCTGCCTGCAGCCATCACCATTGCGATGTGCGTCGAATTAGCACATCGTGGCGTTAATTTGTAGCGTTCAATATAGCAGCGTTACCATTATAGCGTGTGTAGCATTGTATTCACTGAGAAATCGCTTTCTTTCCGCGGCCGGAAGTCGGACGCTGGCCTTTGTTGAATGTACGCGGTAGGGTCGACTCACTCTAGCTGTGCTTCTTCGTCTAGCCTCTAGAGGACTACATCACTGTTTTCAATTAAACCTGCACATCTCTAATTTTTTTTCACGTAAATTATCTATTCTATGCGTATATTTCTTGACCTTTGTTTACATTTGTTTGTTTATTGTATAAATGTCGTGAAGTGAAATAATAAATTATTGTTCAGATATGTCGAAGCAGCTGACAAGTGCTATAGAAAAGTATCGCAACTGGCAGAAAATTGTACGCCAGAATCGTGGTCTCTGGGGAACATTTCTGCAACTTTTTAGGTTAGTTTTTAGACCAGCGCAGATCATGTAAACATTGCGTACACAGCCGCTTGCGGAAATTCATTCACTGAACAGTTCAACATTATGATACTATGGGCGCCGGTCTAAAGTAGGATATCCTTATTTAAGCAACGTTAATTCTATTTTTAGTTTGGCGAATTGACAGAAGCAACGCAAAATTTGCTACTATAAGTTTGGGGAAAACGGATAACGCCCGACGCCGCCGGGCCGCTGACATTCTGCCGCCGTTACAACTGGTCTGATGTCACTGCAGCCACTGATACTTCGTCGGAAGTCGACGGCCTAGGAAGACTAAAATGTAGGAGAAAGTTAATTAACTACCTAATAAAGCTGAAATAAATAAATCGTCATGTATAGCGTGCCGGCAGCCGGCAAGCTAGCCTTGCAGTTAGGCTGCCGCTGTGATTGGCTCAGGCTACTTATAACTTAGCAAACGCGAATTGGTCCACAGAGCCAGAGTTGCCAATTTTTATTGGTGGAAAAGTGCCATATCTAACAAATAATACTCAGTACTTCAAATGGCCTGAAGTTTTGCCGTCTGTCAGTGCCATGACACATTCATGCTGAAATGAATAATTACCATGTCATGTATAGGTAGGCTTACAGTGTGTAACTGGACTATAGGCCTATATTCATGCAAATGCACTTATCTAGGCTAAGTTGATTGCAGTTATGTAGTATCATGCATTTGTTCTATGATTCAACCTTATCAGCTTACAGAATACTAATACAGTAATACTAGGCCTAACTTGTAACTTAACTTTGCATAGGCCTAGTTTATGTTGGCAACCTCAAAACGGAATTTTTTTCAGCCAAAAATAATTTTTACAGGCTGTACTTTTGGAATAGACATATCTGACAAGAAAACGATTAAGTCGTCCCCAAACTGTGTTGGGTGGGACATTAAGCCCTACTCACTCACTTCCTCGCCAGTCACTCACTGCTGGATCTTATGCAGTCATGTGGCTGGTGATTGCGTGAATCTCAGCTGGTTGGTTGGCATTGGCAAGCCTGGAATGCCCCTCGCTCCCTTGCTCAGATGCCAAGTATTGCCATGCATGATGGCTTTTACAAGAAAAAAATGTCGTCCTAAAGTTCACGAAAAGAAGAAAACATCTCCTACATTAAATTCGGAACGACTAGCGTCTGCAATGACAGAATTAGAGCAACGCTCTAGTTTGCTGCCAATCACAACTGACTGCCGGCAGGCTAGTTGTTCATTTAGGCTGCCGGCTGCCAGCACGCTATACATGACGTAAATAAATTTAAGTTGCGCAGTAAGTTTTTAGGTTTATGCTGTATTTCACGAGCAGGCCATTATGGTCCAATTCTGCCATTGTGCAGCCGAGAGTAGGCCTACACTGAAAAATTTTTAACCTCTCAGTATTTTGAAAAGAAATGTGGCACTTAATCAATAATCATCTTTTTCAGTTCATCTAGTATAATGAAAGAACGTCGCCCTGCACAATTAGTCATAGTAGATCGCATCACTCTCCAGCTGCGCAGATTTCATTTCAGCAGCCAGTGCTGGTAACTAGGAGTTTAATAGAACTCTGAATTAAAAATCTTCCTAATATTTTTTTACTTTATAATTAGCAAATCTATTCAGCTTCTTTAATGCAGTACTGGCACGGCAGTGTGAATTAAACAGCAAAGCGGCCGAACTGATTTTAATAGCCGATTAGCTGCATTTCAGATCACTGAACTGCTTTTAGTAAATTCTGATTCTTTCAACTCAGTTCAGCGAAGTGACGATAGTAATTTGGGTCACCAGTCTCTCAGTTTGCCAAACTGACCGTAGCACTGAGCTTTAAGCATTATGACATACCTCACTAGACTCATAATAAATCTTTACATTCAATTTTGATGTTTTAATGGTGAACAGTGTAGTTATTTTAAAATTTATCGACTTCATAAACCTTCAGTACTTTATTTTAAAATTGCAACACAACGCTAATATACCACATGGCAGCCATTTTCTGTTTACATTTTCGATAACAGTTGTGCAAATAAACCAGATCGACCTAACCCTAACCTCAAACTTGACCCTAGTGCTAAACCTATCCCTAACCCCAAGCCTGACCCTAACCCTGACCCAAAACGTTCACGCAAAAAATGTAAAAAAAAACAACTAAGAAATATCATTGTGAGTCTGCTGACAGTGCTGAGGTACACCATATTGCTTAAATCAGGGTATTTTAGTTTAGACTGGCACCAATGTTATGTGTACCACGATAAGATGATGGTCCTAGGAATGATAATGCTTATTATTTCGGCCACGTTAAACCGTTGTGTGAAATAAACAGATCTGGTAGCTCGCTAAGTATTTACCAAAAAACGACCAGCTTTTTTCCATTTTCGGTTAGGGTTAGGTTTTCGATATTTCGGTAGTTTTTGGTATTTAGTGCCACCCAACAGATCAACATCAAATTTTTACAAAAATTCAACAAATGCATTAGAAATTGAAGTTAGTGGAGTTGAGCATAAAGAAATGTGTTGTCTGATATGTGGTGTACACATTATGTAGGACTGACGAGTTGAAATTTGGTGATTTGGTGGGCATCGACGAACACGGAAACAAGTACTATCAGAACAAGATGTACTTCTTCGGTAGATATTATCTGTATTATAAAAGTACTTATTTATTGGCATCGATGAATAATTGAGCATGGCAAAACAAATATCAGGGCAAGGTGTACTTCGTCAGTAATTAATCTGTTGCGACTCAGGTTTTATAATAAACAAATTATCAGATCAAGGTGTACCCATTGTACTGGTGCTTTCTCAGTAAGTCGTATTATATAGTGCGATATTTGGCTGTGTGCAGGCATGCCTACTGCTTTTACTACAGTCATTCCCTGGTGACAGCTGGAATCTTGTTTTATTCATTTAGGTTTGAGGTCTCGGATTGCTTCTGTAGTGGTTGTAAATATTTTCAATTACTATTGAATTTTTTTCTAGTTTAATCTAATATATGTTACTATTATATTTGCAGGTCGCAGTCGGTGGGTTTATTATAATGATGAAAAGTTTGGTTGGAACTATGATGCAACCCAGATTCCTCCCGACTGGTGAGTAATAGTTGTAGTTGTAGAACTTGTAACTTAGTTGTAGCAGTAGTAGTTGCAGCAGCAGTAGTAGTCTACACTGGCTTACCTTACCTTACCTTACCTCCAGGGTGGGCAGGCTCTTACACCTGCCCAGCACTGAGGCCGTATCATTTCGGCCCAATGCGCATCCCCGAATGTAAACACAAGGTTATAGGTAGCGGCTATAAAGCCGTAGACAGCTTTGAAGCTGTAAATAGACGGCTGTAAAGCCGTAGTCAGCTGTGAAGCCGAAACCAGCACCAAAGCACTGGTAACGTGTAGCAAATCTGCTCTCATGGGTTTGGTCAGTTCTTAGTTAGCTCCTCACCTCCAGATTTTAGAAATCTTTCAGGTCATTGGTGCAAAGCCCCACCACCACGACAAGGTGGCTGACCACGGTGGGGTAGTCTACACTGGCTACTTTCAAGGAAAATCTGAAGACACACGTTTTTAGCAGTTGTACAACTTTTAACATTTTACGACATCATGTGTCTTTAGCAAATACTTGTATTGTACTTTGTACTTGTAGCTTTCTGATTTACAGCACATTAAATATGACATTTTAGCAACAGTACAGTAGTGGTAGTTGTAATGACAGCAACAATGTATAGTAGTAATAGCAGTGTGTATTAGTTGTAGTTACAGTGTTCTATTAGGTAAACCGGTGTCTGTAAAAAGGCCCAAATTGGTGGGTTTTGGGATTTCTATGAGTTTTCAGTTGGTTGATTCATATGTTTGCTCCCCACGCCATAAAATATGCCAATATTTGCAAATTCATAGGTTCAAATGTTTCAGTAAACTTAGCCATAGTGAAATAATTCATTATTAGTGGAACAAGAAACTAAAATTGAATTAAGTTTGGGTGGATTTACTGAAAAAACCCGCTGGGATTTTTGTGCATCTGCCCTAGTGTCTCAACCCCTTTTTGTAGTAGTAGTAGTAGTGAATGGTTGTAGTGTGTTGTAGTAAAAATAGGCAGTGCTGTAGCTATTGTTGTGGCTGTTGTTTTCAGGCACCGATGGCTGCATTACATGACAGATGACCCTCCGTCGAAGACAGATCTCCCTCGTCACAAGTGGATGCTTCCTCACGTGGACAACCTTTCCGGAACACCTGAGCAATATGTTCCCTACTCCACCACTAGACCCAAGATCCAAGCCTGGAAACCCCCACAGCAGCATTAGTTGTTGTTGTTTCGGTTTGTTATTGTATTAGTAGTTGTTTCAGCTGCAACTACTAATATTACTACGATTACCTGAATCTCGCACCAATATGTGCCATATGCCACCTAATATACAATTCTGGACATTGCTGCAGTTGTAGTTGTAGTTGCTGTTATAGTATTAGTACTCCAAAGTTTGATGTTTTCCCATGGATTTTGTTGCAAGGTTGCAAAAAATCTGGGTTTTCAAGAAAGCCCAATATGGTAGGTTTTTTGTTTTTTTTGGGGGGGGAGTTTATTAGGTTAAACTGGTTAAACCAATTTCCATAAAAGGCCCAAATTGGTGGGTTTTGGGATTTGCACAGGTTTTCAGTTGGTTGATTCATATGAATTTCTGTTTGCTCCCCACAGCATAGAATATACCAATATTTGCAAGTTTGTAGAGCTCTGAATGTCCCAGAAAACTTAGCCATAATAAAATACTTCAAGCGGAAGAAGAAACTAAAATTGAATTGCATTTTTGGTGGGTTTACCGCGAAAACCTACTGGGTTTTTTTGTGTTTCTTCCCCGTTGCCTCAACCCTGTTTTGTTGATGGAGGTGGGATAAATTTTGTAGTGATTTTGCTACGACACTAGGCCTTAGACATGCCTGGAAACCACTGCAGCTGTAGTTGTTGTTTTAGTAGTAGTTGTTTGATTCATCTGCAAAATCTGCTACTACTCCTACTAACTGACACTAGTTAGAAGAGTGCTCACTGTGCATAGTCCATACATACGTTTGTTTTGCTGTGTCGTTAATAATTTTCCAGATTTTCCTTGAATTTTGCATAAAAAATGACTGCTGAACTATAGAAATGCTTTACATTATTGTCACATTTTTACAGGGTGTCACTATCTGGTCAATATATTATAAAGTTGTATGGAAAGACTCATGCTGGCTAATTTGTCTACATTGACCGAACTGCTTAGTCATAACTGTTATCAGTTTAAGAATCTTGTGGATCAATCTCAGCTTTTCTAAGTCCAGTTTCTACCAGTGTAATACTGTATGCACGTGTCAGTACAGAAATATAGTCAAGATTTGTGCACTGATAGCATGCTTTGTTGTTGGTATGATGTCATCTTGTGACACAGAGCTGTCTAGTGGAAATAGTTCCTTTGTAAAAAAAATTCTCGTGTTTCTGGTTTTTTGGACCCTAAAAATATCGATGTCGTGTTTAGTTTTCTTTCAGATGTTTTAGTGAAACAAAACTGTTTGTATTTGCTCTAGTGCAAGCATTTTTCCTATCGCTACCCATTTCTCTATAGCATGGTCTGTCATTTTGTCATCTGACAGATTAACGTGCCATCTGGCAGGTACACTACCCCCATCTAACGCATTGTGTTAGATGGGGGTCTCTCGTGGTCTCTCAAAACATGCAATTGCAACTTGATGCTGCCACTAGACATACAGAAACAAAAAGCAATTCTACATTTCACTAAATTACTTTGTGATTCCGTTTTCACTTTAGTACTATTCAGTGTGTCACTTTGTTTTTATCTCTGCCAAGTGTGTGAACATAGTGAACATTGGAGGAGATAGAGATTGGCCGTTCTGGCCGTGTTTCCATCGTTCTGTGTGTGTGATGACTCATAATGGCAATGACGTCATTGCACCAACTGCCCAAGCAGCAACGCTGGCTATTACATTTCCCTCCCTCCCCTGCAGCAAAGTGGCTCTTACTTAACTTCACAAACATTCCTAAACTTCATCTGGGAGATACACTGCTGCATGACAGTCAAATCATGTGATAGACTGGCTGTTGGGGCCCACAAATTAGGATAGATGAAATTTATTAACGTTTTTTTCATTCATTATAACACATATTATGCTTGGTCTGCTTTCCCCAGGTAGTGCAAAAGCAGACGTTGGGTGAGGTGGAAGCTAAAACACTTATTTAATATCAGAAATATTTCTGCCCAAAATTGTTAAAATCTGCTAAAACTTATTCAAGTTTTTATCGATAATGTTGGGGATATTTTATTCAGGTTTTCTGCTTATTTTAACACATATTTCACTTGATCTGCTTTCCCTAGGTAGTGCAGAAGCGTACACTGAGTGAGGTGGGAAACTGAATGGTCATTTGATGGCAAGTTGCATCAGGAATATTCGTACTGAAAATTATCAAAATTTGATAATTGGTTTTCAAATTATAGTCGAAAATGTCAGGGATGCTTTTCTGGGGGACACTGTGTAGTTTTTATAAGTTGTTGTGTAATATATTATTACACGACATGACTAAAGGTCAAAAATAAAATTCGCGCAGCCCTGCTTTTTGCTGGATTGCAACCCGAAGCACAGGATTTTTTAAGCCTAAGTCTTTGTCATTGCTGCACCAAATATTTTCCGAATTCATAACATTCGAAATGCACAGTGTGGAGACGGCATAAAACAACAAAAAAACAGATTCAGACAAAAGAAGTAAGGTAAGGCACACCGCAAAACAATTTAATCACTGTAGACATTAAAAACCAACAATGTAAAGTACCTTAGCCTAACGTGATTGTCACAACAATAACAAAAACTAACCTATACAACAACTCATACTACTGCATTGTAGTTTCAGCAGCGTTTACAAAGTATAAATCATGGAGCAAATGTTCTGTCATCAAAATAAGGGGTAGATTTTCAGCCATGCAAGGGGCTTTTGTTAAATTTGGGACCTAAATTATAACTACTTTCCATCTAGCATGCCACCAAATGTGTTTTAGGCCCAGAAATTTGTCCCAAAATCAACGGTAGATAGAACTTCGCCACAGAATCAGTTGAAGTGGCTTACAGAGCTTCAATATATGCCCCTAGTGAAAAGGCCCGCAGAAAAGAAATGGTAGGAAGATAGGAAAGGGAACAGGGGGAGATGAGAGACATAGGGAGGAAGGGGAATAACTTGCTTCAAGGCTTAATGGGACAGATGCCACTGACTAATGTGAATGCAAACAACTATTAATACAGATAATAACTAATAAAATAAAACTAATAAAAATGGGCAACATTAACAACACACTTCTAAGGCAGTCAGAGGCCCATCCAGGATTTCTTCAGATAGACGAAAAGTGAAAAGTCTATCCACACAAACGAATCTCCGCCACTTTCCCCTTTGTACATCTCCCTCACTTACCCACCCTGTGGACTGCGTCTGAGGATCTTAATAACCTAGAAAATGTTGCAAATTTAGTCAGTGATTTTTGGCACGTTTTGGAAACAAATCCAGCGCTATCCAGTTTCCAGTTGTGTGAACGTTTTTCTCAATACCAAGGGAAGGGTTGCATATGGAGGCTGCACCCCCCTGTGTAAATAAGCCAATGAGGGCAATGGAATGATTGAATGGTCAGAAACTCAGCTTTTGTCAACAAAACATTAAACACCAATGATAGACATCAAAACACTACATGCAGTGCAGTGCCAACAGAAGCACGGCAAAATTAAGAAGCAATTTGAACTAATGCTCACGAGACGCGCGAAAACCTATAGCATTTCCGGTTCAGTAGTTTAGCTGAAAATTGGGGTGTTCACGCTAAGTTAATATACAAATACCAAATTATCTGGATCGCTTAACAACAGTTCCATGGCACCACCTTGTGAATGATATAGACCTGTGTCGCAGCCCAAAATCGCCAAAATATCTATAAAGCCCTCTATTTTGACGTTCAAGGTCATTCAAGGTCATTGAATTTGGCGCCAATTGAGAGCCAGTGTACGACTTCCTATTAGTGATTAATAGTAACCTAGGCCCTATCTTGCACCGTTACTGAGATACAGCGACTTATTGGCCAAAAATCACAAATTTTGCCCACCCCCTCTCATTTATTGCCCTCGTTCAGGGTGACCCCCTTCGAATTTATGGAAAAGCTTTACGGTTCCCGTAACTAGAGTCTTCACGGCAGCCGACGGTGAAGATTTGGTGATTCTAGCTTGCACTGCTTTTGACTGATCCACCCGTGTGACAGACAGATGGACAGACAGAATTGCGATGGCTGAGACGTGCTGAAAGCAGTAGCTGCTTTTGCACGCAAAAAATCCACATTCAGAACAATAATTCCAAACCATCAACCGGCATCTAAAGGAATGCAACGTTAAGTCCAGACAATTTATTTCACAATTATGGCAGGGTCATATGGAGGATCGGGTGTCCCGTGGTTTACATAAAGCGTAAAACAACCCTTCGCTGATGGTGCTAGTTTATTCCACATCGCCCGCTGTTCCTGCTGTAGGTCGGTCACTTGTGACGTCGGTATAAACATTATGCGAGTTGTTTCATCAGCCTCGGCCTGAGTACCTTCGTTGTACCTGCCACGAATTTCCTCCGAAGACAAGCTGCACCTGCAAACCATAGGTGTACACAGGACATACTAAGCAGCAAATTGGGCTAACAAAGTAGTACCGGTAGGAGGCAGGAAATTGCATTTTTCTGACAGAGAGCTCCATATTTCTGGCACAAGATTACAGGTGCTCAAAATTTCAATTATGCCACGAATGAAAATAAAAGATTTTCAGCCGCACACTTTGTATTTCTGGTCGAAAATTTTCCCACCAGAAGAAAATTTCCAACAGGTTTTCAAACCGGCCTTCTTGCCACACACCATTCAATGTACCAAAGTAAAGTCCTTCCCAAGCCATAAGGCCCACAAGGTGGCGCCGATCTCCATTTCCTTAGCTCTCAACCAGACACCACCTTACACTGCAAGACCCTTGGTATGGGGCTAGTGCATTGCGTGGAATGCCAATATTTATGTACCAGCTTTTGCCGGTACTCACTGCACCTATCCTGGAGAGACAGTAACAATAGTAACACTAAAGGACAATGCTTGTGTTGCTGTCGTCATGGATAAACATTGTCCTCCACTATAAAACACTGATGCCAATTTTCAGTCTGGCTTATGGCCGTAAATGAAAGTCATTTTTCGGCACTGTTTTCATTTTTGGATGGAAATTACAAAAAAAATAGCTGACCTCATGAACTATTTACTAAAGGTTAAAGGTGGTGATATAGTCCTTAATGGGACGCCAATCTCAGAGCTACAGAGCGTCACCTGCCGTATGGGATCACACAGTGTTACCTGCCACCCGACACAGGTGAACGCGCCCCACCTTAACCCCAGCCAGATAGGCTGGTACTCGATTTACCTACCCTAGAGGGACCGATGGAAGGCTGAGTTGACCTAGGTGGCTGGCTACATACTCGGATGGTTTACAGGCAGTCACCCATCGCAGTACTAACCGGGCCCGTCGTACAGTAACTTCGTTGATCGGATCAAATGCGTTACCACTTCTACTACAGACCTGACGTAGTATTCGGAGCTAGGGCGGCCAGCACTCGTAGTATTTCGTGCTATTCCAAGCAGTATGGGGTCAGTCAATGTGTCAAGTGGAATGTTAACTTCATGAATGATTTCCTGCAGCGTTGAGTTGAATATTTCATTAATGACCGAGGACTGTGAAAGACTAGAGATATTGACGCTGTCAGCTTCAACCTTGCCTACAATCTCCTGAAACACCAATGAAATTGTTGTAGCGGAAGCAGCAAAGTAAAGTGTCAGTTTATACATGGCCTACTCAACGAGTTCCAAGTGTGCTCAGTACAATTTGTCATCTATATTTCACCAACAGAAGCATGTCTTCAGCTGACATTTCAAAGTGCCGAGCTCTGGGTCAGGAAGACTGTCTTGAAGCAAATTCCAATTTCCAAGTTGACGGGCCCGCAATAGCAAAACATCGATGACTGAAACTGCTCAATCGATAGCATGGTAGGATCAACTTTGCTGACTGACAGACCACAGATGTTGACAACCAATAGTAGTCACTCACACAGTCTAATCTATGTTATCAAAAATATTAGTGCCAAATACTTTCGGCAGTAAAACAGGCCACCAACTTATACATCGTAGCCTACCATAGCCTAATGGCACTGTACGCTTACACATCTAAATTACACCATTAATGAAATCATCAATTAACTAGAAAGCAGTCAGAGCCCGCACACCTCTGACAAGGCTTGAGTGCGTTTCAAACTATAGTTGCATTTTCTACACTGACCTAGTTCTGTTACCTAAAAACCTTCATTCAATGCCATCCTGTTCGCCAGGTGTCAGCGCCATAGTGACAACAGCGGTTTCGCTTATGGCCCATTGAAATCAATGTAAATTTCAAAGTGATCCAGAATCCAGGATTCTTTATGGATAACCCTCAAAATTGAATCACTGGTAATGTTTGTCATTCCGACATACCCACAAAATTTCAGAAAGATCCGCCCATAACTTTTTGAGTTATCCTTCTGACACACAAACAAACAAACTCGGACAAAATATTACCTCCTTGGCGGAGGTAAAAAAGGTTACAACAGGTACTACTACGTACCTGTGGTTCAGGATGTCCACCAGGAATGTCCCAAAGTCCCGGCGCTTCAGCTAAATGTTCGCCGCGTTTCATCAACACAACCTGTTCATCTGAGCTCACAAGAAATGCACCGACACCAAGCGCATCAGACATGTACACCTGCAAAGCATAGTTGTAGAAATTGTACACTGTGTTCAGAAAAAAACACCCACTCATGTTTTCTTTTATATCTCCATGCATAATGTCCAGATTTCCACAAAATTTTCAGGAAACGTTTAGTAGGAAACAGGTATTCCATCGGTGTAAAAGTTAAATATTCTTTGCAACAGGTGACATCATGCTGATGTCAAATTTCTGCATTTGTAAGTTGTAGGTTTTACCATTGAAAACAGGCATTTGATGAAATGTTGAAACATATCAGTTGGTCTTTGTGTTAATAACTGAATCCAAAAATATCCTAATCTGTCATGCAATTTTCCATTGTGGACTGTTTCCGTGGTTTATCTTCTTGGCTAAGTGCAAGATCCTCAACTTTGTTGATGTTGGAATGGCAGGCATATGCGCTCTGCATCACTGCATGGATGACCACTTGCCCGCTATCCATCAAACGACCTGATACGTGCCGGTCATGTCAATTTTTTTATTTAAAAGTTTCATTCCATCAATATTCAATTGTCTGTCCATTGTCCAGAAACATCTTGCACAAACTTGTGGCTCCACAATAATTGCTGACTCACAAACATTCAATCAAATGTCTGTCTTCAATGGTAAAATGCATAATTTACAAATGCAGAAATATGACGTCAGCAGAACGTCACCAATATCAGGTACCAAAGAATATCTACCTATTCCAGCAATGGAGTTCCTGTTTGCTGTTGAACACACCAAAAAAATCTTGTGAAATCTGAACATTTTCCACAGAGATATATAATGTATCCCAAAAAGCATCCCAACATTTTCAACTGTAATTTGAAAACAAACAATCAGATTTTGATAATTTCTGATACAAATACTCCTGATGCAACAAGTCGTCAAATGAATATTTAGTTTCCCACCTCACCCAACGTTTGTTTCTGCACTACATGGGAAAAACACATCCAGCAAAATATCACTTTTTTATCCAATGTGATATGATTGCTTAATTAACATAACACATAAAAAACATTTTGTTCACATTTCAGACACTGTGGCTGACATTTCATTCAGTTGTCCATTTTTCAGCTGCCTGCAGTAAAATTACTTGAAGTGTTGGCCCACTATGCGAACACAGACAAGGAGACGTTTTCTCCATTCATTGACAGCATTATCGATAATGTTCTGCTCCAGACCAATCCAAGTTGTACCAGTCACTTCTTGACTTCACAAACATTCCTAAACTTTATCTGTTAAACACACTGATGCATGACAGTGAAACCCTGCAATAAACTGGCTCTTGGAGCCCACAGATTAGGATAGATTAAATTTATCGACGTTTTTCATTCATTTTAACACGTACTGTGCTTGGTCTGATTTCCCCAGGTAGTGCAAAAGCAGATGATGGATGAGGTGGAAACTAAAACACCTATTTAATAGCCAGTTGTGTCGGAAATATTTCTGCCATAAGTTATTAAAATCTGCTAATCCTTATTCAAGTTACAGTCGATAATGTCGGGGATGTTTTTTTTCAGGTTTTCTGTTTATTTCAACACATATTTCGCTTGATCTGGGTAGTGCAGACCTAGGTAATGCAGAAGCATACATTTGGTGAGGTGGGAAACTAAACAGTGATTTGATGGCAAGTTGTATCAGGAATATTGGTACCAAAAATTATCAAAATCTGATAATTGGTTTTCAAGCTACGGTCAAAAATGTCGAGGATGCTTTTTTGGGACACAGTGTACAAGGGAAAGTGAGTGGGTTTTTTTCTGAACACAGTGTAGTATTAGTAGTAGCAGCACCAGCATCAGCTATTCTAGTTGTTATTTTTAAAACAATCAAGTCAGGTTGCAGTAACGGTATCTTTGAACTTGAATTTGCACTTGAAGCAACAGTAGCAACAACAGGGAGTACTCAGTAGCTTCATTGGTGCAAGCAGCAATGTTACTGCTAGACCAAACTACAAACAAGAGATGCACATTATTATGTGGAATCGCTGTAGTGCAAGCGATTCCACCTATAGCTACACATTTCTCTGCAGCGTGGTCCGTCTGTCGTCTGTCACATTTGTACATCTTGCTTAAACCATTTAGATGCCCTTTGGCAGAAACAATGGCACACTGTGTTAGATAAGGGGGTCCAGAAACAGAGATTTGAAGTCAAACCCAAAAGCGAAATATATGGTTGCAGATTGCTGCTACCTGGTGAACGGAAACAAGGAGAGATTCTGCGCTTATTCAAGTCATCTTGTAATTTCTAAACTAAATCAACAGAACCAAACCAGCTAACCTGTGTATCAGCAAAGTCTGTGTATCCTAGCTGTCTCAAATGCTTGGCATCAGGTGCCCAATTAGTACCGATGAAATCCTGGTATGATGTAATACCGAGGTTGAACATAACGTCAGGGCCGAGCTCAGCAACTGATGCAATGCGGAACTTGCTGCCGTTCCACAGTGTAGGGTTAGCAGCAACACGCCTGTACCATCAACATCAGTGGTGTAATTGGTTAAGAAAGTAATAGGGTTAAAATGAAGTTACAATTTTCTGAAAGGCAACTGCAAATTTCTGACAGACGAAATTACAGGTAATCAAAGTTGCAACTTTAGACCAAAATTTCCTTAAAATGAAGATTACTAACCTTAATTTTTGGATTTTTTTTTTAAAAAACTTCCAAGAAAAAGATTTTTCCCATAAACTAAAATTAGGGGAAGGAATTGCCCGATGTCTCCATAGGATGACACCACTAATCATCATCATCACAAAACAGGTCTACCACTCAATAAATTTTGGGGAAAGATACAAGAAACCCTCAAAAATTCAAGATAGTAAACAATAATAACATGTTTGTGAAATGTAAGTAATAATCAGCATGCATATACAGCATATACCAGGTGAGAACTGGGCATGGCACATAAAAAGTGTAACAAACATGCTTTGCATAGATTAAGCAGTTGAACAGCTATGGAAATGATTAGCCTTATTAGCTAATCATTTTCATAGCTGTTCAACTGCTTAAAGTATGTAAAGCATGAAAAAAATACTTGTAAAACTTTTTATGCACTACAGTGTATTTACTATAAAATGATACACAAATGCGGTTAGTGAAAAACTGCATGCAAAACAATCACAAAACTTACTGGCTCCAAATCTCTTGTATGAGAGCCTCACGCGATGCTGTCAGTGGCTTGCGATTGTGATCAGCTGACAGGTTGACTTTGAGATTGTTCCGTGATACTCGTTTCTCCTCGGAAAGCACGTACATAAGCTCCACATCGGGATCCATGGAGAAAATCACACGTCGCACTGAAAATGTACAAACAGTCCATACGAAGACAGGCCAAATCTTCCACATCTGCCGGGAATCTCACTCACTTTCAGTTAACATGTGCCTCTCCACCTGCCAAAATATTATCTTGAGTATTTCAACAACTTGGGATCAGTCTCAAATTTCAACACTTGTATCTCCACACAATGACGAAAAATGCATCTCAAAGTTCATAGCAGAGAAGGTGCGCAATAGTATGGGTATCTCAACTCCTCGCAGCAACCTACCATGTAGGAATGTTTCCAAACGCAGATATTTATAACTGTTTACAAATGACGTTGGCAACCACATCACAAAACCACGCCCTCGTTCAACGGAAATAGAATTAACGGCAAAATCGAAAATAGAATCTACAACTAAAATCAAAATTATCTTTAGCTCAAGTACGATTTACACAAGTGTAAACATGAGAATGTAAACAAAGCGAGAAGGTGTAAATTATTAATTTCTACGCGTCTCTGTATACCCGGTACTCTGTTACTGTTCAGAATGCTGCGTGGTTTCAGAAACTTTGTTGGATGCAAATCTGTTTGTAGGAGTGTTCGCTGCATCAACGAGTTACGCGTAAAACCACATCCACGCTTCTTCTCTGTTATGTCAGTCCGCTGGCAAGTACGTGATTTTCGAAATGACATGCAGAATATAACTACGAAATCGGAGATTTTGATAATGACATCTTCTGTTTTGACGGGTGGAGAATGGCGTAGAAATGAATTATGGAACTTGCGTTCCCACGTACTTTCGCTCCCGGGAACGAACTTTCGCTCCCGAGAACTTGCGTTCCCGAGAGCGAAACTGACGTGGAACTTTCGTTCTATGGAACTTTCGTTCCCACAGTCAACGTAACGTGGTTTCGTCATCATTGTCATCATCAATGGATATCCGGAAGCAGGCTGAAGGCCTCTATTTTTGTCTGAAGTAGATAACTTCAACACGAATATCAACAAAAACTATACTAATACCGTTTTTACATTGACTTCCGGTACTAGGTGACGGATTTATAATCATAATACAAACTGAAATCATGCCAGGTCAAATCTAAACATCTCTTAAAACTACTAACACTACATGCTGATACAACATCTTCAGGTAGTGAGTTCCATAGCTTAACTAATAACTAATCTATTTACAAAAAATGTTTCTGGAGATCATATTTGCATAACTGGGGCACCAATTTGTATCTATGACCCCTGGTATCATATCGCTTTTCCAACATAGATTCATACTGCAACTTTAATTATTGTTTTAGTAATCGTTAATGTGTTTTATTGCTTTTATTTGGTATGTTTGTGGGTGCTAGGGTGACTGCATGTGTGCTTGTGTTTTTTTTTTAGTTTACTATTTTTATGTTGCTTGTCTGCTGTATTGGCGAATAAACGTACTCATTAATATCATTAGCATTTGCACTGAAAATAAAATTATTATTTTGTTTTCATAATCAATTGGTAACTGTGTTTTGTCGTTCAGTCACTTATGCAAAGGAAAAGAACTGGCTGGTCCTAGGCGTATATTTTTATTTATGTAAGTAGGTAAATTTAATTTATAAAGCGCACAATGTCAGCGAGAAAGTCACTGAATCTGATGCGAAACTCACTGAATGATCGGAGGTGATATAGAACTGTTCATGACTAATTATCTCACACGCTGTGAATCACTAACAGTAACCCACTGATGGAAATTAGACAACACTGCAAATGGACATTAAAAAATGTGTAAGGTTTTTTCTTCCTTACATATATGCTAGTGGTAAACATTTTACATATGTTGTGTTAGGTGGTAAGACTTTAGTATCTTGAAAGGCTTGTACATAAACATTTGAGCAGAAAGAAGCATTGGACGCAAAGGACAAAGAAGCAGATGGATCAAAAAAGCAGCGTGGACTGCCGAAGAAGTTTCCCATTGCTGGTGTCAAGCAAGTTGTTGTGGTTGCATCTGGGAAAGGTGGTGTTGGAAAATCCACAACTGCTGGTTGGTTTTTCATTAGGCTTGTGATCCAGTATGAGTTGCTATTGTACTAAACTTTGTTGTGGTTTTAATTGTAATTGTAATTGCAATTGATTTATTTTGGTAACAATATGTGATGTTTTTCAAATGTTTTGAAGATTTCTTCAGTGGTTGTTTGGATGACACCATTGCCAGCGGCAATAACAAAAAATATTTAACTCCTGTATTCAAACACTGACTTTAGTCACATAAAGAATTTCTTTCGGAACATTTTGTTGAAAACCACGATTCTATGACGCACGGTTGCAAAATTATGGTGTCACAAACTTTGTGTTGTTTTTTTGGACCACCCTGTGTATGTGTATTATTTTTCCACCAGTAATCTGTCAAAAGTCGCAAGTGACAAAGAGCATAGCAACGAGAACAAAAAATAATTAACTTAACAAGTTATTGTCGCTTCTTAAGATATTAAAGATTAATGTTCTATTTTCAACATATTATTCGAGTTTATTCAGCCATTTGTCCCATTGGTCAACAATCTTCTAAAGGCCCAATGTAAAGAATGATGTTGGCTGCTGTTCAAGCCACTGAAGAACGACTGATTGCACCTCGGTATCTGATGCATATTTCTGCCCGCCTAGTATTTACTTACATTAAACAAGTACTGCTGGCTTCTTAAAATACTTGTAGCCATATACTGAATGCATCTCAGAGTGAATATGATTTGCATTAGGCATTTTTGCCCACAAAGAAAAACAATAGCGGCACACTGTTTGTTATGGGACGATTTCAGTGACAACATCGTCATATTTAATGTTTATAAATGGCATCACAGTGATGTCATCATAATAAAACTCACAGCTGGTACTCAGAATGAAATTCCAGTTCTACTAAATGTATATTTCTGATTTTTTTTGTATTCAGAGAACTGACAAAATGGTGCTGTTAAACTTCTTTATCGAACAACTCTCACCTATTTGGTGAAGATATGGAAAAGTTTTGTGGCATGTTTTTTGGTTTGCATTGTATATTTGCAAGAACGGAAATTTGGTAACTTAAACATTCTGTTTTGCTTTTTGCAGTTAATTTGGCTCTTGGCATTAAAGCAAATGATCAGGTTTGTTTTTAAGCTGTTATGATAATATTTCTAGTTATGTAATTACCTGACTGCTGCATAGACAAATATGTGTTATCTGTGATATTCATCTGCTCCTTCACATTTTACCAGGTGTAGTTAAATATGTATTGCATTAAGTGCATTTTTGGAAATGACTTAGAACATCTATACGGAATTGGATGCTGCTATTGGTATTAGAACAAAAATTTCCTTATTTGGCCAACATACCCACAGTGATTGTTAAATGTTTTAGGACACAAGGTAAAGCCCATGTTATGAACTCGTCAGTTTTTGATGACAGAACGTATAGTTGTATATGATATGTGAAATTCAGTGAAACTTTGTTGAACACAGATAACCGTGGGGTTTAAACTTGAATTGTTGGCAAAGTGCATGTTAAACTGCCATCCAAAGTGGGAATAGGTGATTGTTAAACGAACTTATACACATTCCAGACAGTGATTTTACTGACACTTTTTCCACACTTGTTGATGTTCGGCTGTGTCATTCGTTTAGTCACACTTGAATTCATACACCTGCGGACTTAATGTCATCAACCCATTTACCACTGCAGACATAGTGCTAGAGATAGTTGGTATGGGTGTGGGCGTAGTGCAAACGAGGTGACTGTGTGGTGTAATGGTAGGGCATTGGACTCTCGTCTCGTGAGCATTAGCTCAAATTTCTTGTACAAAATTTTCAGGAAATGTTTAGTAGAAAACAAATATTCCACTGGTGAAAAAGTTGATATTCTTTGCTATTCGCCGTGACGTCATGATGACGTCATATTTCTGTGTTTGTAAATTGTAGGTTTTACCATAAAGATAGGCATTTGATTAAATGTTAAAACATGTCAATTGGTCATTATGTTAACTGAATCGAAATATATGCTAATCCGTCAAGCAATTTTCTATTGTGAACTGTTTTCGTGGCTTATTTTTTGGCTGAGTGCGCGATCTTCAATTTTGTTGATGTTGGCATCTTTACGCGCACTGCGCACTGCGTGGATGACCACTTACCTGCCATCAGTCGAACGGCTTGATACTGCCCGTCGTGTTATTTTTAGTCCGCCCGAAAACGATAGTTTTCGGAAGGATTTATGTTGTACGCATGATGTTTTTTTTTTGTTTTTTTTCCGAGCATGAGATCTCCGAGATGCGTGGGCCGACCGGCGTGAAATTTTGCACGATGGTCAGAACTAGGCCGAATTTTATAATGCCGGTCCAAAATTTTGGGG